>Ga0222712_10004473_pt1 | contig 14606 bp, 12 predicted proteins | sample C33_657DmetaG_FD_165043 | JGI IMG/M metagenome (GOLD analysis project Ga0222712, IMG submission 165043) | Estuarine water microbial communities from San Francisco Bay, California, United States - C33_657D | ecosystem: Environmental > Aquatic > Marine > Unclassified | place: USA: California... | reverse complement strand
GAGAGAAAAGCCTTCAGTTGTTGATCGCTACAGACGTAGCTGCCCGCGGTATTGATGTTCAGGGTATCACACATGTAATCAACTACGAACTCCCAGATGATCCGGAAGTATATACCCACAGAAGTGGCAGAACCGGCCGTGCAGGCAACAGCGGTATTTGTATATCTGTCATCAGCCAGAGGGAAGCCTACAGGTTGCGTCAGATTGAGAAATTGCTGAACAACCGCTTCCACAAACTAGACATTCCTTCTGGGAAAGATGTTTGCAGAAAGCAGTTTTTCCATTTTATCGATAAAATGCTGAAGGCAGACATCAGCCATGGTGAATACGAAACCTATATTCCACTGCTCCGCGAAAAATTTGTGGACATGGAGAAGGAAGAGATCCTCACAAGGGTTGCTGCACTTGAATTTGACAGGTTCCTTCAGTATTATGAGAATGCCGCCGATCTTAACGTGAGAGACGACCGCAGGTCTGAAAGAACCAGCGATCGGTTCAATGAGCGTTCAACCGACAGGCGTGAGCCAGGTGGAAGAAGAATGGAACGTTCGTCTTCTGACCGTGGTGGGGCAGGTTACAAGAAGCTTTTCATCAACCTTGGAACCAAGGATGGTTTCTACAAAGCAAGTTTTCTGCAGTTCATTCTCGACCTCAGTGACCTGAAGAAAGAGGTACTGGGCAAGATTGACATGAAAGAAATGAACAGTTGGGTAGAGATTGAAACTGGCGCAGCCAATCAAATGATCAAGATGATTGATGGCAAAAAATTCAAGGGCAGGCAGATCCGTATGAATGATGCTGACAGTGGCGGCCCAAGGAAGAGATTTTAATTTGATTTTTGAAAATGTTCTAAGTTTCTTATATTTGCATAGATGATATCGAACAGAACCCGTTACTTCTTTTATTTTTATTACTACTTTACCGGTGGTACGGGAACTTTTTGTTGAAACTCAAATATTAAACAAAACATCAACATAAGGATCCCGGCTAACCCCCGGGATTTTTTTTTAAGCAAAAACCAATGAGCGAAAAAAAATTGGAAAAGACATCGAAATCAACTGCTTCCCCTCAAAAGCAGCCAATTTTACCTGTGGCGATCCAGGGGTATGAGGGCAGCTTTCACCAGGTGGCTGCAAGGTCTTTTTATGGGAAGAAAGTGCAAATACTGCCTTGTGCAACATTCACCGAGGTGATCAGAAAAGCCTCTGATAAAAATGCTACCATGGGAGGCATCATGGCCATTGAAAATTCTATTGCCGGTAGTATTTTGCCCAACTACAATCTTCTTCAAAAGTCTGACCTCTTTGTCGCTGGAGAAGTTTACCTGCAGATTGACCAGCATTTGATGGTGAATCCTGGTGTAAAACTTACCGATATCAAAGAAGTGCATTCACATCCGATGGCAATTCAACAGTGTCTCGGATTCCTGAACCCACATGGATGGAAATTGATTGAAACCGAGGATACTGCGCTTAGTGCCAAGCATGTTCAGGTCAGGAAGAGCAAGCATGTGGCAGCGATTGCAGGAAAGCTGGCTGCAGAATTGTTTGGTCTGGACATCATTGCTCCCAAGATTCATGATGTTAAAAACAATTATACCCGATTCCTGATCCTCCAGCAAAGTCCATCTGAGGTGGAGGGCGCCAACAAGGCATCGATCAATTTTCATACAGACCACGCAAAAGGAAGGTTGTCTGAAGTGCTGACAGTGATCGCCAAAGAAGGCATCAACCTGAGCAAGCTTCAATCATTCCCAATTGCCGGAAGCAAGTTCAAATATGGTTTTCATGCAGATCTTGAATTTGATGCCATCGGTCAATACAAAAAACTCATAGGGAAACTGGAAAAGAAAACAGTATTCTTCAGGGTATTGGGTGTTTATAAAAAAGGAAAATTCAACAAGTAGCATCATGATCAATGTTTCATCGCGATTGAATGGTATTGGTGAATATTATTTTTCATCAAAGTTGAGGGAGATTGAAGCGCTCAACAAAGCAGGTCATCAGGTTATCAACCTGGGGATTGGAAGCCCTGACCTGCCGCCACATCCCTCTGTGGTAGAGACCTTGCACGAGGAAGCGGCCAAGCCCAATACCCATGCGTACCAGTCTTATAAAGGCTCTCCCGTTCTTCGCAATGCTGTTTCTTCCTGGTACAAGAAATGGTATCAGGTGGAGGTTGATGCCAACACAGAAGTGCTGCCGCTTATTGGAAGCAAAGAAGGCATCATGCACATCTGCATGACCTACCTGGATCAGGGAGATGCAGCACTGGTGCCCAACCCCGGGTATCCAACGTATACCAGCGCAGTGAAATTGGCTGGCGGGGAAGTGCTGTCTTACCGTTTGGATGAAGCACATGATTGGCACCCTGATATTGATGCATGGAAACAAATGGTTGAGCAATACAATGCTCAGTCTACCGGTAAAGTGAAATTGCTTTTCCTGAATTACCCACACATGCCAACAGGCCAGTTGCCAGACGAGCAATTGTTGCAGGTAATCATTGATTTTGCGAAGGAATACCAGGTTTTGATTGTTCATGACAATCCATACAGTTTCATCCTCAATGATGAGCCATTGAGCCTTTTTGAATTTGACAAGAACAAGGAAGTTGTTGTAGAGCTCAATTCACTGAGCAAATCCCATAACATGGCCGGATGGCGTGTCGGGATGATTGTGGGTTCGTCAACACACATCAATGCGATATTGCGGTTCAAAAGCAACATGGATTCAGGCATGTTTTTGCCTGTACAGGTTGCTGCGGCTAAAGCATTGGAATTGGATAAGGACTGGTTTGACATGGTCAATGAAATATACGCACAGCGAAAGGAACAGGCCTTGGTCTTGCTTGATTTGTTTGGATGCAGCTACTCAAAAGACCAGGTGGGCATGTTTGTCTGGGCGCGTATCCCCGACCAGTATGCATCAGGGTTTGAATTGAGCGATGCCGTCCTTGCAAAAGCGCGCGTCTTCATTACCCCGGGTGGTATATTTGGCGATGCTGGAGACCAGTATGTGCGTGTGAGCCTTTGCAGCAAGAAGGAGATATTGGAGGAAGCCATTGACCGTGTGAGGAAAACATTTATAAAACAATAATATTCATCATACCAATCAACCATGAAAAAGAATTTTGCCATTGTAGGAGTAGGTTTGATCGGAGGATCACTTGCGCTCAAGTGCAGAAAAAATGGGTTGGCCAATAAAATTATTGGTGTTGACAACAACCAGGAACATGCGTTAAAAGCCCTCGAATTGGGGCTTGTAGACGAGATGATGTCATTGGATGAGGCTGTTGTTGCTGCAGATGTGATTGTTCTTGCAGTTCCTGTAGGGGTCTTGTCCAAGTTACTTCCCCATGTTCTGGACATGGTTTCCCATCAGGTTGTGATTGACATGGGGTCTACGAAAAGCCTGTTGGCCAACCTTGTGAAAGATCATCCCCAGCGGGGACGGTTCGTAGCCTCCCATCCCATGTGGGGTACCGAATACAGTGGCCCTACTGCAGCTGTTGAGAATGCATTTGAAGACAAGGCGGTTATTCTCTGCGATGCCAGTGACAGCGATCCTGATGCACTGGCAGCAGCAACCGAAATCTTTGAATCACTGAAGATGCGGATCATTGAAATGGGATCCAATGACCATGATCTTCATGCGGCCTATGTGAGCCATATTTCCCACATCACTTCTTTTGCCCTGGCCAATACGGTTTTGGAAAAAGAGAAAGAAGACGATGCCATTTTTGAAATGGCCAGTGCAGGTTTTGAAAGCACCGTGCGTTTGGCAAAAAGCAGTCCTGAAATGTGGACGCCCATCCTGATGCAAAACCGTGAAAATATTCTTGATGTACTCAATGAGCACATTACCCAATTGAGAAAGTTCAAATCATGCCTTGAAAAAGAGAATTGGGAATACCTGAATGAATTGATGAGCAAAGCAAACCAGATCCGCAGGATCATTCACTAATACACAAAAACCTTCCTTATTTAATCCTTAATTTTACAAAATGGAATCAACTGAAACAACCCAACAATCAGCAGTTCAGGCCGCTTGGAACAAAAGACCCCTGATCATTTCAGGTCCCTGTAGTGCAGAAACAGAAGAGCAAGTAATTGAAACGGCAGAACGTCTTGCCAAGACCGGCAAGGTAGACATGCTGCGCGCAGGAATATGGAAGCCACGTACCAAGCCTGGAATGTTTGAAGGTATCGGTGCCAAAGGGTTGCCATGGCTTCAGAAAGCAAAAAAGCTCACTGGCTTACCAACGACAGTTGAAGTGGCAACAGGTAAACAAGTTGAAGATGCATTGACATTTGATGTTGATGTATTGTGGATCGGTGCAAGAACCACCGTGAACCCTTTCAGTGTTCAGGAAGTGGCTGATGCCTTGCGCGGCGTTGATGTACCCGTATTGATCAAGAATCCCATCAACCCCGATCTTGAGCTTTGGCAGGGCGCTGTTGAGCGCGTAGCAAGGGCTGGCATCAAACAAATTGGATTGATCCACCGTGGTTTTTCTTCTTATGGAAATACAGAATTCAGGAACGCTCCCATGTGGCATTTGGCCATTGAAATGAAGCGCCGTATGCCTGGTATGCCCATCATCAACGATCCTTCACATATTTGCGGACGCAGGGATATTTTGCAGGCAACTGCCCAGAAGGCCATCGACCTCGACTTTGATGGTTTGATGATTGAAAGCCATATTGATCCAGACAATGCATGGAGTGATGCTAAACAACAAATCACACCTGAGCGTCTTGCAGAAATGTTATCAGCCATCAGCTGGAGGAGCGAAGATGTTCCTTCTGAATCCTACCATGCTGCTCTTGATAAATTGCGTGAGCAAATCAACCATATCGATGATGAGTTGATGCAATTGATCTCACAAAGGATGTCCATCGCAGAAAAAATCGGAGAATACAAACGCAACAACAATGTAACCATTCTTCAGGCAACGCGTTGGAATGAGGTGCTTGAAAAGGCATTGCATAAAGCTGGCAAGGTTGGTTTGAGCGATGAGTTCATTACTCGTTATATGGATGCCATTCACATGGAAAGCATCAACAGGCAGAATAAAATCATGAACGATTGATATTCATGAACAAGAAGAAATTTACATTTTCCAGTGCTGCTGTCGACTTTTATTTTGATGCATTGTTCAGCCGGTTGCATACCATTGTTGACAGAGAAAAAACAATCATCATAACAGATGCCAATGTTTTTGCGGCACACCAATCCAAGTTCAAGAATTGGAATGTGATTACGTTAAAACCAGGTGAGGAGTACAAGGTACAACCCACGGCTGATGCAATCATTGAACAGCTCATTGCTTTTCAGGCCGACAGGAAATCCATTCTTGTTGGCGTTGGCGGCGGTGTAGTAACCGATCTTACCGGATATGTGGCTTCCATTTTTATGAGGGGCATCCGGTTTGGTTTTGTTCCCACATCATTGCTTGCAATGGTAGATGCTTCGATCGGAGGAAAAAATGGCATTGATGTTGGCCAGTACAAGAACATGGTGGGCATCATCCGTCAACCTTCCTTCATTTTCTATGATCAGTCTTTTTTGAAAACCCTCCCGGATGCAGAATGGTCGAATGGATTTGCCGAGATCATCAAGCATGCTTGTATCCTGGACGCCAAGTCTTTTCAATTGCTGGAGTCCACCAATTTGGAAAAGGTCAAGAAGAGTAAAAAGTTGATGCAGGAAATCATCCTCAGCAATGTCAAGCTAAAGGCGGGTGTTGTGAAAAGGGATGAGTTTGAAGCAGGTGAACGGAAAATGTTGAATTTCGGTCATACCCTTGGTCATGCGCTGGAAACACAATACGAATTGACCCATGGGCAAGCAGTTGCGTTGGGTATGGTTTTTGCCGCCTGGCTTTCTGAAAGCCTGCTCAGGTTCAAAGATGCAGCCCGCATAGAACAGACACTCATCAATTTTGGTTTGCCTACACGGGGTGCTTTTGATGTTGAAAAAGTTTTCAATGTCCTCAAAATGGACAAGAAAAGGGTCAGCAAAACCATGAGCTATATTTTGTTGAAAAGAATAGGAAAAGGCGTAATCAGCGATATTGAGGTGGATGCACTCAAAACACATCTCACTGCTTACAACGAAACAAACAAAAAGAAAAAATGATTGCAATCGTTCATCCATCCGGCATCTCTGGCACTTTGCGTGCACCCCGCTCCAAGAGCGACATGCAAAGGGCTTGTGCCGCCGCCTTGCTTCACCAGGGAGTTACCCATATCGTTGATCCCGGCAAAAGCAATGATGACCTGGCGGCATTGGATGTCATTTCAAAATTAGGTGCAGAGGTTACTGAACAGGAGAATGTCGTAGTTGTCAAAAGCAAAGGTGTTCATCCGTTTTCGGATGAGATCAATTGTGGAGAAAGTGGGTTGGGCATCAGGATGTTTACTCCTATTGCCTCTTTGAGTTCAAGGGAGTTGACAATCAGTGGTACTGGTTCATTGATGACAAGACCCATGCATTTTTTTGATGCGATTTTCCCACAGCTTGGTATTGCTATTCACTCAAATGAAGGGAAGTTGCCCTTGGTGATCAAGGGGCCAATGCTGCCCAGTTCGATTGAAGTGGACGGCAGCTTGAGCTCTCAATTTCTTACCGGTTTGTTGATGGCCTATTCTGCTGCTGGTGCAAGAGATGTTACGATAACGGTGAAGGACCTGAAAAGCAAGCCCTATATTGATCTTACGCTTGGCGTCTTGAAATCATTTGGCATGAAGGTTCCAATCGTAAAAGATTATGAGACCTTCAGTTTCAGTGCGGTTGAACATGTTCAACCCGTTGGTGAAATCAGGTATCCTGTTGAGGGAGATTGGAGTGGTGCAGCATTTTTATTTGTTGCTGCTGCCATTGCAGGGGACATCAGCATCCAGGGGATGAGGGCCGATTCTGTTCAGGCAGACATGAAAATTTTAGAAGCCATCAAAGATGCAGGTGCTAAGCTGAGGTTTGACAATGGCGTATACCACGTAGGGCATGCTGAACTTTCGGCATTCCAATTTGATGCTACTGAATGTCCTGATTTGTTTCCTCCTTTGGTTGCACTCGCAGCCTACTGTACAGGGAATACTGTAATCAAAGGAGCCCTGCGCCTGACCCACAAGGAAAGCAACAGGGCACTGACCTTGCAGGATGTTTTTGGTAAAATGGGCGTGCAGATTGAACTGGATGGTGATTTGATGGTTGTTCATGGAAGCCGACATCTTAAGGGCGCAAGGGTTCACTCTCATCATGACCACAGGATTGCCATGGCTGCTGCGGTAGCGGCTTTGGGTGCGGATGGAGAGGTACTGATTGAAGAGGCTGAAGCCATCAACAAATCCTATCCTGATTTTTATGAACATTTGAAAGCCCTGGGTACTTCCATTACATTGCAAACGGTATAAACTGATCCCATGAATCATTTCGGTACATTATTTACAGTCAATATTTTCGGCGAATCACATGGTGAAAGTGTAGGAGTGGTCATTGATGGCTGCCCTGCAGGAATGCCGCTTGCGGTTGAGGATTTTATCGTCGATACCGAAAGGCGGAAAGGCGGTACCCAAAAAGGGACTACTCCCCGTCAGGAAGAAGACCTGCCCTTGTTCAAAAGTGGGGTTTTCAATGGCAGAACTACTGGTGCACCGCTAACCCTATTGTTTGAAAACAAGAACACAAGGTCGGGTGATTATGAAAAACAACGTGCAGTGCCAAGACCAGGGCATGCCGATTTTGTTGCCCACAAGAAATATGGTGGCTTTGAGGATTTTCGTGGTGGTGGTCATTTCAGTGGACGGTTGACGCTTTGTCTGGTAGCAGCAGGTGCGGTTGCCAAAAAAATATTGAAGACCATCTCTGTGGTAGCAGAAATCACTTCCATAGGTGGTGAACCCGGAATAGAAAAAGGGTTGCAAAAAGCCATTGAAAACAAAGACTCCGTAGGAGGAATCGTAGAATGCAGGGTCAATGGATTGCCACTTGGACTGGGTGAGCCTTTTTTTGATTCTGTCGAATCCTTGATTGCTCATGCAGTATTTGCCATACCTGCAGTAAGGGGAATAGAATTTGGGACGGGATTCAAGGCTGCAGAAATGTTCGGAATTGACCACAATGATGCCATTGAAAATGCTGAAGGAAAAACTGCTACCAACCATGCAGGAGGGATTGTTGGGGGAATTACCAATGGCAATGAGCTGGTATTCCGGATTGCCATAAAGCCCACTTCTTCAACACCCAAAGACCAGTTTACCTACAATTGGGAAACGGATCAGATGGAATCATTTGCTGTAAGAGGTAGGCATGACCTTTGCATCGCCTTGCGTGTGCCCCCGGTATTGGAAGCAACTGCCGCAATTGTATTGGTTGACCTCATGTTAAGGGAGCAAATGATAAAAAGGGTATATTCATAATATAATTCAGATCAATGGGCCTTATTTATCATATCACCACAAGAGAAGCATGGGCAAAAGCAAGTGAGACAGGATCTTATGCTACTCCATCACTCAAAGAAGAGGGTTTTATACATTGCAGTGAACTGTCTCAGGTTGAAGACATCAAATCCAGGTTTTACGCTGGTGTTCAAGACCTTGTTCTGTTGACCATTGACACAGAAAAGCTGACGAGCCAGCTGATTTTTGAATGGTCTCCTTCTGTACAAAATACATTCCCACATATTTACGGACCTATCAATGTGGATGCTGTTGTTGACCTGAGAACAGTTTGAGGATCACTCAATTGTTGAACCCAGTGCCTTGAATGAAAGGTCAAGTACATCATAGGCAGATGCTCCGGGCCATGAATAGTGCCACCATTCTGTTTCCAATGGAACAAAACCGAATTTTTCCATGGCGGCCCTTAACAATGACCGGTTCCTGATCCTCACTTCAGCAACATTTGCTGCTCCATGGAAAGCAGCAGGAGAGAAATCATCAAAGGGGGTTGGCATCTCCAATTCCAATCCGGTCCTCAAATCAATAAGTGTAAGATCAACGGCTGTACCCCGGTTGTGCCCACTTCCTTTTGAAGGATTGGCAACAAACCGTTCATCCTGGATCAATTCCCAAAATCGAACTGTGGTGCGATAGGGTCGGTAGGCATCCAATATTTTGATGCCCAAGCCTTTTCTCCTCAATTCCTCCGCTACTTTTACCAGGGCCAGGGCTGGATTTCGTCTTAGGTAGGTAGTGCGGGTATTTTTGGGGTACAACCGCTTACCAGTAAAATTATTTTTATTGGCGTATTTAAGGTCATATTGCAAATCAGGAATCAGGCTTTTCAATTCAATCATGGCCAGCAGCGCATCACGTTCAACCATTGAGCGAAATGCAAGTTTGTCGTTGATGGGCTGCAGCTTAACAATCTTATTGGCTTGTCCCCTTGCCATTGATACACAAAGGACAAAAACGATAGTTGCAATGTTTTTATGGATCACAAATAAAAGATTAAGTGAAGGTTGATCTTACTAAGATAACCCGAACTGATTGTATAAATTTATTTAGCTCAGCATGTTGATATTCAATAATTTATATTAAAATAATTTTTAGGTGCCATGAATGGCTACCTTTGTTTCATTGCTCCTGAACAAAATGACAATATTCTTCAACAAAGGCATTGTTGCTTATTTAGTGATCATCTCGATCATGATGGGCCCAATTTTTTCATCAGCCCAAGGCAAGGTCGACTACAGGAAAGTTGCGCACTCAGATAGTGCGGTGGGGTATGCCAGTTTTTATTCCAATAAATTCATTGGCAAGAAAACCGCCAGTGGTGAAATTTTTAGCCAGATTAAACTAACCTGTGCACACAATACTTTACCCATGGGGACCCTTATTAAGGTTACCAACCTAAATAACGACAAATCAGTTACCGTAAGGGTCAACGATAGAATGCACAAACGGAATCCCAGAATCGTAGATTTATCAATGGCAGCCGCCAAAATGTTGGATTTTATTGGAGGTGGGGTCATTAAGGTGAGGGTAGAGGTGTTAAAAAGGGGCTAATTCAGATTAATATGCCCAAAACCCAATAATTATTTTAAGTTTCAACTCTCACCGACTATTTTTGTTGTACTCAAAACTCAACTGTTTATGAAAAGAATATTATTCGTTGTATTTGCCATGGCTTTGTTCCAGGCAGGATTTGCCCAATCAAAGCCATCCAACAAAAAAAGCAGGCAACTTGGGATCCAGTTCACGGGTCATGATTTTGAGACCCCAGCCGATTTGAAGTCAAAAGGAATGTCTTTTGTATTGTCTGATAAGCAATGGAGCAGTATTGATAGGAAAAGGGTTGGTATGGCCATCACTTTCACAGAGGGATTGAACGAAAAGTTTGATTTCAACGCAAGGTTGGGAATGTCTGATGTAAGTTATACGCTGACCAATAAGCCTTATGCCTCTAGCACAGGCTCCAAAACCTATTTTGAATTGGATGCCAACCTCTTCATGAAGTTATTGACAGATGAACATTTTGTATCACCATTCCTTTCACTTGGTGTTGGTGGATCAGTATGGAAAGGGTATCATGCCGCTTATATCCCTGCAGGTGTTGGACTTCAGTTTAATGTTTTTGATGAAACCTTTTTGGTTCTTCAAAGCCAGTACAGAATGCCTGTAACAGGAAATGCTGCTAACAATTTGTTTTTCAGCGTTGGTGTATCTGCAGTACTTGACAAATAAAAGTATAGTAGTTTCTGAAATACTGAAAAGCCTGGATGATTCCAGGCTTTTTTATTGCTTTTTACCAAAAACCCTTTTCAACAATCCCCCACGCTTTCGGTCAACACTGTCTTTGGTTGGCTGAATATTTTCTTTGACAGGCGCAGGTGTCGGTTTGGGTGACTCTTTTGGAGTAGTGGGGTCTTCAAATTTTTGTGATTCAGTGACAACTCGTTCCTTGCCAGTACTGATGGGAATTTCTATATATTCTCCAGACTTGTTTCCATCTTCTCCTTCCACAGGTAGCAATTCCTGAGACTCTACAGCCTGGTTGTAGTCAAAAATAATCTCATTTTGCATGCTTGCAGGAGGAATGAATGCTGCACCTGGGTCTATGTTTAGGCTTTTATCATTGAATACCTGTTGGTAATAATAAGCCCATGCAGGCATGGCCATCTGTGAACCTCCTGAGGTGTAGAGCATCCTGAGGAAAGGATCATCGCATCCCACCCAAACGCCAGACAAAAGTTGCGGGCTGAATCCGATGAACCAACCATCAGCATTGTCGTTGGTGGTTCCAGTTTTACCGGCAATTTGACCACTGATGCCATAAGCACCCCTCAACGCTCTTCCTGTACCGAAATCCACGACGCCTTGAAGCATCTTGGTCATGATATATGCTTCACTCTCGCTGATCACTTCCCTGGATTCTGACCTGAAAGAAGCCAGCACATTGCCATTCCTGTCTTCAATGCGGCTGATAAAATAAGGTTTTACATTGAAGCCCCTCCCCGGAAACATGCTATAGGCCTGCACCATTTCAAACAGGGACAGATCAGCAGAACCCAGTGCAATAGAAGGATAGGGGGGGATCTTGCTTTCAATGCCACATTGCTTGGCAAATTCAACAGTGCGCTGAACACCCAGTTGGTTGATCAGGTAGACCGCGCCAGGGTTTTTTGAGAATGCAAGACAGACCGCCATCGGTCCACCATCTCCTTCAATCATTTTTCCACCCATGTTGATGGGGCCGCCTGGGAAAATGGATTCAGGTTTGTATCCATTCATCACGCCCAATGTATAGAGAATGGGTTTGAAGGTTGACCCCACCTGTCTTTTCGTTTTGATGTTTACATGGTCAAACTTGAACCTTCTGAAGTTGCTTCCTCCCACCCAGGCTTTCACTTCACCCGTTTGCGGGTCCATTGAAAGCAGGCCAATTTGCATGATTTGCTTGTGGTAACGAATGGAGTCGATTGGAGACATCATCGTATCTGTCTCTCTTTTTTCATTCCATGAGAAGATTTTCATCCTCACAGGCTCCATGAAACTCTTTTTGATTTCTTCCTCGTCAAGCCCATCATCCTTGAGGTTCCTCCAGCGATCAGATTGCTTCATGGCATTCGTCATCACTGCTTTGCCCTCAGGCGTTTTCCAGGTCGATCCGTCCTTGATGTTGTACTGGCTGCTGAAAACCTTCTGCAGGTTCTGCATGTGCCTGTAAACCGCTATTTCTGCATACTCCTGCATCCTTGGATTGATGGTGGTAAAGATCTTCAATCCATCTTTGTAAATATCGTAGGGTTCACCTGTTGCGGGATTTTCATTTTCCTTGCACCAGTTCTTCAATTCTTCCCTCAGTATTTCCCGGAAGTAGGGGGCAATACCTGAGTTCTCATCCAGCTTCTGGTACTTCAATTGAATGGGAGCGATTTTTATCGCCCTAGCTTCCTCTTTGGTCAATACTTCGTTTCTCACCATCTGGTCAATAACGGTATTGCGCCTGGCCATGGCGGCTTTGGGATTGCGCCTTGGATTGTATCTGGTGCTTCCTTTTAGCAATCCAACCAAAACAGCAGCCTCTTCAACGGCAAGCTGTCCGGGCTCCTTTTGAAAATAGGTTTTGGAAGCATTCCTGATGCCATAGGTTTCATCCCCGTAATTCACCATGTTCAGGTACAAGGTGATGATTTCCTCTTTGGTAAGGTTGCTTTCAAGGCGAATGGCTACTATCCATTCCTTGAGTTTTTCTATGATCCTGGTAACCGATTTACTGCTTTGCTGACCCAGCAAGGCCTTTGCTGTTTGCTGGGTAATCGTACTGGCGCCACCCTCACTGCCAAGAAAGACAATTGCACGAAGAAGACTTTTGATGTCAATGCCGGAATGTTCATAGAACCGCTCATCTTCTGTGGAGACCAGGGCCCTGATGACATTGGGTGAGATATCCTGGTATTTGACATTGATCCTGTCTTTCAGGTAAAACTTGCCCATCATCGTTCCGTCATCTGCATAAATTTCGGAAGATGACATCATGGAAGGGTTTTCAAGCTCTTCTATTGAAGGGAGCTTCCCAAACAGCCCAACATAAATCAAAAGAATCAACAAGAACACAGCACCCCAGGCGTAGAGGAAAAATTTCCAAAAAAGCCTGACTGGCTTGGATGTTTCACTGCTCTTTTTCAGATGATCCTTCATGGGGTAAAGCTAAATAAAAGCCCTGTCTTTAAGGAAAAGGAAACCTTAAAATTTTCCGGGAATCTGGGTCCTGATGAACTGAAGATATGGGGCGGTAACTTTTTCTTCCAGCACCTTTTTAAGGTTGTTGGGGGAGATGATAACAAAGCTGTATTTTTCAGCGGGCAGCCAAGGGAAGATCTCTTTTGAGGCAATTGGGGCAGTTTTTTCAACATAGCCCAGTGCTTCAGCTGCATTGGCAAATACACTGATGAGAATGTATGGTGATTCTCCAATTTTATCATTGCGCAAGTTTAACTGACTTCCAGCATACCGTTCTGCATTGTATCGGGTCAACGCCCTTTTGGCCTCATTGATATAAACCACATCAACATCCTTCAACAATAGCAAAACGCCATATTGTTCAGTTGGATTGTAGACATACCCATCTTCTTTTTTCTCTATGACCGGGGCTTTGAAGGCAGTGGTGTCGGTTTTGGTTTTGGCCACCACCGGTGCTTGGACAGCTTGTCTCTGTACAGTCTCTGTCTTTACCTTGGTTTCTTTGGCCTTTGGAAGCGGGCTGTCATCAATCCACTTGACACTGTCTTCCTTTTGCCTTGATACAGAAATGGAGCGGAGTTCGTTTTCAATGATTTCCCTTCTGTTCAGGGCGTCTGCCAGCAGACCTGCTTTCATGGCAACTGGAGAGTTTGGATAAAGGGAAGGAATCTTGTTCAATGCATCCATGGCAAGGCTGTCCTGTTTGTTTTTGATGTAGTAAACAGCTTCGATGTACAGCAATTGTGGTGACCAGTTGTTCTCCCCATGAAGGGAATCAGCCTTTCTTTTTTCTGCACGCGCCAATTCAAATTTTCCTGAAAGAAAAAGATCATAAACCTTATCGTACTGTTGAGTAACTTCTTTGGACTTTTCATTTTTTGCCTTGCTGATGCTCAATGGGTCACGCAACATTTTATTCATCTCACTGGCAGGGAAATTTTCTGCCAATTTGGATTGATAAAACAAGGCTTTGGAGTTATTCCCGGTTTGGCGGTAACAATAAGCAAGATCAAACAACAGTTTTTCAAGTGTTGGAATGTTGGTCTTTTGATTGATCAGTTTTTCATTCCAAGTGATGGATTCTTTGCAGTCTTCCAGCCTGTCCTTGTAGATGCTTCCTAATTTTTGATAGGCTTCAAATTTCCTTTCGTTGGAGGCTGACAGCTTTTCTGCTGTCAAGGGAAGTCTTTCCCTTAGTGTCTCGATGGAAAGGTCAGCGGCGGCAATCGTGTCAGTTGTTTTTGTACCAGCGCCAGTTTGTTTGGGAAGGGTAGACCGCAAGGCCGCACTCAGTGCCGCAGCCCGCCTCCAATTGTCTCCATTGGGCCTGTTCCCCCACTTGTTTTTGAAGGCAATGCTGCCCTGTGCCTTGAGTGAGGGGTTGTTGAAATACCATTCACCTATTTTTTGTTCT
>Ga0222712_10004472_pt1 | contig 14608 bp, 15 predicted proteins | sample C33_657DmetaG_FD_165043 | JGI IMG/M metagenome (GOLD analysis project Ga0222712, IMG submission 165043) | Estuarine water microbial communities from San Francisco Bay, California, United States - C33_657D | ecosystem: Environmental > Aquatic > Marine > Unclassified | place: USA: California... | reverse complement strand
CGCATGCACGTTGGCAACTGACTGGCCTGAGGCTTGCAAAAGATACTCAGCCTCAACAGCGGTAGGCCCGCCTTCTCTCTATAATATCTACACCGTTACCCTTGAGAAGAACGGTAAATAACAGGTCTACAAAAAAGCAGACTACTCGGAGAACAAGATGGCGCTCGAACAAGCAGCAATTGGATTTATCGGACTCGGTGCCATGGGAGGTGGTATCGCACGTCGACTCGCCCAGGCGGGGATCAAACTGCACGTCTGTGATGTCGATCCTGCCAAAATCGCCGCCTTTGCTCAATGGGACGTCGTTGTTCACACCAATCCCAAATCAATCGCTGATGCCGTAGAAGTCGTGTTTGCCTGCCTGCCCGATATCGAAGTCAGTCAAGCTGTTGCCTATGGTGCAGAGGGCGTGATTCATGGCAAAAAGATTAAGGTCTACATCGAAACCTCAACCATTGGTCGCAGCCCTGTCATCGATATCGCAAAGACTTTGGCAACTAAAAACATCAGCGTTTTAGACTGCCCCGTCAGCGGCGGACCACGAGGCGCCGACAACGGCACACTCGCGGTCCTGGTGGCTGGTGACCCACCCGTGATCGAAAGCGTTCGCGGGGTCTTGAACCTAATCGGTAAAAGTGTCTTTGACATTGGCCGAGAGCCGGGCATGGCGCAGATGATGAAGCTGGTCAACAATATGATCTCTGCCACTAATATGGCCTCGGCCTTCGAAGCGTTGGTACTCGGTGCCAAAGCCGGTCTGGATGCCGACCTCATGGTCAACGTGATTAACGCGAGCACAGGACGCAACAGCGCAACGACCGACAAAGTGCCAAAATCCGTTTTACCGGGTACCTTTGATTATGGCGCCTCAACACACACCATGCATAAAGACATCTCACTGGCTCTGATCGAGGCTGAAGAGCTCAAAGTGCCGATGTGGGTAGCAAACAATACTCGTCAGGTTTGGGAGTTTGCCGTGACCCAAGGTGGCGCCGATCTTGATTTCACTACGCTGATCCAGCATTACGAGAAATGGGCGGGTGTGGTGGTACGCAGCAAGAAAAAGGATTAAGCGTGAGACTGAAAGATCAGGTAATTCGCGTTAAAAATAAGGAATAAAAATGAGACTCAAAGACAAGATTGCCGTCATCATTGGCGCGGGACAAAGTCCGGGGATGACAACTGGTAATGGTCGCGCAACCGTATTACGTTTTGCGCAAGAAGGCGCGCGCATCTTAGCGGTGGATCGTAGCCTTGCCTCAGCGGCAGAGACCTGCAAAATTGCGACTGACGACTATGGCGCCTTAGAAATCATCCCGTATGAAGCAGATGTGTGTAAAGAAAGTGATCTCGCTGCCGCAATCGCTTTTGCCAAACAGAAGTGGGGTCGAATCGATATCTTGCATTACAACGTGGGCATCAGCGTTGCCGGCAACGACGGCAGCCCCACCGAAATTACCGAAGAAGCCTTTGATCTGATCACCAATGTCAATTTGCGAGGCTGCGTGATGGCTTGCAAACACGTGTTACCGATCATGCGCGAACAGCAGTCTGGCGTCATCATTAATATTTCGTCGATCTCGGCCTATCAGCGCTATCCCTGGGTAGCTTACAAAGCGACCAAAGCCGCCTTGATTGTCTACACCAAACAACTAGCAATCGAAAACGCTGAGTATGGCATCCGTGCGAACACAATTTTGCCAGGCCTGATGGATACGCCGATGGCAGTCGATACGCGCGCAACTGTGTTTGGCAAGACACGCGAACAAGTCGTTGCTGAGCGCAATGTCAGAGTCCCGTTACGCAATCGCATGGGATCAGGCTGGGACGTTGCCAATGCTGCCTTGTTTTTAGCGTCTGACGAGGCGCAATTTATTTCTGGTGTCGAACTGCCTGTTGATGGCGCCGGCCTGGTCAATCTTCCGCGTTGACATCCTTCCCCTGAACGGAGAGGATTTCGGCGCATTTGGTTAAAACATTTATCTTCCACTTAAATCATTCAAATAGGATTAGACATGACAAATTCTTCAAAGCCCGTTGAACTCATTTCAGCCGAAACACTTGCCTTAGGCGAGCGTATGCGTCGCGCCACCTTGGGTGACGCGCACGTTGATCGTTCATTGAAAAAAGCAAAAGAAGATACATTTCTTCAACCGCTTCAAGAGACTGTCATGGGGCTGGCTTGGGGTGCGGTCTGGGGACGCCCAGGGCTCGACGTTAAATCACGTAGCCTAGTCACTGTCAGCATCTTGATTGCTCTGGGCAGAACCACCGAACTCGCTGTGCACATCAATGGCGCACTGAACAACGGCTGGACCAAAGCTGAGTTACAAGAAATTTTGATTCACTCGTCTGCGTATTGCGGCTGGCCTGCTGCGCTTGAAGCCTCGCGCGTCGCGAAAGAAGTACTTGATCAGCGCGCGGCTTAAGCGCGAGCTTTATTTATGCTTTTGAAGGCTGACCAACGATCAATACTGACTCAATGACAAACTTTCCCGAAGTCCATCCGTTGAATGCCACGCCCGAAATCGCGGCAATCTACGCTGATATTCGGGCCGTGTCAGGTTTGTCGATGGTCAACCTAATCTGGCGCCACTTTGCGGCCTTACCGAGTGTCATCGAATGGGCGTGGAAAGGTGTGCGTCCAATCGTGGCCTCCCAAGAATTGGTAGCTGCGCGTCAGCGCCTGATTGCTGCGATTGAGCTCCCCGCGCTACCCGCCGTGCCCCCTGAGGCATGGCAGACTGCTGGCGTCGGTGGCGTTGAGTTAACCGCCTTTCAAGCCATGATGGCCGACTACGTGCGCGGCAACAGCACCAACATTATCGTCTTGACGGCGCTACGCTTGCGTCTCGAAGGCGTCAATCATAGTGCACACGTTCTTTCGGCGGCGCCGACTCCCGCGACGGTGGCCCCTATGGCACCCTTGCCTCGCATCGACACCTTAGATCCAAAGCTTGCTGGCGCTATTCGCGCCCTCGCAGCGCGCCACGAGGGTGCGCAAGGCGGAATTATTCCCAGCCTCTATCTCGAACTTGCCCGTTGGCCCGCGTTGACAGATACATTTCCTCAGTGGCTTGAGGCGCTCTACCATCCCTCAGTAATGCGGGCAGCCCGTGAGAGCACCTGCCGTGCGGCAGAGCGCGAAGCCTTAAACCTGCTGCCCGCGCTTGACCCTGCGCCATCCAACGTCGCTGAGATGCGACCCGCGCTTGAGCGCTTCACGCGCTTAATCATCCCTGATCTAACGCCCGTGTGCGTCGCGGTGCAGAGACTGCTTCCCCTGCACTAAACAGCATCACTTAGGCGCCGGAGGCCTGGTCTCTAAAAATGACTGTCTTGCTGAGATCGCTTCAAACCAGCTATTGAGCTTAGGATAATTCGATCGCCATGAGAACTCAGGGATCAAGTCCGCAAACCCTAAGGTACAGCCAAACACGATTTGCACCATGTTAAGTTGACCATGAAACAAGGGGTGACTGATCTGTTGCTCCCACAAGGTCAAGAGCCGCTTGGCGCGCTCAGTTTCGTGGAGAACAATCTTAGGAGATTGCTCATTGAGCGGTCGCCACTTTTCTCGGCCCAGTACCGCCAAGCCATCCAGGGTGCTGCGCACAAGGGCCTCAAGACGTCTGGCTTCAAAACCTTGTTCACCTATAGGAAGCGCAAAGCTCGGCTGCCCCTCAAGATCATCCAAGTAAGAACAGATCAGAGCCGAATCTTCTAGCGCGAGACCATCATCACACACTAGATGCGGCACCCTTCCAGACGGATTGATTTGATAATAAGGGCTATCCGTTGTGCGGGTCTTGGCCGCAATCACTTCGACTTTGTCTGATAACTTTTTTTCAATAACGACGATGCGTACGATCCGCGCATAGGGCGAGCCTGGGCTGATATACAGTTGCATAGATGATTTCCTTTGAAAGGTATTTTTACGCAATCGCGATGCTTCGGATTGAATTCTCAGCCAGCAGAAAACGAGGCAACTGAAAGAATCGATCAAGCAGCATCGTGGGCGCGCATGTTTAAACTCCTCTGCCGCCCACTCAACGCTTACTTCGGTACTCTCAACATCGCACAAAGTTTGTTGCCGATTGGATCACGCACATAAGCCAAATACAGCTTACCGGCAGGGCCCTCGCGATAGCCAGGAGGATCTTCACAGGTTGTACCGCCATTCGCAACAGCAGCAGCATGAAACGCGTCGACCTGCTCTGTCGATTGCGCGGCAAATCCGATCGTACCGCCGTTGGCCGGAGTCGCGGCTTTGTTATCAATCGGCATAGTGAACGAAAATACACCTGTCGGCGTGCGATAGAAGTAGCGAATGTCTCGGTTAATGACACCCGGTGCAATGCCTAAGGTAGCAAAAACTGCGTCATAGAATTTTCGCGATACTTCTAAATCGTTTGCACCTACCATGACGTGACTAAACATATTGACTCCAAGAATTATTTTTGAGAATAAGCAGCGTAACCCAAAAAGATTGACTTCCTTCCCGCCCAGAGAAAATGTTGTGTCAAGTCTGGTTACAAACGGCTTCAAGGGTACAAATATCTACGATCCATAAAAATTACACAAAGCCATCGCTGAAACCCCTGCAAACACCCTTATGATATACGGTTAGATGTCAAACTCCTTTTCTCGACCAGGCATATCACTCTGTCGTTTTCAGGTTAAACAAATATGACTAGCACTAGAGCGTTATTCTTTTTGCTAACGCTGTTTGCCTTCACAGCCAGCACCCAAGCCCAAACAACGGCCGTGGGCGCTGACTCGTTCAACAAGATGGTTCTTGTGCCAGAGGGCTATTTCGTGATGGGCTCGAACAACGGGCCCGATGATGAAAAACCAGAGCACCGGGTTTTTGTGAAATCATTTTCGATTGATGTGCTTCCCGTCAGCAATGCTGATTTTGCAAAATTTCTGAACGCGCGCGGCTTAAAAAATCATCTAGGCGAATCCTTTTACGACGACGATGATCGCGATGCCAGAATTCATCAACAAAACTCGCGATGGCAAGCAGACATGGGTTACGCAACGCACCCAGTCAATGAAGTGAGTTGGGTAGGTGCTCGGGATTACTGCACTTGGTTAAATAAGCGCTTACCAACAGAAGCAGAATGGGAAAAAGCCGCACGCGGCACAGATGGCAGACAATATCCTTGGGGCAATTTAAGGCCGAACAACAAGCGGGCACTGTACGGCGCAGCCTACAACTCGTCGGCACCGGTTGACGCGTTTCCAGAAGGGGCGAGTCCTTACGGAGTTTTAGACTTGTCTGGCAATCAATGGGAGTGGGTAGCTAGCGCCTATCGTCCCTACCCCTACAGCGCTGACGATGGCAGAGAAAATCAAACGCCCGGCCCAGTTCGCTCGACCCGCGGTGGCGGGCATGATTCAAGCGAAGACGAACTCACGACCACCCAACGGGGCAGAAACTTATCTCGCAATCCCAAAGCGGGTCATCATAATATTGGGTTTCGTTGCGCGAGTTGAACTCGAATCAGAGACCTGCGTGTTAACCTTTCTAGACTTTACTTTTTACTCCTGCAACTCTTGTTTTCTTATGGAGTACTTGGTTTAGCAGAACATATAACACCGTGCCCTAGAGGCTCGGCATTAAAACCGCGGCCTATGTCGAATGTTTGGAGAATACACGTCTCATGAAATCTTACTGGATCAACAAGACCCCGAACGGTACAGAACTTGAACTGCGCGAGTTGCCGATACCTACGCCCGGCCCTGATCAGGTGCTGGTGCGGGTGCGCGCCACCAGCATCAACCGCGGCGACATCATGGGCGCCATTAAGCTTCATAGCGCCAAGGGCGGGCGCCCAGCGGGCGTCGATGGTGCCGGTGAGGTAGAAGCAATAGGTGCCAATGTCACCGGGGTTGCGGTCGGCGACCGCGTCATGTTTCGCGCCAAGGGGTGTTTTTCTGAATACGTGGTTGTCGAGTCAACATTGCTCACGCCGATTCCGGCATGCCTGAACTGGGAACAGGCCGCTGTGATTCCGATCGCCTACATCACCGCCTACGAGGCGCTATTGCAACTTGGTGGTCTGCAACGCGGCGACTGGGTATTAATTGCCGGGGCATCTTCAGGCGTCGGTGTCGCAGCGATACAGATCGCAAAAATGTGCGGTGCCAAGGTCATCGGCACCTCCGGATCTGCAGAAAAGCTTGCGCACTTGAAGGCGCTTGGCCTCGATGCAGGCATCCAAACGCGTGGCGAAAACTTTACAGAAGAAGCGCTGAAGATTACAGGCAGCGCCGGTGCCAAACTTGCGGTGAATTTGGTGGGCGGAAGCGCTTTTGCAGGGTGTCTTGGAGTGCTCACTGATTTCGGCCGTCTGGCAGTCGTCGGCTATGTTGACGGGCAGATGTTGACTGGGCTCGATATTGAGCCGGTACACGGCAAACGCCTGCAGATTTTTGGGCTTTCGAATGCCCCCCTATCAACGGCGATGCGTGCGCTTGCTCAACGTGGCTTCGAGCGCGACGTCATGCCCGCCATTGCCGATGGTCGCATCGTCCCAGTCATCGATCGAACGTTTTCCTTCGATGAATTGCCCGCTGCCAAGCAATACGTCGAACAAAATACTTTGCTGGGTAAAGTCGCCATCCGATTTGACTGATTTTCTCTGACGTCACATTATTGACGAATAACAGTCGCGCAGACTGCAAAGGGTTGCTGATGAATTGCTTTCGCCGTATCACCGTCACCTCACTACTTGCCGTCTGCGTCGCGCTGGCGCTTGGCGCTTCCAATACCTACGCACAGAAATCGTCGGTGCGACCGGTTCGATTGGTGATCCCGCTCACTGCAGGCGGTGGCGCAGACACCACCGCACGCATCCTCGCGCAGAAATTGTCCGAGAACACCGGCCAGAGTTTTATTGTCGAGAACCGACCGGGGGCCGGGGGCAATATCGCGTTCGATTTCGTCGCCAAGGCGGATCCCGATGGCCACACGTTGCTCTATAGCCCGGTCGCTATCGCCATTAATCCGACACTGTTTGAAAAGGTTAATTACCGGATCGAGGATTTCGTCGGCATCTCTTACGTCGGCGACGCGCCACTGCTGCTCGTGGCAAATAATGCATTGCCGGTGCGTGACATCATTGACCTGATCAATCTCGCGAAGGCACGCCCTGGTGAGGTGCGTTTTTCGAGCTCAGCCATCGGCAGTTCATCGCATCTCGCTAGCGAAATGATGCGTATGATGGCGGGCGTTGAAATGCTGCACGTACCGTATCGAGGCGGGCCACAGGCGTTGCAGGACGTGATCGGTGGCCAGGTTGAATTCGCCACGATCGCAATGCCCGAAGCGCTGGCACAGGTACGGGCTGGCCGCGTGCGCGCAATCGGCCAGACCGGTATCAAGCGCTCGCCTATTGCATCAGACATCCCGACGCTCGATGAGTCGGGGTTGAAAGGCTATACCGTGATGACCTGGTATTTGGTTTTTGCACCGGCGAAAACACCGACCGCGATTGTGCAACGCTTGCATGAAGAATTCGACAAAGCCCTCAGGGTTCAAGAGGTTCAGAACCGCCTGCGTGACGCCGGCATTACTGAAATCGTCAACGGCCCACCAGACGCCGCCATGAAATTCTTACAGAGCGAACATCAGCGCTGGGGAAACATCATCCGCGAATTAAAGCTCAAAGCCAATTAGGTTTCCTTAGGCTAAATTCACAGTTACCTGTCAGACATCATAAAATCCTACGACGAGAGTCCTGCTTAAGATCCGGCACTTTTTCCATCGAGTTAATCAAGCAGTAAACCAAACCAGAATATTGTTTTTAATTCCACCTCCGCACAAATCAAGGACTCCTCATGAAGCAAAAATTGATCAAAAAACTAGTCGCGGCATTCGTTGCAACTACCTTCGCGTTCACCCCGTTGTTAGGCAATGCCTGTACTGCCGTTAATGTCATCGCAAAAGATGGCTCGGTTGTTGCAGGAAGGACCATGGAGTGGGCTTTTGACATGAAGTGGGAGCTGATTGCAAACCCAAAGGGCACAAACATCTCGATGACTGCGCCAGCTTCAATGAAACTACCTGCAACAACCCTAGCTAGCAAGTATGCGTTTGTTGGAGTTGCCCCCGGGGTTTTGCAGGGTTCGTCTGCATATCTAGAGGGGCAGAATGAGGCGGGCTTAGCGATCAGCGGTAATTTTTTACCTGGTTTTACTGAGTACCAAACTGTCACTCCTCAAGATAAAAACTATGTTTCTGTGATGAACTTTGGAGGCTTTATCTTAGGAATGTTTGGGTCAGTCAAAGAACTGCGCACTGAAATTCCAAAATACAAAGTCTGGTATGACGCAAGCGAAGTCAAAGGTATTCCAACTCCTCCTTGGTTACATTTCGTATTAACAGATCGAACCGGTGAAAGCGTCATCGTAGAGTTTGTGAAAGGTCAAATGGTGATTCATGAAAATGTAGCGGGCGTATTGACCAACGCACCAACCTATGACTGGCATCTCAACAATGTTAGAAACTATCTATCGCTCACATCGACTGCAACATCCTCTGTCGCAGTGAATGGCGCAAACGTGACAGAGATTGGCCAAGGTGGCGGTTTGATGGGATTGTCTGCAGATTACACCCCACCGTCTCGTTTTGTGAGGCAAACCTACCTCAAGCAGTTTGCTTATCAATCAGCAAATAGTGCTGAAGCGATTCAATTGGCCGGGCATTTCTTGAATAACGTTGACATGCCTGCAGGCGTTGCCCGTTCTACTGATGGTAAGCAGGTTGTTTCCGACTACACGCAGTGGGTCAATCTAAAAGATTTGAACAATAACCGTATGAAGATTGCAAACTATTCAAATCGTACAAACTTTATCGAGATTGATCTCAATCAGGTGTTTAAGTCTGGCAAATCAAAAACGTGGGTCATTGATCAGTTACCGTACCCGAAAAATGATTTAACAGCAGAATTGTTGAAGTAATTTTTTAAAAACTGCCTACTGAACTTGCACCATAAAGTTGGACACTCGGCCAGCTTTATGGTTTTTTATTTTTTTTGAATTTTCCCGACTAAATACTGACCATTCTCCTCGAACGCTTCAAATTCGACGGTATCCCCGGGTGCGAGTGATTTCAGTCGGGCAGGTTGTTTTGCCACAAACACCATGGTCATGGGGGGCATGTCGAGTGCTTTGATCTCACCATGACGGATGGTGATCTTGTTGTTCTCTAGATCGATGCGGCGGACAACGCCCTCTGCCATCGCCTGCGCCAGAGCGTTTGCGCCCAAGCTAAGTGAGGCAAGCGTCAACGCGCAATGGATCAATGATTTTTTAATCTGCATTATTTGACTCCAGCGACCACACTAATCTTGCCGACCATGCCGGCCTCATAGTGTCCAGGAAGCAAACAGGCAAAATCAAACTGGCCGGCGCGATTGAAGTTCCAGATGATCTCGGCTTTTTTTGCTGGAGAGACATGTGCCATGTAGGGCTCGTCATGCTCCATGTTGGGATGCTTTTTCATCATCTCAGCGTGCGTGTCGAGCTCTTGCTTAGTGCCAATCACTAACTCATGCATGACTTTACCAACGTTTTTAACGGTCAGTCTGATCGTCTCGCCTTGTTTGACGGTGATTTGCTCTGGCACGAAACGCATGGTGTCTAGCATCGTAATCTCAATCGTACGGGTCACGGCTTTGGCGTCACCGCCGATCCCCCATTCCTTTTGTTCCTTGGGCATGTCCTGGTGACCTTTGTCACTTGCCTGGTGCGCCAAGGTCGGCAGGGCCATGGTCGCAAACGAAAGACTCACGAGCAAAGGACCGAATAATTTTTTCATCATGATGTGCTGCCTGTTTGAAGTGTGAGTCAATCAGTGTTGATGTGAACCGCTTGTCGCAGGGCTTGGCTTGCGGACCTGAGCGTTGCCATCCCCAGAATTAGGCGGAACTGGAGCTCCTGCCGGCGTTTCAGCAGACTGAGCATTGTTGTTTCTATTCACCGCAGGCAGGGTACCCTTGTATTCGTAGGCCTGCGTGCCTGGGGGTTGTTTGTACCACCCTGGGTCTGAATAGTCGTCTGGCTTTAAATCTTCACGCACTTTGAGCGTAGTGAACATGCCGCCCATCCCGATTGGTCCATAAGGACCTGTGCCGGCCATCATAGGTATCGTGTTTGGGGGCAATTCCATTTCCATTTCTTTCATGTCGTACATGCCGCGTTCGCCCATCACCATGTAGTCAGGAACGACCTTCTGAAGTCGTCCGACGAGGCCTTGATGGTTGATGCCGATCATGGTCGGCACATCGTGACCCATCGCGCCCATGGTGTGGTGGCTCTTGTGACAATGCACGGCCCAGTCGCCAGGTTCGTCGGCGATGAATTCGATCTGGCGCATCTGACCGACCGCGATGTCTTGTGTCACTTCAGGCCAGCGGGCAGAAACAGGGACAGGACCGCCATCCGTACCGGTGAGCTCAAACTCGATGCCATGCACATGGAACGGGTGGTTCGTCATAGTTAGGTTGCCAACCCGGATGCGAACGCGATCGCCCAGCTTGGCGACCATGGGAGAAATTCCGGGATACACGCGACTGTTAAAGGCCCAGATATTAAAGTCCAACATGGTCATAATCTTGGGCGTCTTGCTGCCAGGCTCGACATCAAACGCATTGAGCAGCAAACAATAATCACGGTCGACTTCACTGATGTTGGGGTGCTTGCCCTTCGGGTGAGTCACCCAGAAACCCATCATGCCCATTGCCATCTGTGTCATTTCGTCGGCATGAGGGTGGTACATAAAAGTCCCAGGTCGTTTCGCGACGAATTCATAGACAAAGGTTTTTCCCACGGGAATAGGGAACTGGTTTAGACCGCTGACTCCATCCATGCCGTTCGGGAGTCTTTGCCCATGCCAGTGAATCGTGGTCTTTTCAGGCAGACGATTGGTCACAAACATGCGGACACGATCACCCTCGACAACTTCGATGGTGGGGCCTGGGCTCTGACCGTTGTAGCCCCACATATTGACTTTGAAGCCGGGCGCCATTTCACGTACGACAGGTTCGGCGACCAGATGAAACTCTTTGACACCCTCGTTCATCCGATAAGGAAGCGTCCAGCCGTTCAGCGTCACGACGGGCCGATAGCGAGCCTCAGGCCCTTCTGTTTCAGGGCCGCGCCATGGCGGCGCTGTGCCCGCGCTCGGTTGATAAATCGGCTCGGGCACCTTGGCCAGTGCATGCTTGCTAACCGCAGTCGCGGTGACCGTGCCGGCCAGACCGAGGAGTGCGCTGTGAATGAAGTCTCTGCGTTCCATAATATTTCAGTGACCTTTACCAGTAGAGCTATTCGCGTCGGGACCCCCGACATTTCCACCAGGACCCGCATAGGGCGCGCCTGCAAGCAATGCCCGCATATCAGTCAAGGCGATCCAAAAGGATTGTTTGGCTTGCGCGACGGCGAGTTCGGATTGCAGCTTGGTCTGCGCTTTGGCGATTAAGTCCCAGGTGCTGATAAACATGCCGTTGTAGCGCAGCAGCGCTTCTTCTTCGGCACCGCTGTGCAAACCTTGCAGCTTGTTCAAAATATCTGATGCTTGCGTATGGGCTGCACGCAAATGTTCGCGGGCTTGTTGTAAATCGCTTTTAGTCCTGATGCTTAAACGCAGCACCTCAGCCCGCGCTTTGATGGCTTTTTCGAGATCGTGGCTCCAAAGGATTTTCGTGCGGTCCAGTGTCGGAATCGCGTTGGTCCAGCTCGCGCTAGCACTTAACATCGCGTCGAGCTGTTTTCGCCATTGTTCGAGCATGGCGGGACCAACGATACGCTCGTAATACTGCGCCTCTTTTTCTAGAAGGCCGAACTGTAAATGGCGGGCTAGCATGTCGGCGAGTTGTTGCTCAAGTGGCGTCACAAGTTCGGATAAGCCTGCAAGACTCGAGGGTTTGGGGAGTGCGCTTGGTAAGCGCCAGTGCTCGGAGCCGACCTGTGCGAAGAGTTTTTGACGACTGTTAAACGCGGCTTGATCCGCCAGCAAAAGTTGATTGCGCGCGGACTGGTAGCCGATCTCGACATCGATGAGTCTGTTGCGACCCCAGTTACCGACCTTCTCCATTCGCTTGGCAAGTTCAAGCGACACACTGGCTGCTTCAGCAATGCGTTGCTGGATATTGAGCTGTTCTTTGGCGGAGACGGCTTCGAGCCAGAGTTTGTGTGTGGCTTGCTGTAGCGCGAGGAGTTGTGCGTTTCGGGTGAATCGTTCGATGCTACTGATCGGCTGACCTGTCAAAAGATCGGCGTTCAGCGTGAGCGCCGCTTTTCGGGCGAGCTCTTCGGTGAGTTCAGGCGCAGCTGGATCTTCCTTGAACGATCCTATGGTCAGGTTTGGATCGCGCTCTGTCAGCGCACTGCGACTCTGCTCGGCCTTGAGCAGATCAATATGACCGCGTTGGAAACGCCCTACGTCTGTGTTCGCGTTACGCCACTGTCTGAGATCGCTCTGTTGCGTGGCCTGAGCTCGCGCCAGAGCGGGCAGACTGAGTGCGGTCACGGCAAGCAACACTGTGAGCGAATGCTTGAGTCCGGGGCGGGCGAGGTAAAAATGCATCGTTGCCTGTGTCGCTTTAAAACGTTGAGATGGCGGGGAGGGAGTCCCCCCATCCAAACCGTTTAGTGTAGTGCTTGACGGTGCAAGCGGACGTGACGCTAACATTACAAAATTGTTATGTTGAGCCCACTGTCTTGCGCCGGCTGAGTGCTAAGGTATAGTCCCTTGGGGTGTCAGCGCTAAGCCTTTTCGTCACGATGCTGACTTTGGGAGTTCTGCCTGTTGAAAATTTTGATTGTCGAGGATGAGCCTAAAACGGGCGATTATTTGCGCCAGGGCTTGCGCGAGGCCGGCTTTGTCGTCGATCTCGTTCAAGATGGCCTTGATGGTCTGCATCTCGGAATCGAAGGTGATCAGGATTTGATTATTCTGGATGTGATGCTCCCTCGCATGGATGGCTGGGGTGTTTTACAAGCACTGACTCAGGCCGGGATCCGCACACCGGTGATATTTTTAACTGCTAAGGATCAGGTTGAAGATCGTGTCAGAGGACTTGAGCTCGGCGCGGCCGATTACCTGGTTAAACCTTTTTCTTTTGCCGAGCTGCTAGCCAGGGTGCGTAATGTCCTACGGCGAGGACCTGCCGCAATCGAGAGTTCGGTTTTGCAGGTGGCTGACCTCGAGATCGATCTGCTTAGGCGTCGCGTCTCACGCGCAGGGAAAAGGATTGACCTCACGCCCAAGGAGTTCGGTTTATTAGAGTTACTGGTGCGTCGCCAAGGCGAAGTCCTGCCGCGCTCTTTGATCGCCTCACTCGTATGGGACATGAATTTCGACAGCGATACGAATGTGATCGAGGTTGCGATGCGCAGATTACGCGCCAAGGTCGACGAAGGTTTCGAGGTTCGACTGATTCAGACAGTACGCGGCATGGGCTACGTTCTCGAAACGAACGGGGCGGCTTAATGCTCATACGTTTGACGCTTGTTTCTCGTTTGACGATTTTGTATGCCTTGATCTCGGCTCTGGTGTTGTGCGGTCTCGGAGTGATGGTGGCGCGTGCAAGCTATTTGCATTTCGTTGACCTGGATCTGGCCTATTTGCAGGGCAAAGCGAGCTTGGTGCAACGCGGTTTGGCACAGACCTCTGAACCAAGTGCCGTGCGCGTGTTACTGGCGCAACAGATGGACAGTCACGAGGGGCTTTATATTGCACTGAGTGACGGTCCCTCTTCAGGGCCCATGGTTCAAGGTGTGGATTTTTCTGCGTTGAGCACCGCCAAAGTCCCCCCCGCGACTTCTTATGAGTGGCAAGCAGGTCACATGACATTGCGTGGCATCAAAGTGCCGTTGCAACAAGGAGGGTATCTTTTGTTGGGTTTGGATACGCATCATCACACTCACTTCTTGACGCAGCTTCATTACACGCTAGCGATCTATCTGTTTGTCGCAACGCTGCTCAGTGGGCTGTTGGGTTGGTGGGCTGCGCGACGCGGCTTAGCTCCCCTACGCGTCATGCGCGAACGCGCCCGCAATATCGATGCGCGTCAGTTAAATATTCGGATGCCTACCGCGGACAGTTCAGCCGAACTCGTTGAGCTCGCGCAGGGATTGAACCTTATGCTCGAGCGACTGGAGCAAGACTTTGAACGCATCTCGGAGTTTTCAAGCGATTTAGCGCACGAACTTCGCACACCGATCACAAACTTATTGACGCAAACACAGGTTACGCTCACGCGAGAGCGAGATGCCGAGTCGTATCGGGATATCCTTGCATCGAATGCCGAGGAGTTTCAACGCTTGGCGCGCATGGTGTCCGACATGTTGTATCTGGCCAAGACAGAGCATGGATTGGAGTTGCCCAACCGCGAACCGCTCTCGCTGGCGGTAGAGGTGCAGGCTCTATTTGACTTTTATGAGTCTGTCGCCGAAGAGGCCCGTATCGGCTTATCGCTCAAAGGTGATGCGACGATTGTCGGCGATCGATTGATGGTGCGGCGAGCCATCGGCAATTTGCTCTCAAATGCGTTGCGACATGCCTTTAAGCACTCTGTGATTGAGGTCATCGTGA
>Ga0222712_10004469_pt1 | contig 14613 bp, 10 predicted proteins | sample C33_657DmetaG_FD_165043 | JGI IMG/M metagenome (GOLD analysis project Ga0222712, IMG submission 165043) | Estuarine water microbial communities from San Francisco Bay, California, United States - C33_657D | ecosystem: Environmental > Aquatic > Marine > Unclassified | place: USA: California... | reverse complement strand
CGTCATGATCGTCGCGCTCGGCGAGCTCGGCCAGTCGGCGCTCGCCCCCGGGCAGGTCGAGGGGGTCCGCGAGGTCGAGGTCCGGGCCCGCGTCACCGGCATCCTGCAGGCCGTCGATTACCGCGAGGGCGGCAGGGTCAAGGCGGGCGACATCCTTTTCCGCATCGATCCCGCGCCCTACGAGGCCGCCCTCGCCCTCGCCAAGGCCCAGCTGCGCCAGGAGGAGGCCCGCTCCACCCAGGCCCGCGCCGAGGCCGCCCGCCTCGAGCGCCTGCTCGCCGCCAAGGCGGCCGGCAGGAAGGAGGCCGAGGACGCGCTTGCGGCCGCGCTCGCGGCCGAGGCCTCGCGCGACGCCGCCGCGGCGCGGGTGCGGATGGCCGAGCTCGACCTTGGTTACTGCGAGCTCCGCTCCCCCATCGACGGCGTGGCGGGTCGCCGCCTCCGCACCGAGGGCGCGCTGGTGACTCCGGGCGGGCCCGACGGCCTCCTCACCACCGTCGTGCAATCGGACGAGGTCTGGGTGCGATTCGGCCTCTCCGAGGCCGAGTTCGCCCGCCTTTACAAGGGCGCCGCCTCGGCCGCGGGAGCCGAGGTCCGGGTGCTCGGCGCCGACGGCGCTCCGGTTGGCGCGGCCGGCAAGGTCGACTTTGTCGCCCCCGGGGTCGACACCCGGCTGGGCAACATCCAGATCCGCGCCCGCTTCGCCAACGCCGGCGGCGCCCTCCTCCCCGGTCAGTTCGTCCGCGTGCGCGCCGAGGGCCTCAAGGCCCCGGGCGCCTGCCGCATCCCGGAGGTCGCCCTCGTGCAGACCCCCGCCGGGCGCTCGGTCCTCGTCGCCAACGCCGAGGGCAAGGCCGAGGCCCGTGTCGTGACCGTCGGCGGCGCCTCCGGCGGTCAGGCCGACATCCTGGCCGGCCTGCGCGACGGCGACCGCGTCATCCTCGACCAGCTCCAGCGCCTTCGACCTGGCGCCGCCGTCGCCCCCCGCGCCCCGGCCGCCAAGTAAGCGACCATGCGCTGGGAATTCTTCATCCGCCGGCCGGTCCTCTCGATCGTCCTCTCGGTCATCCTCGTCCTCGTCGGCGGGCTGGCCCTGACCAAGCTGCCCCTCTCGCAGTACCCCGAGATCGCCCCGCCGTCCGTCACCGTCGTCGCCAGCTATCCCGGCGCCTCCCCCGAGGCGGTCATCCGCACCGTGGCCGCTCCCCTCGAGGAGGAGATCAACGGCATCGAGGGCCTGCTCTACTACAGCTCCAACGCCTCCTCCAACGGCACGCTGACCATCACGGTCACGTTCGAGAACGGCACCGACCCCGACATGGCGGCGGTGCTCCTCTCCAACCGCGTGCGCATCGCCGAGCCCCGGCTCCCCGAGGAGGTGCGCCGCCTCGGCGTGATCACCAAGAAGCGCTCCAACGACATCCTGCTCTCCGTCTCCATCCTCTCGCCCAAGGGCACGCGCGACACCGTCTTCCTCAGCAACCTCGCCTCGACCGTCGTGGTGGAGGAGATCAAGCGCATCCCCGGGGTGGGCGACGCGGCTGTCTTCGCCTCGCGCGACTACGCCATGCGGGTCTGGCTCCGCCCCGACCGGATGTCCGCGCTCGGCGTGGCCCCGGGGGACGTCGTCCGGGCCATCCGCGCGACCAACACCCAGTACGCCGTGGGGCGCCTCGGCCAGGAGCCCTCGGCCGACGCCTCGTTCGTCATCCCCGTCGTCACCCGCGGCCGCCTGTCGACCGTCGAGGCGTTCGGCGACATCGTCGTGCGCTCCGACGGGCCCGCCGGCACCCTCCGCCTCCGCGACGTCGCCCGGGTCGAGCTCGGCTCGCAGAGCTATGAGCAGCTGGGCGCCCTCGACAACCAGCCCTGCGTCGGGACCCGCATCTTCCTCCAGACCGGCGCCAACGCGCTGTCCACCGCCAACGCCATCTACGACCGGATCGCGGTGCTGCGCAAAACCTTCCCTCCCGACGTCGAGGCCGTCATCCCCTTCGACACCACCCGCTTCGTCCGCGCCGCCCTCGGCGAGGTCCGCACCACCCTGCTCGAGGCCGCCCTGCTCGTCGCCCTCGTCGTCTTCCTCTTCCTCGGCAGCGCCCGCGCCACCCTCATCCCCATGGTCGCCGTGCCGGTCTCCCTTGTCGGCGCCTGCGCCGGACTCTGGCTGATGGGCTTCGGGCTCAACATCCTCACCCTCTTCGCCATGGTCATCGCCATCGGCATCGTGGTGGACGACGCCATCATCGTGCTCGAGAACACCGAGCGCCTGATGCGCGAGAAGGGCCTCCCGCCCCTCGAGGCCGCCGCGGCGTCCATCCGCGAGGTCTCGGGCGCCGTCATCGCCATCGTCTGCGTCCTCGTCTGCGTCTTCCTCCCCGTGGCCTTCCTCGGCGGCATCTCCGGCGCCCTCTACCGCCAGTTCGCCGTCACCCTCTCGCTCTGCGTCATCCTCTCCGGCTTCGTCGCGCTCACCCTCACCCCGACGCTCTGCGCCCTCTTCCTCAGGCCCCACGAGGCCCCCGCCGGCCCGGCCGGCCCCGTCGGGCGCCTCCTCGGCGCCTTCGGCCGCGGCTTCGCCGCCCTCGCCGCCTGGCACGGGCGCGCCGTCCGCTGGCTGCTCGACCACCCGGTCAAGGCGAGCCTCGCCTTCCTCGCGGTCTGCGCCCTCAACCTGCTGCTCCTGTTCTCCATCCCCCGCGCCTTCCTTCCCTCCGAGGACCAGGGCTACCTCATCGGCATGGTCAACCTGCCCGACGGGGCCAGCGTCGGCCGGACCAAGGCGTTCATGGACCGCATCACGCCCCAGTTCCGCGCCCTGCCCGAGGGCAAGCCCGCCGTGCGGCACACCTTCGCCATCAGCGGCTTCGACCTCATCGGCGGCGGCGAGAAATCCAGCGCCGGCACCATCTTCCTCCCGCTGAGGGATTACGGCGACCGGGACATCTCCGGGCAGGACCTGGCCAAGCGCCTCCTCGGCATCGGGATGTCGCAGCCCGACGGCATGTGCCTCGTTGTCAACCCGCCCGCGATCCGCGGCATCGGCTCCGCCGGCGGCTTCGAGCTCTACCTCCAGGCCCGGCAGGACGACGACCCGGCCAGGCTCGCCGCCCAGACCGAGCGGCTCGCCGCCGCCCTGCGCGCCCGTCCCGAGCTGACGGGCATCAACACCTTCCTCCGCCCCGGCGTGCCCCAGCTGCGCGCCGAGGTCGACGAGGCCCGCGCCGCCGCCCTCGGGGTGCCGCTCGACGACCTCCACCAATCGCTCCAGGCCACCGTCGGCGCCCTCTATGTGAACGACTTCAACCTGGCCGGCCGCACCTACCGCGTGCTCATGCAGGCCGAGCCCGGCGAGCGCGTCGGCGCGGCCGACGCCGGCCGCGTGCCGGTGCGGGCCTCGGACGGCTCCCTGCTGCCCGTCTCCACCTTCGTCACCTTCGCGCCCGCCTCCGGGCCCGAGCAGCTCGAGCGCTACCTGGGCTTCCTCGCCTCCCGCCTCATCGGCTCCGCCGCCCCGGGCACCAGCTCGGCCGAGGCCCTGGCGATCGTCGAGCAGGTCGCGGCCCAGACCCTTGATCCGGGCTACGCCATCGAGTGGACCTCCCAGGCCCTGCAGGAGAAGCGGGCGGCCACCTCGGCCCTGCCCGCCTTCGTCCTGGCCCTGCTCATGGTGTTCCTCATCCTCGCCGCGCTCTACGAGGACTTCCGCCTGCCCGTCGGCGTCCTCCTCACCGTGCCCTTCGCCTCGCTCGGCGCCCTCCTCGCCCTGCTCGCGCGCGGCATGCCGAACGACATCTATTTCCAGATCGGCCTCGTCACCCTCATCGGCCTCGCCGCCAAGAACGCCATCCTCATCGTCGAGTTCGCCGAGTCCGCCCGCCGCGCCGGGATGGACGCCGCCGAGGCCGCGGTCGAGGCGGCGCGTCTCCGCCTGCGCCCGCTCGTCATGACCTCGATGGCGTTCATCCTCGGCGTGCTCCCGCTCGTCTTCGCCTTCGGCGCCGGCTCCGCCGCCCGCCGCTCGATGGGCACCGGCATCATCGGCGGCATGCTCCTCGACACCTTCGTGGCCACGCTCTTCATCCCCTGGTTCTTCCACCTGCTATCCGGACGCCGCAAGGCCGCCGCGCCGACGACGGAGGTGACCCCGTGAGCCGCCTCGCCGTCGCCGCCCTGGTGCTCTCCGGCTGCGCCGCCGGGCCCGACTACGTCCGCCCCGGGCAACCCTTCCCCGAGACCCACGGCGCCCTGGCCCGCGACGGCGCGGAGCTCGGCGCCGCGTGGTGGAAGGCCCTCGGCGACCCGGTGCTCGACGACCTGGTCGACCGCGCGCTCGCCGGCAACCGCGACATCCTCGCGGCCTCCGCCCGCGTCGACCGCGCCCTCGCCATCCTCGGCGAGGTCGAGGCCGCCGGGCTTCCCTCGCTCGCCGCCAGCGCCGCCTACGAGCGCCGCCGCGCCAGCGTCGACCTCGCCACCAATTTCCCCGCGGGCACGCCGCGCATCCGGCCCGTCGCCGAGGTCGGCGTCTCGCTCAACTATGAGATCGACCTCTGGGGACGCGCCCGCCGCGCCCGGGAGTCGTCCCGCGCCCTGCTCGAGGCCGGGCGCGAGTCGCTGCGCGCGGCCGAGCTCTCCGTCGCCGCCCTGGTCGCCCGCACCTATGTCGGCCTCCGCTCCGCCGAGACCGAGCTCGACGCCATGGCCGGCGCGCTCGCCGCGCGCGACGAGGCCCTCCGCGTCGCCCGCGAGCGCGAGGCCGCCGGCGCCGCCGCTCCCGACGAGGTCTCCCGGGCGGAGGTCGCCCGCTCCGACGCCCACACCCGCCTCGCCATGGCCCGCCGCCAGCGCGCCGCGCTCGCCCATCTCCTCGGCAGCCTGACCGGCGAGCCCTCGCTCGAGATCGCCCCCGCGACCGCCAAGCTGAGCGTGCCCCCGCCTCCCGCCTCCGGCCTGCCCTCCGCGCTCCTCGAGCGCCGCCCCGACGTCCGCGAGGCCGAGCAGCTGGCCGTCTCGGCCAACGCCCAGGTCGGGGTCGCCAAGGGCTCCGCCTTCCCCCGCCTCTCCCTCACCGGAGCCGTCGGCAGCGCCAGCCGCGAGCTCAGCGGGCTTTTCGCCTCGCCCGCCGCCACCGCCGCGCTCGGCGGCGCGATCCAGTACGACCTCCTCGACTGGGGAGCCTCGCGCCGAGCCACCGAGGCCGCCAAGGCCGCCGCCAACGAGGCGGCCGCGAGCTACTCGCGGGTCGCCCTCGAGGCCCTGCGCGAGACCCGCGACGCCTTGGTCGACCTTGGGGAGGCCATCGAGCTCGCCGAGTCGACCGAGCGCCGCGCCGCCGCGTCCGCCGCCCTGCTCGACCTGGCCCGTCGCCGCTTCGAGGCGGGCGAGATCGGGCCGCTCGAGTGGGCCGAGGCCCGCGTGGCCCACGCCGACGCCGTGGCGGTCGCCGCCGCGGCCCGCCGCGACCGCATCGTCGCCCACCTGCAGGTGGTCAAGGCCCTCGGCGGCGGCTTCTGAGCGCCTGGGGGATCTGCGCCGGCAATCGGCCGGCCGAGCGGACAGTCTTGGTTGCAATCATGCCTTGCTCCGCCAACTAGGATGCCATGGCCTCCAACCAGACCCTTTGGCAGGAGCTGAGCGCAGCCGCCTCGGCCGACCCTTTCCTGGTTGTCGCCTCGCTGATCTTCCTGCTGGCGATCATCCACACCTTCCTGACGCCGGTCTTCAACCGCATGGCCCATCGCCTCGCCGAGGCCCACGCCGAGAAGGTCCGCCAGGGCAGGGCGCCGGTCGGGCCCGACGGCAAGTCGGCCGACTTCCGGGCCTCCCTGTTCCATTTCCTCGGTGAGATCGAGGCGGTGTTCGGCATCTGGGCCTTCGTCCTTTTCTACACCTTCGTCTTCTGGCCCGGCAAGGGCTGGGCCTTCGCCACCGCCTACATGGAGACGGCCGACTACGCCCTGGCGACCAAGCTCGCCGCCGGGCAGGCGGGGCAGGGTGTCCGGATCCTCGCCTCCCCCAAGTACCTCGAGCCCCTCTTCGTCTTCGTCATCATGGCGATCGCCTCGTCCCGGCCGATCTTCAGCACGGCCTCCGGCCTGCTCAACGCCATCGCCCGCCGGCTCGGCGGCACGCCGCTGATGCGCTGGGCGGTGGTGCTGACCGTCGCCCCCCTGCTCGGCTCGCTCATCACGGAGCCGGCCGCCATGACCATCGCGGCCCTGATGCTCTCGGCGCAGTTCCATGAGCTGAAGCCCTCGGGCCGCCTGCGTTACGCGACGCTCGGCCTGCTCTTCGTCAACGTCTCCATCGGCGGCACCCTCACCCATTTCGCCGCCCCGCCCGTGGTGATGGTCGCCGGCGTGTGGGGCTGGACCACGCCCCATATGTTCCTCCATTTCGGCCTCAAGGCGCTGCTGTCCATCCTCCTGTCGACGCTGGCCTACGGCCTCCTCTTCCGCCGGGAGTTCGCCGACCTCGCCAGGCGGGCCGACCCGCCCCTGCGCCCGGAGTCCGAGGCCCGCGTCCCCGCCTGGGTCGTCGGCTTCCACCTCGTCTGCATGGCGTGGACCGTGCTCATGCTCGTCGGCCACCATGGCGCGCTCCTCATGGCCGGGCTCCTCGTCTTCCTCGCCTTCACCGTGGCCACGCCCCAGTGGCAGTCGCCCATCCAACTGCGCGGCCCCCTGCTCGTCGCCTTCTTCCTCGCCTCGTTGGTTCTGCATGGCGGCCTCCAATCATGGTGGATCTCGCCCATCCTGACCCGGCTGGGCGAGCTGGAGCTCTTCGCCGGCGCCACCGTCCTGACGGCTTTCAACGACAACGCCGCCATCACCTACCTCGCCGCCCAGGTTCCCGCGCTGAGCGACGGCTCGGAGGCCGCCCGCGCCATGCAGTTCGCGGTGCTGGCCGGGGCGGTGACCGGCGGTGGGCTGACCGTCATCGCCAACGCGCCCAACCCGGCCGGTCTCTCCATACTCTCGCGGCACTTCGGCGACGGCGTGTCGCCGGTCCGGCTTTTCCTCTGGGCCCTGGGACCCACCCTGATCGCCTCGGCCTGCTTCCTTCTTTTGCCGCGTTGAAGTTGCCTGCGCCCGTCTCCAAGGGGCGCGGGGGATTGCCGCCCATGGACGCGACTGCGTCGGGCAAGGCCCCCGCCGGGGCCTTTTTTGCGGCTTTCCTTCCCCGAAGGCCGCCCCCATACTTGGGGAAAGGGTTTCCCGACCCCTGATTCCCCTTCCATGCGACCGACCCCCCGTCCCGGTTTCACCCTGATCGAGTTGCTGACCGTCGTGGCCATCATCGGTGTCCTTGCCGCCATCCTCATCCCGGCCGCCATGGGTGTCCAGAAGCGCGCCAAGATCGCCAATTCCCAGACCTCGCTCGGGGGTTGGGCGTCCGGTCTCGTGCGTTACAAGCAGGCCTATGGTTTCTACCCCAACCTCGCCGGGGGCACCTATCCCTCCGCCGACACCTGCTTCAAGCTCGAGGAGGGGACCGGCGCGGCCAACCGCGGCGCCACGCTCGTGATGTGCCTCGCGGGGCGCAATCCCAACGGGGCGGCGCTCTCCGCCGGCGGCTCCGGCAACCGCATCAAGTGGAACCGCAACGCCGAGACCTTCGTCGAGTTCTCCCGGGAGGACTACGAGGACTTCACCAAGCTCCCCGCCGCGACCGACACCACCGGCTCCATCGGCACGGGGAACTACCTCGTCGACCGGCTGGGCAACCGCAACATCCGCGTGGTGATCGACTTCAACGGCAACGGCAACATCGCCTCGGCCTCCGGCGCCCCCTCGCCCAGCACCGCCATTCCCGGGGACGTCCGCAACCTTTCCGCCTCCTCGGGCGTGCCCGCCCGCGTCATCGTCTACACCTCGGCCACGGATGTCACCTCGCTCGACGTCCCCTCGGCGTCCGTCGGCACCAAGCGCGACGACTACGCCGACGTCGTCTCCGTCCAGTGATGCCCCCCTCGCCCCAGAGCCGGCCCCGCGCCCGCCGCGGCTTCACGCTCGTGGAGCTGATGATCGTCATCTCGGTCATCCTCATCCTGGCCAGCATGATGCTCGCCATCCAGCCCACCAACCCCGAGGGGCTGGCCAACGGCCAGCGCATGCTCGCCTCGACCCTTCGCTCGGCCCGCGCCCAGGCCATGGCCAACCGGGCGGCGCTGCCCAAGCCCGCCGGCCTCTCCCTGAACTGGGCCCCGTCCGACTTCCGCTACCGGGTCCTGATCAAGAACGACCCCACCGACCCCGACCGCCATCTCCGCGAGGTTGTCATCGCCATCGGCGTCCGCGGGCTCGGCGCCTCGACCACCGCCGCCAAGTACGCGTGGTTCTCGCCCGATCCCTCGATCATGCTGCCGCCGGGCGTCTACTTCGTGCCTCCCGTCGTCGACGCCGCCCCCGCCACCGGCTTCACCAATCCCGCCGTGACCATGCCCGCCGGGGTCAACCTCGCCGGCACCTCCTCCGCCACCCGCCTCAGCCGCATCTCCGCCCTGGCGGACCCCACCGGCTTGACCGCCGGCACCTACGACCAGCCCAGCCCCACGGGCAGCCAGGCGCCGATGATGCTCTACCGCCCCGTCTTCGCGCCCAACATCTCGACCACCGTCGTGACCTTCGACAACACCTCGGTGCACGCCGCGGCCCAGGGGGCCAAGCAGTGGTTCTACGTGGAGCTCGGCGCCGACGGCACGAGCAACCACGCCGGCCGCGTCGTCCTGGTCGTCGCCGAGGGCGCCAACACCGGCGGCCAGGTGCTCCTCACCTCGCCCGACAAGTTCGGCGCCATCGTCCTCCGGCGCAGCGGCGACCTCTCCCTGACCACCGACTCCAGCGAGTTCGAGCTCACCTCCGTCAAATGACCCCCGACGTCCCCGCTCCCCGCCCGCGCCGCCGCGGCTTCACCCTGGTCGAGGTCATCCTCGCGGTGGGCGTGATCGGCATCGCCATCGCCTCGCTCATCGGGATCCTCGCCACCACCTTCCAGCAGGTCGACGACATCATGCAGACCAACCGGGCGCTCACCGCCGCCCAGGGCCTCGTCACCGGCCTCGACAACCCGCGCTCCGTCCTCCGCGAGCTCACCGTGACGAGCGGCCTCAGCCACAACAACACCGCCAGCTTCTACCTTCCCAGCCGGACGGGGATCGACAATGCCACGGGCGACGCCCCCAACTTCGACCTCGCCTACAACCTGCTCAAGGGGGCGACAACCCTCGACAACGCCGTCTGGGTCTACGTCTACGAGCGCAAGATGGTCACCGCCATCGCGGAGACCGTCGTCTCCGGCTCCGCCGCCAACTACAACCTCAACGCCAACCCCGCCCTGCTCGAGGTCGTCTCCATGGCCGACGAGACCTTCCCGCCCGACCTGGCCCAGGCCCGCAACGTCATCGGCGCCCCGATGCGCGTCCGGCTAACCGTCTCCCGCCTCCTCGTCGGCCAGCGCGTCACCCTCGACGCCGCCACCGGCGAGCCCACCGCGGCCACCTGGGCCGTCGGGACCGCCCTCCCCGCCTCGCCGGACGGCTACGCCCTCGCCTATCTGCCGGTGGTGGCTGAGTTCTTCCCCCACGACTACACCCCTCCCGCGACCTTCAAGGCCCGCGAGGAGACGCCCGTCCTCACCCAGACCATCGTCATCAACCGATGAGCCAGCCCGCCGCCGCCCGCCGCGCCTTCACCCTGGTCGAGCTCCTGGTGGCCTCGGCCATCATGGTCATGATCGTCCTCGTTGTCGTGAAGGTCGCGGTCGACACCATGACCGCCTACGACCGCGTCGTGGCCGACCTCTCCGCCCAGTCGGAGGCCCGCGCCGTGCTCGACAACCTCGAGCGCGACATGAACACGGCTGTCATCCGCCCCGACGGACGCTGCTGGATGGAGATCATCGCCCCCGGCGCCCCCGGCGCCCCGACCGGCTTCGCCAACGGCGTCCCCAACGTCCCCCCGGACCTGCAGCCGATCCTGATGTTCTTCGCCTCGCCGGCGGATCGGCCCAAGTTCGTCCCCGGGTCGACCACCATCCCCCGCGAGCCCATCCGCGGCGACCTCTGCGCCGTCGCCTACCGCATGGGCCTGCGCTCGCCCTTCGACATGCCGGGCCAGCTCATCCAGCAGGTTTACTGCATCCAGCGCACGCTGATCGACCCCCAGAGCACCTTCCAGGAGGCGCTCCCCCACCTCACCGTCCCCACCGTGGCGCTCAGCGCCGTCGTCACTGGCGTGCCCTCCACCTATTGGCACGGCACCCCGCGCCGCTATCCCAGCTACAACAGCCCGTCGGCCGGCTGGGTCACCGGCAACCTGATGGACGGCACCGCCAACGGAGGATGGACCATGGACGAGTCCAATTTCTGCGCCCAGAACACCGTCGCCCTCAATGTCACCCTCTGGTGCGCCTCGAGCGAGACCAAGGCGCAGGACTTCGCCCGGGTCGGGGCTCGTCCCGCCGGCGCCAACGTCGCCAACGGACTCCCGCCTGACGCGCTGCGCCCCGTCACCCTTTATCCGAAATCCACCGAGACCACCTATCGCGCCGGCAATTCCGGCACCACCTACGGACAGCAGCATGCCTATTGGGGGCTGATGCCCTCGGGTCACACCACCTCGGCCTCGACCAGCACCTCGCAGGCCGACAAATACATCTACCGCGCTCGCGTCTACGCCGATCGCATCCAGCTCGACGCCCGCACGGCGCCCTTGCCCTACGCCCTCCGCCAGGTCGAGTTCTCCGTCACCGTCCTCACCCCCGAGGGCGCCCGCGAGCTCCGCGCACTCCAGGCCGCGACCGGCAGCGCCACCTTCGCCGAGACCAACCAGAGCACCTTCCGCCGCATCGTCGCCCAGCACGGCCGCCCTTACTCCCGCCGCGTGCTTGTGCTCGGCAACGGTGGCTGATTGGAAGGCGCGAGGAGCGGTGCGCGGGAGCGAGGTCTAATCTGGCCTCCCCCGGTCCTCATTTATCGTGTTTTTGGGCGTTATTCGGATAAATTGCCCCCTGTTTGTAGCCTTTATTTTTAGCCCTCCCCACCTAAGTTGATTTTACGGGACCCCGCTCCCCGCTCCTCCCTCTCCATGACCACGGTCGCCAAGCCTCGCTTCACCCTTGAGTTCGAGAAGCCCATCCGGGAACTCGAGGACCAGATCGCCCAGATTCGCGCGTCCTCCGAGGGGGCGGGCATCGACGCCTCCAAGGAGCTCGCCTCGCTCGAGGACAAGCTCGAGAAGACCCGCCGCGAGATCTACGGCAACCTCACCCCCTGGCAGCGCGTCCAGCTCGCCCGCCATCCCCGCCGCCCCTACTCGCTCGACTACATCCAGCTGCTCTTTGACGACTTCCAGGAGCTGCACGGCGACCGGCTGTTCATGGACGACGAGTCGACCGTCGGGGGCACCGCCATCTTCGAGGGCAACCCCGTGGTGGTCATCGGCCAGCAGAAGGGCCGGGACACCAAGGAGAACCTCCGCCGCAACTTCGGCTGCCCCAACCCCGAGGGGTACCGCAAGGCCCTCCGCCTGATGCGCCTCGCCGAGCGCTTCGGCCTGCCCATCGTCACCCTGGTCGACACCCCTGGCGCCTTCCCCGGCATCGGCTCCGAGGAGCGCCACGTGGCCGAGGCCATCGCGGTCAACCTCCGCGAGATGAGCCAGCTGCGCGTCCCCATCGTGACCTTCGTCATCGGCGAGGGCGGCTCGGGCGGCGCCCTCGGCATCGCCGTCTCGGACCGCGTCTACATCCTCGAGAACGCCTATTATTCCGTCATCTCGCCCGAGGGCTGCGCCGCCATCCTCTTCAAGGACCGCGCCCACGCCCCCAAGGCCGCCGAGGCGCTCAAGCTCGACTCCGCCAACCTGGTCAGGCTCGGCGTGGTCGACGGCGTCGTGCGCGAGCCGCTTGGCGGCGCGCAGGAGGATCCCGCCGCCACCGCCTCGGGCATCCGCAAGACCCTGCGCGGCGCCCTCGCCGAGCTCGGCAAACTCAAGCCCGAGAAGCTCCTCGCGGGGCGTTACGCCAAGTTCCGCGGGATGGGCGTCTACGCCTCCTGAGCGGGCAGCGGGCTCGGCCTTGCCTCGCCGCTCGGGTAGCGGAAGGGCCGGTCCTCGTAGTTCCGCAGCTGCACCCAGCCCTCGCGCACGGCCTCGACGTACTCGGGGTTGACGGGAATCTTCCCGCCGCCGCCGGGGGCGTCGATGACGTACTGGGGCACGGCGAAGCCGGTGGTGTGGCCGCGGAGGGAGCGGATGAGGTCGACGCCGCGGGCCACGGGCACCCGGAGGTGGCCCGACCCCTCGATGAGGTCGCAGGCGTAGAGGTAGTAGGGTCGGACGCGCATGCGGAGCAGCCGGTGCGTGAGCGAGCGGAGCGTCTCGGCGTCGTCGTTGACCCCCTGGAGCAGCACGGATTGGTTGCCGAGGGGGACGCCGGCGAGGGCGAGGCGCTCGCAGGCCGCGGCCAGCTCGGCCGTGCACTCGCGGGGGTGGTTCGTGTGGATGTTGACCCAGACCGGGCCGTGGCGGCGCAGGATGTCGGCCAGGGCGGGGGTGACGCGCTGGGGCAGGAACACCGGGATGCGCGAGCCGATGCGGATGACCTCCAGGTGGGGGATGGCCCTGAGGCGCCCGAGGAGCTTGTCCAGCTTCTCATCCGAGAGGAGGAGGGGGTCGCCGCCCGAGATCAGCACGTCGCGGACCTCGGGATGGGCGGCGATGTAGCCCAGGCCCGCCTCGAGGTCGGGATGGAAGTCGTACTGCTGGGCGTTGGACACCAGCCGGCTCCGCGTGCAGTAGCGGCAGTACGCGGCGCAGCGGTCGGTGACCAGGAAGAGGACGCGGTCCGGGTAGCGATGGACGATCCCCGGGACCGGCGAGTCGCCGTCCTCCCCGACCGGGTCGGGGGTCTCGCCGGGCGAGAGAACCGATTCCTCGATGCGGGGGATGACCTGGCGTCGGATGGGGCAGGCGGGGTCGTCCCGGTCGATCAGGTTGAAGAAGTGCGGGGTGACGGCCAGGGCGAGCTTGCCGGGCGCGAAGAGGCAGCCAGCCCGCTCCTCGGGGGTGAGGGTCATCCTCGCCTCGAGGTCCTTGAGGGACGTCAGGCGGTTGCGCAGCTGCCAATGCCAGTCGTTCCAGCTCTCCGCGGGGATATCCGACCAGAGGCCTTGGCCGGAATGCCAGCGGTCGGGTAGGTCTTGGGGGAACATCGGTCGTTCCCCATCCTATCCGACGGCGGTCCTGCAGGCAAACGCCAACCCCGCTTCCTCAGCGGGGAAGATGCCAGATATTGCGGAATTCGATGGGGTCGCCGTGGAACTGCAGGGCCAGGGGGGCCGTCGGCGGGTGCTTGGCGTAGGTGGCGACGCGCTTGTGGGTGCTGATGCCCATCAGTTCCTGTCGGTCATGGACGGTGATCCCGTTGTGGACGACCGTGACCACGGCGGGCTTGATCAGCTTGCCGTCCTCCGCGAAGACCGGAGCCTCGAAGTCGATGTCATAGCTCTGCCACTCCCCCTGGGGCAGGGACGCGTTGCTGGCCGGGGGATATTGGCCGTAGAGCGCGGCGGCTTGGCCGTCGGCGTAGGTGACATTGTCAAACGACTCGAGGATCTGCACCTCGTAACGCTCGAGGAGGAAGAACCCGCTGTTGCCGCCGCTCTGGCCGCTGACCTTGCGGCCGGCGGGGATGCGCCACTCCACGTGGTAGCGTCCGGAGCCGAAGGCGTCCTTTGTCTTGATGTCGTTGGCCGTCGCGACCATCACGCCGTCCTTCACCGGCCAGACCTGGGGCTTCTTGCCGCCGCGCGGCACCCAGGCGTCGGTCCCCTTGCCGTCGAGGAGAACCACCGCCCCCTTGGGCGCGGGCGAGGCCTGGCAGCTCGCCTTGCCCGCCTCGACCTTGGCGGGCTTGGGACGGTTCATGTCGTGCACCTGCCAGTTCGTCCCGGGTATGATGGGATTGGGCTTGGCCGGCTCGGCGCCGAAGGCCAGCGGACAGACGAGGAGGGGGAGGAGGCGTCGCATGGGGTGGGGTTGGAAATCTAGACCTCCTGTGGGGCGGGGGAGTTCCCGGTCGTGACGGGGTAATTCAGGGGGTGGGGGCGTCAAAAAGGACCGCATCCGGGGATGCGGTCCTTCGAAAGTGGCGGGCCCGTAGGGATTCGAACCCCAAACGTCTGATCCGTAGTCAGAAGTGATATCCATTTCACCACGGGCCCGTTGACTGACAGGTTTCCATCAAGAAACGCGCCCCCCTTCCGGGCAAGCCAAAACCTCCCAAGCCCCGTTCCGACTAGGCTTCCGCCTCGTGCAGGGCCACGGTCCCGAAGAGGAGCTTGCGATGTCGCACCTGGGAGAAGCCCGCCGCAAGGAGCTCCTGCTCGAGCCCCTTGGCGTCGGGGAAGCCGGCGATGCTGAACGCCAGGTAGCGGTAGGCGGAGATATCCCCCGTGAACAGCGCGGCCAGCACGGGGGCCACCAGCCTGACCTGGACGAAATGCAGGGGGCGGAACCAAGGGTCGGGCTGGCTGAACTCGAGGATGAGCGCGGCCCCTCCCGGACGGAGGATGCGCCGGAGCTCGCGGAGCCCGCTTGGCCTGTCCTC
>Ga0222712_10004468_pt1 | contig 14614 bp, 11 predicted proteins | sample C33_657DmetaG_FD_165043 | JGI IMG/M metagenome (GOLD analysis project Ga0222712, IMG submission 165043) | Estuarine water microbial communities from San Francisco Bay, California, United States - C33_657D | ecosystem: Environmental > Aquatic > Marine > Unclassified | place: USA: California... | reverse complement strand
GCGCGTGATCGACCGCGATGACGACGACGACGGAAAGGAATGACGACAATTAATAGTCATCTCTCGCGAGCGCGCGAAGTCCGTCGAGCGCGCGTGACGTCGCGCTTCACCGCGATCGATCGAGCGATCGCGATCGTTCGCCATCGATCGACGCGTTATAAAACTCAACTTCTTCGGACATATAGTACATACTCAATACATAAAAAAATCAAAGAACTCTCGCGCTCTTGACCGACGACGACGACGACGAGCACACGACCGTTCGTTCGGTCGGTCGGGTCTACATATAAAACTCCTCATTTCGGACATTTCATACATACTCTATTATATTCAAAGAGATCGAATTTAAACTCCGTTCGACACCACACGCGACATGGTCATTCGTCGTCATTCTCCGACGATGCGCGCGCGACTGCGTCGCGTCGTCGCGTCGTGCGCATCGACGACGTCGTCAAAAGCGTCTTCACGCGCGTCTTCGTCTTTGAAAACCCCCGAATGCGTCGCGAATGCGCGTGGAATGACAACATCGTCCACGCAAACGGTGGACCGCATGGATTCCCACGGCTTAGTCGCGCAGTTGATTCGCAGCGGGTTCACCGAGCCCATGGCGGAGAGCGCGGTGAGAGTGACGTTCGAGGCGATGACACGAGCGGGGTTTGTGATCAGAAGCGATCTCGAACGGGAGTTAATGCAAGCCAGGGCGGAGGTGCACGCGCTAAAGGTGGAGACGAATTCGCAGTTGCGCGAGACGGCGGCGGCGTCGCGGCACCAGACGGAAACTTTAGTGTCAGAGAACGATAAGTTGCGGGCGGATATGAAGTATAACATCGAGAGGATCACTCAAAGCCAGAAATTGGATTTGAATTTGGAGAAAGGACGGATGCGGGAGGAGTACGCGAATTTAGCGGCGACGTCGAACGCGACCGAGGCGAGAGTGGACCGAGAGCTGAGCGCGATGCGAACGCAGATCGAAGCGGCGAAGACGGAGATCATACGCTATTCCGTAGGGGGGTTGGTATCGCTCGGCGCGCTTTCCCTCGCGGCGCTGCGCGTGTTCCTGTGATGACTGGAAGGTTCGCGAAGACGAGCCGCGCGACGTCCAATCGAGGCGTCGCGGACGGGACGAACGCGAAACGCGCGATCGCGCCGATGCGTTCGAACGACGGAAGACTGATGTAATTTGTATGTGTGATTTTATCCAGCGCGAATCGCGCCCGTCGCACCGGTGTCGCGCCGTCTTCGCGAGAGAGCGAAATTGAGTTTCGCCATCCGCAGTGCGCGCCGCGACGGCGCGCCAACGCGGCGCGCCGCGAGCGCCAACCGCTCGTTTTTTGCGATGTCCTGCGATGTCTCACTCATCGCTCGCGAGCAGAAGGCGCTCATCGAACGCGCGTTGGCGAGCCGCTCGACTCGCCGCGACGCGGACGCGGACGCGGACGCGGAGACGTCCGCGTCCTTGGCGCCGTTCGCGCGAAGCTCGCCCACGCGGCTCCCGTACGCGTTCGCCGCCGCTCGACTCACTTCGAGCGATGTGTTGTACGATTTCGGGTGCGGCGATGGCGCGGTCGTCATCGAAGCCGCGAGACGTTTTGGATGCGCGTGCGTCGGGTTGGAGCTCGACGAAGCGCTCGTCGCGCGAGCCGAGGCCGACGCGCGAGAGCGCAACGTCTCGCACCTGTGCGAATTTCTCATCTATGACATCGCACAGATCGAGGCGAAAGATTTAGATCGCGGGTGCGCGTCAACGCGCGCGCTCGCGCCCACGGTGGTGTTTTTATGGCTCACCGGCGGCGGTTTAGCGAAACTGTCGCCGAAGCTCATGGACGTGTACGCGAACGCGGCGACGCCGTTTCGCATCATAACGTGCGTGGACGCGCTCGATTCCGCGTGTGATTTCGTCCGCGACGGGGCGTTCGCGTCGCCGACGGAAGAGCAGAAACAGTGGAGAGTCGTTCGCGGCGCGTACGCGAAATACGGCGTCTTCGTCGTCCCTCCTCGAACGATATCGCTCGCCGAGTGGGCGCGAGGCGACGCGATTGATGACGACCATGACTTCACGCGCTCATCGCCCGAGTCTACGTAGCGAATGTCCGTCGATCACTCGCTGCTGTATCACACTCGCGGCGCGCGCCGCGACCGTCGCGACTCGCCGCGGCTCGCGTTCGAGCCGAGCCGAGCCTCACTTTTTGCCTCGCCGAACACATTCTTATTCCTTAAGCAGATGGTTGATAACGCTCAGATGCAACAATTCCTCGAAGTGCGTCGTTCGATCGCCCGTTCGTCGTCGTCGTCGTCGTCGCGCGCGCGTCGTTCGCGCTCAAGCTTTTTTGCTAACGCTTCGCGCTCGCGCAGGAGGAGAAGCGAAAAGCCGTCTTCAACGAGGTCGTCGCAAAAATCACGGACGTGTGCTTTGAAAAGTGCGTGACGTCGTCCCCAGGGTCGTCGTTCACGCGACACGAGTCGTCGTGCGTGACGTCGTGCGCGTTGCGGTACTTGGAGAGCGGGCAGGTGGTTTTAGGAAGGTTGCAAAACATGAGCGGCGGCGCGTAGCGCCGTCGCGAAAGGAAGCGGGTGGAAGGCCCGAAAGGAAGGCGAGAAAGGCGAGACGCGAGAGGTAGTGGGAACATGACGTGAGCGTTCTAATCATAGAAATCAATGGCTAGAGGTCAGTAAAACGCATCATCGCCGCCGCCGGCGTCGGCGCCGCCGGCGTCGTCCCAGCCGTCGTCGTCGTCGTCGAAATCGGCGACGGCGCCGTAATCGTCGTCGGAATCGAGCTCGTCATCGGAATCGATCGCGTCACCGTCATCGTCATCATCATCGCTCGTCTCGACGCCGTTCATACCCGCGCCGTTCTCTCGCGCGCTGGCTATGGATTTTCCTCGCCCGTCGACGCCCGTCGACGCCTCCGCCTCGGCGCCGCTCTCGTTTCGAGCTTCGAGCTGCGCCAATAGCTCCAGTCTCGATAACCCCGCACCCGCGGGATCATTCGACGTCCCAGAAAGCGCGTTTGTTTTACTTCGCTTTTTCGTCCCTCGCGCGTCGTCTTCAACGTCGCCGTCTCGCGCCGCGCCGCGTTTCCTTCGCGGCGCCGTCCTCTCGTCCCCGAACGCCGCCTCTAAAATTTCTCTCGGCACGATCGTCTCATCGGTGACCATGAAATCGCTCAGCTTGAACTTACTCATTCGACGAACCCATCGCTCGTCTATGACCACGTCTTCATCCCCCGCGCGCGTTGCGTCGTCCTCGTCGTCTTCGTCCCGGCGGTCGTCGCCGTACCGAACGACGTCGCCCGCGCGAGCTCGAGCTTCGAATTCATCATCGCGCTCGCCGAAATAGTACGCGCTCCTTCGAAAGAACATTCTGATCAGGCGTGAGAACTCTAATTCTCGCGCTTCCTCGGAGTTTGCTTCGATTTCCACGAACGGTTTCAACCCGCGCGGCAGCGGCGGGTACGTCGGCGGCGGCGCCGAGGGTCCGGACGCGACGACCCCGGGGAGTGGCGCTCCCGCCGCGCGGCTCCCGTGGTCGATCGCGGGGAATGGGAAGTTTCCAGGGATGAGCGGTGACGGCGGCGGGAGGTCTTCCACCGCCGCGGTCGCGGTCATGGGTAGGGGTGGCGGGATCATGGCGCGGCGACGAGTGAGGCGAGCTCGGCGACGAGAAGGCGGTGACGTCGCCGTGGCGACGACGCGAACTCGCACGCGATGAGGGAACGTCTCGCGAGGATTAAAACGTCAGTTTGTGTCTAGAAATGCTAATCTAAAACGTCGGCGGTGACTTTGCGGACGTGCGCGGTGATTCTGTCGACTAATTGTTGCTTGTTGCCGGACGATAACAAACCGTGCGCGGCGCAATAGTTTTTCAAAACATCATTCGTGAGTCCATGCAAGGCGGAAGCGTTAACTTTGTCGATGATATAATCGTATGATTGGGCGACTTGCGTGGCTTCGGCGACTTTCGTTGACGGTGCCGCGCCGAGGGCTTTGCGCTTTTGGCCGACGCCGACGTCGGCGGTCTCGTCGCCGCGCACGTCTTCGAGGAATCGCGCTTCGGCGAAGCACTTGGCCTCGTAGTCCGTGAGCAGCGCGGGAACGTTGACGCGCTCCCAATCTTCGTAGCTTGGCTCGGTGTCGTCATGCACGGGTTCCATGGTGTTGCGCTCGAGCGCGAACATTTCGAGCACGCGATAGTGCGTCTGCAGAGCCGGATTTGGAATTTGATTTGGGTGCCACTTTGTGAGACGAATAGCTTCGACAACTCGTCGCGCAGCGGCGATCTGTTCTTCGTCCGCTTGTGGCGATGGATTATTTGCCGCACCCACTGCGCGCTCGGGCTGGCGTCGATCGTCCCTAAAAGGCAAGTAAAAGACGTGGAATCCCTCGGGTGGTTCGAGACGCGCGACGGCTTCGGCGTTTGGTGTTTCGCTCGTCGCGAGCTGCGGTATGAGCGCAACGAATCGAATCTCCGCGCGCGTCGAGCGCGCGAACGCACAAATAGCCACTTTATTTTGCTCCACGAGCACACGCAACAGCGCTTGAAACGTCGAACAACTTCCCTCAATGGTTTCTTCCGCTGCTATGAAGTGCGACTTTTTCAACGTCAAATCGCGCGTAATCTTCGCGGCGTCGACGAAACCCATCAGGTGAAATCCAGCCGTATCTTTACCATGGACGTCCTTGATTTTTACCGCTTTCAGATTTGCGAGTTCTTTGTTCGAAAATACCAACTGCACACCGTCGTATTCGATGAAACGCTTTGTCGGCTTTTCAATTTGCGCTCCCGTGTCGTTGCACACGTACGTCTGCTCGCGACGAATTTCCCCTAAATCCTTCCCATCGACGAGAATGCTCGCCGATTTCTTCGCCTCGCTCACGAGCGCGTAGACGCCCACAGAGACGCCAATCTTCCCAGGAACGAGCCACAGCGTGGTCTGCTTCAATCGTCGGCGCTTGCGAGACTTTTTCAAAAACTCGCGTTGGAGCTCCGTGCCATCCTTCACGACGACCAACGCGCTCTCACCATCCCTCGCCCCGCAGTGCTCCGCGGTGAACGCATCGTAGAACAACGAAGAATCAAACACCCCGTTCGTCGTCAAGCTCAAAACCTCGATCCTTTGCCCGAGCGCCGCCATCTCTCTCACGCGAGAGATCAACTTCTCCCCGCGACTCCCCGGTCGCAACGGCGAGCTTTCATTCGTAAACAAATACACGCTCTTCCCCGCCGCGCTTCGCGGTGCGCTCTCTAACATGTGCGACGCCATCCACAACCCACGCGTCAACGCATCCTCTTGATTCAAAAAATCCATATCGCATTCCCTCGAGCTCGCCTCTCCGCTCCGCGAATCGAGGCACCCAAATTTTTCCTTGAACGCCTCGCGCCCGCCTCCCGCGCTATACCTCGCCAACTCCATCGCCCCCGTCGCGCTCGGCGCATCCATTCGTTGCACCACGCTGACGCGATCGAACTCGCACTGGGCGTCCCCGATCGCACGCTGCGTGTTATACGCCACCACGCCGACGACGTCATCCGGCGCGACGACGACGCGCGCGCGCGCGAATTCAAAACACGCCCTCATCGCCGCCTCGAACGCGCTTTTCGTGTGTCTACTCGTCTCACAGTCTCCATCGGCGGGTGAATCAAACATCTTCGGCGATGCGTCGATGAGCATCACTATCGCATCTCGCTCGGAGTCGTCATTCGCACCCGATGCGATCGCGTCATCGTCATCATCGTCATCATCATCGTCATCATCGTCATCATCATCGCACACAACGCGATCCAAACGCGATCGAAACGACGCGTGATGAGGCGAATTCATATCGCTTAAAATTTTCCACGTTCGAATTCCTTTTCCGTCGCTCGATTCCGCGTTCGCATCGCGTTCGACTCGCGCGTTGAGCGTCACAATCTGACGCCGCGAATCGAATCGACTCGCATCGATTCGATTCATTCATTCACTCCATCGATCGATCGATCGATCGATCGAATGTCATCTCGAGCGAGTCGAGCGAGTCGAGCGTTACCGATGTTCGTTCGAAAATCCTTCCCGTCGCAAACGAACGTCGTCGTCGTCGTTCGTCGCTCGATGCACGTCACCGCGAAGGCGAAGAAAGGGTTTGCCGAATTCTTGCGCCAATCGAAAAGCACTCTGGACGCATCAGGGAACGCATCGACGTGGTATAACGCGCGCGAACCGCTGAAACCAGGAAAGGTGTCGCCCATGCGCGCGGTGCCGATCGCGATCACTCGACCGCCGTACGCGAAGACGGGGGAGTTGCCGGAGTACGACGACCGCGTGGTGCAAATTCAGACGAGCGAGCGCGACCGAGAAGGGATGCGCGCGGCTGGGGCACTCGCGGCGCGAGTGCTGGATATGGCGGAGACATTGTGCAGACCAGGGGTGAGCACGGAGGAGATCGACGTCGCGGTGCATGAGATGACGGTGAAGGAAGGGGCGTATCCGTCGCCGTTGAATTACGGCGGGTTTCCGAAATCGGTGTGCACGTCGTTGAACGAGTGCATTTGTCACGGGATTCCCACGGTGGAGAGCGTGTTGAGGGAAGGGGATATAATTAATGTCGATGTGACGGTGTATTTGAATGGGTATCACGGCGATACGTCGAGGACGATGATGGTTGGGTCGGTGACGGAGGAGGTGCGACATTTGGTGGAGACGACGGAGAGGGCGCTCGCGGCGGCGATCGAGGTGTGTAAACCAGGGACGGCGGTGCGTAAAATCGGGGCCACGATTCACGCCATCGCTGATGCGGAGAAATTAGGCGTTGTTGATAAGTTTGTTGGGCATGGCGTTGGGAAGGTGTTTCATACGGGGCCGACGGTGCGACACCATCGAAATAATGACCCCGGGACTCTAACCGTCGGACAAACGTTTACGATCGAGCCCATGCTCACGATTGGGAGCACGAAGGATAAGATGTGGAGCGACGGTTGGACGTCGTGCACCGCCGATGGGAAGTGGACCGCGCAATGCGAGCACACGCTGATGATCACCGAGACGGGCGTTGAAATCTTAACCGCGTCGCCGTATCGCGCGTCCCTCGGCAAGCTCTGAGCCATTTTCCTCGGTCGATCGACATCCCAACCCTTGTGATCTGCCGTTATTGCTTTTCTCATTTGTTTTTACGTTAACTTTTGTAACTTGTACTCCCGACTCCCGCTCAACCGCCGCGCGCGCCCGCCGAAACGAGCCTCACTCGTCGCCCGCGCATGGCGACCGCCCATTCTCTCGCCGATTCCTCTGACGATCAATTCGTCGATACGTGCGACGGATCCTCGGCTATCGAACGCGCGCACGCCCGAGCGCTCGCCGACCGCCTCTTCTTTGCCGGCTTCTTTGCCCTCCCTTGGCTTTGGGTCATCGACGCTTGGTTCTTCGCCCCGCACGCCGACGCTAGAAACTCGCGCGCCGACGCGCACATCGCCAAGCGCGTTCGCGCGTCGAGAACTCTCGCATCGATCGCGTTCGCGGTATTTATCGCGTGGTCCTTGACGTTTTACTTTGGAAGCTCAAAAGTTTTTGGCGACGCGTTTTTTGAACGCTGGAGCGCGACGACGCGACAAGGCGCGGCGTGAATGCATCCCTTCGCGCGTTCGGTGAAGGACGGTCGGGAATAATCACCGCGGATTGTTTTCGTCAGCGCGCATGAAGCGCGCGCTTGGTGACGGGGAGACCATCGACGCGCGCGTCGGCTTAGTGGGGACGATACATAAAGGATTTCCAGTCGGAGCCGCGTGCTACGCCGCGCTCAAAGGAGAAAAGCTAAAATTGATTCGCGAGCCAACGTGCGAGTACGACGCGAACGCGATTCGAGTCGTTCGCGATCGAGATGAGCGCAACGTAGGGTACGTCATGCGAGGCGCCGCGCAGGCGCTATCGCCGGCGTTAGCGCTCGGGGCCGTTCGATGCGTGGCGTGCGAGTGCGAGAAAGATGGACAGACGCTGAGGCTGACGTTGGAAAAGCAAAGTAACGGTGGGAGTACGGAGTTGGACAATATTCTGAACGCGGCGTTAATGATATTGGAGATTCCAAACGCCACGCCGGAGGATCTGTCGTCGCAGCGCTCGGGGAAGCGGATAAAGGTTTCGAGCGCGAAATTTATGACATTTACCGGCGCGGACGACTCGCCGTGGGTGACGAACGCGATCGGGACGTCGTGCGAGGCGTTCGCGAAAAGGTATCCACCGTCGAGCTTTCACGAGAACGAGGTGGCTTGGGTGTATGCGAACGGCAAGCACGCTCGCTATAAGGGGTGCGCGTGCGCGAAGAACACCGCCGCCAAAAACGCCGCAGCGATGACCGGGAAATGGATGCTGTTCACGAAGGAAGTGGATAAGTTTTTCATCGGTGCGGCGGTGCTCGTTGATGAAGGCGAAATTGCGGGCGCGAAAACCGTTCCAGGCGTCGCCACGAAGAGCCGGCCGATCATCATGTACACCAACGACTGGTCCAATCAGAAGGATGTGGAGCGAGCCGCGCTCGCGATTAAAAAAAAATTTGGCATGAACGTGGCGTTGTCCTACAAGACGGATGTCGATACCTTGGCTGGAACTTACGCCACCGAAATGACAACGAGCGCGTACGCGATGCCTTACAACAGCCTGCAGCTCGCGGTGCACGACAGGGTGCTCCGCCGCGCTTCCGACATCGTCCGAGCTCGTCGTAGCGGCAAGCTCAAGCTGCGCCGAGTCATCATACCCCGGAGGAGCGACCAACACTCTCGGCCATCATCGTCCCGGGCTGTCGCCAAATTGCCCGACGAAGATGTCATCGTCCAGGACGACGCGCGCGCCAACCGTTCGTCCGAGCTTTCTCCTTCGCGACTCGAATCCCAGCTCTACGACGTCGTCACCGACTCCGACGACGACCGATGATGTAACGCTCGACGCATGGCGATTCTAAGTCTCAGTCACTCGTCCCTCACGCGCGACGTTCGACCGATGAACGCCGCGATGCGCGTCGCGCGCTCGCTCCGACGTCCTCGCCATTCGCCGCCTCCTCCGCCGCCATGCCCGAGGTCTCCCTCGTCGACGCCCTCGTCGCTTCCATGATTCGCGCGCAAGGCATCGATTGCTCGCAACCTGTGGGCGAACACACGTTCGAGTCGTCGCCGGCGAGGGAGGCAGCGACGATGCGCGCCGTCGCCGCGTTGCGCCGCGCGTTCGCGCTCGCCGTCGGCGACGCCCTAGGGAAAAAGTGGCGCATGCACTTCGCCTCGTGGCTCTGCGCCGCTCGGGCGAGTGAGAACTCTTTGGAAATCGTCCCTTCGCCGAGCGCGCTCGCGAACGAACGCGAGTTGCTTTCGAAGCTCACGAAGGCTGGGGCGAGCGCGAGCGAGCGCCGCCAGGCGAGCTCGAGGCTCGCCCGCGCGGCGAACGAAGCCAGGGCGGCGATAGCGCTCGCAACGAACGCCCGTCGCGAGCGCGTGTTCGTGCGTCGAGTTGAAGTCGCGCGTGCGCGCACGAAAGTGGTGCTCACGTGCGGTGGGGTAGAGGTGGAGGTGAACGAGCGGCACTTTGAGCGGCTTCGAGAGATGTTTGAGAAGCGTTCGGGACGAGATTTAAGTGGCGATGCGTTCGTGAACGCGGCGTATTGCGTGTTGGCGCGGTATTCGAGCATGCAGGGTGGGCATCATAAAGCGGGAAACATGCAGGCGAGCGCGCCGCCGCGAGCGTTTGACGCGATGCGGGTGAAATTTGGCGTCGATTTTGAGTTGTTTGCGTCGCCGATGAACGCATATTTGGGGAGGTTTTGCAGCGCCAACGTCGATACGGATCGCGCGTTCGGGAGCGAAGGGTCGGCGTTTGATTTTATGCCGAGCGAAGGGTCGTACGAGGCGAATCCGCCGTTTGATGAGGGCGTGATGGCGGCGATGGCGGCGCATTTGGAGCGCACGTTGGCGTCGAGCGCAAAGCCTTTGTCGTTTTGCGTCATCGTCCCGAGATGGATCGATTCCCCGGCGTGGTTGCGCCTGGCAAAGAGCGTGTATTGCACATCAAACACGACGCTCGAGGCGAAGGAGCACGCGTTCGTGTCGGGAGGGGCGCACACGAGAAAGGATCAACTCACAGCGAGCGCCGCGGCAACGAGCTTTTTGACGTTGCAAAACAAAGCGGGCTCTAAAAAGTGGCCGGCTTCGGACGAAGCCATCGCGGCGATTCGCGCCGGATTTGCTTTACCGGAGAAACATATCGATCGCGCGTGCGATGCTGCAGCTCAGCGCGGCAAGCGACCGCACGAAACGTTGAAGGCGCCGATCGCCGCGGCAAAAAAGGCGGCGAAGACCGAGTCGGGAAAATACTCGGCGGGGTTTTTCAGGGACGAATAGCGTCTTCATGAACCGGTACTGTACCAAGTAGAATTATTATTAGTATGAATAAGAAATGTAAAGAATGGCGTGTTGTTACAACAAGTTGAATAACTTTTAGGATCAATGTGTTTAAGCGGCGACGAGTTCGCGCTCGACGACGGAGGAAGCTGCCGCCGCGGAGGTAGCGTCGCCGACGATGACTTCGTGCTCAAAATCCTCATCTTTGAGCCCGTAGCAATTCTCCATGGTGATTTTACCATTTTTAACGCGAATGATGTGCGTCGGATTGAGCGATTCGCAGAATCCTTTATTGTGGCTCACCGCGAACAAGCACCCATCCCAGCCTTGCAAGCCGTCGGTGAGCGCCGCGACGGCGCCAACGTCCAAATGATTCGATGGCTCATCAAGCAATAAGCAGTTGCGCGGCTGCAATACGAAGGCCGCGAGTGCGACTCGGGCTTTTTCACCGCCAGAGAGGGAGCCAATCTTACGCAGCGCCATCGGACCGGAGATGCCGAGCGCGCCGAGCGCTTGTCGTCCCATTTCATCCTTCATGAGCGGGTCGTCGCGGCGCGCGACATCCAACACGTACTGAATGCACGTCGACTCTTTCGGGAGGTACTGCGCCAAGTCTTGACCGAACACGCCAAGAGAAACGCGATCGCCTAAGATGCGTTCGCCTCCGATGAGAGGCATCTGCCCCGAAATGGATTTCAACAAGCTCGATTTGCCGGCGCCGTTCGGTCCGAGGACGACGACGCGCATGCCGCGCTCGAGAACGATGGATCCTTCGAGAATGGGAGTTTTGGGATCATAACCAATGACACCATTCTTCAGCGTGAGCTGAACCATGTCGCTGGGCGGGGGCTTGGCGAGCTGCAAGTTCATGCGGGACGCGTCGCCGGCGGCTCCTTCAGAAATTGTTGACGAAGCCGCAGCAACCGTCTTGCGCATTTCCTTTTGAAGCTTCTCGAGAAGCTTCGCGCGAGATTGCGCTTGCGTAGATTTCGACGCGTTCGCGCTGAACCTACGAATGAAATCCTTCAAGTCGGCTTCTTCTGCTTGTTGCTTTTCGTACGTCGCCTTGGCGATGCGAATGCGCTCGTCTCGATCGACGAGAAACTTATCAAAGTTCCCCGTGTACCAGTGCACCGCCTTGCCGCGAACTTCGGCGATGTGTGAGCACGCACCGTTCAAAAGCTCGGACTCGTGAGAGATGATCATCGTCGTGCAAGGAGACTCTTTGATCCAGTTCGCGAGCCAACGCTTGGCGGCTTCGTCCAAATGGTTCGTCGGCTCGTCGAGCAACAACAACCCCTTATCGCCTGAACCCGCGGGTGAGAGCAATAATCGCGCCAGGGCGACTCGCATCTGCCACCCACCGCTCAAATCATCGCACTTGACGTCCCACTGCGAGCGCGCAAATCCGAGGCCGTCGAGCACGTTGGCGATGCGCTTCTCCGCTTCGTACGCCCCGCTCGCCTCCATCTCCGCCAGACAGTCCATGAGTATATCCGCCCCTCGGCACGCCTCGACGTCGTCCGTGCTTTCACACGCGCGCTCGGCATCTTTCAACGCTTGCTCGGCGGCATTAATACGCGTCATTCGCGCCCGAGCTTCACCGTACACGGTCAACTTTGATCCCGAAACCGCCGTTTGCTCGAAATACCCAACCTCCAAATCCGGCGATATCGCGATCACGCCATCCTGCACCGACCGTTTCCCGGCGATGCACTTAATCAGCGTACTTTTCCCACACCCATTTCCCCCGACCAAACCCACGACTTGCCCGGGCATCACCTCCATGTTCGCCTCGAACAATAAATCCGTATCCGCCACGCTCAGCATGACGTCGCTCATGCGCAACGCCGCCCCCGAGGCGTTGCCGTACGGTATCTTCGCATCGTCGTGGTCGTCTCGCGCGTGCGCCACTCGCGACGCCGTGTTCGCGCATCCATCGCCCGCGTTCGTCGACATCGGGTGTGCGTGATCGCTCGGACGCGCGCTCGGCTCGCGCGGCGCCGCGGCGGCTGGGCTTTTCGAGCTCGACGCTTTCTTCGCGAACGCGCGAACACAGCGTCGATCGATGCTCGCGCGAACGCTCGCGCCGAATGCGACAGACGGCATCGCGAGTGTTTTACGTGCGTCAGCGAGTTCGCGAGCGCGGTGGAAACGCGAAGAGGGAGTGGATGTGTGCGTCGAAGAGTGACGTCATCGGTGGGTGACCGCGCGCGCTGTGGATAAGACGGCGGCGGGCGGGCGAAGGCGAGGCGAAGACGGAGGCGATCGAGGAGGACGCGAATGAGAGAAAGGAAACGCGTATGCGAATAGAGATATTTTGCATCTAAGGGTTACGCTCGCGTTCGAAGCGCGAGCGACGGCGAAACTGGCTAGTTTACGTAGAAATCTGGTGCCGGACGGGGGCGCGACGGCTCGCGGGCTTCGGCGGAGCGCGCTCATTGTTGCGCGCACTGCACGCCCGGACCGCCCGCGCCGCCGCCGTTATTTTCATCGTCGCTGTCGTCGGTGGCGCCGCGACGATCGCGGCCTTCGCTAGCGCGACGACGCTTTTCTTGGTCCATGTCGACTTCGTGCAAAGTGCACTCTTCGACGCCTTCGGCGGACATGTCGATTTCAAACGGCGGGCGAGCGGGTAAAATCTGCTCGAGCGCCTTGATGTCTTCATCGGACAAGTCTCCGGGTTCGGGGAATTTGATGTGGAATTGAATGAAAAGTCGGCCTTTGGTAAACGGCTGGCCGTGTTTGGGCATGCCTTCGTCGTACACCGCCTTGAATTGACCGGGTTTGACGATTTCGCCTTCGTGCGTGGAGACGACGAGCTGACGCCCGTCGAGGTGCGTGACGACAAACTTGAATCCACACAGCGCCTCGACGAGAGTGAGATCTTTTTCCATGAATAAATCGTCACCTTTGCGCGTGAACACGGGGTGTTCCTTTTGCTGCACGACGAAGACGATATCCCCCGGAACGGTTTCCGGCGCCTCGTCCGCTTCGCCCGCAAAGACGATCTTTTGGTTGTGCGTCATCCCTTTTTCGATGTGCACTTCCAGAACCTTCTTCTCTTGCACCACCTTTTGAGCATGGCACTGCCCGCACTTATCCTTCTCGCTGATCGTCTGCCCCGTGCCGCGGCACTCGTTACACACGGTTTGCATTTGCTGCACCATCCCCGGCGCGATTTGTCGCACGACGACGCGCACTCCTTGGCCTTTGCACCCGTGGCAGTGTCCGCTCGCCCCGGATTTACTCCCTTTACCTTCACACTTGGGGCAAATAACGTTCTTCGCCAAACTCAACTTTTTCGTCACGCCGTTGTACAAATCATCCAACCCGAGCTTCAACGCGTGCACGACGTCCTCTCCTTTGCGCACGCGCTGTCGACCGCCGCCGCGGCCGCCGCCCCCGCCCTGGCCGCCAAACGGGTTCCCGCCGAACATCGCTTCGAAAATATCAAACGGCGACCCACCGCCGCCTCCCATGCCTCCTTCCTTCAACGCTTCCTCGCCGTATTCATCGTATAATTGTCGCTTTTCATCATCACTCAACACCTCGTACGCCGCGGTGATCTCTTTAAACGTCGCTTCGTCGCCGCCTTTATCGGGGTGGTGCTTCACCGCCATCTTACGGTATGCTTTTTTGATATCCGTCGCCGACGCCCCTTTCGTGACGCCGAGCAAATCATACAACTTCGTATCATTCGACTACGACGCGAAAACGCACGCACACACGAAATATCGTCAATCTCCGTTCGCGCGAATCCGCGTTCATCCGCGAAGAAGCGCGTGGAAGCCTCATCTCTGCGCGCGCGCTCGCTCGCTCCACGTTTCGTTTCCTCACTCAAAGAAACGTCGACCGTCGTCGTCGCGAAAACGACGACGACGGGCGAACATCACACTCGCAAAATCGTCCTCGACGTCATTCGTCATCCCTCGATCTTTCCGTCGATCATTCATCATCATCATCATCATTCATCATCTTTTGATCTTTCATCGAACGATCGTTCGATCGTGACGCTTTGATCATTCCATGACGCCTACGTCGCACGCGCGTGCGTCTTCAAAAAAACGTGACGCTTCGACGTATTGCGCGTTCGATCGTCCTACCTTTCGCGCGCTCCCGGGTTGTCGACCGAACATCGTGCGCGTGTATCGACGACCGATGGATGCGTCGACGAATGGCGCGTCGCGGTCGTCGCGCGGGCGAGGGACGTGGAAGGGACACGTGACGAGTCGTGAACTCGTCGTCGTCGTTCGGTTCGGTT
>Ga0222712_10004467_pt1 | contig 14616 bp, 13 predicted proteins | sample C33_657DmetaG_FD_165043 | JGI IMG/M metagenome (GOLD analysis project Ga0222712, IMG submission 165043) | Estuarine water microbial communities from San Francisco Bay, California, United States - C33_657D | ecosystem: Environmental > Aquatic > Marine > Unclassified | place: USA: California... | reverse complement strand
ATGATAGTCCAGTCTTGAAACTGTATTACCGTCTTTGTCTACAATATTCCAATTAAGGTCATCACTGGGATCTTGTAGGAACATACCAAGATCTCCGAGGTAGTCAGTGAACACTATGTCTTGTTCAAGTTCTGCACCAAATGTCCAGCTACAGCCATTTGTATAAAGTGTTTTTATCGTCATAACAAATTATGTTTTTTAATATAGTTTGCAAGTTCCAAGGCCCAGGCTTTGTGTGCTTCCGGACTAGGATGCCAACCATTAAATGGTTTCTTAACTTTAGAATCTGGATTCTCTATGAAACTTTTAAAAGTACTGCACTCTTGATCTTTTTTATAAAATCGCACAGGATCTATGGTATCCCAGAGTGCTCTAAAATCGTAGAACTGTCTACTACGTTTAGTTGGCAAGTCTGTTTCTTGAAATTGATATCCACCCAGGGCATATTCAAGTTTATCTAGTTCTTCTCTAGTATTCAAATCATACCATTCTTGGACCTGTGACTTAGGTACTTGATAAAAGCTGTTATAGTTTAACCACTTAATACCGTGAACCTTACAAAAGTTTTGAAAGTTTGCAATATTCATTACATGACGTATCATGTATTCTTCGGGATGCCATAAGTGAGAAACATATAACTCCCAGAACTTTTTCTGTTCTTCGGAATCAAAATGCGGCACGTTGGGCCACAGTCTAAACGGCTGTGACAACTTATCATCCTTGTACCAAAAACTATTTCTTTCAGGACTAGTCCAACCAACAATAACGAAAAGATTCTCTGTAGATCTGTGCTGTGCTATATAATTATTAGTGATGTAATCCATGGTTCTACGTATAATAGTACCATTGTCATCTGCTGGCCAGCTTAGATTTACGACCCTTGCATTTAACAAACTACTCAAGTGATAGGAAAATATTTTTGTTCTTCTATACTTGTCGTTATTTTCTTCAAAGTCATAGTTACCCGGATGCACATCTTCGCCGGCTTTTGCAGCCAGTTTGGGATCTACGATTTCACAGCCAAATGTCCAGCTATCACCGTCACAGATAATTTCTAGACCTTCAGTATGCCTAGGTTCAGTGCTGGCTAATATACTATCAAATATACCAAGCGAACCATTTTTTTCTGATTTCTTCATAATCGTAAATTCCATTTAAATTTTCTTCAACAGCCGTGCTTCTCATAACTGCGTACTCTATTGGTTCTATGCAATGCGGGTGTATACTTAAATTAGTTGCATGGTCATATAACAAACAGCCTGGACCGTAAAACGTTACCGGATCAATATTGTTTGTAGCATGATTTTCCATTCTATAATCTAAACCACATGTTAGTTTATGTGTTGCATACAAATCACCCATGAGATCCATTGTCGGACTATCACCATAAAATAACACATCATCTAAACTATTGTAATTAAATTCTGATTGGAATTTACTTACAGGTGTGCACGAATAACAAACTCCGGGCCATACTTTGGCAAGAGGAAATCTGTATGCAGGATTATATATTACATCCAGACGTGCCTTAACAACTATATCGTATTGGAAGTCATTAGCTAGTTCATACCTACGTTTTTGCATTAGACTTTTTTCAAAGCTGTGAAACATAGGATCCCAGGCTAACTTAAAGTTGTCGGCTATCCACTCCTCTTGCTGAAAATCTTTAGGTTCATAAGCCGCAATAATTGCGTCTTTGTCATTGTGCTTTTCGTCTTTGAATACGCTTATATGTGTCTTGGGCTGTCTCCAAGAGTTTGTATCCCAGGTATGAATAAAGAAGTCAGTTTCTACTGGTAATCCTGTTTCAAAGTGAGGGTGATCAAATGTAAAAAAGCGTTTGATATTTTCAACGCAAGAGCTCCAGTGTCTTGCCTGTCCACTTAGACATACTGCTATTCTGAATTTATTAGATGAGCTCATGACCGCCTAGTCCTCCGTCCAATCCTGCTGCCAGTTTACGTTCGATGTAATCACTTTGTCTATAAACTTTAGGGTCTATTGATATAGGCCTTACGTTCATACGCAACATCTTAGCATAAAAGTATAATGCATGTTCAGTAGATACGTGATTTTCATTGAATGATCTACGTCCTATAATAGGCATCCAACGATAAAAATCACAGATCCTATCAAATGTTACACTGTCTGCGTACCAAAAAATGTCACCCATTCTATGGAATGGATATTGATTCTGATCTTTACCTGTATGACAACTATAAAATGTATTATATTCAGGGTACACTAAATCTTTGCTTTCATCTGATAAGAACCAATCGATCTGGTGATCATCAAAAAACAAATCATATCTCATTCTAAAACAAATGTCATATCTAAAGTTATTTTCTATTTCATGCTGTTTCTTTAAATGTGCGCTGTGCATGACTGCATAAAATTGACTGGCCGCCCATTCCAATGGAGTCCCGCCATGTCGCTCTTTTTGTAGTTCTGCCCATTTTCTCAGTTCTTTGGGACGATCTTTACTATGAGTTTCATCATGAAACATATACCTAACCGGATTGAGTGCAGATAAAAAAGCAGATCGTTCTTCTTCACTTAATGGAGTGCCTTTTATCGTTATATAATCATCAACGAGGTGCTTACTAACTGCGCCATCTGCGGCTAGTACTGCATGTGGAGGGGTATTGAAGTCCCAGGCATGACAAAATGTGTCGATTGTTTCAACATCATATTTGTCTTTAATTTTACTGATAAGTTTTTGCCAAGTAGGATTACATTTATCCCAGGTCCTTGGCTGACCACTAAAACAAAGTGCTATTTTCATATTTGTGTATTTAATATGTTTCTTCGCACAATCGTTATTGTATTATCCTTAAATGGTCTTATTTTAATATTGCTTGCGGCAAGGTATTCTGCGTGATGGAATTGCCAGTCATTACTATGTTCTTTTGATTCTCGTTCTATGGCGAAGTTACATACTGTATCAATTGTATCACTACCTCCCATCCAGCATACATCTTCTATGGCATTGGGGAATTTATTATTGAAGTCAACAACATATAGCATATCCTTTTTAGTGCCGATATAATTCATATCTTCTTCCAGTGTTCTGCCTTCTCCAAAATCTAAATCAAATCGCAGTCTCATTACAAGATTATATTTACTGTTACTTACTTGTTCGTGATTTCGCTTTAATTGATTTGACTCCCATATACTCTGAAACATTGGTATTTGTGCATGACAATATCCTTCTCTCATCGTCACACGTTTATGATGTACAATTTGATATAAATCAAAATCATCAACACGCATATCAACAGGGTCATATATCTCTGCCAATTTTTTAAATTCAGATTTATCTACTTCCCTACGTATGCCATGGACATCTGCAATATCAGAATGTTCCAATGCATGTGGGCTCATTGTTTCAATATCCCAGGTGTGAATAAAAATATCTACAGTGTCACGTAGAATGCCTATGTATTTTAACAGGGATTTGGAGTTTGCAATGCCAGTTCTAATTTGGCCACTAAAACAAATCGCGATCCTGCCAGTCAAATCCATGATTAATTACGCTTCCAGAAATTATAAAGTTCTGTGAATTCAGGGAAAGTTGCTAGGAAATCTGTACCGCGTCTACGATCATGTTCGTCAACAAAGGCAACAAAGTCCTTGTGCTCTATGGCCACTCTGCCGGTGACATCTTTTTTAGTTAGCATTAATTCATGTAAACGTTTGAATTTATCTGCTTCCCAGACAGCAAAGCCAGAGTTTTCTTCGTCTGTGGTTAAATTTGCATAGGCAAAATCCACTTGCTCTTTTACTTTATCTGCCCAACTATTAGGCATAATAAAGATAGCCTGATGCGGTGGGTATCTTAGATAGGGTGTATCTAAGATCAGCGGGTGACGTCTACCGTAGCCACCGCCGTACTTCTTCTTGATAGCCAATACGTCTTTCATGAAGTCTAAGTAGCTACCTAGACTCAGTGCATTGTATGTACTCATTATGGTAAACGTACATTCAGGCACAGCGTCCAACATTTTTTGTATGTTTGCCAGCCATTGATTGTAATCCAAGCCATCACGTATATACTCTGCGGCGGCACCGTGTGCATCACAGCTAGTGAATATTTTAAATTTCTTCACTTTACCTTCTGCACAGATATGCTTTACTTTTTCAATGAACTTGTCAAGTACCGCATCTGGTATACACATATTACTGTTAATACTTAAATCCAGTTCGGGATTAGGATTCTCAATAATATAGTCCAGTACTCTGAATGTATCCTTGGCTAACAATGGCTCGCCGCCAGTGATACGGAAATGTTGTAGATCTTTATAGATGTCAGGCCACCACTGCCAAAACGCTTCTACATAAGGATTGTATTGGTTATGTGGTATTGGTAGCTTATCTGTACGTTTAAGCCATTCTATATCTGCAAATTTGTTACTGGTTGGATATGCGCCATGTTGTTTGACTTCTTCCATCCAAGAACTGCTAACTTCAGGAGTGCAATAGCTACATTTAAAATTGCAGACACTGCTAAAACTCACTTCAAGATAACTTGGAGCAACATCAAAATCCCAGGGTTTAGTGGCGCATTCGCTGAGATGTTTACGAGCCCAGTTATCACTGCTCTTATAAACACGATCGCTCATTACATCTGGGCCACTGTCTTCCACACGCCAGCAATATTCACATTCAGGTGGGCGTGTGCCCTCCAGCATCATTTTACGCTGTTTCTTTTTGTAGCTAGTATTGTGTAGCGCACTGGGATTTACTGTGATTTCTTCCAGTGGAATCTTATGTGTGGTAGGATGGTGACAACTATGTGTATGCCCTGTTTGCAGGTGCAATGTTACCTGCTTCCATTTTGCTATACAGAAGCTGTCACTGACTGCGTTGAGTTCGTCTCTAAAATTATGTAATGGTGTCATTCTATTGAATTATCTACTTGTGTTTCTTTTATCAGTGCACCCAAGCGAGGCGGGTTAATCCAGCTTTCCTTAAAAAATTTACTGCCGTTAATGTCCAGTTCAGCTATTTCAAAACCCAGTCTACTACGTAGTACTTCGCCTAGTTTAAATATTTCGTCCTGTAATTTCTTCTTGTCATAGACCCAACCTGTTGCAGTGCATCGTTCAGTACCACCACTGAATTGTGGTTGTATACTTTCTTTCCAAAAAGCATCATGCCATTTAAAATCTCTAACGTTTTTAAAGTCAAATCCATCTCTTGCTAGGTTAGTCATATATGCACCCAGTCTAGTACCGAACATTGCCCAGAGTCCATTTTGTACATCTGCGCCAACACTGGCCCAGACTAATAAGCGTTTATAGTTTCTATCATGCACACGTTCTTTAATTAAGCGAGGATCAACTGTTACTCCGCCATCCAGTGTTAACTTAACACCTTCACGGAATCCTGCTCTGTATGCTTGGTAAGCACTACCGTTATTATGCACGTCACAATAAATGTTATTCATCTGATGATAATATATATCCCAGCAAAAGTCAACCTGTGCTTTAGGATCATCTGCGGCTTCATGTGTTTTCATTTGTTCAACTACGTGCTTGGGCCACATCTTAATGCCACCATTACCATAGACTAGACCATTAATAACGTTTTTACCTGCCCAACTTACTACGTCATGCTTGCCAATCTTATCCATGTCCAGTTCAAGACTGAAAAAATCTTCGTGTACAATATTGTCCGCATCCACAGTGATAAAGCGATCTGTTTCCGCTACCTTTGCCGCAGCCTTATGACAAGCATCGCTGCCATAAACGCCATGTATGCGTTTAGCCCAGGGTGCTTTAGTTTGTAAGTCGGCATAGTTGGCATCTGCATTTGGTTCATCCAAACTCATAAAAACAATATCAAAATTTGTAATTGGTACTAACATTACTATCCTCTAAGTATAAGTGTAAGTGATCTGTGATCACATTGGCGGCTCTGTTAAAATCTATTTCTACTTCTAAAACACCGTAGTTATTTAACGAAGCTCTAGAGATTTTTTTAACGCCAAGTAGTACTGTTGGATCTTCTCGGTCAAAAAAGTAAAATGTAATCTCATCATTAATTTTATAACTATTTGGATTCATCATTATGCTTTGAATCTGCATGGTTGTTTCTTTTTGTTTATAAACTATCTGCGGTTTATTGACAGAATCACCATCGTCTACATAATGGGCAGTATTATTATGAGCGGAAAATGTAATTGGCAAGTCGTTGTCGTAGTGTACAAAGCCTATGTTTTTTAAATCTGCTTCCAGATCAGGTAACCAGCCGCAATCAAATACCAATGTCTCTAGTGTACATAATTCAAATATATTTAGATGTAGCCTATCAAATAACATTGTTTTGTCAGAGGCATTTATACAAAAAATATTAACGTGCATGTTACTGCGTTCCAGACTTTGTTCCGTTCTCCAGTCACTGGATATATATTTTTTTAGTTTATCATAGTCCACTACAATGCGTATTTTTTTAAACACAAGATCGCAGTATAAATGCACAGGACCAACTCTATCCATGGAGGCAAATACATAGTCGAATTCTGTTTTTTCAAATAAAGATGTGTTGAGTATGATATCGTGTTGTTTCTTTTCTCTGTCATAGACAACACTGATCTTTGATATAGGACACTTACCCGAGAACACATCAGCAACTAAATCTACTTTAGTTGTTGTAAGTATTAAATTTTTAATACTGCTTGGTTTGGTTTTGACTTCCGGTGTGATTTCAACAATATGCCTAGTTAACCTATCATATTCAACATAAAATACTTTTAATTTATTTTCCCTGCGCTTTAATAGCCGTGGTTGAATATCAAATTCTTCTTGTTCATCATCCTGTCCTTTTATGTCAAGAACAGGCATAGACCAATTGAACTCAGACATTTTTATCTTTAAATGCTTTCTTTATTTTATCAGTTAACCAACCAGTATGTTGATATTTTATAAGACCATGTTGTATAAAATTTTCTATTTTTAGCTCTGCTTGATCAGTTACCCAGTAATTTAAAAATCTAGTCCAGGGTTCTTTACTCCAGTTCGGAGACCAGTGATTCATTTCCTGTAAACCAAGATCTACACTGTTGAGGAAATCAAATTCCATGATCTTTTCACTGGCAACGCTTCTAATAAACGACATAACCCATTCGATCCAAAGAAAATCAGGAAAGAAGGGCAAGCATATTTCTTCGCTTGCACTTTGCTTATTCATGGACCAGTCCATGGCTGACTTTTGATCGTATGTTCCGCAGATCTGTAATGCAAAACCCAGTATGTCCTGTGCATCTTTTTCTTTGTTAAGGTAAACTGCATTTAGGTTTGACGCCAAGCCAAAAGATTTTAATTCCATTGAAGACGTCCAGTAGACTTCATTGCCTATTTGTTCGCCAGAAAAACTATTTCTAGTTTTGGGTATTACTACTCCAGATAAACCCCTAAGAGATTCCCAGACATCTACATTGAACTTTGTTAATATTTGATCCGGTAAAAATGCTATTGTTTTATCAAATGGGCTTTTTAATAGTCCATAAAAATAGTTGAAGGTGTAGTCATCGCATAAGCCTTCCGGCGTTATAACCAGATCAACTCCTTTTATACCAGTAAATTCTTTATTGGCAACTGCAACGACACGTCGTGTTTGGTCTATTGCTTTAATAGAACACGCCAGTAATTCAACCTGTGCTACATTAGAGTCGTTTAATAACGGTATTAGATAACCTTCATTCATAAGCTAGTTTAAATAATTCTTTTTCATGTCGTAAGATCGCCTTTTTATTCATGATATGGACGTTCTCATTTTTAATTCTACTACAAATATTCTTCCAAGGTTCCTTGGGATCTGGACATAATAAAACGTAGTTATTTAACTTGTCAAATTTAACTATGTCATCTATCTGTTCACTGAACCTCATAACCGTGCCGGGCAACTGATCAGTAAAAGAACTCTTGACCTGTCCATTTAATAAATGCACTGCAATACTGGCCGCGTAGTCAGTTCTAAACAGTCTGCCTGGAAACTTATACAACCATTTATAATAGTCATAGTTTTCTTTGACGTGTTCCCATATTCCAAAAAACAATCTGGCAGCTTCGCTTTCTTTATTCCAATAAACTACAGTACTCCACCACATATCAATGCCATCGGGATGTAATTTTTGTTCCCAGATACGTGGCTCATAGTTTCGAACACTGACTGCATCCTTGTACATGGCAAGATCGCTGTTTGTTTCGAATATAAGATCCAGTGTATTATTGCCAATAAAATAATCAACGTCTATCATCAAAGTCTTTTTATATGGACTTTTCTCAAAGATTGTATGTTTATTTTTGTTGTTGAACTGTGTTACGAACTCTGACCAGGGACTGTCCCTATGGCTTCTAGTATTGCGCTCGTGTTCTATTTCCTCGACAATTACATTATCAAAGGTCATTTTAATTAATTCTGTGCCTATGTTTGATTGTAGTTCTCTAAATGAAGGCAGATCTGTCATCAATGTAACATGATTATGCTTCATATACTTTTTCACAGAACGTGCGGCTATACACGCCAGCTTGGTATAATCCAAGGTGGGATTATTGTATGCTATTAATAAAACACCGGTGTCAAATTCAGAATTAGACATTTAGCCCCACTAGTTTTTTAGTGTCTCGCATCTTTTTAATTTTTTCGTGCTCAACATAATATTCATTCAACGCCTCTGTGTAAAGGCTAAGAAGTCTACTATGGAAATCCAATAAATCAGACACCATTACTGGGTTTTCATTGTCATCTAAAAATACGTATTGCTTTACACCAAGATCCAATAATTGTTTTACAAAGTTTATTAGTTCCAGTCTAGCAGTGAACATGTGTCCGTTATAACCAATTGTAAGCATGGTGTTCATGCGATGTTTAAGGTTTTGTTTTTGATTGTTTAGCGTTAGCCTAAAATTGCTGAATTCTAGTGCTTCTTTGAGTTTGTCATCCATTCGCTTACTCCATTATATACTATGTTAATATTTAGTTGTCAAAAATTAAAAAACCCGGACGAACCGGGTTTCTATGCGTGTATTGGTAATTTGTTAATTAGTTACCCCACTGAATTGTGGATTTGATATTGAGAAAGTAACGTTGCCAGAAGTTTTTGTTATTGCTTTATTGCTTTGTACATATAATGTATGTGTACCACTGGTTACCTGTGCTGACAGGGAATTTAAAGAAACAGTGATTATCAAATTAACTGGACCTGTTTGATAGCTTGCGCCTTGTACTGGTTCGATTTTACCATAAACTTTAATTGTCTTTGAACCACCTGTGCCATAACCGTAGCCATAGCCATAGCCATAACCATAACCATAGCCTCCGTAGCCATAATCACCATAGCCATAGCCACCACCGCCCTGATTCAATGTCAATAATAAAGCTGATTCAGAAGTTAAATCTTCAAAGCCCTTGTCTTCACTGATAACGTTTGCAGTTGTACTCAATGTATTTGTAAGTCCGATGTTCACTGTACCAAGACGTTCATAAGCAGTTGCCCAACCTGAGTCAACTGTGTCGCCTGCAGATTTTACTAGATAAAGTTTAAATGAGCTTCCACTGTTAAAATAATATCTTGCTTGATCATAGTTAGCAAATGTCAACGTAGTTACAAAATTTAAATTGTTACTAAATGAACTAGATCTAGTGATAGATCCCAGTTCTGATATAGTAGTTTGTCCTATGGCTGCTGTATTCTTATTTGGTGCCACGTCTGTGATCACAGTTTCAATATCATTCCAAATAGTATGAGTTATCTTCTGTCCACGAATTACTCTGTCTAATTCAAATTCTGAGCCAACATGTTCTGCACTTAGGTTTACTCGATCAACTAGTTCGTTGACGATATCAGCAGTGACTTTAGTACCAACACTAACGTCTGAAGCAGAGGAATTACCCCAGCCAAATTCTTGATTCAACTTAGCAGGGTCTGAAGTAGGGGGCGCAGAGTTAGGGTATTCATCAGAAAATACCTTATTGATGTCGGAGACTAGGTTATTATAGTCAACCGCCGTTATCTTTTGACCCTTAACTGCTGCCAATTTATCTTACTCCAACTGCTACTTCTACTGCACCTACAGTATCATCGTGTTTTTCACCGATTGCTCTGCCAATAATTGCCGCAGCATCGAATTTATCAGTTGCCATACCTACGCCTGGAATATCACTGGCCACAATGCGTTGACCTTTTTTAACTGGTCCTTTAACCACGCAGGGAACGCGACCTTTTAATGCAACAGGATAAGCATATTCTGCCATTTTCATTTTACTGTTTAATAAAAAGCCAGGAGCTGTTGAGATAATACCAAATACTTGGTCGTCAAATTCTTGTGTTGTTTTTGTAATTTCTTTTAGGCCACCTAATTTTACAATATTGCCCGGGATTAACATGTCATCTGCAACATAAATCTCTGCCATGTCAGCAAACTCTGCTTCCATAGCACGACCACGAATTTTAAAGTTTCCATAATTAGAACCACTGCTAGGATCACCGTCATTCATATTAAAGCCAGCGCCAATAGTAGGGAATGTTCCCTGCAAACCAGTGTCTGCATGTGGAATATATGTACCTGCATCACTGCTGATAATAGCAACTATTTGCGAGTTGACTTTGAATTTAATTGCAGTATGCATTTGGTTCAAAGTATCTTTGATCTGACTTGTTTCGAAACCAGTGGCTGGACCGCCTATTATATTTTGTCCGCCAATAGGATACCAGCCATTATCTTGACCATTGGTGTTAACATATAAAATGTTTTCTGTGGTTTTAAACCATAGTTGACCAATAATAGGGTGTGCTGGTGCAGTGGTATTACTGAAGTGTTCCAGCAAAGCAACTAAGTTTTCAGCCATAACTTCGCCATAGCTGGGGAAATTTTTACCTAATAACTTAAGACTAGTTGACGTTGCATCTAGTTGTCTGTCAGGTATAAGCGTTAGTCGCTCTAAATTTGTTTTTGTTACATCGTATGCCATGCTCTACAATTCCTTTTATATATTTACCATTTTATGTTATACGTATACGCAACGTATAAACTACCTGAATAACACGGTTTGCACTTTTTTGCACTGGATGGAATACAATATGACTTAGCAAGTATCCCATGTTAAGATCAGAGCCCTTGCTCTTTAAGCCGATCTCATTGAATACGAACTCACCTTCAAAGTCAGAAGCGTTATCCATGGCCTGCTGTTCTGAGGCAACAAGATTACCAACACTGCTAAGATTTGGTTCTTCACGTTCCAAAGTACATGTTATTATTAGGTCCGAATAGGTTAAACCTAGTTTATGTGCTACTTCTATTTTGTTTCTTTGAGCATCGTCATTTCTAGAATCTAACACATCCAGTATCTTAAAGTAGCTGGGACTAAACAAAGATGCAACTGTGCCATTATTGAGGTTTGCGGATACATCTTTATAAGTGATGTTACCCGTTTCATCAATGACAGCGCCACCGTTACCAAAATGCATTTCAAATACATACTTTCCGTTATTACCAGCCAACTGATTGGCAACAATGATACTCATTGTTTCTGGGTTAATAGCGTTATGTTTGTCCACGAAGACTTCCTGGGTTGTTGGGTCCCAGATCTTAACGTGTCCGTCTATGTTTATATTCGTATCTTCGATCATTTGTTTATCCTAATGTATTATTTACCATATTTTTTAACTAGTACTATAACTCATGAGTGTTTTTGCCATTAAGTTTTCACTTTCAGCAAGAGTTTTTCCAGGGTCATTATAGAACTGTTGTCTGTTGTTATTTAAGCTCTGTAAAGGAATATAACCATGCAGTTTTGTTCTAGAATTTTCCAAGAATACAGCGGCGGGTGCATCATGATCCATCATGGTTGTACCTGCTGTTGCTCTTACTATACCAGAAATACCAGTTTCTTCTTTAATGGAATATACTATTCTTTCATTGCCAATCCACAAAGCCTGCGGATTTTCATAATTTGCGTCCGGTACATTTGACATATCACTTAGACCTATAAATGTAAAATCACCCTGCAAATTGCTGGTCAATGCTGTTTCATTTAACAGTACAGTAGCAGCCATAGTATTATTATGGTAATGTTCACGAACTGTTACATTTTCATGTGTAATATCTATAATCAGGTTGTCTGTTATAGTACTATGTACCATTTCCTCGCCAAGCCCAGTTCTATAGTACTTGCTCTTTGTGGAACCTGCAATTATTTTATCCAGTGAACCAGCAGGGATACCACTGTATCCTTTGTAGATCTTTTCTATTAAATGACTGTTGTCTGCTTGATCTGGATCAAAGCTAAGGTTATCCCATTTCGCTTGATCATCGTCCCAGCCTATGTTAACAAAACGTAGGCCATCTAGATTTGCATCCAATTGTTCTTCAGAACCAAAACTATGTCTTTCATAATTTAACTGTATTTCCATTACAGGGAACTCTTCGATGTCAATATTATTATCCTCGAGCTGATTTTTAGAGACGTCACCGCCGCGTGTCTTGTCCCTGTATGCCTTAACTGTGGAATAGAAGGTATTCAACACTGACAAGTTGTCACGTTGTAATTCATGGTCTGTGCTAAATGATGCACCGGCCACGTTTGTTGAAAGTACCGTACTTGACTTAACTATCCAATCTACATCCAACTGTTCGCTGAGCACGTATCGTAGCATAGCGCAAGTTATATTCACATAATTTACTCTATATTCTTGAACAAAAATATTGTAACGCAACGCATCTACTATTACATTGATCTGTGCGTTCAAATCATAGTCCCAGGGTACATTATCCCAGGGAACAATGTTCCAACCGCCAAGACTTACTTTGTTATATAAATCTTCGACAAATTGTATTGTTCCATTGTATCTATAAACAACATTAAAGCCACCATCTGCTTGTTTTTCATATATAACGTTTTGACCTGTTACTTTTGCATATTCTCCTGTGGATACAAACGCATTTAACAAATCAGCCTGCGTTTCAAAAATGTATGCTATTGATTTTTTGTCGTCATAGCTAGTACTCTTATAATCAGTATAATACCATACTGCTGTCATATCAACAACTTGATCACCCATAGTATAATTAGTCTGGGACAGACGCTGATCCCAATTTTCTATACTATTAACCAAATCCATGGATAGCAAAAGTTCATTGACTTTCTTGATAAATGTACGTCTTGCTTCCAAGGGGTTACTGAACCATGTCTGAGCATAGGGTCTAATAGTATTACCCAGTCTGTTGTAAGGGTGTAAGTTATCTATGTCAGGGACATTTTTATTTCTATAATATAGTTGGTCATCCTCGTCATAGTATTTTCGTTTGATGAACGTTGCTAGACTGTCTCTAAGTCTTAGATGCATCCATTCAGGAATAATAAACAACGGGTTATTGTCAGAAATAAACATCCACTGTTGGTGTTTCTCTTCGCCTTTTAACTTTGTTTTTATTTGTAGTACAGTGCCTTCTTCTGTGATTAAGTCAGAGATACCCTTTATAATCATAGAATTATTGCTTATAGGAGCCCACCAAGGAATACCTGCGGCGCTGGGGTTCAATAAGACTGCACTTAACTGTGACGTAGAATATACTCTTGATGTTTTACTTTCCTTGGGTATAGATGTTTTATTTTTAACCCAGAAATAATAAACAGTAAAGCTCTGACCACTGGCCTGTTCTGTCTTCTCTGTCCAGTAATAATTCTTAGTACCAGTACTGTCATTATAATATGCTTGACCGGATGCAACATTACCAAAGGATTCCTTTTTATTTTTAACTAAAGTTTCCCATTGGCTAGGGTGTACAGAACTCTTTGTCCACTCATAGATGTCAGGCGCTTTGTTATTAATTGTTTTGCCCCAATTTTTAGAACGTTCTATATCAGAACCACTTTCATAGTCCTCAAATTGTACAGTGCTCGTATCCCACCAGCGACGTCCCACATTGGAATCATACCATGCAGTACTCAAATACAAGTTCTTTGAAGCGTCACTGGACCTAGTATACTTTGCAGGGTCTACTCTATTAACAACATCAATATCGTCTAAGAAAACTTTAGGCAATCTAAATTTCTTTGGATCAAAAAGTTCAACTCTAGCCAATGTGTTGACACTAAATTTATCATAAACCACTAAATGTTCTATGTTACTAGGATCAACTGGTAGGCTAGCTGTTTTAACAACTTTACTTACGACATCATTGTTGTCATTTTTAGAGAATTGGTGTACTCTATAATTTCCAAAAGTAAATGCATTTTCTGCTGATGTCGTCGCGGCAGCGGTATCGTCTACAATAGCTATAGGCTCAACTGCGTTATATCCACTGGGAGTTGCCGGAGGAACTATGTTAGTTGATCCAAGAATATTATCTCTAGGATTAAATTTCTTACCCCAAGTATATCCTGGGTTCGCTAGGGCCGCGTTTAAGTCTTCTTCTGTTTTAAATCGCACAGGTCTAAATACAAACACTTTTCCTGTTTTAATTGTGCCAGGTATATTTGTGTTTATATAAAAATAATAATTAGAACCAATTTGTTCTGTGCTATCTACTCGCCATACACCGTTTACACTGCTGGCGCAGTTGTCAGCATTTACTATCAGTACCATGTCACCGGCAACTAGTGTATGATCCT
>Ga0222712_10004466_pt1 | contig 14617 bp, 12 predicted proteins | sample C33_657DmetaG_FD_165043 | JGI IMG/M metagenome (GOLD analysis project Ga0222712, IMG submission 165043) | Estuarine water microbial communities from San Francisco Bay, California, United States - C33_657D | ecosystem: Environmental > Aquatic > Marine > Unclassified | place: USA: California... | reverse complement strand
TACTCGGCTTCTTTAATCTTTGGAAGACCGTCAACTTCTTGAAGGTCGATCGACAAGAAGATTCTACCATATTGCGGAGGATTAGCATCTTCTCCACCATATGCAACCACAGCATTAATTTCAGGGAAGTTTGCTTTGAGCAGGTTCTCATAGTCTTCAGAAGTTACAGCACGTTCTTGTGTCGTAAAGGCTCGCGGTGCGTTATACTTGATCGATGTAAGATCTTCGGCAACTGCGCCGTCTGTGGCAGCAGTAATAGTTTCAATAACAACATTTGGCTCGTTGTCGATTCTTGCCGTATTGATGAACTTGAATGCGCCGTTTGGAAGTTCGCCGTTACATGTACGATACTCGATGATACATACCGAGTTGTTCTTTGGCTTTCTTCCAACTACTCCGTCACCGAAGACCACTTCATACGTGTCTCCAATTCCTGGCTGTAAGAAGAAGACTTTTGAATTTCCGTCATGGCCGAAGAGCGACGTCGCTCTCTTATAAGTTTGAACAGTCGTACCATTATCTTCGAAGACCGTAACAAGTAAACTTTCAAGATCCACTCTCTTGTTGCTGATCTTATAGTTAAGCGGTCTATCATAGTTTACGGTATAGGTATCACTCAGATAGTTGCCTTCGTATACTCGAATTGCTTCGCTCTCATATACAAAGTTTGAACCCGACGGAGTTCTGTTCGTAATAACATAGTTTTCAGTAGTACTAAAGTTATAAGTGAAGTCATCGACACGCGAAGTAAACGATGTACCCTTTGGAATAACGATCGATCTCTTTGCGGCATCTGCAGAAGTGATGACAAGTTTAATTGTCGCCGACGAGGATCTGAAAGAACGAGGAAGATAGTTTAATTCTTTGGCGTGTGAAATCACGCTGTCGCGTAACTTAGCAGAGTCAAGGAACATCTCGTTACTGATCATGTTCAGATAGAACGCGTTCTGATACGTGTTATACGAAAGCACGTCAAGAAGAACCGAAAGGTTACTTCCGTCGAAATCGTAATCTTTGAATCTATCCTGAGATTTCAGAAATGTCTTCAGCGAATCCTTGTAGGAATCGAAGTCTAACTGTGTAAGGACTATACTAGAATTTGCCATTATCTTACTCTATAAAGGGTGAGCTGAAGTGTCTGTGGGTTTGCATTATTTATTATCTCATAATAGACTGATACTTCATAAGAATGTGCAAACTCATTTGATATTACTAATACGTCTACGATTCTGGCGCGAGGTTCATACTTAGTAATAGAATCCTTTACGGCATCTTTAATCAAATCTGCCGTCATCACAGAGATATCTTCGAATAAGAATCTTCGAAGACCGCCACCAAATTCAGGATTAAACAGACGTTCTTTAGTATTGGTCGACAAGATATTACGCATTGATCTTCTTACGGCTTGTTCGTCAGTATGAAGAGCAAGACGCTTGTTCTGAGGATGTATGTTAAAGTCATTGTAAAAGTCAGTGAACACAGGATCTCGCTGCGTCGTCTTTCTTGTAGTGAGTGCGTCTATTCTGTCTGCCATATTACCCTGCTTTTATCTTATTTATGCTGGAATCAGTTCGCCGTGTGGCCCAATTGACGCTATTCGTGTCTCTGTAACGCTATAGTTTTCGATAGAAGCGTTAGGCACATCGTCATTTAGACCTTCCACTTGCCCAGTTACAGCAAAGTTTTGATAATCTTCGTTGCTTCCAATGGCATCGAGCGGCGGACCAGCTGTTCGAGTAAAGGTATACTGTATCATGATTCCGGTGGCTTTGTTCGTTTCGAGATATGAAACAAGCTTATCGCTGCCATCATACACAAAGTAGTTCATGATCATTTCATTGTCTTCGTATCTTACTACTTTTCCATCATCGAGTGTAGTAACGCCTGGCTCTGGAACAGTAAAAGGCGGAGGAGCAGGAGGATTTAAATCCCCATAAGAAGCCACCTCTGGTGTCGGAGCATTAATATCCGTAAAGAAATATCCGTTCTCAGAAATCATATACTGATCTGTCATGCCGGTTTCGCCCATTGCGGAGATACTTCAGGATTTGGTTCTAATCCGTACTTCGTTCTTTTCACTTCGATGCAATTCGGAATTAACTTTAAGATTGCATCAGGAATACTAAATATCGGTTTTAAAATGATATTTAATACCACACAAATTGATACTTTACCGCGGCAAATATCAATGATCAGCTTGATCGCCTTGATGATTTTCTTTACGATTGGAAACTGATTCAGGATCCAACCTGGAGCTTTCAATATGATATCATGTATCTTTGCCAGTAAATCTGTTTGAAAGAACTTCTTGATCTTTTCCATGGCATCTTCGAATGCATCTTCAATTCGATGCCACAATTCTTCTTTCGAGTGAATCGTTTCTTTCTTCTTACGCTGTTCTTTATCGAAACCAATCAGATTGCCGAGTGTTCCAAATAATGGAATCGGCAGATTCAAGACAAAGTCTATCAGTTCGTTCAGTAACTTTTCGCCGAGATCTTCGAAAGCCTTTCCAGATAAGACATCTTCTTTGGCCTTCTTAATTTTTTGTTTAAACTCTTCATACTTGAGTTTCAACTGTTCTTTAATAGGCTTCGTAGGATCAATGAATACACCGAGTCTTTTAATGATAGGACCAATAATAGGAATCTTAGTCAGTAATCTGATCATTGCATTGATGCATGCGGCAATGAAATCGCTCAGCAGTTCTTTCATCCAGCGCAAAGCTTTCTGCCAGAATTCTTCTGCTTCGTGCTCAGGGCTCTTGATTCCTAATGTGCCGTCATATTTGCCGCCACCAAAGAACTTACGAATCGATTCGATATCCTCTGCCATAGCAGCCTTGATCTTGACTTTACCTTCCTTCGTAAAGAAGTCCTTGATCACAGGTTGATAACGGACAGGATTACCGTTTTCATCGATAAGTGTAACAGCAGTAATGAATGGAATCGGAGTAGTAAGTGGATTCGGAATTCCAAGGATACTAATAATCTTGAGTAGAGCTTCGACGATCTTCTTCTGAAACCATACGTCAATCTCTTTCATAAACTCTCGAACTTTGTACTTCATCTCCTGTTCTTTAGACTTGATCTTCTTAAAGACGTCTGTCATCAAAATACCAGTAATATCATCGACCAGCTTTTCGATATCACGAATAGCCTGAATGAGTTCTTTACCGCACTCGTCTTGAATAAACTTCGCTTGCAGTTTAAGCTGACTAATGATCTTTGAGATGCCTACAAAGTAATCTTCTAGCTGACGAAAAGATATCTTTCCGCTTGCGCTACATTCTAAAGCCGGTACTTCTGGAACATAAACTACAGCTCTCATGCATTAATCCCAACAATTGCAGCCTGAATATCCACCGCACCAGATTTGGATGTTACCGAGACCGTACCATTATTTGCAAAGATCCCTACGTTACCTTCATTAGCAAAAATGCTGACATCTTTTTGTGCAGTGATTATAATTTCACCTTGGTTCGAAGTGATCTCGATGTCTTTACCGCCATCTTCTTCGCCTTGATTGAAGATCGAAATGTTGCCGAATGCCAACTGAATATGATCCTTTACAGACTTTGTTACGATAGTTCCGTCTGGTAAGATTTCAATGTAGGATCCTGACTTGTGGAAGATCTGTACGCGCTCTGAATCTGGAGTATCATCAAATTCTACGATGTGTCCGCTGCGAGTAGTCATAGTATTGTTGTAAGGATATTTCGCCTTATATTTCGAATCAGGTTCAATTACACGATCCTCGCCTTTAATACGATTACGTGTTTTCAGTTCTGGTTCGCCTTGTCCTCGAGCATAAGATGATACACTATGATTATCTTCTGGAGCATAGTTTAATACGCCAATAATATATGCTGATGGTTCGTCAGGAAGTCTCATGCACATGACTCGAGATCCCTTTAGGAGGCCAGTCGGACTCATTCCGATTCCAGAAACACCTGCGCTTACAGTAGGCATCACGATATATGCTGGTAACAGATTTTCAGAACTGATTTGATTAGAGTGACCTAAGATTTCTCTCACTAACACTCTGCCAGTTTGCGGCTCATCAGCTTCTAAACCGAGATCCGAAGTCGGATCTTCTGCTACTATGCCTTCAAAAATTTTTGGAACTTGCATCTATCATCCTCTAATTTGTGTGTGTTTGTGGTATGCCGCCGATACCGTCTTTCACGAGTTCTAATCCTTGTGCATATTCTGCTTTTTCATTGAAAGTCAGCATATGTCGACATTTAGTTACCATATAATTGCCTGTCGTCATCGCGCTATCTTCATTAATAGGATTTTTTTCTCCTTTTGTAAGACCGCTCGCTTCAGGAAACTGGCATTTAATCACATCTCCGACAGTAATAGTCGAATCTCCATAAATTGTAATTTGCATAATTACGGTTAAAAAGTGAGCCATGTAATAAGGCAAATGATTAAATTTTTCTGCTCTCTCTATATTTGAAATAGTTGGATCGAACTTAATCTCTTTTACTTTTCCTTTGTTTCCATCCCTAGATTTTTCATGCTGCGCTTTCAGAGTAGTAGATGCAGATCCTTTATTTAGAGTTTCAAATTCCAGATTTTTTGGATCGGCTTCAAAATCTTCGGTTTGTCCGGTGACTTTATTATATTGTTTAACTGAATTGGCTCCAGCACCAAGAAGTTTTGCTATTCCTTCACTGCCTTGTTGAATGAGCTTAGTAGTTAAAATGTTTCTCCACTTTGCACCAGTCACATCTAAATTGGTTAAAGTAGATTGCAAGAAACATTTATCACCGATATTCTCTTTGCCTTCTTTGATTAGCATTTCCATGCTCTTAAAAACAAATCCGTGTTTGTTTTCGAAAAAGTAAAATGCGTGTCCTTTAAATTCTTGAGACATGGCATATTCGAGTCTAATTTCATCGATACACTCAAGAGGTTTCTTTAAAGTAAAATTAAATGCATGCAACCCGCGAGTTTTTTCAGCGAACAGCGGTTTTTGAGATCCGATAATATTAAGATAAGCTTTTACTGCATTCTCAGCCGCTAACTTCTTTTCCGAAAGTGGCGCGTTTTCAATATCAGTAGATTTCCACGCTTCGTATGTAACACACTCAACTTTAAAAATTGAAGCTTTATCATCTTGAGATTTGACTGCAACAGGTTTTCCAATAACATAAAATTCATATCGAATGGCTGATTTTGGGTTGTCTTCGTTGGTTGTAAAGTCTATTACAATTTTCTTATTTGTAAAAATAAGTTTATCACTAGCACCTTTTGCATCATAGAATTCGAATTGCGCGCGAACGCAAGGTTCTAAAACAGATTCATATATGTTTGCTTGTACACAGAGAGCAGTTAAATCTTCAGCCTTGCCGCAGTCAACTGTTTTGGCTGTGGCATCAATCAATAAAAATTCATTGAGTTTAAACTGTCCGTCTCTAATCGAATTCATATTATAAGCTCAGTTGTTGTATAAATTGTTTTTCTGTTTCTGCGAGATAAGAAGATTTTAGCACAAACACGTTACGCTTCAGTTCGTTTGTTTCTTTCTCATCTTCATATGCGTTCACTGCATACCAATATTCTGTTTCAGCTTCAGGTATATTTTGACTTATCAGAGTGATTTCTTTTATACCCTCTGCTTCATTGACAGTAAATGATCCGCTTACGTGTTTTACAGTCAAGCGATTGTTTTCAAGATCAATGCAGTCGATTGTAGCATATGCTTCAGTACTTGTTTGTGTTACTCTATCTCCAACTGAAAATCCCGATGGAGAAACAGTCAAAGATAATGATAATACTTTATTCGTAGATACTGTCCAATCTTCTTTGATTCTTTCGTAACCGATTACAGCTCCAGTATTTGTAAGCTTTGGCTTCCAATATTTTCGAGCATTGGCAGTTTCATCTGCAACAAGAGCCTCATACTGCTGAACCGTAATAGTTCTTTCGTCTTCGTGCCAGTTTAATCTGTAGAAAAGAGTAATCGATCGAGCATTGGAATTGGATCCGTACTTTGTTTCCATGTAACTCTTAAAATCTTCTGCAGATTTATAGTAGTCGTAATAAGGATCGACGATGTTATTCGTAAGATAAATCATCCAATCAAACTTCGAAGATCCATAATAGTTATAAGATAAAAGATCTGGCCTCTCAAACCCTTCTTCAAGAGTAAATTCAAATGTAGAGTAGATGTCTCGCTTCGTCTTTTCAGTAAAGTCGACTCTGGCCAAGATGTTCTTAGCAATATCTCCGTCATAATCTACGATTGGAAATCTGTCAAAATATCTTGCCATCTTTAACTTCCTGTTTGTTGTTTAGGCGAAGTAGTGGTGGCCTTCGGATTTAGAATGCCGTTGCCTATTTCTTGGAATTCGCTTAGAATAGTTTGAATTTCATTCCCGCCTTCGGTATTATTATTTGCTTTATCAATTCCTTTTTGTAGTCCTTTTAGTATTTCGTCAATTCCCTCGCTAAGACGATCGCCACCTTCTCTGCCATAGTCGCGTGAAGTTTGAATTTGTGTTTCAAGCATTGTTATCGAGCATTCGATAAATGCAGGATGACTCGTACCTTCGAAGAATGCAGGAATTCCTTGTGGAGAGTAGTTAAGTTCAATTTGTTGAATCAAACACGGCTGGAATTTAATTAACTGTGCAGTGCCGGCAATCTTCAATTCTGGTTGACATAAGAATGGATAAGCCAGCGCCGCAGTACCTAAGCTACTATATGATGGTAGAGAATAAGCTTTCATTGCTTTCAGCAGATTCATCAGCTGCTGACTTTCTTTCGCATTTCGAGGAGAAAAAGTCCATTCGAAACGGTGTGTACGAAGAGGAACTCCACTGAAGAGTGCTTGAATATGAGGATTTGGAATAGCTCCGAGGCCTTGAGCTACTGCGCCACCAATATCGCCTGTTGCCTGAATCATTTTTCCATAAGCCAACGCGACGGCCGCATTGGTTGCTTTTTGGGCGTCTAATCCTCCAGACATTGCTAGTTGAGTGAGATCTGCAACCCCTCCAGACATTCCTTGAGGATCTTCAGCAACTCTGATATCAAAGCTTTCTCTTAGTCCTTTCGGCAAAGGAAGAGCGAATGCTTGTACAAACTTGAGTTCAGACGCCGTATGAGGAGAAGGTCGTTCATAGCGTTTAAACTTAAACGCCATATGATATCTGTCACTGATATGATCCGGAAATTGCAAAGTAGGCATACCGTCTATGTTAATTTTATTCGAAGCTCGCTGAATAGCATCAACATATGTTTCAGCAGCAGCAGAAGCTCCAATAAGATTACCATTCCGAGGATTAAAGTTATTACGAATGTCGGCACATGATGCGCGCTTCATCTCGCTCGTAAAGGTTTCGAAATACTTGTCTTCGAGACCAACAGTCAGAGCATCACCAAATCTTGCAGAAAGCTCTGCAGCAATTCTATCAGAAAATCCTACTTTCTTTAGTGCTTTAGCAAAAAGATCTTCGACTGCATTCTCGAGTTTGTCTTCGAGTTTGTTAACGACTCTATTTACGAGTCTGTTTGCAATTCCGCCGACATCTTTCTTGAAACTGTCGATATTTACTCTAACAAGTGCCATGTTATCTCTCAAATTAAAAGGCTATCAGCTTATTTATAAATAGAATCATGGCTTATCAGGGAAAGTTTCGACCAAAGAATACGAAGAAGTATATCGGAGACTCGAACAATATCATATATCGTAGTCGGTGGGAATTAAAGTTCATGATGTACTTAGATTCTCATCCTAATGTCGTGCAATGGGGAAGTGAAGAACTCGTCATCCCGTATCGCTCTCCTATTGATAATCGAGTACATCGATACTTTCCAGACTTTATTGTCAAGAAGAAAAATCCAGAAGGCAAGATCGATACTGTGGTGGTTGAAATAAAACCTCATGCGCAGACGCGACCTCCAGTGGTGATAAATAAGCCTAATAAGCGTTATATTAATGAAGTCATGACATGGGGCGTCAATGAAGCCAAATGGAAGGCTGCAGCAGTATTTTGTAATGATCGCGGTTGGAAATTCGATATACTGACCGAAAAAGAATTAGGAATTAAGTTTTAATGGCAACAGTCTTTGATAGTATCATCACTCAAGGTGTCCGTGCTGGCCAAATCCCAGCGCGTACTAACACTGCGCGTGAGTGGTTCAGAGATACTGCCGGCAAAATGAACCGTATTAATGAGCGTGAGATGATGAAGGGTGATACAGTACGTATGACCACTCAGCCTCTGCTCGGATCAATGTACATGTTCTACTATGATCCAAAACACAAAGAAGAACTGCCGTACTACGATAGATTTCCTCTGATCTTTCCATATAAGAAGGTCAAAGGCGGATTTATGGGACTCAACTTACACTACTTGCCGTTACAACTCAGAGCGAAGTTGATGGACGGTTTATATGACTTTGCAAACAACACTCGTTACGACGAGTCGACTCGCCTCAAACTTAGCTATGAACTCATGACACAGGCCGCAAAGCTAAGATGGTATGCTCCATGCATCAAGCATTACTTGACTTCGCACGTACAATCAAAGTTTATGTACGTTTATCCATCTGAATGGGATATCGCGCTCTTCTTACCAACAGAACGTTTCGTCAAAGCAAGAAAGAATCAAGTTTGGATGGACACGAAAAGAATGCTAGGAGTTACTAAATAATGTCTACTAGAAATCCGATATATGATACTCCTACTCCAGCAGAGCGCGCGGCGATAGAAAAACGCGAAAAAGAGCGCAGAGAACGCAATAGTCGTCCAGGTCCAGTAGAAACGGCAATCTCCGATGCTTTTTCTGCCGCTGCTGAATGGGTAACCAGTGGAGGACGTCGTAGCGGTAATGCAGAAACAGATCAACAGGGGATAGCCAGAAGAGCCCGCGAGAAGCAAGATAGAATAGCCGCAACACCAACGCCGCCGGCGCAGCCGGCTGTTGCGGCTCCAACAGCAGAAGAAAGAGCATTTCAAACTGCGCGTAATACACGTGTTGATCGACTCACGCCAGATCAAAGAAGATTAATTCAACAAGGTCGACCAGATGCACCTAAAACACCTGCCGCAACGCCTCCTCAACAAGAAGCTGCACAAGGTACAGCGCCTGGCGGTGTGGTACCAGGCAATGCAGTTCCATTTGATGGCGCTTCCCCAGCTTCCTCGACAAAACAAGAAGTAGCAAAAGGTACAGCAGGCACAGCGGGTACTGCAGCTCAGGGCGCGCAAGGCGTTGCAGCTGCAGATAAGTCTTTGCTGCCTTTGCCGAAAGTAGTGGTCGACGAGCGTCTAAGAGGAGAAGGCGTTAATACTAATCTAGAAGAATATGAAAGAGATTCTCAAGGTAGTAATACTGGCGTAGCGAAGGCCACCACTTCTAATCAGGCGTTTTCTGTTAATAGACGCCAAGGTCAAAGCTTTAACATCGGTAGATTTAGAGCTGAAGTTTCTGGTGCAGACAGTGTACTGCCTACACACAGCTTCTTAGTAGTTTTTGCTCCGATGCCATGGGCAATACAAAAGTTTCCAACAGCCGCTGGAAATCTTGATTCGATTCTTACGATGAGATGTGATAACGTTGTTCTTCCTTCGATTAACCTGTTGCAAGAACAAAACATTCGAAGATACGGATTCGGTCCAGTTGAAAACGTTCCATATGGTGTAAATGTCGGAGACTTTACTCTACAATTTATCGTCGATAAAAATGCGTTTGTCGTACAGTTTTTTGAAGAGTGGTTAAATAAGATCGTTAATCGCGATTCTTTTGGCGGTGCGAATATGAATAATGTTCTTCCAGACGGTCGTAAACCATACGAGATCGCATACAAAGACACTTATGCATGTAGTTCAATAAACGTATTTGTATATGACAGATCTCAAAACAATGTCATGGAATACAATATATATGATGCGTTTCCTACTGGCATTCAAAGCATGAATATGTCATGGAGCGAAGAAAACGAATTGATGAAATTAAATATCACTTTTTCTTTTACAGACGTTCGAATCAAACAAAGTCCGGCAAAGAAGAAGCAAGACGCGCCATTTGCGGATGAAATTAAAGTGACTGCAAAAGGAAAATATGCAGTCAGCCCATTCGCTTCAGGAGTTTCACTTGCTGCTCTTGATCCATCAGGTGATATTGCCCGAAGACTTACAGATTTCTCGAATGAAACCGTTACAATCGGTGACGGATTTAGAACGAGAGGTTCAGTAACACCCGTTCAATTGAATACACCGACTACAAGTCAAACTGCAGATGTTCCGGTGCCGAAAGACTATTCGACTCTCGGAGTGCTGCGTATCAACATCGGCTCTTAATACATAATTTTAAATCTAGGAGAATATATAATGCCTTTACCAAAAATCGATCAACCACTCTTTGACGTGATTGTGCCCTCTTCGGGTAAAAAGATCCTCTTTCGACCGTTCTTGGTGAAAGAAGAAAAGATCTTGCTGATCTCTCAGCAAGGCGGAGAAGATACTGATGTGATCAGAGCTATCAAGCAGATCTTAAGACTGTGTGTACAAGACGACGACTTTGATGTCGATAAGCTTACAACCTTCGATCTTGAATATTTGTTCTTGAAGCTTCGTGCGAAGTCTGTCAACAACATTGTCAAGTTATCTTATCGTGATAACGAAGATGACAAGGTTTATGACTTTGAACTCAATCTCGATTCGATTGAAGTCGAAATGCCTGAAGGTGTCGACTCGACTATCAAACTCTCTGATACTATTTCAATGATCATGAAGTATCCGAGTGCGAGCATCACTGATAAGATTACACAGTTTGACAATGAAGTCGATCTGATGACTTTCTTCATTGTCAACTGTATTGATACCATTCTGACAGACGAAGAAATCTATCCTGCTTCTGAATACAGCGACAGAGAACTTGAAGAATTTATCGATCAATTGCCAGTGAATTCTTTTGAAAAGATTCGTGAATTCTTTGAGAAGATGCCGAAGCTGTATCATAAGATCGAATACAAAAATGAACTTGGTAATGATAGGAGTATCGAGTTAACGAATCTCAAAGATTTTTTTATGTGGCGCTGAGTCACAACTCGCTTCAAAACTACTATAGTATGATCTTTGCTTTGGCTCAGCATCACAAATATTCGATATCTGAGATTGAAAATTTGATACCTTATGAAAGAGATCTTTATGTTGATTTGTTGATGGCTCATCTTGAAGAGCAAAAACAGGAAATAGAGAGTAGAAGGAAGTAATGGGAAAGGTTGGAAAACCAGGACTCGGGGGAATATTACCAAGACTCGGCGTAGAAGTCGTAGGAGAGGGCATTGAAGGTCTCTTCGGTCTTGCTTCTGCGACAGTCACTGGAATTGGTTCTGCCGTCGGAGGTATCGCCCAAGGTATCGGCTCTGCTGTCGGTGGAGCGTTAACTCCTGCACCTAAAACGATAGTAAATAATTTTGGTATCGCTGGGACTGCTGCGAAAGGCAAGGTAACTGGCGGAGGAACACTTCCTGCTCCGAAAAAAGCTGCTACTCCTGCTGTCAATGCGAATATGCCTACTGAAAAGCTTCTAGTAGTCGCAGTCAATTATCTTTCTTCTATCGATAAGACTCTTCAGGCGCAAATTAAGTTTGAGAGAGATGCATTCGTTCAGCAAGCTCAAGCTGAACGAGAAAGTGCCATTGAAAGCGGCGGCCAAAAAGAAAGTATCTTTACTAAGTTATCTGACAAATTTAGCGGTATGTCAGATGACAGCACAGTAAAAAGCAGAGCTGGCACAATCACGAAAGCCATCTTAGCGGCGAGTGGGATTGCAGGACTCGGCCTTTTAGCCATAGGCAATTTAGATACCAAAGAACTCGATCGTTTAAAAGACAGTTATAAAGCCTTTAACGAAAAATTTGATTTCCTTGGTCCACTCGCCGATGGAGTAGCAAGTACAGGCTCAGTTATTGGATATCTTCTAGGCGGAGTTCGCTTGGGAATTGCAGGGCTCGTAGCCGAGTATCTCAGCGAGCGCTTTACCGGAAATAGCTTATTTGAAAATATAACCGGGACTGGAAAAGAACCTGATGGCACTCAAGCTCCACGAAAAGATGGATCATATGACTATGCCATGGCCGGAGGTTTGGCCGGTTATGCTGCATATCGAGGTGTAAAAACCTTTGGAAAAATTAAAAATGCCCGAGCTAATATTGCAAAAACTCAGGCTGCACCGCGGCTTTCGGCATCAGGAGGAAGACTAGGATTTAGAGATCCTGTCACTGGAAAAATAGCATCAAAAGCTGCTTCTTCAGCAGGCGGAGGATGGTTATCAGGTCCAAAAGGAAGAAGATTTGTAGCATTTTTATCAAAACGTTTTGGTAAAACTTTCCTTGCAAGAAAGGTTATGCCTTTACTTGGAAGAGCTTTAGCAGGTATTGGAATTGCTGCAACAGGAATTGGCGTAATACCTGGAGCTTTGCTTACTCTTATTACTGTCGCCTCAAGCGCATTTCTAATATATGATATTATATCTGCATATTGGGATTGGACAGAAGAAGAAGAACAATTAAAAGATGCGCAAGCTACTGCAAATTTAAAACCACAGCCTGATGCAGCTCCAATATCGGGATCAGGTAATATTGCTGGAGCTCCGATAGCTTCTGCAGCACAGTTGCAAAATCTTCCACCTATTCCAGCAGATGTAGAAAGAATCCTTGCTACTATCAGAACGCGAGAGTCCGGTGGCAATTATGGTATTCCACATCCGATTGGCATGCCAGACCAAACTGCATCTGGTGCATATGCATTCCTCGACGAATCTTGGAGAAATTTAACTAAATTATATAAAATAGGAACTGAATATCCTAGAGCATATCTTGCTCCACCACCTATTCAAGACGCTGTTGCTGCACTATATGTTCAAGATATATTACGAAGAAATGGCGGAGATGTAACCGCAGTTCCAGCCGAATGGTATGCTGGTCCCAAGAAGTATCTTACACCCGAGGAATTGTCTCAGAATAACGGACTGACAGTTGCACAATATCAAGCAAAATGGATGGCTGATTATACCGGTGGACAATATGCGCCTTCTACTTATGATTCGCAAGGTGCAGCTGCGCCTGGAAGTAATGTGGCTGCGAATCTTGCTAATTTAGGTAAAGGTGCAATGGAAGCTCTCGGCACGATCGCTCGAGCTTCTTTTGGTAAACAAGCTTATTCGCCCGGATCTCAGTTAAATAATTTTAATGATACTATGCAAGGTAATGTAGCCAAAGCAGTTCCTAATCAAGGCGCATCTGCTGTGACTGAAACATTAAAGGGCATGTCGACACAAGTACAAACTGCAGTTGACTTAGGAGCTAAAGATACAGCTCAAGCTAAGAATCAGCAAGAAGCATCAGGCGCTGCTTTAGGCAATAAAGCTAATTCTTCGAATGATAATAAGCGCGAACACTTCGATCCTAATTTCCCAGGAAAAGGCTCAATAGAAAAATACATGCAATATCATAAACCGAAGATGGCTGCGTAATGGCTGAACCAGTTACAATAGGCGGTCAAACCTTCATTAAAACTGCTGAAGGTTGGGTAGATCAGAAATCAAAAGCAAAAGCTCCTGAAGGATTGCTTTCACTCCTGAATAGACTTCAGGTTGAAAATTCTCCTGAAGGAAAGAAGAAGCGTGTTCGTATTGATACTTCTCGGCCGATTGTAAAACTTGGTAAAACAGAATACGTATGGGATCTTAACAGCAACGTATGGATCGACAAGAAAACTAAAGACGCTGCTAATCCTGCCTTTAGTAAACTGATCGAAGCTGCCTATCAAGGCATCGTGGAAGGTACGACCGAAGAAGAAAAGCTTTACGAAAATTGGGCAAAGAAAGCCGCGGCTGGCCAAGTTTTTTCAGGAATGGGTGTAGCTGGACAGGCCGCAAAGCAAAAAGTCAAAACTCCTACAGGCGGTGGACAACTTCCTGTTTCAAATATTAAAATCAATTCTCCTATCGTTCAAATGATAGAGAAGCTGGCTGCTGTTGACGGATATCTTAAGCAGCGCTTAGATAATCAAAAGAAAATAGCCAATAAAAATTTAGTAGCAACTAAAGAAGCCGCTATCGAAGCGAAATCAGAAGATGCATCTCCTATCGAACAAAATTCTCAAGCAGATGCAGAAAAATCTGATGCTACTGGAATGGGAGTAGCACTCCTTGTAGGAGGATTAATAGCTGCGCAGTTCGAACCGGTACAAGAAGCGTTTAAGTCACTCGCGAGCGGCATTAAAAGTGTATTTAATTTTGTAGGAAATGTTGCCAGCACTATTTCTGACGGATTAGATTTTTTTACTGGAGGCTCTTCTTCTGCTTCAAGTCAGAGTACTGAAGTAGATGCATCCGTACAGCCAAATATTACTCAAGGTAATACTCCGTCTTCTCCTAATGTGGCAGCGCCTTCATTACCTGCCGCTCCAAGTGAACCGACTGAAACTACTCCGAGCAGTACATCTTCACGTTCTTCTAGTACTCCAGCGGCAATGCCGAATTCTGGTTCGAATAAAGCTGCGGCCTCAACTACAGGGCGAAGCGTTGCAACTCGCACCAACACTTCTTCTGGAACGACAAGCAATTCTGGATCAAGATCCTCAGTTCCAA
>Ga0222712_10004465_pt1 | contig 14621 bp, 13 predicted proteins | sample C33_657DmetaG_FD_165043 | JGI IMG/M metagenome (GOLD analysis project Ga0222712, IMG submission 165043) | Estuarine water microbial communities from San Francisco Bay, California, United States - C33_657D | ecosystem: Environmental > Aquatic > Marine > Unclassified | place: USA: California... | reverse complement strand
CAAGACGTTTGAAGAACCTCTCTACAACTGTCAGCGGCTTTTCTGATGTCGTTGCCCAGCGTGATACTTGGTCTGCGTACCATTCACCAAAGCTCTTCCAGTAAGGCGTTAGATCCTCAAACTTAGTCTTCTCTCCGACTTGAGTGCCTTTACCAACGCCTCGCGCCCGCATGGACTCGATGTAATCCCTGGCCGATTTGCCTTTGGAGGTTTTTAGGAACTTATCAAACTCGTCACGTATGGAACGCTGTGTTGCAAGATCGGCACTCCTAAATGACTCACGCTCATGGATGTGGCCAAACTCATGGGCTAGCGTCTCTAGCATCCGCGTAACTGATGCGTCCTTGGTAAAGGCTATGTAGTAGTTACCATCCGCCATCTTTCGCATGGAACCAAGTTCACCACCAAGCGCGGCAGATCCGATCGTCCGGTGCGGGCCTGTGAACTTTCCACGGTTAGCCACCACATCCTCAATCGTTGTGACATAAACATTCTGTGGAATCTTGAGAAGCTTCTTCCATCCTGCAATCACACCGGCTAATTGCGGGGAAACGCTTTGCGACACTGCGACACCATCGGCATCAAACTTGATGAATGGTGATTTGTCATGCAGAGCCTTATCCTTCTTCTCAAGTGATTCCTTGGCCGCAACTAAACGCGCCTTTTGTGGCGCATTAATTAAATTGCCTGTGTAATTCTCTACATCTGTGCGCGAACGGAAAGATCCGTTGGCAACTACATAAACAGGATCGCCTGTTAATAATGAATGAGCCCGAATGAGCGCAAGATCACCGTCCTGCCAGACCACAACCCCACCCAGATCATTCGCATGGCTCTGTGATGTTTTAGACTGTCCCGCCGTAGCCTTCATCATCGGCTGAGCACGGCGCTCTTCTTCGCGACGGCTAGACTCTTCGTTCATTCTAACCATTAAATCGTTAGCAGCTCGCGAATCACCGCCAACATATTTATCTACTGCGTTTGATAAACGCCTAAAGGATAATGTTTGATTGCGTTTTAGGTCCCCGGGACGTGGAATTTGCCCCCGATCATTGGGGCGAAGTGGCACCCTGCCCATAGCCTCATCATCAGCACGGTTCACTTTCTCATGAAGATCCCATATTTCTTGTGGCACCCAATCGGGGGCTTCACTAATTGTAGTTCTGGCCATCGGCTGAGCACGGCGCTCTTCTAGGTCAGACAGTGCCTGCTCGATCTCTTGCTGGTTCTCTTGGAAGTACGCATAAGCCTCATCTGTATCAGGCAACGTACCATCCATCATCTGCTCCGCATAGGAGCGGGGCGTGAAGGTTACTTCAGCTCTGGCAGCTTCACGTTCAGATCTGGCAGCTTCGCCAGGTTCAGCAACTCGCTCTTCGCCTTCGGGGACAGCTTGTTCCACTTGCTCATAAACAACTCTTTGCTCATCGGCAGCTTCCGCGGCTTCAAGATTGGCTTCAAGTTCACTGCGAAACTCCCTAATCATGGTTAACACTTCGTCTAGCTTCAAATCTAAATCAGCAAGCTCAGCCTTCGTCGTGTCGCTTACATAGTCATAATTCAAGATGCGGTCTTTGAGATACTCAACCGCCTCGTTTTGCTTCATCTTCTGGTCAAACACATCCGCCTGGTCAACAGCAACAGATGAAAACTCCCCAAGCCATGGGTCCAACAGCCCACTAACAACAGCCTTATCAAGGTTCTTGTCGGATTGGGTCTTGCGTATATCCGCAACATCCTTTGCGCTTACACCAGCTCGTTTCAGCGCATTCAGGAACGTATCTCCCTGCGTCTTACGCTTGCGCTCCCTAGCCTCGACAGCCTCCTTTTGTGTCGCAAGTTCACCAGCCTGCTTCTCTAGTTCGGCTATCTGCTCTGCGATCCTTTGATCTTCTTCAGATAATGGCGCAGGACCTTCCATGGGCGGCGGCTCAACAAACTCAGGAGGACCTTCAAGCTGGATTGTTTGTGCAGGCGGAACAGCGACTGTTAAGCCTGCCGACTCTTCTTTCTTGGCCTCTAAAATGGTCCGCGACCCATCTTCAGATTTGGCAGATACAACACCGTTGCGCTCCATTTGCTCAAGCAATCTTCCCGCACGGTTATAACCAATACGAAGCGCACGCTGCAAAGTAGATATCGATGCCTTACCAAGGCGCCTTACAGTTTCTACTGCTTGGTCATACATATCATCTGCTACAAGAGGGATGACAGGCTTTTGCGATTCGCCAGGGGTTACTTTGGGCAAGCCAAGGATCGCCTCAACATCAACGCTGGCAGGCATGATTGCCCGTATTTCATCCGGCGTCTTGCCCGCTTTTGCCAAGTTTTTAACGCGCGTCTCTTGCGCCAAGTCATTGACGCGCTGCAACACACTTGGGTCTTTAGCAAAGTTTTTAATTTCTTGAGGGCTGTTAAACGTCACGCCTCTTTCTTTTGCGACCTCTAAAACAGCTTCAGGCATTCCCGCGATCATCGTTGTTCCACTCTGATGCGCTTGGAACATCTTCTCGTACAAGGAATCCACCATACCGCTGCCCATGTTTGCAAGATTTTGCAAACCTCCGCCAGCAGGCGGTGGCGTTACGGTAGCTGCGGGTGGTGTTACAGGGGCCTTTGATGTGGTACTTGCAGCTTGTGGTGTAAGTGCTTGATCTGTAACGGGAGCAGGGGTAATTCCGCCCATGGGCGGAATTTGATACTTAAGTAGGGGGTCTGTCGTTTCTGGCTGTACGGGCTGCTGTGTAGCTTGTTCAACAGGCTTTTCAACAGGCATACCAAGCCGTTCTATAACCCGCCCAGCAACGCCAAGGCCTGCGCCAGCGGCACCTCCTGATAGGGCGGCTTCAACATATTGCTTAATACGATCAGTGGAGAATAAATCGCCATGACCGCGCACATAATCAACGGCTAAGTTTCCAATCGCCTCTTGAGCCGCCTCGGTCAACCCTTCTTTAGGTGCAGTTTTGGCTGCTGCAATGCTTAAATCTTTTGCAACCTCTAGGAAGCCTGATCTTTTTGCTACTTCTTCTGCACCTTTTAGTGTGCCGAAACCCCCAAGTTTTTTTAGAAACGCTGACGGTGCTACAAGATCAAGCATAGTTTGACCAATAGCAGCCGTTGCCGCCACAGTTGGTCGTAGCTCGCCCGTTTCTTGATAAATATTTGCAAATGTTTCTGGTGAGTTCAGTGCGTAACCGCCAACACCTGCTCCTGCAAGACCGGCTCTTTGTGTTATCTGGGCGGCAGCTTCTGCACCCCTTGCTTCAGCAACGGCTTGCGGAAGTCCTCTTGCTAATGCGGCCTCAGTTGCGGCAACACTAGCCCTTCCAGCAAGGCCTCTAGCAGCTAATGAACCAGTTCCGCCAGTTAGTAACATGGCTAGCCCATAAGGAAGAGCCTCTGCACCTCGCTCATAAGCGTAACCTAGGGCAGACAAGGGACCGGTCACATCTTCATATGACTGATACAGTCTAGGAAGTTCTTGGTATCTTTGTTGGTAAGCCTCTTTTGCTTCCCCTAAAAGGGCTTTAGCTGGCTCGTCCTGGCCTAAAAAAGCTAGGCCCATGGCAGGAAGCTCTTTAGATAAAGATGTGCCTATGTTTCCAAATGTTCTTGCTATGGGTCGGCCAGCGATCTGACCAAGCGAATACTCGGGTTCCACCCCCATCTCCATTTGCATACCACGCAAAATGGATTGGTAGTCTTCGGGTTTCAGTCCTTCAGGTAACTGTACCCGGCCACGCCCAGGAACATTGAAGATTGGCATTATCGTCCACCTTGACCCATTTGCCTATAACGCTGTACATCATCAGCAGGAACAACATACGGTGAATAGGGAACTCCAAACTTTGATGCGTAGCGTCTCAGGACATCATCCTGCTCACGGCGCATTTTATCTCCAAGACTTTCTGTCTTTCTACCTTGTGCGTCAACAGGCCCGGGTTCACGCCAGGTCTTTGGAACGCTTCCAAACATACCTGTTCCGCCAAATCCAAGCGTTGTTTCCGCCATCTTGTTGTATTTATCTTCAATGGCTTTGATCTCTGCTTGCACTTGCGGCATGGCATAGACCTCGCGCATTTCTTTGGATAGCTGCAATGGGTTAATTGGCTTCTCGCCACCACCTTTTGGAGCCATAGCCCGCGCCAATCCCATGCCAACCTCAAGTGGCATCATGGCTTGTTTTTGTGCTATCTCTTGAATCTGTAGCCTGTAAGTACGCTCTTCTCTTGCTGCCCTGTCTGCCGCATCGTAATCGCCACGGCGGATAGCATCTTGATACTTGGCGTGGGCCAACTGCGCCTGCAACGAAGCTTGTTGCATTGCACGATTCTCTGCCCCCATGGACTTCTTGACATCTTCACCGGCCTGCAAGCCACCGGCAAGCCCAGAAAGGAAATTACGATCCTTGCTGCCCAGCATGGATAGGGCTATCTGGCGGTTAGCGGCTTTTTGAATGTCAGCTTGGCTAGGCTGTTCACCATAGAACTTCTTTAGTTGCTCCATGATTGGAGATATTTGGTCAGGAAAGCGCTTCTGCCGTTCATCGTATAGCGACCCGGCACGAGCAGCGGTTTCAGCCGCAAGTTCTGGCTGGATCTGAGGTACGCCCGCCATAGCCTTCTTGCCCATAGCAATGATCTGCTCAATACCCATAGGTGCTGGAGCAGCGGGGTCTTGCTGCGGCGCAATAACTTGTTGTCTTTGTTGGGGCTGCTGAGTTTGTTGAGTTTTGTTTTGATCCTCTGGCTTCTTTTGATCAGTTGTTACACCGCGCTCTTGCATTAAACGATTAAAATAAGGGAAGGCAGCGGATCTATCTGCGCCGCCATAGAATGCGTCTGGTAAATATGGGATGTTTACCCCAGCCGCACGCAGAGGCCTGGTAATCACCAACTCTCCGAGCCCAGCCGCCTGACGAACAGGGTAAGAAAGAACGTCTTTTGTTACTGCCCCAGCGCTCTCGGCTAGCTTAATCATAGCCTCCCTATCTTTACGGCGCTGCTCTTCTTCCTGTTCTTTTGTTAGGCCGCCTACAGGTCTGTCATCGCTGCCCCCACTAAATGCAACCATCCCGCCACCGGCCATGCTCTGCTCAGGCATGAGCCCAGCAAGACCTGCCATTTGTGGTTGCATTTGTTGCATTTGTGGTTGCTGCGACGGAGCCATCTGCATAGGCTGCTGCTCTTGTGGAGCATTCATACCAGGCGGCATCATGGGCATACTTGGCGCCATGGACTCAGCCAACTGAGCAATAACAGGCTTGTTAGGCTTCTGCGCCCTCTGGCTGTAACGCTTACGCATATCCTCCCGGCGAGCCATTTCCGCCGCAGCAAAGATCGCTAGCTTAGGATCTTGTGCGTACTTAGGCAGCACCTGATCGGGCACTGCCTTAAACATCTCCATGGCCTCAAGGATATTGACATCCCCGCCAAGGCCGGTATTTGCTTGTGCTTGCATTGCTTAGCCCCCGTACAAGAGACGTGCTAATCCTAACCCTTGGGTTAGTGGATTACCAGAAGACTGATAAGCAGACTGTGTGGCATAACCTGGTAAGCCAAAGATGATGTTCCTGTAACGCTCTGCCTGCTGCGCCGGATAATCCCGCTGCTGCTGGAACTCTTGATACATGGCATCCAAATCGCGCTGACGGCGTGCTTCATCCGTAAGCCCAAGCTGCTGCAAGGTCTGAGCCTTCTGCATTTGATTGGCTAAGTCTTGTTGATACAGCTGGCCAGCCTTGTCATAAGCCGCAGCCGATCCCTGCATCTGGATATTGGATAGGTTGGTACCCAGGTTTCTCATCAGTTCAGACTCAAGAATTGCTTGTCGTGACCCGCCAAAAGCCCCTCTTTGAGACGCTTGTCCGCGGAGATTCTGCAACCCTGTGCCGTACTCTCTTATAGCCGCCTGCTTCGCCACATCCGTAACGCCTTGCTGGTACGGATTCATGTAAGCCTGCATGACGCCCATCTTCTGGCCGCCCACGTCAATCTGACCAAGCAGACCGGGGGAAGCAGCAGCTTGCTGAGCAGCTTCAACACCTTGCTGGTACAAAGGCGCCGTCTCAGCATATCGCTGCTGAGAGTAAGGCGTATAGGGGGTATACGCAATCTGCTGCCCCATGCGGAACACATCAGATATGTACGGGAGCTGGAACTCCGGGGGCATTTGTGTGACTGTTTGCGACGGGCCGCCCATACTCATTTGGACACCTCTTCCATCAAAGTTACTGTTTTCAATCGTTGCGGGTATATCTTCTGCCAGCCTGGACGCCCTTGCAACATGATGGCATCACAGTCTGCTTGCTTGGCGAACAATCGTATGTACGTCACGATATGCTGAATCTCATCTAAATTGCCCCCTGCAAGCCACACATTACAAAGCCTTTTGCGTGGGTACTGCTTAATCTCTGTTACTAGAGCACATTCTTTACCGGGCCAAAACTGCGCCTGCCCTTGCTGTATTGCTTCTAACACATCCTCTAGGGAAAACAAATTGCCGGCTTGGTCCAAGGCCGCTTGGATCCATGCGCTGCAACGCTCCCATTCGTTCATGCAGGCATTGCCTTATCTGTCTTCACCGCTGGAGGCTGCTTGCTCGTGCCATGCCTCGCCTTGCGGATCTTCTTCATCATGTCGTAGAGCTTCTGCGCCCCAGCATTCGAGGAGCCATTACCAAGATCGGATACCACATCAGCAGGTACAACAAACTCACCACGGGCTAACCTGGCAGGCTGAGTCTTTCCACCACCATGATCAATCTGTGCTGTGATGCTATCTGACATGCCATCACCTGGACCTTCTAGGTATCTGCCGGCTGCTGCATAGACATCACCACCTTCGTTGTAGCCAACAAAGATGTCATCTACAGACCCACCCGATGCGCCGCCTTGAACTGTGTCGCTTCCAGAACTGCCTACTACCGTGCTGTTTCCACCACCGCCAGCTACCGTGTCGTTTCCGGCGCCACCGGTTACCGTGCTTGCACCTTGGAAGGTTATGGGTGCGATTGTCATTGGCTTATACAAAGAAGCCAATCCCGCTTCATAACCTGCTCGCCCTTGTGCAATCTGCTCAGGCGTTGGACCATATCTTTTTGCCGCCTCTGTTGGATCAAACTGAAATGGGTTCGGGTTGAAGAACAGGGGCATACCCTTCATGGGTGTGTAAATGTTCTGGCCAGAAGCGGACTTTTGTGGCGCTGGCTGAGGTGGAAACATGGGCGCAGTAAGCGCACGGTTATAAACAGGGGCGGCCTTGTATTCCGGTTGTTTAACGACCGGAGCTTTGTTTTGCGTTAAAGCCGCAGCAAGAGCGCCAAGGCCTAGTGCAAGACCGGCACCGGTACCATTGGACCCCTGTGTTCCTAATACGGCCTTGAGAACATTTTTCCATATAGACGAGCCTTCAGGGCCTAGACCAATAGAAGCCTCAATCTCTTCATTAGTCGGACTTGTTCCATCTTTTGAAATAGATTCCGGATCTAAACCAATAAGTTTCCAGAAATCAATCTCGCTATCTGATTCAGTATTGCTTGATGTAGTCATGGCTTACTCCGATAAGTAGCCCATTTTATTGGGTTAAGTCATAGAAGGAAATGGACCCGACGCCATCTCCTTTAGTTGCACCAGATACAGTCCTTACACCTAGCGTATAAATATCACTTGTGCCTGAGATGGTTGCACCAAGCTGTAAGTCCCAGTTATAGCCAGTAGCCGAGGAGGTATTAACCGTACCACCGCTACCTGTTGATGTGACGTAATCTGTTTGAACAATCGTGCCGCCACTCATCGCCGTAGCGGCGACATCATAATCAACATTGGAATCAGATGGCACAGTTGCCGCCCAGGTCGCTCCAGTAAGTGTGGCGTTCTTAATAAACGCTACTTCATAATTCTGGCTAGTCAATGGCAGGAACTGTATGCGATTGGGTAAAACCACTGACCCAGTGCGCCCCGAGGCAAGACGGATGGACACGATAGGATAAAACGCTGCCGTATCAATATTGGTAAATGCAGTAGTACGCCTTGCTATATGATCAATAGAGGTCTGCTCAAAACCACCTTCAGAAATGACTGAAGAGCAAATTGCTTTCATACTAGCCGCAACCGCAGATGTGGCGGAACTAATTTCGTACCTTACAGGCAAAATAGCCGTGGTCATGTACACATTTGAAATATCGTTGGCATTATTGAACGTATGACAAACAATGTACTGGCCATTGATAATAAATCCGCACCGGACAGAGCCAACACCAAGCCATTCAAAATCCATCCATAAAATTTGCGCCTTGCTAGGATCAAGCGTTAAACCTGAAGCACCGGTTCCGTCTAGTTTGTCACCGTTCCAGCTGGTCTGATTTACTGTCCTTGCATCAGATACTGTGCCTGTTACATAAGACCGCAATACAAATGAATAGGTCCCATCTACTCGCTGGAAAAACACACCGTTCTGATCATTAAAGTATCCAACCCGCTGGGTAAGATTTAAGCTCTGGCTACTATCCATTACAAAGGTTGCAAGTACTAGCAAGCCCTTCCCTGGCTGATAGGGAAATGACCGATAAGACTGGCGAATGACAGAACCAACCCCTGCGCCTGTAACTTCCATCTTGACAGCTGCTTCGTTGGACAGGAAAGAAGTCGTGCCTGTGCCCGTGGTTGAGACATCATATTGGTTATCAGCAGCGTACCTGCTCTGGCTGTCAAAAAGGGTGTAAGGCTGACTAACCCTTTGGCGACCAAACGCATCGAAGTACGTCTCCGGTAAGGTGACTGGTAATGTGTTTTCGGTTGCCATAAGCAGTGATAAATAATTGTTGACGCGGTTAAAGTAAAGCCGTAAGACGTTGTTTAGCTGCTCCTGATACTGAGGATTCCATTGTTGTGGCGCATAAGGAAGGTTTGGCGCCGCAATCTTGGTAAGCTGATAATCAGACGTAACAACATAAGTCATGCACCACTCCCTGTGGCTCGGCCATCCGGTCTGATATCAAGTCGCGGCGCTCCAAGTTGCCATGCACTACCAAGGTCGGTTGACTCAACCTTAAGAATCAATTGACGCCCCCTAACCCTTGTGTAGACCTGGCCAGTGAACTGTTCAATTGTGGTTGTCGATGTCCTTGTTACAGCGGCCGAGCTTGATCCACCAAGAGACTGAGGGTTGTTGTAGCCTGACCCAGAGTTCATCATGGGAATAAGCGTCATAGTTACGCTTGGATTCGGGTTGGTATTGCTGGTGCCGCTAAATGTAATATCTGGGAGTACCCGCCAAACAAACCCAATGTTATGGCCATCCTGAATATCAAACTCAGCTGACTCAATATAAGCATTGATCGCCTGCGGGATGCCGCTTACGTTGTCATCATTTCCTGTTTCATGGTTTACAAGGTTGTTGCTATAAGTTGCGGCCACAGGGAACTCACGCAAACCAGCATCTATCCAGGCGGTTCTTGCCATGGTCCCGTAATACCAGATTCTTTCGAGATAGTTGAAGACTACGTAACGGTCTATCGAGCCACTACTCGAAGAAGCGTAAAACCACCAAACCTCATTGAAACCTTCATTAGTGCCTGAGAAGTACTGAAGATATTGAGTTGAATTTATATCTTGATAAATGTACTTACGCAGATCGCATTGCAAGGTTTGGACCCGTCCGTCATACATGTAAAACTTATCAACACCCATCCAAAAAGCTATACCTGTCGCAACCGATGCGGCGTTTGGACTAACGATTGAGATGTTGTCTGATAGTAATTGCGCTCCCCATATCAACGGCGCTCCAAGGTATTGCAACGAATATAGCGCGGTATCTGTCCAAACAAGAATCTCTTGCCTGGTCTGTGCGGCGGCTATGATCTTAGACCCATGAGAAAGCCTTAAAGATCCTGCTTGGTTTGCTGCGGTAGGCGCCCAGTCTGTCAACGACTCCTGATCCGCCCACCGTATGAGCATGGGATCTTGATCTGTATTGCCAACATCGTTGGTTCCAAGGCAAAACACAAATCGGTAAACATCTGATACAAATACTAAGTTTTGTATTACCGGAGGATCTGTTGCTCCTGGAAGCGTTGTTATATTGACGCCTCTTGAAGAAAGGCCTCCCGTTGCGTCCCAGTAATACACACCACCACCGCGTGGGCCAAATACAAGATCCTCGCCAAAGTTCATGGCCGACCATAATCTCAATGCGTCTGGAACAAAAACACCAACACCGCCCCAACTTCCTTCGCCCCAATAGCCAGCACCCCATCCAACTTGAGCAACTTGCTCGGCTGGCCCGATCGTTATTTCATAAGCCGCACGAACCGAAGAGCCCCCGCCTGACGTGGTACTTGACGCAGCAGATGATGCTGTGATTGTGAAGGCATTTGCCGTGGTCACGGTCATCGAATAATTGCCATTCAGGTCCAAGCCAGCAACAGTGGTCGCCCCTGAAAAGGTCACATAATCGCCTGTCTGACCGCCATGCGCGGTGGCCGTAACGGTTACTACGGCTGAGCCACTTGTTGTTGCAAAAGGGTTTGCTCCAAGCAGTACCGCACTAATATAGTAATCAGCAGTAACTGTCCCGCCGCCAGTAGCTGTGCTTGTGGCGTTGGTCGTTACGGTTATTACATAAGTATTAGCATCCGTGATTGATGTAATAGCATGTCTAGTATTAATCTCTGTCGCTGGTATACCGCCTACCGCAACGGAATTGCTGAAATATACAAGATCCCCAGATGCGGCGCCATGAGCAGTGTCACTAACCGAGATGGTGTTTGCACCACTCGTTGTTGTGAATGGGTTGGTTAAGGTGGCCGTATAGTCATAGGTGCGAAGTGGTGTTATGTCGTTATAAACACCACCGCTTTCAATGTAATACTTGGCACTGGTGCCACAACCCATCAGATTGTTAGCAGTAAGCGTTACCCAGTTCCATAACGCACGGCATGTACCAAGGAACGTATTGGATGAAATCCTGGCCCATCCGCCTATTTTCTCAGGGGTGCCTTGACGAAAACGTACCTTGTCTGATACAAACCAACCGTTCTCGTTTGTATATCGTGTATTTTCACGGTTCACGCCGGGTCGGTTAAGGATCTTGGTAAGCGGCATTACTCACCTCTTAAATACAGGGCTTTTTCAGCTTTGCGGCGGCGCACCAATCCCGGTAACACTTTGCCGCCACCCATAGTCCACATCATAAACGCTTCTGCCGCACCTTCATAGTCGCCGCGATTGTTTTTCATCCTTATCGTAGAACTCTGGTACCGCCCGGGTCCAGCGTTGAAAGCAAAACTGACCACAGCGTCGAAGCTTGACTGACGGCCAGCAAGATTAGGAGACATTCTAAGTACACTGCGTTCAAAACGGACGAGATCATCCTCAAAAAGGCGATCAATCTCCTCCTGCGACCAAGCACGATTATCTTGGACTGCGAGTGGGTAGTCCTTGCGAAGGATGCCGGTATAGCCATCTTTCCTCAATACGGGTAGCTTGATCTGATCTTGGTACAACACATGGCCGTAGCCAACCGTCCAAATATGAGCAGGGCATAAGTAAGGCTTGAGGCTCTTACCCTCAAAGCGGTGCATCAAATCAATGCCTGCCTGCCCTGTTTTCACTTCTTGTTCCAACTTCTAGAGCCGAACCAAAATCCAATAATGCCGCCAAGCATAGCCATCTCATCGTCCGAGAAAATAATCTCAGCAACCTTGATTAGGTCGTCCATGGATTGCACAAGATGGGGATGCTGCCAAACGTAATACGCTAGCACCGCATTAACGGCAATGAGTTCTAGGATTAGCAAGTAAGTGACATTAGGACGTACCGTGCCAATGTAGTTAACCACCCACTTACTGGACTTCTCAATGATTTGTTTGTCATGATCCAGAGCTGCCACGGTCATTTGCGCGTCAGTCTGCATGGCAATCTGATCGGTGCGTATCTCTTCCACCCGCTGTTGGGCTATATACCCTTCCTTGGCAAGTGCTAATTCCCTCTCAGACTGCATCCGTGCAAGCTCAAGCTCATGGGCCTGGTCAGCTTTGTTTTGGAAGTAATCAAGAAGCTTGGGCAGGCCGGAGATCAGTAGCCCGCCAAGGGTTGAAAGTAGTGACAACATCAGTGATCTCCGTTCCTATTAATCTCTTCCTTGGCTTTACGGGCTTCCCGTTCAATCTTCTCCCCGCGCAGCCGACGGACGGTATCAATCTTTTCATCCAACCTGATTAGGTCGTTATCGTGCATCCGCACCCGATCAATCAAGGATATGACCGACTTCTTGGCTGTTGAAAGCACCGGATCTATTTCCTCGGTTGACCACTTCCAGACGTAATACACCAGATACACAAGCCCACTGACTGCTAGCGTTGGAAAGCCATACTCTTCAATCAGTTTGCCGACGTTGTAGTCCATCAGTCTTTCCTAATGTCGTCTTTCTCGGCACGGGCAATCCGGTCGTAATCAGGTTCTAACCCAAGCGAATGCGTGACCTTGATGTCTATCCGCTGCAACTGGGTGTTCATCGTTTCCACCCGCTTTTCTAGCTGGGTGATGATGCTGGAAATGGAATTGATGGAGTTTGTAACGCCAGCCAGAATGTACTTAAGCGTTAGGTAAACAAAATACCCACCAAGACAGGCCGATGCGATAGGCAACCCAACTTGGTGAATAAACACAAACATGTCCAGGTTCATACCGCTACTTTACGAATAGCTCTTGCAATTAAAGATTGCGTCTTGGAGTTATTGAATTGACTGCCATCAAGAAAGTCAATTCGTGTGGCTGTTGTAAGACCAGAGCCAGGATTAGTTGACGTCCAGGTTCTTAGATTGGTCGCAAACGCTTCTGAACCACCTGACTGAAATGCAGAGACGCTTGTTTGCGCTGGAGTTCCTGTCGTGTAGTTAGAACCTCTAGCAGGTACTGAATATGGGTTAGAGCCGTTCGTTGTAACGTTTGACTGTGTTGTTGGTTTGAGGTTGTAGTAACAAATCTCTAACTCATAAAGAGCGGGTAGATACCAGTCAGAGTAACCATTGATCGTTAGTGCGGCACACCACTGGGCAGCAGGATAAGTGGCTGAGTCTAGTTCTGCTGTATTCGTTGCCCCGTCGTACGTTGATAAACCCAAAGAATCAGAGGTGGCAGCAGTCTTGTAGCTAACGCCACCATTTTGCCCAGAAGCCTTCGGTGAAACAAGCAAGTAATAGGTATTACCGCCGAATGAAATTTTTCCAGCGTAATACCCACCCTGCCAGAACTCACCTATTGTCGTTGGGCCTTGTGTTCTTGTACCAATACCAAACGATCCAAATCCTTGGGCAGAGGCACTACCTAATGATTGGATAACCGGCATTATGCAAACCTAGTCTGTGAAGCCAAGACCGTAAACGTAGCCGATCCTGTCTTGATGATGGAATAGGAATACACATCAATCGAACTAGCATTACCCGCTGTTGGAGCAGTACCACCTAACCACTTAGGTGTCACTGACGAACCATCAACCTGTACAGCAGAGTTGTAGTAAGCAGGGCTTCCATTAGTCACTAGAAAGGCACAGGTTAAGACTTCGCCTGTAGCCATCGCTGTATTTAGTGAGGTTCCAGAAGAGGCTCTAAAGTTGACTGTAAAGTTCCCAGAGGCATTGGTTGTGTAGTACAGAACACCTTGGGTTGTCGTGTCGAAGTTAATCGTGCCTGTTGCTGCTGTTGCTGATACCGTGATTGTCTCAACAACACCTTGTAGCTTTGCACCGATCTGAGAGGATGTAGATGCTAGAGAGAGTTGTTTAGCAAAGGTTGCAGCCTGTGCAGAGGAAATCGTAAGTGCAAGCGTACCTCCGGTCTTGACCTCTAGGATGTCTGTGTTGTCAGACGTGATCGAGGTTCCAGCGGTAGCTGCATTAAGGACGTTAGCCATTATTAACCTCTACCCAATTGACTGCTTCTTCATCCCATGTGTACATCTTACCGTCTGTAGGCATCGCTACTGGAGCCTCCCACTGAGCATTAGCGTTTAACAACCAGCTAGCAAAGGGCTTAGGCGGCACAAACGCGTCAATATCTGCTCGGTAGGTATAACCAATCCCTGCGTAGTTCTTACGCATGTTGCCGTTATAACTTGTCTGCTTCCACGTTCCACCGAGAATCTTCTCTAAGTGGGCAGCACCGATGTGTTCTTTCTCAACACCGCTAGCGTCAGAAGTGTCCTTGTTATCAACAACGACAACCTGCGTGACGATGTTGTTTTCGTCCAATTTACAAAAATGAGCCATTATTAACCTCTTGCAAATATTCCGTGGAATTTGTGTCTTGCCTCAATAGCAACCAATTCAGCAAATTCAATGTCTTCAAAATAACCTATCAATTTGCGTTTTTTATCAACCGTTATTTGGACGCTCCATTTTTTGCATCCTTTGTCAAAATAAACGTTTTTCATTCCTGATTTATTGTTGACATGAACCCTTCGGTTTAAACAATTTTGGCTTTGCGTAACGTCTCGCAAATTTTCAATTCTATTGTCAGACCGGTCATTGTTTGCATGATCTGTTATTTTTGGGAGATATCCGTGGTGGTACAAAAATACAAGCCGATGTAGCGGATAGACTTTCCCATCGACACGCATCCTA
>Ga0222712_10004464_pt1 | contig 14621 bp, 16 predicted proteins | sample C33_657DmetaG_FD_165043 | JGI IMG/M metagenome (GOLD analysis project Ga0222712, IMG submission 165043) | Estuarine water microbial communities from San Francisco Bay, California, United States - C33_657D | ecosystem: Environmental > Aquatic > Marine > Unclassified | place: USA: California... | reverse complement strand
CTGGAACCCGCCAGGCGCGGTCTCTGTGGGGTCACCCGGGCTCCAGAGGCGGAACACTAAGGGGGCTTCCCTTGCCGTCAGGCAGGGGAGAACCAATGGTTTTCCGTGATTATGGGCTGACGTCATGACGTTATGAGGGTCTGCCTCACTCCCTACCGGCAAGTAGCTGGCGACGACTCGCGCCGCATCAAACGCCCGGTTAAGGGGATGTTTGACCGTTTCTGCGATAGGAATAGTATTTAAAAATCGTTCTTTTACAAACGCTTGGCGACTTTTTCTAAGTTCGCTTCTGAGCTCTGTCTTTGTCGAGACGCTCATAGGTTGGCGGACCCACCATGGCCGTTGGCCGGAATATCCTCTGACGCCAAGTACGTCAGGTGGGGACCATGTGCATCAGGCCAAGACCTGAACAGGGACAGCCCCCTTGGATGTGGAATCGCCTCAGGGATAATCTGTCTAGCTCGCACCCGGCAGAATCCGCCGCAACTAGATATAGGGTCGTCAGCCGCGCCGCTCAAGGTGCATAGCCAAGTTTTCCAATCGTGCCGCGATGTCGTCGAGCAAGGAGATATGCTCGTCATTCGCGGCGTTGGGCGCGACAGAAGGGGAGGAAGGTGCAGGCGCCGCAGGTGCGCCGCCACTCTTACGGGATTCATCAAGTTCGTCAGCAAGCAGGAGTGAGGCGAAAAGCAGTTGTCGGACTTCGCTCACGCTGCCCAAGGCTTTCCGCGCATCATGCGCCTTGCCGTCGACAATCTCAGCGATCTTCGTCAGATGCGCCTCTTCGCCGTCCCGACAGGCGACGGTATAGGCGTTTCCGCCAATTTTGAGCTCGATTTGGGCCATTAGTTGCGCCCTCCGACAGATGCCCGTGCAATCACAGCGTCGAGCGCGGACAGGGCGATGGTGGTTTCTTCCTTCAGCTTGGCGTGCCGTTCGGCGAGCGCGGCAAGGCGTGCCGCATCTTCGCTATCGGCTGGGGCAATAACGGGGGCAGGGGAGAGCGCGACGGCTTCAATCCGTTCCATCGCAGCGGCAATGCGCCTCAGCGCGTTGGACATTCGGGCGTCTGACATACGCACATGATTACCACGCAACCATTCTGCCGCAAGCAAAATGGGGTGCCGTGGTTGACCATCGCGGACCGGCGCGACAAGAGGGCGGCGACCGCGCGCCTGCGAGTCGCAATTGCCTTTCCGGGCCGAGATTAAAGGACCGCCATGACTGTTGATCAGCAGCGCCTCGCCAACGCTATTCGCGCGTTGTCGATGGATGCCGTGCAAGCCGCCAATTCCGGGCATCCCGGCATGCCGATGGGCATGGCAGATGTGGCGACTGTCCTCTTCACACAGTTTCTGAAGTTTGATCCGCAAGCGCCTAAATGGCCTGACAGAGATCGCTTCGTTCTTTCCGCCGGTCACGGCTCGATGCTCATCTACTCGCTTCTCCATCTGACCGGCTACGATCAGCCGACGATGGACGACATCCGCAACTTCCGACAGCTGCATTCGGTTTGTGCGGGGCATCCGGAAAACACCGAACTGCCCGGCGTTGAATGCACGACAGGCCCGTTGGGGCAGGGTTTGGCGATGGCCGTCGGCATGGCGATGGCAGAGCGCCACCTCAACGCCAATTTTGGCGACGACCTTGTAGATCATAAAACTTGGGTGGTCGCGGGCGACGGTTGTTTGATGGAAGGCCTGAACCACGAAGCCATTGGATTGGCTGGCGTGAACAAGCTTGGCCGCCTGAACGTCCTGTGGGACGACAACAACATCACCATTGACGGCGATACGTCGCTTTCGACCTGTGAAGACATTCTTGCACGTTATGCCGCCACCGGCTGGCACACTGTCCGCTGTGATGGTCATGACTTCGCTGACATTGCCCGGGCGTTGGCCGAAGCTGAAGCCGATCCGCGTCCCTCTCTGGTTGCCTGCAAGACGGTGATCGGGAAGGGCGCCCCCAACAAGCAGGGCGGCCACAACGTCCACGGGGCGCCGCTGGGTGGTGACGAGATTGCTGCAGCCCGCGACTATCTGGGTTGGGATGCCGCGCCGTTTGAAGTGCCGGCCGATATCTTGAACGACTGGCGCACGCTTGGTGCCCGTGGCGCATCGGTCCGTTCTGCATGGGAAGCACGCCTTGCGGCGTCCTCCGCCCGGACGGCGTTTGAAGCCCGTTTGGCGGGCGTTGCAGATCTCGCATCCCCCGCACTCGAAGGCTATATCGCCGACCTCGTAGCGTCCCCGCAGAAGGTCGCGACCCGCAAGGCATCGGAAATGGCGCTTGGCCCGTTGACCGAAAAGCTGCCGCATCTCGTCGGCGGCTCGGCAGACTTGACCGGATCGAACCTGACCAAGACCAAATCGACCGAGCCCTTTGGCGCGGCCAACTATGCGGGTCGCCATGTGTACTATGGCATCCGAGAATTCGGCATGGCTGCAGCCATGAACGGCATGGCGCTGCATGGTGGTGTTGTGCCTTATGGCGGGACGTTCCTCGTCTTTTCGGACTATTGCCGCAACGCCATCCGCATGAGCGCGGTGCAGCATGCGCAGGTCGTCTACGTCATGACCCACGATTCCATCGGGCTGGGTGAAGACGGGCCGACCCACCAGCCGGTGGAACATGTCATGTCGTTGCGCATGATCCCTAACCTCAACGTCTATCGTCCTGCCGATGTGATCGAGACGGCGGAATGCTGGGCGCTGTCGCTTGAAACAACCGGCACGCCTTCTGTTCTTGCCCTTTCACGTCAGAATCTGCCGCAGTTGCGCGGTGCAGGCGATGACGGCTGGACGCGGGCGTCCAACCGCTCGGCCAAGGGCGCCTATCGCCTGAAGGCTGCCGATGCCGCTCGGACGGTCGTGCTGGTCGCCACAGGTTCTGAAGTCGAAATCGCTGTGAACGTCGCCAAGCTATTGGAAGGACAGGGGATTGGTGCGGATGTCGTGTCAATGCCGTGCGCGGAGTTGTTTGACGCGCAATCCGCCGCCTATAAGGCCGATATCCTGCCTCGTGATGCTTTGATTGTTTCAATCGAGGCAGGTGTGACGATGGGGTGGGAACGCTATACCGGTCTGGATGGTCTCAACATCGGAATTGACCGCTTTGGGGCCTCGGCGCCGGCAGACGCACTTTATGACTATTTCGGGCTGACGGTCGACAAGATCGTTCCCCGCATCCTTGAGAAACTTGCCAACTAAGGGAGAATGGACATGGCGAAGGTTGCCATTAACGGGTTCGGACGCATTGGACGCAACGTGGCACGTGCCATTCTGGAGCGCCCCGATTGCGGCCTTGAGTTGGTTTCGATCAACGACCTTGCTGACGCCAAGTCGAACGCCATGCTGTTCAAGCGGGACTCGGTCCACGGCCCGTTCAGCGGCACGGTTGAAGTTGACGGCAATGACCTGATCATCAACGGCAAGCGCATCCATGTGACGGCTGAGCGCGATCCCGCCAATCTGCCCCATGGCGCAAACGGCATCGACATCGCGCTGGAGTGCACCGGCTTCTTCACGACCCGCGCTGGCGGCCAGAAGCATCTCGATGCAGGCGCAAAGCGCGTCCTGATCTCGGCACCCGGCAAGGAAGTCGATCTCACGGTCGTCTTCGGCGTGAACCATGACAAGCTGACGGGCGATCACAAGATCGTTTCCAACGCGTCGTGCACCACCAACTGCCTCGCGCCCTTCGCCAAGGTTCTGAACGATGCCATCGGCATTGAACGCGGCCTGATGACGACGATCCACGCCTATACCAACGACCAGAAAATCCTCGACCAGATCCATGAAGATCCGCGCCGTGCGCGTGCCGCCGGTATGTCCATGATCCCGACGACAACGGGCGCTGCCCGCGCGGTTGGTGAAGTTCTTCCCGAACTGAAGGGCAAGCTCGATGGCTCGGCCATCCGCGTGCCCACACCGAACGTTTCGGTGGTTGACCTGACCTTCACGCCAAAGCGCGACACGACCAAGGAAGAGGTCAACGCGCTGCTGAAGGCGGCTGCCGAAGGCCCGCTCAAGGGCGTGCTCGGCTATACCGATGAGCCTTTGGTTTCGATCGATCTCAACCATGATGCGCACAGCTCAACCATCGACAGCCTCGAAACGGCGGTCATCGACGGCAAGCTCGTCCGCGTGCTTTCCTGGTACGATAACGAATGGGGCTTCTCCAACCGCATGGTCGACACGGCTGGCGTGATGGCAAAGCTGATCTAACACTCCGTTTGTCCTGAGCTTGTCGAAGGACTGTCCTTTCGCTTTGATGCAAAGTTGAAGGACAGGGCTTCGACGGGCTCAGCCCAAATGGTTTTGGGGATTATCATGACGTTCAAAACCCTCGACGATATGGGCGATCTGACAGGCAAGCGTGTGCTTGTTCGCGAAGACCTGAATGTGCCGATGGCCGATGGTCAGGTGACGGACGACACGCGCCTTCGTGCGGCGGCGCCGACCATTCTTGAATTGGCGGACCGCGGGGCAAGGGTTCTGGTTCTCGCGCACTTTGGTCGTCCCAAGGGTCAGCCCTCGGAAGAGTTTTCGCTGAAAAAGGTCGTCGCGCCGTTCTCACACGTGCTTGGCCGTCCCGTTCGTTACATTGACTGGGAGGGAGACAAGGCCGCCGTGGCCACGCTGGCCGATGGCGAAATTGCGGTGCTTGAGAATACCCGCTTCTTTGGTGGCGAAGAAAAGAACGATCCGGCTGTGATCGAACGTTTTGCCAGCCTTGGCGACATTTACGTCAATGACGCCTTCTCCGCCGCGCACCGCGCCCATGCCTCGACAGAAGGGCTGGCCCACGTCCTGCCGGCTTTTGCCGGGCGGTCGATGGAGGCTGAACTTGTCGCGCTTGAAAAGGCGCTGGGGTCCCCGGAAAAGCCCGTCGCAGCCGTTGTTGGTGGGGCGAAAGTCTCTTCCAAGCTCGACGTGCTCAAGCACCTTGTCGAGCGCGTTGATCATCTGATCATCGGCGGCGGCATGGCCAACACCTTCCTCGCGGCGCGGGGTATCGATGTGGGCAAGTCGCTGTGTGAGCATGACCTGACAGGCACCGCCGAGGACATCCTCGACGCGGCGGACAAAGCCGGATGCACCGTGCATCTTCCCTATGACGTGGTTGTCTCGAAGGAATTTGCGGCCAACCCGCCGTCGCTGCGGACATGCAATGTGCATGAGGTTGCAGCGGACGAGATGATCCTTGATGTCGGCCCGGCGGCTGTTGAGGCGCTGGCGGATGTATTGAAGACCTGCCGCACGCTCGTCTGGAACGGCCCGATGGGCGCGTTTGAGACTGTCCCGTTCGACAAGGCGACAGTGGCGCTTGCCCGAACGGCGGCAGCGCTCACCAAAGAAGGCTCGCTGGTGTCCGTCGCGGGTGGTGGCGATACTGTTGCCGCGCTGAACCACGCAGGCGTCGCCGGTGACTTCAGCTTCGTCTCGACAGCAGGCGGCGCGTTTCTGGAATGGATGGAGGGACGCGTGCTTCCCGGCGTCGCCGCGCTCCAGAAAGATTAATTCGATCATCCCGGAAAGCTCTGTTTTCCGGGATGTTTTTTGCACAACACCGCATTCGAATGCAGCGAAGGACAAGAAGATGACAGACCCGAAAATGATGGAAAAAATTGCCAGCGGCAAAGGCTTTATCGCAGCACTGGACCAGAGCGGCGGCTCCACACCGAAGGCGTTGCTTGGCTACGGCATTGAAGAGAGCGCCTATAACGGCGACGATGAGATGTTCGCGCTGATCCACCAGATGCGCAGCCGCATCATTTCCTCGCCCGCCTTCACCGGTGACAAGGTTGTCGGCGCGATCCTGTTTGAAAAGACGATGGACGGTCAGGTCGGCGGCAAGCCAACCCCAGCAGCGCTGTGGGGCAAGGGCGTAGTGCCCTTCATCAAGATCGACAAGGGTCTGGAAGATGAAGCGAACGGCGTCCAGCTGATGAAGCCGATGCCGGAGCTCGATGCGCTTCTCGCCAAGTCAAAGGCGCTCGGCGTGTTCGGCACCAAGGAGCGCTCTGTCATCAACCTCGCCAACCGCGAAGGCATCGCTGCCATCGTAAAGCAACAGGTCGAAGTTGGTCTTCAGGTGCTCGCCGGTGGCCTCGTCCCGATGCTGGAGCCCGAAATCAACATCAAGAGCCCGGAACGCGCCGACTGCGACGCGATCCTGCTTGATGAAATGGTCAAGGCGCTCGACGCCATGCCGGGCACTGACAAGGTCATGCTGAAGCTTAGCCTGCCGGTCACGCCGGGCCATTTCGACGCGCTGGTCGATCATCCGCGCGTCCTGCGCGTGGTCGCACTGTCGGGCGGCTTCAAGCGCCCCGAAGCGTGCGTTGAGCTCGCGAAGAACCGCGGCATCATCGCCAGCTTCAGCCGCGCGCTTCTGGAAGATCTGCGTCATCAGATGACCGATGCCGAGTTTGATGCGTCGCTGGGGTCGGCCATTGGCGACATCTATACGGCGTCGACCAGCAAGACGGCGTAAGCGGTTGATTCATTCCCGTTTGTCCTGAGCCTGTCGAAGGGCGGTCCTTTTCTGTTCACCTGAACCAAAAAGAATAGAACGATCCTTCGACAAGCTCAGGATGAGCGGAATGAGGGTGGGGCTTACACTCCCGGGCCCACCGTCCTATAGCGCCCGCCATGGACGATCTTGAACTCCCCGAAGTGCCCGAGGGCTTTGCCGAGCGGTTTGCGCGCGAAGACCGTGAGCCGGCCGAACTTTACCTCATCTCGCCGCCATCTATCGATGCAGCTTTCACCGACCGTTTGAAAGCGGCGTTAGGCGCCGGGCCAATTGCGGCTTTCCAGCTGCGGCTGAAAGACATGGACGAGCATGCCATCGCCCGGGCGGCAGAAACCGTCCAGAAACTGTGTGCCGAACGCGACGTGGCCTTCATCATTAACGACAGCATTGCGCTGGCCAAACGGCTGGGGGCGGATGGTGTCCATCTGGGGCAGGATGATGGCGATCCGCGGGAGGCCCGCGATGTGCTGGGCCGTGATGCGCAGATCGGCGTGACGTGCCACAATAGCCGCCATTTCGCGATGGAAGCGGGGGAGGCGAGCGCAGACTATGTTGCGTTTGGCGCCTTTTACCCAACGACAACCAAAGAGGTTCAGCATCAGGCGGATCCGGCCATTTTGAGCTGGTGGACCGTTGTGTCACCTATTCCGTGCGTCGCCATTGGCGGCATTACGGCTGCCAATGCAGCGCCGCTTGTAGCGGCAGGCGCGGACTTCATCGCGGTTTCTGGCGCGGTTTGGAACGATCCTGCTGGAGAGTCGGCCGCAGTTGCCGCCCTTTTGAAGGCGATAGGGCACTGAGCGCCCCTTGCCGGAACGGGCCGCTTGGGCTAGTGGCGCGTCCGCTCTTTCAAATTCGTACAGGTGACTCATGAAGATCAGCGGCGTGGACATCCGTCCCGGCAACATCCTTGAATTCGAAGGCGGCCTTTGGCGCGCCGTGAAGATCCAGCACACGCAGCCGGGCAAGGGTGGCGCGTATATGCAGGTCGAACTGAAGAACCTGATTGACGGCCGCAAGAGCCAGAACCGCTTCCGCTCCTCTGAAACCGTGGAACGCGTCCGCCTCGATACGAAGGACTTCCAGTTCCTCTATGTCGATGGCGACATGCTCGTCTTCATGGACAAGGACAATTACGACCAGATCACACTGCCCGCCGATATGCTCGGCGATGCGGCGGCCTTCCTGCAGGACGGGATGGAAGTCGTGCTCGAACTCTATGATGAGCGCCCGATTTCTGTCCAGTTGCCGGATCAGGTCGAAGCCACGATCGTCGAAGCCGACGCCGTGGTGAAGGGACAGACGGCGTCGTCTTCCTACAAGCCTGCTTTGCTCGACAATGGCGTCCGCGTCATGGTGCCGCCGCACATCACGGCCGGCACGCGCATCGTCGTTGATGTCTATGCGCAGGAATATGTGAAGCGCGCGGATTAAGCCACGATCTTCGCTCACCGTTAGTCCCGAGCGAAGTCGAGGGATGTTGAAGCGGTAGATGTCTCGACTTCGCTCGACACGAACGGAAACAAATAGTGCCAGCCCATTCCGGTATCATGACCGTCATCGAACGCGCCGCGCGCAAGGCGGGGGGCAAGCTGCGCCGCGACTTTAACGAGGTGCAGCATCTGCAGGTCAGCCGCAAAGGCCCGGCGGATTTCGTGTCCAAGGCAGACATTGCGGCCGAACGCACCATCTATGACGAACTGGTCAAGGCGCGGCCGGACTGGAATTTCCTGTTCGAAGAAGCAGGGGAAATCGTCAACAATCCGGATAAGCCACGGTTCATCATCGATCCACTCGATGGCACCACCAATTTTCTCCACGGTATTCCGCACTTTGCAATCTCGATTGCGGTGGAAGAAGAACTGACTGGCGGCCGTCGGGAAGTCACGACCGCACTCGTTTACAATCCAATGACCGATGAAAGCTTCTGGGCTGAAAAGGGGCGGGGGGCCTGGCTGCAGGACCAGCGCCTGCGCGTCTCCTCGCGTCGGGATATGGCCGATGCACTCATTGCCACGGGTATTCCCTTCATGGGCCATGGCGACATGGGCGAATGGGTCCGTATCTTTGGCGCCGTAGCCCCCAATGTGGCAGGTATCCGCCGTTTTGGCGCGGCATCGCTCGATCTCGCTTGGGTGGCGGCAGGCCGTTATGACGGCTTTTGGGAAAGCAAGCTCCAGCCTTGGGATGTGGCCGCAGGCATACTCCTCGTCCGGGAAGCAGGCGGCTTTGTGACGGACTTCCGTGGTGGAGAGCGTTGCATGGAACGTCAGGAGTATCTGGCGGCAAATGATGGCCTGCATTCCAAGCTGCATAAGCTCGTCGCGGGCGCGCTCCGCTAAGTTGAATATCGTAAGTAGAGCATACGGAATGAGCCCGATTTCGGGCTCTTCCTGTGTTGCGGTGTAAGTTTATCCCCGACGGGGCTCTAAAATGGCCCTTAGTGTGCTTGCGATAGGCCGTTTGCTGGCCTAAAGCCGCGGCGATTCCGGTTTCCTGCCGGTCCATGGGGAAAGTCGATTATGTCCTCGGTTGCTGCCGGATATCTGCCGATTTTGCTGTTTCTGGCAATCGCACTGATCTTGTCGAGCGCGTTTGTGTTTCTGCCGATGGCGATCTCACGCCTGACGGGCACGCACAATCCGACGCCGGAAAAGCTCACCGAGTATGAATGCGGCTTTCCCGCCTTTGAAGGCAGCCGCGCACAATTTGACGTGCGCTTCTACCTCGTTGCCATCCTCTTCATCGTTTTCGATCTGGAAGCGGCGTTCCTGTTCCCCTGGGCGGTGAGCCTGGAATGGACAGGCTGGGCCGGCTGGACAGGTATGATGGTGTTCTTGGGTGAACTGGTTCTCGGCCTTGTCTATGCTTGGAAGAAGGGAGCGCTCGAATGGGAGTAGATCTGACGGTAGCTCCGCCGCCCGGGACACTTCCCGATCTGAGCTTTTTCAACGGTCTGAACGATGAGCTGTCCAATAAGGGCTTCCTCGTCGTGTCGACCGAAGAGCTGTTCCAATGGGCGCGCACGGGTTCGCTCTGGTGGATGACGTTCGGTCTGGCGTGCTGCGCTGTGGAAATGATCCACGTGAACATGCCGCGCTATGACCTTGAGCGTTTTGGCGCTGCCCCACGCGCCTCTCCGCGTCAGTCGGACGTGATGATTGTCGCCGGCACGCTCTGCAACAAGATGGCTCCCGCCCTGCGTCGCGTCTACGACCAGATGTCGGATCCGAAATATGTCATCTCGATGGGCAGCTGCGCCAATGGCGGCGGCTATTACCACTATAGCTACAGCGTCGTGCGCGGATGTGATCGCATCGTGCCGGTGGACATCTACGTTCCCGGTTGCCCGCCGACCGCCGAGGCGTTGCTTTACGGTATCATGCAGTTGCAGCGGAAAATCCGTCGTGAAGGTACGGTGACCCGGTGAGCCATTCCGCCCCCCGTTATGCCAGCAACGACGGCGTTGCTGACGCGATTGCCAAGGCACTTGGCAAGGATGTTGTCAGCATCGACGAAGTGCATGGCGAAATCGCCGTCACGGTCGTCACGTCGCGACTTGTCGAGGCGATGATCGCCCTGCGCGATGACTGTGCCTATCAGCAGCTGATGGAAATCGCCGGTGTCGACTGGCCCGATCAGGACCCGCGCTTTGAGGTGGTCTACTGCCTCTTGTCGCTGACCAAGAACCATCGCATCCGCGTGCATGTGCGAACCAATGAGGACGTATCTGTACCGTCTGTCACGGGCATCTGGCCGGTCGCCGGCTGGCTGGAGCGCGAAGTGTTCGACATGTACGGCGTGCTGTTCGAAGGCAATTCAGACCTGCGCCGCATCCTGACCGACTATGGCTTCCAGGGCCATCCGCAGCGCAAGGACTTCCCGCTGACCGGCTTTGTCGAGCTGCGCTATTCCGAAGAGCATAAGCGGGTGATGTATGAGCCCGTCACGCTCGCCCAGGATTTCCGCTCGTTTGATTTCATGTCGCCCTGGGAAGGGGCTGACTATGTGCTGCCGGGCGATGAAAAGGGAGAAGCCAAGTGAGCCTGTCCCCCGATCTCGCGCCGACCACCACCGGCGAAGACATTCAGAACTACACGATCAACTTCGGCCCGCAGCATCCAGCCGCGCACGGCGTGCTCCGCCTGGTCATGGAGCTGGACGGTGAAATCGTCGAGCGGCTCGATCCGCATGTCGGCCTGCTGCACCGCGGTACCGAAAAGCTGATCGAGTATAAGACCTACCTGCAGGCGCTGCCGTACTTCGACCGGCTCGATTATTGCTCGCCGCTCGCGATGGAACACAGCTTCGTGCTGGCCATCGAGAAGATGCTCGATTGCGACGTGCCGCTGCGGGCGCAATATCTGCGCGTGCTGTTCGCGGAGCTGACGCGCATCTGCAACCACATGCTCAACCTCGGGTCGCACGTCATGGACGTGGGCGCGATGACGCCGAACCTGTGGCTGTTCGAAATCCGTGAAGATTGCCTTAACTTCTTCGAACGCGCCTCCGGCGCGCGCATGCACGCGGCCTGGTTCCGCCCCGGTGGCGTCCATCAGGATGTGCCGCTGAAGCTGCTCACTGACATTGGTGACTGGCTCGACAAGCGGATGCCGACCCTCTTCGAAGACGCGATCAGCCTTGTTGCTGACAACCGCATCTTCAAGCAGCGCAACGTCGATATCGCTATCGTGTCGAAAGACGACGCGATCAAATGGGGCTTCTCCGGCCCGATGATCCGTGGCGCTGGCATCCCCTGGGATATCCGAAAGTCGCAGCCCTATGACGTCTATGACCGCGTCGAGTTCGACATTCCGGTCGGCACCAAGGGCGATTGCTATGATCGCTTCATGGTCCGCGTGGAAGAAGTCCGCCAGTCGGTCCGCATCATGAAGCAGTGCCTGCGCGACATGCCCGAAGGTCCGGTTCTGACCGAAGATCGCAAGGTCGCCCCGCCCAAGCGCGGCGAAATGAAGCAGTCGATGGAAGCGCTGATCCACCACTTCAAGCTCTACACAGAGGGCTTCAAGGTGCCGGAAGGCAGCGTCTATGTCGCCACCGAAAGCCCCAAGGGTGAATTCGGCGTCTATCTGGTGTCCGACGGCACCAACAAGCCTTACCGCTGCAAGATCCGCCCGACGGCCTTCTCGCACCTGCAGGCGATGGACTTTATGAGCCGCGGCCACATGCTCGCCGATACGACCGCCATCCTCGGCGCGCTCGACATCGTGTTTGGGGAGTGTGACCGGTGATCGTTCGGGAAGTCTTTATCCTGATTGCCGTGCTGGCTGGCTTCGCATCTGCAGTCGCCGCCTATCTGTTCGCCTTCCATGGCGAGGTTCCTGTGAAGGAAGTGGCATCGACGAGCTTTGCCGGAACCATCGGCGTCTATGTTGGTCGCTGGCTCGAAAGGGGTCTGGCCCGTGGTTGATCGGAGCGACATCGCGCAGGCCATGATCGCCGCCTATAACGCGCAAGACGTGGACACTTACGTCTCGTACATGACCGACACGGCTTGCGAAGCCAACTATCGCGGTGACGTGGTGCGTGAGGGCAAGGAAGGCACGCGGTCTGGTCTTGCCGCCGCGTTCGCACGCTGGCCGGAAAATCATGCCGAGATCGTCCACACACAGGCGGTTGGCGATTTTGTGGTGATGCGGGAACATGTCACCCGTGGCCCTGCCACCGACGGTTCCCCGCTGGTCGATCCCTTTGAGGTGGTCGCCGTTTATTCCTTTGAAGGCGAGAAGTGCTCTCGCGTGGAGTTCATCCGCTAATGGCTGACGCAGTTCAAATTCCGGACGAAGCCGAAGTCCGCGCGCGCTGGGGCAGCTTTGCCTTCACGCCTGCGGTGATGGAAAAGGCGCAGACGATCATCGCGCGCTACCCCGCTGGCCGTCAGGCCTCGGCTGTCATGGGCCTGCTCGATCTGGCGCAACGTCAGGTGGGCGAAGAAACGAACACGCAAGGCTGGCTGCCGGTTCCGGTGATCGAATATGTCGCCGCCCAGCTCGATATGCCGTATATGCGCGTTTATGAAGTCGCGACCTTCTACACCATGTACAACATGGCGCCGGTCGGGAAATTCCACGTGCAGGTCTGCGGCACCACGCCCTGCATGCTGCGCGGGTCGGACGACGTTCTGGCCGCGTGCAAGTCCAAGGGTCTCGTCAAGGGCGGCACGACCGCAGACGGCCTGTTCACGCTGAATGAAGTCGAATGTCTGGGTGCTTGCGCCAACGCGCCGATGGTCCAGATCAACGACGACAATTTCGAAGACTTGACCTTTGACAGCACGGTCGCGCTGCTGGACGCGCTGGCGGCGGGCAAGCCGGTGAAGATCGGCCCGCAAATCGACCGTCAGACCAGCTGCCCCGAAGGCGGCGCGACGTCGCTGAAGGATATGGTCACAGCAAACCACGATTATCGGGGGGAATGGAAGTGAGCCTCCAGGATAAAGACCGCATCTTCACCAACCTCTACGGTTTCCAGCCGTGGACGCTGGACGCCGCCAAGAAGCGCGGCTGCTGGGATAATACGAAGAAGCTGCTCGCCACCGGTCAGGATGAGATCATCGAGATCATCAAGGCATCGGGCCTGCGCGGGCGCGGCGGGGCCGGCTTCCCCACGGGGATGAAGTGGAGCTTCATGCCCAAGGCGCCGACGCCGGAGCGTCCCAACTTCCTCGTCATCAACGCCGACGAATCCGAACCCGGCTCCTGCAAGGACCGTGAGATCATCCGGCATGATCCGCACCGCCTGATCGAAGGCGCGCTGATCGCCGGTTTCGCGATGCGCGCGCGCGCCGCCTACATCTACATTCGCGGTGAGTTCATCTACGAAGCCAAGGTGCTGCAGGCGGCGGTTGAAGAAGCCTATGCCGCAGGGCTGGTGGGCAAGAATGCCTGCAAGTCCGGCTATGATTTTGACGTCTTCGTCCACCGTGGCGCAGGCGCGTACATCTGCGGTGAAGAAACTGCGATGATCGAAAGTCTGGAAGGCAAGAAGGGCCAGCCGCGCCTAAAGCCGCCATTCCCGGCGGGTGCAGGCCTTTATGGCTGCCCTACGACGGTCAACAATGTGGAATCCATCGCCGTCACGCCGACGATCTTGCGGCGCGGCGCTGACTGGTTCAAGAGCTTCGGGCGTGAAGGCAATGCCGGCACCAAGCTGTTCCAGATTTCGGGCCATGTGAACACGCCGTGCACTGTCGAAGAGTCGATGAGTATCCCGTTCAAGGAACTCATTGAGAAGCACGCTGGCGGCATTCGCGGCGGGTGGGACAATCTGCTTGCGGTCATCCCCGGCGGCTCGTCCGTACCTTTGGTGCCTGCCGCGCAGATCATGGATGCGCCGATGGACTTTGACGGGCTGAAGGCCTTGGGCTCAGGCCTCGGCACCGCCGCCGTGATCGTCATGGACAAGTCCACCGACATCGTCCGCGCGATCTCTCGGTTGAGCTATTTCTACAAGCATGAAAGTTGCGGCCAGTGCACGCCGTGCCGCGAAGGCACCGGCTGGATGTGGCGCGTCATGGAACGCCTGCGCGAAGGCAAGGCCGATGTGTCGGAAATCGACACGCTGTTCGAAGTCACCAAGCAGGTCGAAGGCCACACCATCTGCGCACTCGGCGATGCAGCCGCCTGGCCGATCCAGGGCCTGATCCGTCATTTCCGCCCGGAAATGGAGCGCCGTATCGCTGAAGCGAATGGCGGCCAAATGCTGGAGGCGGCGGAGTAAACTATGCCTAAAGTCACCGTAGACGGCACCGAAATCGAAGTCCCCGCAGGCGCCACTGTCCTTCAGGCGTGTGAGCTAGCGGGCAAGGAAATTCCGCGCTTCTGCTATCATGAGCGGCTGTCCATCGCGGGCAATTGCCGCATGTGTCTGGTTGAAGTCGCACCGGGTCCGCCCAAGCCGCAGGCATCTTGTGCGCTGCCCGCCACCGAAGGTCAGGTCATCAAGACTGACAGCGCGATGGTCAAAAAGGCGCGTGAAGGGGTGATGGAGTTTCTGCTCATCAACCACCCGCTCGATTGCCCGATTTGCGATCAGGGCGGTGAGTGCGACCTGCAGGACCA
>Ga0222712_10004463_pt1 | contig 14621 bp, 16 predicted proteins | sample C33_657DmetaG_FD_165043 | JGI IMG/M metagenome (GOLD analysis project Ga0222712, IMG submission 165043) | Estuarine water microbial communities from San Francisco Bay, California, United States - C33_657D | ecosystem: Environmental > Aquatic > Marine > Unclassified | place: USA: California... | reverse complement strand
GCACAGGCTGCTCGCCGCGAAGGTGAGCTCATCATTTCTACCGCAACCGCAGAAGTTTCTAATTATCGTCAATGGCTTACTGGAGTAATTTCGGAAGCAGAGCGTCTCTATCGCATTCAAACGCAATCACTCGATGCTGCAGAGAGCGCAATTCATCAATCACGCACACGTCTTGAAAGTGCATTTACTCGTTTGGCAGATCTTCAAAAGGCTGTATTGGAAAATCTAAACCCTGATGACACAGTTATTAATCGCGGCCCAATTCGAGTCGAAAGTCAGCGCACAAAAAAGGCTATTGCTGGACCAAAGTCTAAGTCGACCAAAAAGGTTGCACAGAAGAGCTCTGCAAAGCGTAAATAATTTTTATGTCTGCTCAACGCGGAATTAAATACATCCCCGCAATCGATGGATTGCGTGCGGTCGCCGTTATCGCGGTAATGCTTTATCACTTGGGTGTTTCCTGGATTCCTGGTGGATTTCTTGGTGTAGATCTCTTCTTTGTTATTTCTGGCTACGTTATTACTCGATTGTTGTTGGATTCAATCCAGCGAAGTGGTGGCCTAGACCTACGAGCATTTTATAAATCTCGTTTGCGAAGACTTTTGCCGCCTCTCGTGTTCATGATTGTTACAACCACACTCTTTATTGGTGTGTGGGCTCCAGACACAATCAAAAGACTTCTCACCGATACGCCTTTTGCACTTACCGGAATGATGAATTGGTGGCTTGTATTTCGCCATCAAGATTATTTTGAAGCTATCGGGCGACCTCCGCTGCTACAGCACACATGGTCATTAGGTGTTGAAGCTCAGTTCTATCTAATTTGGCCACTCATACTTCTTCTCGTTCTTCGCCAATTAGGACGCAAAATCATTCCTGCTGCTGCACTTTTTATTGCAATTGGCTCTGGCGTTGCACTGCTATTGGTCTCACTTAGTATCGATTCAAACTCTTCTCAAAGCGTGAGCCATGTTTACTTCGGAACTGATACACACAGCATTGGATTATTTCTTGGCGCCGCCCTTGCGGTTAATTGGATTCCACAAAATCTGAAGCAAGATATCGCCAAAAGAGCACAAGACGTCATTGATGGAATCGGTATCTTTGGCTTTCTTGGAATACTTGCGTGTTTTCTATTTATCGATGAAAGTAATTCAACACTGTATAAAATCGCATTTCCTTTGGCAGGTATCTTCGGTTGCGCAATCATCATGTCAATTGTTCATCCAGCATCCCGCTTCGCGCCACTTCTTCAAGGAAAAGCAATCTTGTGGATTGGCGAACGATCTTATGCAATCTATCTGTGGCACTGGATTGTTTTTCAAGTCACTAGACCAAGCGTTGACTTAGCAGGAGCAAGCTGGGCTTTGTATGCACTTCGCATTTTAATTGTCTTCGCTTTAGCCGATATATCTCTTCGCTGGGTTGAACTTCCATTTAGAAATGGATACATCGAATCGTGGTTTAGGGGCATGAAATATCGAGAGAAAAAGGTTCGTGTTCGACAGAAAACAACTTTGGCCTTATCGATTGTTTCCCTTTTATTAGCGACTTCTTTGGTCAGTGCTAATGCCATTGCTATTAGTGAGCGCAACCTAGATAAGTTGAAATTAGAAATCACATCAGAAGCCGAGGTTGAAACAGAGATTTCTAACCCATCTGATGGTCTATGGGTCGCAGGAGATTCGGTGATTCTTGGCATTAGACACGAACTCTCCAACCGACGTGATGTGGGATTAATAAACGCTCACGTTGGAAGACAGGCACCTGAATTAATTGAAGTCCTCAATAAAGATAAGGCACGCATGGTTGGTGCACCAGTAATTGTAAATATGGGAAATAACAATCGGCTCACCGAGAGCGAAGTTGTCTCAATTTTTGAAGCAATAAAAGATCAGCCACAAATTATTGTTGTAAACACTGCTGTGCCTCGTGGTTGGAAAGATGAGAATAATTCACTTATTGCTCAAGTTGCGGCGCAATATCAAAATGTGAAGATTGTAGATTGGAATAAAATCTCAGAAGGTCACCCGGAATATTTCGCTCCTGATGGAGTGCATTTGATTCCAACAGGAATCGCTGTGTATGTCGATGCCATTCTCTCTGAACTTAAATAAAAAAACCCCCGCATATTGCGAGGGTTTTTTTATTTAAGTTTTTACTTGTATTGACCTGCAAGACCAAAAATCTTTGCAGATGCAGTTTGACCATCGGAGTAAACGCTAGTTACTCTGAATTGAGTCCAGCTATCTGAACTTGTAAGAGTTACAGAGTGTGTTAGTTCAGTTGGTCCTGTTGTAGCAACAACTGCCCATTCCCCACCTGCTGGCTTAAGTTCAACATTAAATCCAGTGAGTCCATCTGTAGCAGCAGGAGCCTTCCAGCGAAGATTCATTCCATCTGCTGAACGAATTGCAACAAATGCTGATGGTGCTTCAACTGTTCCAACTGTTGCAGCAGGAGTTGTTGGTTCTTCTGTAGCAGTTGGTTCATCGGTCATTGTCGCTGTAGCTGATGGCATTGTTGGCGCAGCCGCGTCATCTCCATCTTTTCCAGATTTTGACCAAACAAGAATTGCTAGAAGAACAATTCCAACAACAACAATTGCAACTACGCGATTAGAAGCACCTTGTTTTGGCTTGTTATCAAAAGTAACTGACTTAGCGGCAGCGCGTGGTGCTGGTGCAGTTGAAACATCTACGCGAGCGCGAGCGCCACCAACTGGTACAGCTGGTACGACTAGACGATCAACAGATGTTGCGCGACGTGAAGACTTCTTCGTGGTTTTACGTGCAGCAGACTTCTTTGCAACTTTCTTCACTGAAGATTTGCGAGCGGTACTCTTCTTTGCAACTTTCTTTGCAGTTGATTTACGTGCAACAGACTTCTTTGCAACTTTCTTGGCACTCTTCTTTGCTGGTGACTTCTTAGCAGTTTTCTTAACAGCCACATGAACTCCTTGGGTAGCGGTACGTACTTACTTCACGCACTCGGACAAGGAAAAGTTTACCCCAGTGGGGTCAGCAAATTGATTACGTGAGGTGCTATTGCACGGAGTGATTTACCACGATGACTTATCAAATCCTTCTCATCTGCGCTCATCTGCGCGCTCGAGATTGCCAAACCGTGTGGTCTAAATAGGGGGTCATAGCCAAAGCCGTGATCTCCGATTGGGGCAAAAAGAATCGAACCTTCAAAGATTTCTTCACACACATGCTCTCTGCCATCAGGAAGAACGAGAGCTGCCGCGCATGTGAAGTGAGCACTTCGCTTTTCTTCTGGAACACTTTCTAAATCACGCAATAGTTTCGCATTATTTGCTTTGTCATCACCATGCACTCCTGCAAAGCGTGCAGAAAAAATTCCTGGCGCTCCATTGAGTGCATCCACACATAATCCACTGTCATCTGCAATTGCTGGCAAACCAGTTTCTTTACAAACACTTCTGGCTTTTAAAAGTGCGTTTTCTTTAAATGTTGTGCCTGATTCTTCTACATCAGTAGTGTGAGGAAACTCTTCTAACCCAACTAAGTTGATTGCGCCATTAGAAATAGCATTGAGGATTCGGCGAAACTCTCTGACCTTTCCTTGATTACGTGTGGCTAAAACTAAGGTTGCTGGCGAACTCATTTGGATAGAGCAGAACTCTGCATTTCGGCTAGGTCTTTACATCCACCAACAGCAAGATCTAAGAGTTGATTAAGTAGTGTGCGATCAAATGGAACGCCTTCAGCCGTTCCTTGGACTTCAATAAAACGTCCATCTCCACTGCAGATAACATTCATATCTGTATCTGCACGTACATCTTCTTCGTAGCACAGATCAAGCATCGGAACACCGTCAATTATTCCCACACTAACTGCCGCAACAGAATCAGCAAGTGGCTTTGATGTTGCTTTGATATGACCCTCTTTTTTAGCCCATGCAATTGCATCTGCTAACGCAACGTATGCACCCGTAATTGCGGCAGTGCGAGTTCCGCCATCGGCTTGTAAAACATCACAATCAATAACAATCGTGTTTTCCCCGAGTTCTTTTGTATCGACAATTGCGCGCAATGATCGACCAACTAAACGTGAAATTTCTTGCGTGCGTCCACCTAATTTTCCTTTTACACTCTCACGGTCAGAACGAGTATGTGTTGCACGTGGAAGCATTGAATATTCAGAAGTTACCCAACCTTTGCCAGAATCTTTTAACCAACGTGGAACGCCAGGAGAAAATGATGCAACACAGAGAACTCGGGTCTTTCCAAACTCAACTAAAACCGAACCCTCTGCATGATCTAGCCAACCGCGTGTAAATTTAATTTCACGGAGCTGATCGTTGGTGCGTCCATCATTGCGTGCCATGTATATCTCCGTTTGTTAGAGGCTTTGGTGTTCAACTCGTCCAACTTCTGGACCGAGAAATCTGCGTGCAAGTGATTCGAATGCTTTTGCATCCCCTGTTGCAAGGAATCGATGCTTAGCATTTTTACTCTGTGAATGAAGCAAGTTATTTTCAACAAGGACTCGGTACAGATCTTTAGCTGTTTCTTCAGCACTAGAAACCAGAGAAACTGAATTTCCAACAACATATGAAATGACACCTGTTAACAATGGATAGTGAGTGCAGCCAAGAACTAACGTATCAATGTCGGCATCGATGACAGGCTTTAGATATGTGCGAGCGACTTCTGTAATTTCCGGTCCAGAAGTTTCTCCACGTTCAACGAATTCAACAAAAAGAGGGCATGCAACTGAAGTAATATTCAAATTAGGAGCTGCCGCAAATGCGTCTAAATAAGCTTTTGAATCAACTGTTGCTTGGGTACCAATAACCCCAATTCTTCCGGATCGAGTTGCAGCAACTGCTCTACGAACTGCGGGTTGGATTACTTCGATAACAGGAACGGAATATCTTTCACGTGCGTCGCGCAACATGGCAGCACTTGCAGTGTTGCACGCAATGACGAGCGCCTTAACACCTTGATCAACAAGAAAATCTAAAGTTTCTAAAGCAAATTCTCGAACTTGCGCAAGGGGACGGGGTCCGTATGGTCCACGTGCTGTATCGCCAATATAGAGAGTGGATTCATTTGGAAGTTGATCAAGTATCGCGCGTGCAACTGTTAAGCCGCCGACGCCGGAATCAAATATTCCAATAGGTGCATCACTCACACCACGCAGTCTAGCGCTATGCCCACAATTGATTATCGAGCGCTTCTGATGCACTCACGTGATCAGCGCTGTAAACACCAGTTGATAGGTACTTCCATCCGGCATCACAGACAATAAATGCGATGTCAGCACTCTTGCCATCTCGAATTGCTTCTGCGCCCATAGCTAGGGCTGCGTGAAGAATTGCTCCCGTTGAAATACCCGCAAATATTCCTTCGATTTCTAATAAGTCGCGGACTCGTTTAACTGAATCTTCTGCACCAACTGAAAAACGACGTGTTAAAACAGATGCGTCATAAAGTTCAGGAACAAATCCTTCATCAATATTTCTTAATCCATAAACAACTTCGCCATAGCGTGGCTCGGCTGCAATGATTTGTACATCTGGTTTCTGCTCACGTAAATACTTACCTGCACCCATCAATGTTCCGGTTGTTCCTAAGCCGGCAACAAAGTGAGTAATTGTTGGAAGGTCAGCAAAAATTTCAGGCCCAGTACCTTGATAGTGAGCAAGGGTATTTGCCGGATTTCCATATTGATACATAAATACCCACTCTGGATTCTTGCCAGCTAATTCTTTTGCTACTCGTACTGCTTCATTTGATCCACCTGCAGCAGGTGAAAAGATGATTTTTGCTCCCCACATTTCTAATAATTGACGACGCTCGATTGAAGTATTTTCAGGCATCACACAAATCAATTTGTAACCACGAGTTTTAGCAACCATAGCTAGTGAAATTCCGGTATTTCCACTAGTTGGTTCAAGAATAGTTGCACCCGGTTTAAGAGAGCCATCTGCTTCTGCTTTTTCAATCATTGCAAGGGCAGCACGGTCCTTAATAGAACCAGTCGGGTTGCGATCTTCCATCTTCGCCCATAAACGAACGTTTGGTGCAGGAGAAAGTTTTGGTAAACCGATAAGTGGAGTGTGGCCTACAGAACTTTCCAAAGAATCAAATCGAGCCACTGTTAGCCACCTGCAACTGCAGGCAGAACAGTAATTGAATCACCTGATTTAAGTGAGGCATCTAAACCGCCAAGAAAGCGAACATCTTCATCGTTGACGTAAATATTAATGAAGCGACGTAACGCACCATCTTCAAGGAGGCGTTCAGCTAGTCCTGGGTATTGGCGATCGAGATCTGAAATAACAGATTTAAGGTCTGCGCCATCAGCAGAAACAACCTTTGCATCCTTTGTGTAGGGACGCAAAATAGTTGGGATACGTACTTCAATTGCTGCTGTTGTCATGTGCTTATTATTGCTAAAGCGTGCGGCTTTCGCCAATTCAAGAAGTTAAAGGGCGTTAATTCAGGATTGTTACGGGTTCTTCTGTGACGTTGCCATCAATTATTCGGTACGACCGAAATTCTGTTGCAGGTGCAATCTCTTCGCGTGTAGAAACTAGAACGTAATGTGCCCCAGGTTCGCCGGCATAGGCAATGTCCGTGCGAGATGGATACGCCTCCGTTTCTGTATGGGAGTGATAGATGACAACAATCTCTTCATCTTTTTCATCAACTTCGCGATACAGAGCCAATAAATCTTTTGGATCAAATTCGTAAAACGTTGGAGAATGCGCAGCGTTGATCATCGGCTTCAATCTCACTGGTGAATCAGCGCCGGCTGGTCCAAGAATTACTCCACACGCTTCATTTGGATATTCAGCGCGCGCTTGTTCAAGAATTTGATCAACAATTGCACGAGAGATTGTTAATGACATGTCAGGATTCTATTCCATCCATCAGTGCTTCAAGTAAATTACCTTGCAGCCAACCAAGCCAACTGTAAACGCCATAAACACCGCGCATTGGATCATCGGGTGCCAATAATTCGAGTTCTTCGTGGCTATTTTTCTCAACGTTTAGTCGAACACCAAGTGCTAGTCGGATGTCATTAATTCCACCTAGCCAGGCATTTGCTAATTCGTGATTAAGTTCGATGCTGCCATCTTCACTGCTCATCAGCATCGTGCGAATAGACATCGCATGTGCCTGCTTCTTTGTACGTAAAACCGATTCGGTATATCGGCGAAATTCTGATGCATCGACGCCATCTGCATAGGCATTGGGCAATAGTCGAAGAAGTACTTCATCTTCGGGCGGAGAATCATGAACAGTTATTCCCACCATTGCTGCCAATGGATCTTCGTTGTGGTGATCAACTCTTTCGGCAAGAAGTTCAATAATTTGCTGAGATAGATTTATGAGAACTTCTTTTTCGGAGTCAGAAAACTGTGCAACAAATAACTCTTCACCGTGACGAGTAAATCCATGGCTCTGATTCATAGCGGTTGGTCTCCGCGTTGAAGAGTTGCCCACAGTCCAAATTCATGAAGTCGCGCAACATCATGTTCCATTTCCTCACGAGTTCCTTCGGAAACAACTGCTTTACCCTCCGTATGAACTTTCATCATTAACTCAGTTGCTCGTTCACGGGAGTAACCAAATAACTCCATAAATACATAGGTTACGTAATCCATAAGATTTACAGGATCATCCCAAACAATTGTTACCCAAGGACGGTCAGTTGCAAAAATCGCATTTATCTCTTCTTCGATCTTTGACTTTATTTTTACCATTATCTAATCACCACTGTAAATACTTCTGAGTCTGCTTGATTCCATTGCGCATCTTTGGCAGCACGCACCATGTATTTAGCAAATCCTTTTTGCTCTGCTGTTGCAGAAATTGTAAATGAACCATTTGCATCAGCAAGAACAGGGGCGCCCACTGGAATCCATTTGCCGCCACGTTGTGCTAACAACTGAATTGGTACTCCACTTTGACGCGGAGCCAGTGCTCCTGTGATTTGTAATGGTTGTAAACGCTGCACTGATACAGGTGCGTTCACCGAAATTCGTCGGGTAATCACAATTGATATCTCTTGGGAAACGGATTCGAGTCTCTCCCATGTTCCATCCGTCCTTGCTCGAATCATCGAACTCTTGGAGAGTAATAACGGCACTTGAATCGTTCCATCGACTCCCGTTGTGCTTGTTGCAACTTCTCGCCACTGTGTTTCATTTGGGGCCTTTGTTTCAACTCGAACAAGGAGATTACTAATTGGCAATTTATCTGGAAGTTGGAAGAGCGCCTTCAATCCGAATATCGAACCAAATTCAAGGGTGGACGTTAAATTACTTGATCCAGTAGTTGCTTCAATCGTACTAATTACTTGATCAGGTGCGATTGCAAGTGCAGCATCTCTAATCGCCTGTGAGCCCGCCATATCTTCCATACCGAATGTCCACTGCGCTACTCCACCAAGTCTGTATTTAGATACAAATCCAATTCGTGAAGTAAAACTACGTGCGTCTTGATACCACGCGGTGCGCGTTGCAGTACAGGTTGTTGCTAATCCGGCAGCTGTTTGACCGCTGTAAACCTTGGTGTAGGTGAAGTTAACTTCACCGAGTGTTTCGTCATATGTCGGAATAACGCCATAACTTTGTGCCAATGCTGCTGCATCTCTTAATACGAATGTTGCAGCTTTAGCGCCAACTCTGACAACGTTTGCTACTTCCTTTGGACATATTCCTTCAACTTTGGTTACCCAATCTCGACCATAACCAGGAATTCCAACATAAACCTTTGAAGCAGGCATTACAGAAATGGCATATTTAATTGTTCTTTCAGTCCACGCTAATGGGCCAAGTGGTCCTGGCTTAGAAACTGAAAAGTCATATGTCATGATTCGAAGTCGATCAATATATGGAGCTATATCGGCCCATGCATAAACAAAGTAACCCTTCTGAGCTCCCGCTGGGTCATACATGTATGGAGTAGAAACAGATAAGAGTTTATTTTTTGATTTAAGTACTCCACTGAGCTCTTTGACGAATGCAATCCAGTTTGGTTTCGTTGAGTTCCATGTTGTGTTCTTATCTACGAAAGCGAATCCCTCAAAATCTAAATCAATGCCGTCATAATTATTTACCATAACAAGATCTGTGATTGCATTGACAACTTGGGTGCGAGACGTTGGATTTGCGAGAAGTTTTGCGAGAACAAGTTCACTTGTGCCATCAGTAATTGTCGGAATGATTGTGAATCCAGAATTTCTCATGGTTGCAAGTGGAATCGCAATAGGAACACTGGGATTTGCTGGTGCATATAAATCAGTTACAACAGGAAGTTTTTTTGCACCATTAAATTTAAGTGTGTACCAAAATGGCATCACTTCTCGAATTATGTCTGCATTTGCCACAACCGCTGGAAGGGATCTATTCATTGAATAGTAAGGAATCCAGCCAGATAAAACTTTTCTCGGTTGCGCCGCCGCATTTGCTTCTTGGCTGATTGCAACCATGCTAGAAAGTAAAACAATTAGTGCAATAAATGGAGTGAGTTTTTTCATTTCACTTTTCTTCTGGCGCTTCGCGCAATCCGTCATGTATTTCTTTGCAAGCAGGACAGATTGGATACTTCTGTGGGTCGCGAGATGGAATCCACTTTTTGCCACAGAGCGCTTTGACAGATTTTCCAGTGACGGCTGATTCAACAATTTTCTCTTTTTTCACATAATGTGAAAATCGATCATGTCCGCCATCATCTTCTTCTAATTCTGGACGTGTGAGCAGATCAGTATCGGTTGCAATATCGCTTCCGCGTCTAAAAATACCCATGAGCACACCTTACCGTGAGGGTAGAATTGATTAGATGAAGGACTTATTGCGCACCGAACATTTAACGCGCGACGACGTTGAGTTGTTGCTTGATACTGCTGCGCAATTTGCTGCCGAACCACTTCGCTCTAAAGATGCGTTAGCCCATAAGAGTGTGGCTATCTATATGACCAAACCATCAACTCGTACGCGTCTTGCCTCACAAACAGCAGTAGCGCACTTAGGTGGTTCTCCAATTGTTTTGCGTGGTGATGATCTTCAACTTGGTCGTGGAGAATCGATTGCTGATACAGCACGAATTTTTAGTGGATATTGCGATGCAATTATTGTTAGAACATTTGCCCAATCAGATGTTGACGAACTTGGAAAGTTTTCTACGATTCCTGTTATCAATGCCTTAACAGATGATGATCATCCAACACAGCTTCTGGCTGACTGGCTAACGATTCGTGAAACTTTTGGTAAAGATGTCTCTGGTCGTAAATTTGTTTACTTGGGCGATGGAAACAACATGGCACACTCTTGGTTAATCATGGGTGCAATCATGGGCGCGCACGTTGTCGCTGCAACTCCTGATGGCAAGTGGGCGCCAAGTGCACAAGCAATTGAAACTGCACAGAAGATTGCTGCAAAGAGTGGTGCAACGATTGAAGTAACTAACGATCCCGAGAGCGCTGCAAAAGATGCGAGCGTTCTTTATACGGATGTCTGGATGTCAATGGGCGATCCTGAATCAGAAAAACAGGAAAAAATTAAAGCACTAGCACCATTTGCTGTTACAGACGCATTGATGTCAAAAACTTCTAAAGATTCAATCTTTATGCACTGTCTTCCGGCCCATCGCGGCGAAGAAGTTATGGAATCTGTTATCGATGGACCGAAATCTGTCATCTGGCGCGAAGCATTCCATCGCAGAACCACCATTCAATCCTTGTTATTTCATTTAACTCGCGGAGAAATCAAGGGTTCGCTCTAATTTCCTATAGAAAGTAATGGACAAAAGTATTAGGTTTGCCTAATGCGAATAGCCGTACCTAAAGAAATCCGTGAAGGCGAGAAGCGTGTAGCGCTCGTTCCAGACATCATCAATAAATTAACTCGCTTGGGTTATGAAGTTGTTATCGAATCTGGAGCCGGAACATATTCACAAGCCACTGATGAAGACTTTAAAAGTGCTGGTGCGTCCGTAGTAAATGGTGATGTTCTAAAAGATGCCGATGTGGTTCTTAGTGTTTCACCACTTACTCCAGCGCAAATGTCTTCACTTAAAAAAGGTGCGCTCACAATTTCTTTCCTATCACCCGTCACCGCAGTTGATTCCATTGACGCAGCAGCAAATGCGGGAGTTACAGCGTTTTCACTCGAATTAGTTCCACGCATCTCGCGCGCACAATCTATGGATGCTCTCACTTCGCAGGCACTCTGTTCTGGATATCGCGCGGTATTAGTTGGTGCAGAAATGTCACCGCGTTTCTTCCCATTATTAATGACAGCAGCCGGAACTGTTACGCCAGCGCAAGTTCTCGTTTTAGGCGCTGGTGTTGCTGGGTTGCAAGCGATTGCAACCGCACGTCGTTTGGGAGCGGTTGTTTCTGCCTACGATGTTCGTCCATCTTCTGCCGATGAAGTTAAATCTATGGGTGCAACATTTATTGATCTCGAATTGGAAGCACTCGAAGGTGCTGGCGGTTATGCACGCGAAATGACTCCGGAGCGAGCAGCAAAGCAACGCGAACTATTAACTCCATACATTGCAAAGTCACATGTTGTTATTACAACTGCAGCTGTACCGGGACGACAAGCACCGCAGTTAATGACTCAAGCAATGGTCGATTCAATGGCGCCAGGAACAATCATTGTTGATCTTGCAGCGGAAACTGGTGGAAACGTTGAAGGATCAAAGCCAGGTGAAATTGTTGTAACTAAAAATGGCGTTCGTATTTGGGGCGGCAAAGATGTGCCGAGCCAGCTGCCATTTCATGCATCTAGTTTGTATTCACGTAACGTCGTAAATCTTCTAACACTGCTAACAAAACCAGTAGCGGAAGGCAGTGCGCTTTCGTTAAACCTTGATTTTGACGATGAAATTATTAATGGAGCAGCGGTAACGCATGCTGGAGCTAAGCGAAATGGAGGCGCAAAATAATGGAACCGATTGCAATCATCTCTATCTTCGTTCTTGCGGTATTCGTAGGTTTTGAAGTTGTCTCTAAAGTTTCATCCACTTTGCACACTCCACTTATGAGTGGTGCAAACGCAATTCACGGCGTTATTTTGGTCGGTGCAATCATCGTTGCAGATCACAGCCGCACCAATCTCGAATTAGGACTCGCAGTAGCAGCAATCATCTTGGCCACAATCAATATGGTGGGTGGATTCGTTGTTACAGATCGAATGCTCGAAATGTTCAAACCAAAGAAGGGCGGTGAGAACAAATGAGTCATTTTCTTTATAGCTTGATTGGTCTATCTGCTGGTGTTTGTTTCATTCTTGCACTTAAAGGTTTATCAACACCGAAGACTGCTCGTCGCGGAAATATCATCGGTGCTGTTGGAGCAACGATTGCAACGGTGGTTGTCTTCTTTTATGCCCAAGAAGGCGAATCACTTCCGCTTAATAATCTCGGTTGGATTCTGGGTGCTATTGCAGTTGGTGTAGTTATTGGTGTTCCGGCTGCACGCAAGGTTCAGATGACACAGATGCCACAACTTGTTGCACTATTTAATGGTGTTGGTGGTGGCGCAGCAGCTCTGGTTGCAATTGTCGAATATTTACACTTAGGCGATAAGGCCAATACTGCAGAAGTAATCGCAACTGTTTTCACTGTAATCGTGGGCTGTGTTTCATTTAGCGGTTCAATCATTACATTCTTAAAGCTTCAAGAGTTGATGACAACACGTCCAGTTGTATTCCCTGGCGGACGTTTTGTAATTGCGGCAACTCTTGCAGCGACTTTGGGCGTAGCAGTCTGGGTTGTTGTTGCACTAGGCACAAATCCACTCTTGATTCTTGCAGCACTTTCGCTGCTATTTGGTGTTCTATTCGTGCTACCTGTTGGTGGCGCAGATGTTCCAATTGTTATCTCACTCTTAAATGCATTTACTGGTTTAACAGTTGCGGCAAGTGGTTACGTTCTAGATTCAACTCTTCTGATAATTGCTGGAACACTCGTTGGTGCTTCCGGAACAATTTTGACTCGCATGATGGCAGAAGCCATGGGACGCTCCCTCTTTGGAACGCTCTTTGGCGCATTTACAGCAAAGCCTCAAGAAGCAAGTGGCGCTGCAGATGATCGACCAGTTCGTTCAGGATCACCAGATGATGTTGCAATCTTGCTTAACTATGCACGTCGCGTAGTTATTGTTCCTGGATTTGGATTGGCAGTTGCACAAGCGCAGCACACAGTTCGTGAGTTAGCAGATCTATTAATTTCTAAGGGAATCGATGTTGCATACGGTATTCACCCTGTGGCTGGTCGTATGCCGGGACACATGAACGTATTGCTTGCCGAAGCAAATGTTCCTTATGATCAATTAGCTGAAATGGAAGAAGTAAACCCAACGTTTGCACAGACAGATGTCGCAATAGTTATCGGTGCAAATGACGTGGTTAACCCTGCAGCTAAAACTTCTCCTGGTGCACCAATTTATGGAATGCCAATTCTTGAAGTAGCTAATGCTGCAAACATTATTTTCTTAAAGCGGTCAATGCGCCCAGGTTTTGCGGGCATCGAAAATGAATTGCTCTATGACCCAAAGACGATGCTGCTATTTGGAGATGCAAAGGCTTCGCTCACAAAGGTTGTTTCAGCGCTTAAGAACCTCTAATTTCTCAAGTTGCAGGTAGTTGAAAGTTCAACTATTCTCGGCTTATCGAAATAAGGAGTTGAAATGCCAGCAGTTACCGTTAGCGATATAACAATCCTTCCGCGCATTACAGCGGCACCAGGATCACGTGCGCGAACAGTTAAGAGCATCACAACAGCTCCACAAGGTTTTGAAGGTGAAGGCTTTCCAGTTCGTCGTGCATTTGCCGGCGTTGATATGTCAGAACTCGATCCATTTATCCACTTAGATCAAATGGGCGAAGTTGAATATGCGCCAGGTGAGCCAAAGGGAACTCCATGGCATCCACACCGCGGTTTTGAAACTGTTACTTACATTATTGATGGAATTTTTGATCACTATGACAACAATGGTGGTGGCGGAACAATTCAAAATGGTGATACGCAATGGATGACTGCTGGTGCAGGAATCTTGCACATCGAAACTCCCCCAGAACATTTAGTGATGAGTGGTGGTTTGTTCCACGGTTTTCAATTATGGGTAAATCTTCCAGCTGCTAAAAAATGGTCACCTCCTGCTTACCAAGATCTACGTGCCAGCGAAGTTGCACTTCTTGCATCTCACGATGGCGGTGCGTTAATTCGCGTTATTGCTGGAGAAATTGATGGACACAAAGGCCCAGGATCAACACAGACTCCAATTACTTTGGTTCATGCAACCGTTCAACCAGGCGCCGAACTTCGTCTGCCATGGCGCAAGGATTACAACGCACTTGTCTACACATTGGCAGGACATGGATTTGTTGGCGAAGAGTCACGACCAGTTCAGATGGGTCAACTCACAGTCTTTGGTGATGGAGATACTTTGGTTATTCGTGCTGCAAATCAACAAGAAACTCGTTCACCTGAATTAGAACTATTTATTCTTGGTGGTCAACCAATTAAGGAACCTGTTGCGTGGATGGGTCCATTTGTGATGAACACTAAGCGCGAAGTTCTGCAAGCTTTTGAAGACTTCCAAAAGGGATTGCTAGGAACTGTGCCAGCG
>Ga0222712_10004462_pt1 | contig 14622 bp, 9 predicted proteins | sample C33_657DmetaG_FD_165043 | JGI IMG/M metagenome (GOLD analysis project Ga0222712, IMG submission 165043) | Estuarine water microbial communities from San Francisco Bay, California, United States - C33_657D | ecosystem: Environmental > Aquatic > Marine > Unclassified | place: USA: California... | reverse complement strand
AGGCAAGGAAAACATTGCTAATTATTTCATCGCTCACTGGTTCCCTCGTTTAGCTGTTTACAATGACGTGTATGGCTGGCAGCACAAGCAATTCTTAGGTCAAGGAGAGTTTACCTTGAATTTCGGAAATTATAAAGTAGCCATTACGGCTCCGAATGACATCGTTGTGGGTGCAGGAGGAGAATTATTAAACCCAAATCAGGTGATGACAGCTACCCAATTGAAGCGTTGGGAGCAAGCAAAAACGGCGACTCGTCCAGTGGAAATTGTGACACAAGACGAAGCAATCAAGGCAGAGAAAAGTGTTCCGACTGGAAAGAAAACCTGGGTATTTAAAGCAGATAACGTACGTGACTTCGCATTCACAGCTTCCCGTAAGTTCATTTGGGATGCGATGCAGGTGGATGTAGAAGGTAAAAAAGTGTGGGCGATGTCCTATTATTCGAAAGAGGGAAATCCACTTTGGGGTAAGTATTCAACGATGGTGGTAGCGCATACGCTTCGCTCGTATTCGAAGAGAACAGTGGCTTATCCGTATCCAGTAGCTATTTCTTGCCACGCGACAGCAGGAGGTGGAATGGAATATCCCATGATTTCCTTTAATGGGGGTCGTCCGGAAGCAGATGGAACGTACACGGAGAATGTGAAAAACGGGATGATCGGTGTGATTATTCACGAGGTGGGCCATAACTTCTTCCCGATGATCATTAACTCAGATGAGCGCCAATGGTCTTGGATGGATGAAGGTTTGAACACGTTCTGCCAATATTTAGCGGAGCAAGAATGGGATCGTAATTTCCCAGCCCGCCGTGGAGAGCCACAGACGATTGTTCCTTACATGCGTTTAGATTCGAAGAACCAGGTGCCTATTATGGCGAACTCGGAGAATATTATGGATTTTGGCAATAATGCGTATGCCAAACCAGCTACGGCTTTAAATATCCTGCGTGAAACGGTAATGGGTCGCGAATTATTCGATTATGCATTTAAAGAATATGCACGCCGTTGGGCATTCAAACAACCGTATCCGGCAGATTTCTTCCGTACGTTAGAAGATGCGTCAGGTGTGGATTTGGATTGGTTCTGGAGAGGTTGGTTCTACGGAACGGAGCCAGTAAATCAGTCCATCGAGACCGTAGAATGGTTCGGGATCGATACGCAAGATCCAACAGTTAAGAAGGCAGGAGATAAGGCAGTAGCTGAAGCGAAAGCAAAAACGATGTCAGCCATTCGCAATAAAACTGACATTAAACGCACGGTAGTAGAAGAGAATCCAGATTTGACGGATTTCTACAATACCTACGATCGTTTTGCTCCTACAGAAGCGGATAAAAAGAAATACCAAGACTATATGGCATCTTTAAATGAAGACGAAAAGAAATTAGTGACGGAAGGCAAAAACTTCTACGTGGTGAACTTCAAAAACAAAGGTGGCTTACCGATGCCAGTGATTGTTAAATTGAGCTATGAGGATGGTACGGATGAGGTATTGCGTTTCCCTGCGGAGGTTTGGCGCTTGAACGATGTGACAGCGAAGAAGATTATTCCAACTTCGAAGAAGGTCGTTAAGTGGACGCTTGACCCATTCTATGAGATAGCGGACATCGATACGGAAGACAATTCCTTCCCACGCGAGCCTGCACAACCTACGAAGGTCCAATTGTTCAAGATGCAAGGCAGAACTTACAGCGGAGGACCTAACCCGATGCAAGAAGCCAAGAACGCGAAAGAGAAATCCGGAGCGGTGACTGGATCGAAAAACAACTAAAATAGAAAAGCCCCTTTTACGAGGGGCTTTTTTTTATTCTTGATCGATTAGATTCAACTTCGAAAGATCTAACTCCGTCCTTTGGTTTCGGCTGAAATACATCGGGAGGAATTTAAAGCCAAACTTAAAGTCTTTAATGGCATAGGAAGCTCTTGCTACGACCACACTAGAATAGACTTCATCAAAGCCGCTCAGATAAGCGGATATTTCAGGCTGAAGGTTGACGATATCTTTTTGGGATAAACCAAAAAACGGGCTGTGCTCATCTATCGGATGCACCACGGTCCAGTTCAATACTAAACTATCTACGTGGCTTCGCTCTAAGTTTAAATTAAAAAATTGATAACCCTTATTTTTCGTCACAATGCGGGCATTCAATTTTACCTCCGCATTCGTTAAGAGGTGATCGTCTTTGTAACAAACAAGTCGAAACATGAAGGCATGTCCCTCTTTATACTTCGCATACACCAAGCTCTCGGAAAAGCGAATAAAGGACCTCGGGCGTGAAAAACGACCATATAAAAGACCCGCGGCAATGGCAAACGAAAGAAAACCAATCAACGATTCTACCGCCGCAATCCAGTTCGTTAACTCACCCACCGGGTTTACTCGACCATACCCTACGGTCGTAAAAGTCTGAGTGGAAAAGAAGAATAATTCCTTAATTCTTCCCCAAAATTTTACTTTCTCTACCCCTTCTAAACCCGATGGGCCCGCAAGCCAATAGAGCGCAGTGAAGAAGCAATTGATCAGAAAGTAAAAGATGAAAATGATGCTTAGGAAGCGCCAACGAGGCATCGTTAGCATACTTTGGTAGCCACTCGCCCGATCCCGAACGCTGATACCAATTCGTTTGATATTAAAACTCCCGTCTTTGTTGACCATTCGGCCACCCATATCCGAGGTTCTTTCCCCAAAACCCGTGTCTTGATTTACGTTTTCGATCATAGTCTATTAAACAAACCACAATTTAAGCGATGCAATCACTAATACCAAAGCCAAAATCCATTTCACCTTTGTATTCGAGGCAATCGCCGCACCCCACCTAGCTCCTAAATATCCTCCCACCAGCGATGCCCCTAACCAATAGATCATTTGGGATTGATCCAAAGGAATCCAAGTTTTCAATCCCACTAAACCTGAAACGGAATTCACGAAAATAAACAAGGCAGAAACGGCCGCCGCCTCTTTCAAAGAAGCCCAGCGGAAAAGAAGTAGCAGCGGGCTCAAAATAATGCCACCACCTATGCCGATCATTCCGGAAAGTAAACCGATGGCGGACCCCGTGAGTACGCCTACTCCTAGGTTTAGTTTTTGCGAAGAGTCTTCCTTCAAAACGACTACCATTCGAATCACCGCTAAAAATAAGCAAGCCCCCAGAATCTGTTTGTAGGTTGAATCAGTTAGCGGAATGCGTGCGCCAATAAATGCAAGAGGTATAGACCCCAGAGCAAATGGCCAAAATAATTTCCATTTAAAATACCCCTGGCGATAAAACGCAATAAACGACATGAGCGAAACCCCTAGATTTAACAAAAGGGCGGTTTGTTTCATCACGGGGGGAGCGATGGCAAAAAGGGCCATCACGGCTAAATACCCACTAGCCCCTCCGTGTCCTACGGAAGCATACAAGAAGGCCATGATACCCAGCAAGACGATTAATTCCACGCTATTTTCGAAGAGCTAGTTGGAAATAAATGAACATCTTTTCCCAATCAGCCACGCGAATACGTTCTTCCTTAATTCTGGTAGCTGGCAAAGATTTGATTTTCTCAAAAAGTCGAATGTAATATTCGTAGGCTAATAAACAGCCTTTGCGAGCGACGTCAGGCAAGCGGTGAATCCCGCGTAAACCCGCATCAAAATCTAGCTGAATATCCGCCTCAATTTCTTTTTTCTCTTCATCCGTGAAGGTCGTGAAATCGATTCCAGGGAAATAAACCCTCCCTCGCTCATCGTAATCGGAACGGATATCCCGAAGGAAATTGATTTTTTGGAAAGCGGATCCCAGCGCACACGCATCCTCTTTCAAAGATTCGTATTGCTGCGCATCTCCATCACAGAAAACACGAAGACACATCAAACCCACGACCTCTGCTGACCCATAAATGTATTTTTTATATTCTTCCGGATTGTAATCACGCTTCGTTAAATCCAACTCCATGGAATACAAAAAGGCATCGATTAATTCGCGCTCCATCCCAAACTTGTTCACCGCCCACTGAAAGGAATGAAGAATGGGATTTAAACTAATTTTCTCCTCGATCGCCCGGTAAGTATCTTCTCTAAAACGTTGCAATAAAGCGGCTTTATCGTGGCTATGAAAAGTATCGACAATCTCATCGGCTAATCGAACAAAGCCATAAACGGCATAAATAGGATCATGCACTTTTTCATCCAAGGTGCGAATTCCTAAAGAAAAAGAGGTCGAATAAGCTTTTGTTAGCAACTTACTCGAGGCCAAAGAAACCTCTAAATATAAATCCATATTATCCTTTTAATTCTTTATCGACTTCAGTCGCTACCACAATCCCTGAAATTAAAGATGGAGGTACGCCCGGGCCTGGAACCGTTAATTGTCCTGTATAATACATATTATCCAAGTGCTTATTTTTCAAAGTTGGCTTCAAAATCGCCGTCTGCATCAGCGTATTCGCTAATCCATAGGCATTCCCCTTGTAAGCATGGTAATCTGATTTGAAATCTCGGTGCGCATACGAGCGCTTGTATACAATGGAATCGCGAATGGAAACGCCACAATGTGCCTCTAAGCGATCCATCAATTGCTCAAAATACTTTTCTCTTCCCTCTTCCGTATCTTCTAAATCCGGTGCCACAGGAATCAACAAAAAGATATTTTCACAACCTTCCGGAGCCACTGATGGGTCCGTCACTGAAGGTGCTGAGGCATAAAATAAGGGATCTGAAGGCCAAGCAGGATCCGTATAAATTTCGTGTGAATGCACCGTGAAATCACGGTCAAAAAACAAGTTATGGTGTTTTAAATTAGGCAAGCGCTTCGAAATTCCTAGATAAAATAAGAGCGACGAAGGAGCCATCACGCGCTTGTCCCAATAGGCTTCATCGTAATTGCGTAAACCATCACCCAGTAATTCTTCCACATGGTGGTAATCTGCACCTGCCACTACCGCATCTGCTTCAATTAAGCCGGCAGCCGTTTGGACGCCTTGCACTTTTCCATTTTTGATATCAAAACCCAGAACCTCCGAATTGTAGGCTATCTTCACCCCTTTTTCTTCGGCTAATGCCACCATCCCTTTTACGATGTTGTGCATACCGCCCATGGGATACCAGGTACCTAATTTGATTTCAGCATAATTCATTAAGGAATACATCGCAGGTGTATTTTCCGAAATCGCTCCTAAAAAGAGGATGGGGAACTCCATCAATTTCAATAAAGTAGGCGATGTGAAGAATTTGCGAATGTGCTTGTAGAACGAGGTAAAGACATCAATTCGTACGGCGTCTACCAACAATTTCAAGCTCAAGAATTCCGTGATTTTACGAGAGGGCTTCCAAACAAATTCCTGAATTCCCACCTTGTATTTATAGGCTGCTTGCTCCATAAAGGAATCTAGCTGAGCCCCAGAACCCGCTTCATACGATTCAAAAAGTTTTTTCAAATCAGCATAATTCGCTGGCAAATCAATGGTTTCTGTTTCTGAAAGAATAACAGAATAAGACGGATCTAAGCGTACTAAATCATAATAGTCTGACGGCTTTTTACCAAAACGTCCAAAATAGGTCTCAAAAATATCCGGCATCCAGTACCAAGAAGGACCCATATCGAAAGTAAAACCATCGGATTGAAACACCCGAGCTCTACCGCCTGCGTGATCGTTTTTTTCTAGAATTTGGACTTCGTATCCTTTTGAGGCTAATTCTGTCGCGGCCGAAAGACCGGAAAAACCTGCTCCTATGACGATTACTTTTTTCATACTATGCTCTAATTTAACAAATATACCAATCTTTCTGAAGGGAGAAGGGCTAAAAAGAAAAAGCCAGATAAAATCTGACTTTTTAACTCCTTCTGTTAACCAAAAAACTAATCAAAACCTATTACGTACTTAAGCATACATGTGTAAATGATTTTTCAAATCACGTCTTGCCATAAAGATTCTATTTTTAACCGTTCCGATAGGTAAATCCAATTCTTCAGCGATTTCGTGGTATTTGAAACCTTCGAAATACATCATAAATGGAACTCGGTACATAGAATCAATTTTAGCTAAAGCTGATTGAATGTCTTCGCTGATAAAAGAGTTCACTGCAGAATTTTCCTGCAGTGACTCCATTGAGTTGATGAAGTGTAAATTATCTGTTGTATCGATGAACGTGTTACGGCGCACCATACGTTGGTATTGCGTGATGAAGGTGTTCTTCATAATCGTAAATAACCAAGCCTTCAGGTTAGTTCCGTCTTGGTATTTCTCCCGATTGGTAAAAGCCTTTACTAAAGTGTCTTGCACTAAGTCGTTCGCGTCATCTCCATCTTTGGTCAAACGCAAAGCAAATGGGCGTAAAAACTTCGAAAACGTGCCTATTTGATAAGTAAACTCTAAAGCTGTCATATTCGTGAGTGATTTTGTTCAACAAATTTATAAAAAGATTAAACAAAACAAATATTTTGTTTAAAAAATTTTAAAAAAGTTTAAACAAAAATTTTGTAGCCTTAAGATGTCCATTCATCGACATATCGAATGCATTCATCTTTTAGGCTTTGCCCGATTCGCAAAAAAGCGCTTTTTAGCCTATCTTTAAGCCCTATTACCCTTATGAGATACTTAATTATCCTTTTCTTATTCCTTTCATTCAGCAACTTTGCGCAGACCTCCTGTCATTGTTCGCTGAAGGGAATTGTGGCTTCAAAAGAGCGCAAAGAGAAGGTTCCAGGTGCTTATGTCTATATAAAAGGCACAAATAAGGCCACCGTCACAGATGCCAATGGCTTATTTCTGATCAAGGATTTATGCCCAGGGAAATATAACTTGGTTTGTCAAATGGCGAGTTTTGACCCCATTGAGACGACTATCAACCTTACCGATGAGCACGAGGAAGATTTTGAATTGAGTGCACATGATGAACATTTACAAGAAGTATTTGTCCAAGGAAGAAAGCAAGAAATTACCTCTCAATTAAAAACACAATTGTCTCAGGAAGAGCGTTCTCAACGAGACGGCTTGTCTTTGGGCGAAATGCTAAAGGGATTAACGGGAGTCCAAAGCTTACAAACGGGTAGCTCCATTTCAAAACCCGTCATTCACGGATTACATTCCAGTCGCGTGATCATATTAAATCAAGGAGTTAGACAAGAAGGCCAAAACTGGGGCAGCGAACACGCTCCCGAAATCGACCCCTTTGTTTCTAAAAACATTCAAGTAATCAAGGGCCCAGGTGGTTTGCGCTATGGGGGCGACGCTATCGGAGGGATCGTCATGCTAGAACCAGATGCACTACCTGACACCTCCGCCATTCATGGTTCGATTCAAAGTATCTATTTTACCAATGGTCGGCAAGGGGTGGTTTCTGGGCTTTTGGAGGGAGGTATTCCGAAGGCCAAAGGCTGGGGATGGCGCGTTCAAGGCACATGGAAAGACGGAGGAAACGTACAAACGGCTGACTATTACCTGAGTAACACGGGCGTAAAAGAGGAAAATGTCTCCTTCGGATTGGGGTATAAATCAAATCGCATGGGAGCGGACTTATTTTTAAGTCGATTCCATAATGTGATTGGCATCTATGAAGGTTCTCATATAGGAAACATCGCAGATTTAGAGAATTCAATCGCTAGAAGCAGGCCAATAGCGGCATTTACGCCTCAGAAGTTTAGTCGAAGAATTGAACGACCGAATCAAGATATTTGGCATGACTTAGGAAAAATCAAGGCTTTTTACCACTTGGCCTCCATGGCCACTTTGCGCGCAACTGTAGCTGCCCAATCCGACGAGCGCTGGGAATTAGATGTGTTAAGAGCTGGGAAAAACATCAATACGCTTCGCTTTAATTTGAATACATATAGTGGTGAATTTCTGTACGATGAAACGAATACGAACAAGCTTTGGAAAGGGCAATTTGGGTTTACTTTCTTAGACCAGGGAAACATTACCTCGGGCAATCGCGTACAAAATCCTACGCTAACGACCAGTTTACTTCCGAACTATAGCCTTCAAAATATAGGTGTTTTTGCGCTGGAAAGACGTGCGACAGAAAAATGGGAGTTCGAGGCGGGCTTTCGTTTTGATGTAAAAGAGATTGAGACACACCGACCTAAGATCAACTTTTCTCCCACCATTCTCCGCAAGAACAATTCTTTCGACGGATGGTCTGGAAGCTTAGCCTATACCTACCATTGGAATGTGGTAGCTGAATCTCAAATCACCGTTTCACGCGCTTTCAGAGCCCCGGGAGCGAATGAATTATTCTCCAATGGCGTGCATCACGGTGCCGGAGCCTATGAGATTGGCGACCCGAATCTAAAAGGGGAGTCAGCGGTTAACCTGAGCTTCAGCACAAATTTCAAACCAGAAAGATGGGATATCGAGCTAGGATTGTACTCGAATCAGATTCATAACTTCATTTATTTAAAACCTGAGGTGTTCAATGGCGCAGCCGTTTATGCCACAACGGTTCGAGGCGTATTTCCGATCTTCAGTTACCAACAGGTGAATGCCCATTTTCAAGGGATTGATTTTCAAGCGGGATACCTGTTAACACCGCGCTTTTCGATACAACAGAAAACGAGCATTGTTCGCGCTTTTGATACAGCGAATGATCAATTCTTAGTGGGGATTCCAGCAGATCGCTTTGAATATATCGCGCGTTATGCCTTCAAAAAATACAACCAATATGTGAGCGCGGGCTTAACACAAGTCGCTAAACAAAATCGCGTGGAACCAGGATCTGATTACGCGAACCCTCCCGCAGGCTATTTTCTAGTGAATGTCAATTGGGGAATTAATCTGCACTCGTTCGAAATAAATCTGCGTATTTCAAATGCCTTGAATGCGGCATACCGCGACTATTTAAATCGATTCCGCTATTATGCAGACGATCAAGGACGCAATATCAGCTTGAAATTAGGATATAATTTCTAGCGACGAAGCCAGGATTCTGGGTTTTGGCGTACGGTGTTTTTCCAAACCTGGAAGTTAATCTCTGCCGTTCCATCATCATCCGAAGCGACCGAACCAATACGCTGACCCGTTCTCACACGCGTCCCCACACTAACCGAAACGTTCGCAAGTTTACTGTACACCGTGAAGTAATCACCGTGTTGAATCGCCACCACCATGTTAATACCTGGAATATTCACCACGGATTGTACCACCCCATCATACACCGAATGAACCGGCGAACCTGGGGAAGTTTGAATATCAATCCCATTATTATTGATCATCACCCCTTTCAATAGCGGGTGTTTGTGAACTCCAAAATGATCCGAAATAAATCCAGACGGCACAGGGAATGGCATTCTACCCCGCAAGGCAGCAAATGAACTGGCTAATTTCGCCTCGTCCGCGTTCATGTAATAGGTATTACTTTCGATCTTTTTCTCCTCCACTGGAGCTGGAGCTGGTTCCGCTTTGGGTGCTTTTTTCGATTCTGCCACCACTGATTTCTTCTCTTCTTTTGTTGAAGCCTCTTTTTTCTCCGAAGATTTCTCCGATGGTTTCTCTGCCGCAATTTTCGTTGTCTCGCCTTTCTTCAACTCTGGCAAAGCTGGCTTAACTACCTCTACTTTCTTCACCTGACGTGCCTGACGAAGCTTTCGCTCCCTTTCGATACTTTTTTGGATCTCCCGTTGTACGATTCCAGCGATCAAATTATCTAGTTTACGAACCGCTAACTTCTTACGTTCTAACTCCGTTTTTAATTTCTTCTCCTGCTGTGTTAAAACCGTCACCACTTTATCCTCCTTCGTTTTCAACACCTCTAATTTCTTCTTCTCCCCTTCCTTTTCCACTAATACTTTCTTCTCCTCCTGTTTCTTGTAAACGACTTTTTGCTCCTGCGTCATTAAATCTTGACGCGTCTTGTAAATTAAATCTGCTTGCTTCTTCCGATTGGCAGAATAATGGCGTAGGTAATCAAAGCGACGAACGAACTCACCTAAATCATTCGATAACAAGAGAAAACTCATCTTATTGTAGACGGTGGATGACTTTTGGGCTTCATAAATCATTAAAGCATATTCCTTCTTCAAACGCTCTAATTTCGCCTTCAACACATCACCCTCTTCGCGCAATTTTTCAGCCTCCTCTGCTAAGATTTGCTGGTTTTGTTCGAGTACCGAGATTTGTTTTTTCTGAACTCCGATTTGCTCTTTTAAGACATTCAATTTCCCGATCGACGCATTTTTCTTTTTCGACGTACGCGAGATGATGGAATTTAGCTCCTTGATTTTGGATAAATTATCTTTCTTCTGTTGCTCTAATGCGGCTTTTTTATCCGACTGAGCAATGGAATTAAACGCAAATAAAAGACTGACTATAAAAACGAAATATCTCAAGGTGTTAATTCTTTAATAGTTTAGCGGGCACTTTAAAAGGGAATTCCAAGGGAGTATCTAGCAATTCCACTTTGGAATATTTAATCGTAATCAAGGTTTGATTGACTTGATTCTGTTTGTTTTTAACGTCTAGCGTAATCGAGCTGGAGAAAGGGAAAAGTGCCGAATTCAGCGTGGCAAAATCCTCGTAATCCAAGGTCATTTTATTTGAAGAGGGCACATCGCTTACCGATAATTTCTTCAGTTTGCGATTAGGACCCACCCAATTATTTACCTCCACGTGCCCTTCCTGTTGTTTAACTAAGAAGTTTTCATTCTCGCGAACTACGCGGCGCGTATTATTTTTCTTGTAAGGCTGATTGCCCACGATCATGTTTTGGAGCAAATCATAGGACACTTTGAAACCTAGACTTGTACTTAAACTATCGTAGGTCAGATTCGTGTATTCGTTATTAATCTTGTGGTAGAATTGTACCCGATCCTTCGTGAATAAAACCGCTGCCCCGGAGATCATCGAAACTGAAATATTTGCCCAGATGACAGAGTCCTTCTTCATCCGGATATCGACGATGTAATTATCGGTGTTGTTTTTTGTCTTCCAAACGACCTTCGACTTCGCCTTTAAATAGGTAAAACTTAAGTCATCTGAAGCGGATTGTTGATCTAGGTTTTCGGCTAGAGGAGCCACCACAATAGGTGTCGAATCCACCTGAATAGTATCGGTTTTCACTTCCTGAATCACGGCCACTGTCGCCTTAGGAGCGCAGGCGCCTAACAGAAACAAGAAAACAAGACCGTAAATATTCCGCATAGAAATGGGTATGAATAGTCAAAAATAGCTCAATTTTCGGGAATTTGACGCATCTGAATCTTTTTATCTACAGATTGCCTGCCTGGTTCAAGACGAAGCGCCTCCTTCCAGGCCTCCACGGCTTTATCCACTAGTTTCAATCGAAAAAGCACATCGCCATAATGTTCCCACAAAGTAGCCGACACATTTTCTCGGTCTTTCAGTGCGGCCTCCATCGCCACACGTGCCTCCGGATAGCGTTTCAACTCATATAAAACCCAAGCCCTCGTGTCTAAATATGTGCCATTTTTAGAGTGGTCAACCACTAATCGCGCGGAAAGCGAATCTGCTAGGGATAATTTCTCTTTACGAATCGAGAGGAAATAACTGTAATTATTGAGCACGTGATCGTCTTTGGGATTCGCTTTCAAGGCCTTATCGAAGGCGGCATCGGATGCGGCATTATTTCCCAAAGCTTGGTAAGCATCCCCTAAAATTGGATACACCCAGGCTGCCATATGCGGGTAATTTTCGAGGGCCTCGAGCGCATGCGCCACCACTTGATTCTTTTGATTTAATTCCCAATCTAATTGAATAATGCGCACCCATAATTCCTCCTGCACGGGCCCTAAGCCTGCTGCTTTTAAATAGAAGGCATTTTTTTCTGCGAGATCTTTACTTTCATCTCCTTTCGATAAGAATACGAATTGCTTCACCCGGATCATATCCGGTTCTCCATCGAGGCGATGGTCATCATAAGCTATGAGCTTTTCGAAACAGTCTAAGGCCTTTTTGTATTCTTTATTTGCTAAAAGCAAGTCTCCATAGAGCACCCCGTAATCGAAGGAATAAGGAGATAAAAGATGTGCCTTTTCGGCATTGGTTCGGGCTGACGTGAATTGTTTTTCGGCAAGGTAGCTTTTGGCCAAATAATAAAAAACCGCCGGCTCCTGGGTTTGCACCTTCGCCAGTTTCTCGAAAACCAAAATCGCCTCCGAAAAATCCTCCTTTATGTAGGCGCGCATCCCGTCGACCATCAAGTCTTCTGATTGCGCCTGTATTTGGAAAAACCCACCTAGAAGTATCATCAAATAAGCGAGTTTCCGAATCATGCGATTTAGGCTACGGTGACGTTCACAAACAAATTAGACTCATCAAAGGTAATTTCAGTCGAAGCCGAATCCACCCATTCCAAACTCAAGGCTTGCACCTCTTGCGAAATGTATCCCTTAAATTCATTCAAGCTGGCCGTCCATTCGTCATCCGAACGCTGCACTTGGATATTTATTTTATCGGTCACATCGAAACCAGAATCTTTACGCAGGTTTTGGATACGGTTCACGAACTCGCGTGCATTTCCTTCGCGCACTAATTCCGGCGTTAAGGTATTATCTAACGCAATCGTCAAACCACCCTCACTCGCCGTCAAATATCCTGGCATATCCTCCGTTAAGATTTCGATATCCGCTAGGGCAATTTCAAATCCTTGAATACTCGCTGAACCAGCTGACTCGATAGCCGTTAAATCCTCCGAAGACATGCCCGTAATTGCCTCCGCAACCACTTTCATATCTTTCCCAAACTTAGGACCTAAGGCTTTGAAATTAGGCTTCACTTTCTTATTCAATACACCAGATGCGTCGTTCAAGTAATTGACTTCCTTCACGTTGACCTCAGATTTAATCAAATCTTCCACGCGACGGATTTGATCTCTTACCGACTCTTGCAAAACAGGCACTAATACTTGCGCTAATGGCTGACGTACTTTCAAACGGTGAACCTTGCGAATCGAGTGAACGAGCGAACATATACCTTGCGCTAATTCCATCGACGTTTCTAAGGCCGGGTTTTGCAGGCTCGGATTTACCTTCGCAAAATGCGTCAAGTGAACCGATTCTTTCCCCGTTAAATTCTTGTACAACCACTCTCCGTAGAACGGCGCGATAGGCGACATTAACTGCGCCACCGTCTCTAAACAATGGTATAACGTCTCGTAAGCCGCTTGTTTATCTGCATTAATCGCCTGATTTGCCGTTTCCGGATTCCAGAAGCGACGGCGTGACAAGCGAACATACCAGTTAGACAAGTGATCACATACGAAATCTTGGATGGCACGACCTGCTTTCGTAGGCTCGTACGTCTCAAATGACTCGTCCACTTCCGCAATTAAATTCATTAATTTAGATAGAATCCAACGGTCTAATTCCGTTAAATCTTCCTCCTGAATGCCCTTGGACACGAATCCATCCAGGTTCGCATACATCGCGAAGAAATTATAGGTATTGGTCAGGGTGCCAAAAAATTTGTTACGCACCTCCGTAATCCCAGCTAAATCAAATTTCAAGTTATCCCAAGGCTGCGCATTGGTAATCATGTACCAGCGGGTAGGATCAGCTCCATAACTCTTCAGCGTTTCGAATGGATCGATGGCGTTGCCTAATCGCTTAGACATTTTGTTTCCATTCTTATCTAGCACTAATCCTGTCGAAACGACATTCTTAAATGCCACAGAATCTTCCACCATGCTCGAAATAGCGTGCAAAGTAAAGAACCAACCACGCGTTTGATCCACCCCTTCCGAGATGAAATCCGCCGGATAACTCTGCTTGAATATATCTTGATTTTCAAACGGATAATGCCACTGTGCAAACGGCATCGCACCCGAATCGAACCAAACGTCAATCAAATCCAATTCACGTGTCAACACATTTCCAGTCTTAGAAAGCAAGAATACCTCATCCACAAATGGACGGTGTAAGTCTGCTTCTCCAGCCGCTAATGCCTGTAAAAAGGCTGCATTGCCTTTCTTCTGAACGTCCGACAGAGTCCCTGAAGCCTGCGCCTTTTCGATCTCCTCTTTCAATTGCGCTAAAGAACCGATGCAGATTTCCTCTGAACCATCTTCCGTCCGCCAAATAGGCAGCGGAGTTCCCCAATAACGTGAACGAGATAAGTTCCAATCCACTAAGTTCTCTAACCAGTTGCCGAAACGTCCTGTTCCCGTCGACTCTGGTTTCCACTGAATCGTCTTATTTAAGGCAATTAATTTATCTTTTACCGCCGTCGTCTTGATGAACCAAGAGTCTAGTGGATAGTATAAAACGGGCTTATCCGTTCTCCAGCAGTGTGGATACGGGTGATCAAATTTCTGTACGTTAAAGGCTTTATTTTCCGTCTTTAACTGAATCGCAATACGCTCATCCACAGACAGGTACTTATCGCGACCTTGCTTCATGCGCTCCGCTTCTTTCTCCTCGTCGGTTAAATAGGCTTCTTTTACGGGTTCCAAAGCATAGTCCGTCACTTGAGCCACAAAACGGCCTTGGCGATTCACTAATGGCACTTCTTTGCCGTTTTCGTCTGTGATTAATAACGCTGGTATATTGTTTTGGGCAGCCACTCTAAAGTCATCCGCACCGAAAGTCGGCGCCGTATGCACCATACCCGTTCCATCTTCGGTCGTCACAAAATCCCCTAAGATCACGCGGAATGCTGGCGCCGATGGCTGCACATACGGCATCAATTGCTCGTATT
>Ga0222712_10004456_pt1 | contig 14630 bp, 20 predicted proteins | sample C33_657DmetaG_FD_165043 | JGI IMG/M metagenome (GOLD analysis project Ga0222712, IMG submission 165043) | Estuarine water microbial communities from San Francisco Bay, California, United States - C33_657D | ecosystem: Environmental > Aquatic > Marine > Unclassified | place: USA: California... | reverse complement strand
ATAGCAGTTGTATAATCTGCATTTTGAGTAGTTGGATTTAACCAAATAGGTACACTTGGCTGACCATAATCAATAGAAACACTACCATTCGTAGAAGTAGTTAAAACACTATAATTGGCATCTAAACTTACATAACCAACCCCAACAATATAAGAAGCATTATTATTAGAAAGAGTAAAGTTTTCTAAAAAAGGTGTACCATAGTAGTTATTATCAATTAGTGTTGTGATAGAAGCACCGATAGTTTCCCTTACGAGTACATTAATGCCTACATTTATATCTGAACCTATTGTTGGAGAATTACCATTTACGCTTATGTTATCTCCTAAAAGAATTAAACTTGTTGCATTTGTAGTTGGTACACTTTGTGGATTTGATAAAGTTCCCGTATTGAATGTACCACCATTATCAATAGTAACATCCCCCGTACTTGAAAATTGAGTATTAACTGAATAGAACAATTGTACTGAAGTTACTGCGGTAGAACTCAAAATTTCAAGAGTAGTAAATGCTTGAACATCATTATAGGTTTTAATAAAAGTTGAACCACCTACTATATCATAGTAAAATGAACTTACACCTAATTGATTTAAAGCAATAATAATACCATCCAAAGTCTTTTGTTGTATGGTTGTCGTTACTGAACTTCCATTACCAAATGTCAAAATTATCGTATCGTATGTGCTTAAATTACTCGCTATTGAAGTAATATCCCAAGAATACTCCGTAAATTGATTACTAATATCTTGCAAATTTGTTGGATTTGACAAGAAACTCATTAGTATATTAGAATTAGTATTGTTTACTAACTTGAACGAAATTTCACTTGGAGTGGATTGTTGCTTTGTTGCCATTCTATGTTATTATTAAAATCTTCAAAAAAGTTAAATATTCCCGTAGCGGTTTCAAATGCTTTAAAGTTGCTTTGTCCTAAAACATCTTGACCATTTTTATCTACAAAACTTTCTTTGCTGATTTGATTTGAATATAATTTTAATAAAAGAGTTGTTTGTGCTAAAAGGATAAATTGTAATGAATCTTGACCATTTATAATAACATCATTTCTATTCATTTGCAGAAACAATGTATTTTGTTGTTGATATGGAGAAACAACGGGTACAATGTCAAAGATTGTAGTGCTACCATTTACATCATACTTTTTAAACTGAACTATTCCGTTCAATTGTTGAAGATTTGGTGAAGATAAATATACCTGATATGCTTTATAAACAAAATCCCCCAACGATTTCCGAATATCTTGGTAACTTGGTTCGCCAATTGTTTGTACGGAAACTGCGGGTATGGGTTGAATTGTTACTACTGCATTAAATATTGGCATATTAAGTTGTCAAATACTCTTTTACATTACCTTGTTTAAGTAATTCTATTCTATTAATCTTATCGGTTTTCATTTGCACACTCCAATAATCTCCAACATAAAAAGGACTACCAATTAGTAGTTTATGCTGAACACCATTAACATCAATTATTGCTCTACCATTTTGATAATCCGCTTCAATAACGCTAACTTTTGGTTTCTTACCATACTTCTTCCACAAATCGTAAGCGGTTAAAATAGCATTTACTGCTACAATATATGATACCGCACCTAATACGAACTTTAAGTTCCTTTCTACATTTGTTTTAATTTCAGAAGCCATATTATCCGTTATTTACAATAATATCTTTATCGTTCAAATCTTTAACCGCTAATTTATTGTCTTGTCTTCTACGATATACTCGCATACCCATTTCGTGTGCTAATTCATCGTTAAGTTTATCCAATTCCTTTTGTGGCTCTCCATTATTATAAGCATTCACATACGCTTGTAATGCTTTAAACGCTTTACTTGCAGTAGGGTTTGCTTTAGCATCTTTTTTGCTCATTGTGGGTGCAGTTATCTTTGTTCTTTCCTTTGGGTCTGCTTCTTGAACACCATTAAACCCAACTTCTAAAGATTTTTTAGGTTTAGGTTTTATTATCCAAAAAAGTAATCCCGCAGTACCAAATACAACTACCGCTTTTTGTAAGTTTGTCATAAGTTATTTTTTTATAGCGTAATATATACCATAAATAGCAATAGCACCAATAACAATGCTTATTACAAGTCTATTTTTATCCTTCTTGTATAAGTCTGCTACTGATTGCTCTTTTGCTTGTCTAATAAGTTCGTAAGTATCGGTTCTATCTTGTGATGATATAACTCCACCCTTTGCCAAAATATCGTTTAATTTGGCTTGTAATAAGTCTTTGCGAGTTACTAATTTATCCTCAATAGCACCTTTAAGTTCTTTTATCAAATCATCCATAAATTAAAATTTTAAATTCAATTTATCGTTTAAATTCTTTAAGTTTTGTTGTTGTTCTTGTGCTTGTTGGAATATAGTTTTACCACCAAAAACTTGACTTGAAATAACATCATTGTACTCTTTCAAAGTGAATTTGTTTTTGCCAAAAACTCTTGACAAAACCGCTTCAGTTTTTACACCCCAAATACCATCTTGCTCAATTTCGGGCATACCCGCTTTTGCTTGTAAAAGACCTATTTCATAACCTTTAGAACCTTTCTTAATAGGGAAATCTTTAGGTTGTAATCTATTTAAACTTTGATATTTTTTAGGAGTAGGTGCAACATTAGTAGTTACAACTTCAGCAGTTGTATTAATTGTTTGTTCGGGTGTAGCAGAAGGTTTGTTAAACATTTTGATAACAACATAAGCAAGTCCTAATAGACCTCCAAACATCAATAAGTTTTTAGTTTGTTTTGTCATGGTTTTTTATTAAAAAGATTTGAAATAGGTTTTAAAATATCTACATTAGTCAATGTTTGTATGTTTTCACGAAGTGATTGTACCTCCGAAATAGCAATAACCATTACAATTGGCTTAACTAAAATATCTTGGTGCAAGTAAGTTTCAAGGTTTTTTGCCACTATAATACCAATAAAATATCCAAATGAAACCCAAAATTTGTGTATCGCTTTTGCACTTGAAAATGTGTTGCTTTTTAATGCCTTGCCAATACCCGTAAAAAAATCAGCAATGACCAAGAAACCCACAAAAAGGAAAACTTCTCTCAAAGGGGTAAAATAAGCAACTAAACCCGCAAGTATGCTTATCCAATATTTATACAAAATTGTTCTCATAGATTCTTTTTAATCCTTATCAAAGATATAAAAAAACCTACAAAAAATGTAGGTTATTTGATTTTTCTCCATATTCTCTCATGGGCAAAGTAAATCATAGGTTTTATCAAAAAATCGCCTAACCCTACTCCTATACCCACTTTATAGTCATTTGTTGCTAAATAAGTCAATATGAATGAAGTTGCAGACCCTACAATACGATATGATAGGGTTTTAAGCATATCCCTTAAAACTCCGTTATAAATCGCCATTTTCCCTCATTTTTTCCCTTATTTTAGTAGCCGAAATATCCGCTATTTCGCTTGGCGGTACAAATTCCACAATATCATACCCTACACCCCTTCCAAAGTTGATGGAAACAATATTAGGAACAATAGCAACCCTTATCCTATCATCAAAGATTTCTTGGTAATAATGTTTAATAATGTTCTCTTTAACTTGTTCAGCAGTAAAAGGGTTTTTTTCATTCGGCTCAATATCTCTAATCATTATTAACACATTACCCCCATTATCCAAAACTTGCTGAAACAATTGTTGATGACCTTCGTGTAAAGGTTGCCAACGACCTAAAAAAGCATGAAATCCTTTCGGGTCATTTGGCATAGAAGATTCTACATGATATTTCTTTTCCCAATTACTCATTTTAGTAAATTTTATCAGTTTTATTAAATATTGCACTTTTGATTTGGTTCATACACTCCTCAATTGTAAGTTCAGAAGTGTTTAATTTCAAATCATACTCTTGTTCGGTTGGAATGTCAAAATCTTGAACATGGTTTTGCTCTCTACCCCTATTTTCAGCAGAAGAATACTCTAAATAAACCAACAAAGAATTGTTTGGAATAAGTTCTTTTAAATAATCCCTCATTTCTTTATAAGGAGTTACAAATGAAGCAACTACATTGTATTTTTCGCTATCAAGGAATTTAGCAATATCAATTGCTCTTGTAATGTTTGCCACTCGACCGATTCGGTCATAAGAATTGTTCTTATACAATTTTCTTAATTCATCGCCATCCAAATTCATAGTTTGGTAAATAGCATGACCAAGATTGTGAATAAAAGTTAATTCAGCCAATGTAGTTTTACCGCTACATGGTTGTCCATAAATCCAAATTACCATAGTTATTGAGTTACGATGTCAGCAATTTCTCTGCCATCAATTTCTTGATAAATAATTCTTTTTACTTTGCAACTAATGTGATGCTTCAATCCAACCCCTTCCATTTCTTCACTTGTAGTGTAGCACTCTCCAAAGATTTTAATTTCATTAACAAGTCTTTCTTGACCATCAATAATCAATCTCCATTTTTTAGGATTAGTTATTGCATGGTAGTCGGTATTAAATCTAATTTTCACTTCCATATTTTTTTAATTAAAAAGTTTAGGATTTTTAAAATTATCACAAAAGGTGCGAACACCAAAAACATTATATAAAATATCAATTCACTACTTTTAAGTGCGTTGGTTTGTTTATAATCAATAAACATAAGGATATTGAATACATAAGAAAATAATATAAAAAACCAAATTACAAAGTAAGCAATTAACATAGTTAGTTCTTTTTATAGTTGAATTTATCAAAATACCAACGATAGTTGTCATAAAGCCAATTACAAATATCAGTACCTAAAACTTTCTTTGCATCACTTGGTTGCAATTCTAATTTAGGTCTTATAATATGCAAGTCTTTTGAAAGACCATATACTTCATCATCTTCAGTTGTAATTTGTTCTATCTTATCAAAGTCATGTTGGTAATAAGGAATTTCTAAATACTCATAAACCCTTTTCATTTCAAATTCGGGTCGCATACATAAATCTTCAGCACGAATAAAAAGAATTTCGCTATCATAACCTTGTCTTATCATTTCAAAGATTCTTTCAGTTGCTCTACCAATAGTGTTAGTAGGGTTCATCCATTCATCAACTCTTTTATGGGGTGTTGTACCTCTTGCAGTAGCATCATCACGCAACGGGTCATGCTTATCTTGATTCTTACGATAAATCTTTTCATAAGAACAAACTACATCACGCAAATCTCTAACAAGGCATACAACCTTTGGATTAGGATAAAAAGAGTTTAAGAAAGGTCTATAAACACCCCAACCTCTACTTTTGTCAAGAACATATTTTTTATCGGTAATTGCGGAGAAGAAACCCTCTAACCCATTCTTGCAAAATGAGTAAAAACCCTTCTTCATCAACTCGCTATCTTGTGCTTTAAATTCGGGAGAAGTAGAATAATTTGCTCTTGCACCAAAAACTAACTCCAATGCACCACTTGTAGGTGTTACATAAAAGTCGGGGTTTTGACCCATTAAATTTTGAAATGTTGTTGATAAAGCACGAGGCATACTACTTTGAAAAAATATCTTTTGCATTTAATTATATCGTTTTAAGTGCTTCTAACACTTCATTAACATCAAAAATATCATCTTCGCTATTGTAAGGGAACTCTAACAAATCTCCGCCAATATTGTATTTTGTAAATATAGAATGTCGCAATTCGGGAACTGCATTTTCTTCTTTTGCTAAAATGTTCGTATTGCTTTCGTAACCAAATTGAGTAGGAGTGTTTGCTATCCATAAAACAACGCTTGGCAAGTCTAATGCTTTTGCGGTATGTTGTGCAAAACTATCCATAAACAAACGCTTTTTAGACAACTTAATTAGCACTACCAATGCACGAAAATCCGCTTGTACGGGTATTGTGTTTTGGAAACCAATTTGGTCTTCTCTACGGATATGCAATATGTTATATTCTTTTGAATACTCTTTTATAACTTCTTCAGCAATTGTGTTTGGAATATCTCTTGCCCAAGAATATTTAATCGGTTGATTACCGCCACCGCCATTTGTTTGAAGTGCAAATATAGGTTTGTCCGAAGTAAATTGTTTTGAATAGAAATTAACCTCTCTATCGGTTAAATAAATCTTTGGTTGTTCATCATTATATTCAATGTTAAACATTTCACACCAAGTTTTTAGCAAGTGTTCATTACGCATAATAAAACCACTCTCTAAATATGGATTATGCAAGAATGCTTTAACATCTTTCCCTTCAATATAATCTTTGTAAAAGTATTGCATATTAGCATGGTTAAGGCATTTGTCAACATGGGGATTGCACAAAAAAACTTCGGGATAACCCGTAATAATAATTAGCGTATCGTTTGGATATTGCTTTTTAATTGCTTCACAAACTGCGGTAGCCATAACTGACTTTCCAATTCCGCCATCGATTTGAAATATAATATTTGACATTTAGATATTTTTTGTAAATATAGAATAAACAAAGAAAACCCGCAAGTTTTTTGCGAGTTTTTTTTTGATTTTATTGTTTTAATTAAGGATTAGGTGTAGTAGGTGCTTCAGTAGGTAATGCTTCCATTTCCGCTACTAAAGCATCAATTGTTGCTTGGGTTAAATTTGCCCATTGCGTTCTAAAACCTTTTTCTCCTTGCGTTTTAGGTTGAAAATCGCTAAACATACCCTCAAATATGTTGATAGCGTGGTATTCTTTAGAACAAGGATTATCTTGTGGTTTTGTAGCATAAACCATATCAATTACATCTTGTACTTTAGTTAAGGAAGATGTTGCTACTTTTTTGTTTAGGTCTTTACCTATAATTTGCGTTTCGCCATATCCGAAGATATGTATTGTACTCCAATTTGCCATTTTATTTTAGTTTTAAAAGTTATTTAATCATTTGTTTTAAACAAGCGACCTCGCAAGTTAAGAAATCATTTTGACAAGATAGTTGCTTTATTGAATTTGTTAGTAAAGGAATTAATTTTAAGGCATCAAAACCATAGTAACCACTTTGAGTCATAAAAACGCTTTCGGGAACTACTTGCTTAACCTCTTGTGCTATAAAACCTACTTGTTTATGGCAAGTGTCGTTACCACTTTTTTCGTTCCAAGTATATGATTTAGGTTGTAAGCAACTTAATTCATTAAGACCTAATTCGTAAGGGCAAATATTTGATTTTAAGCGACAATCGGAAGTTACGGGAACTATTGTACCTCCCGCATTACCACATAAAGCACTCGCACTAAATATGTTACAAGCACGAAGTTGGTTAGACATAAATGAACAAGCACAAGAGTTTGTAATACTACAACCATAAATACCCGAATATAATCCACTTGCGGTGTTAAAAGAACCTCCTAAAACTGCCGAATTATTACTACTCGCTACATTACAAGTACCATTACCAATAAATGAATTTACACCAATTGAACAATTTTTAAAACCACCAACAACTACGCTATTAACATTTGTAGAGCAGTTCGTACCACCACCTACAACTATTGATGTATTACCAATCGCTTTATTGTTATATCCTCCACTAATTGTAGCATAATCACAAGTTGTATTATTACAACCACCACCACCTACAAATGAACGATAACCACTTGCGGTACTACAATAACCACCACCTATACTTGCACCACTACTACTTGAAGTATTAGCAAATCCACCACCAATAAAAGAACATATACCACTTGCTACATTTCCATATCCACCACCAATAAATGAATAAGTACCACTTGCAGTATTTAATCTACCTCCACTTATTGTTGAAACATTATTAGTTGATACATTATTTAGACCTCCACCTACAAATGAATAATTACCACTTGCTGTATTATTAGAACCTCCACCAACAAAAGACCTACTACAAGATACATTTCCATAACCACCACTTATGGTTGAATAAATTTCAAAAGTGGAATTACATTTACCTCCACCTATAAATGAATATGAACAACTAATTGTATTTGTAAAACCACCTACTATTGATGAAGAACCACTAAAATTGCCATTAATTATATTTGCAACTCCACCTCCAATAAAATTATTAGGCGAAAGTACACTACATTTAGCACTTATGTTTTGTATTAAACCACCATTAAAATCTCCACCTATATTTTGATTAAAACATAAACAAGTATAACCTCCACTATAAGTAGAGCAAGTAACTTGTGTTCTAAAAGTAGAATTACCATTTTGTAAATAAATATTTACACAATCTCCTATTTGAAAATAAGAACTTAAATTATTAGGAATACACATCCCACCATTGCAAACATAATAAGCACTAATAGTACCATAAGTCGCACAACGACAATCATAAGCAATCATATTGATAGTACCACCAACAATAGTAGATTGTGGGAAGTAGTTTACATTCGCATATCCACCACTAATAGAAGACCCATCGGAACAATTTATAGTGTTGAAAACACCACCATTGATATTTGAACAACTACTATTTTGAATATAATTTTTATAACCATTACTTATAAAATTATTATTTGAATTACCAAATATTGAATTAGCCATTCCTCCGCTAATGGAGTTACTAAAATAATTACTACAAGAAACTTTCGCAGTAAGATTTATAATATTTGGTTGTCCAAAAACTTGACCCAATGTTGAACAAGTATCTAAACAAGTATAACCACCACTATAAGTTGAACTTGTTATTTGACTAATAAATGTATTATTATCTCCACCATTATAAAGAAGAATACAATCATCAACCAAAAAATAAGAAGTATAATCTCCACTTAAACATACTCCACAAGCGTAAGTATAATAACCACTAATAGTGCCATAATTAGAATTTCTTGCATCATTTGCTATTAAATTTAATTGACCTCCACCAATAGAAGATGATTTATAATAATTTATATTACCATATCCACCACTAATTGTTGAGCCACTACCAATTAAATAGTTATTTCTACCACCACCTATAAAACCATATTTGCCAATAACACCATTCAATCCATTTGGTAAAGGTTGACTACAACCTATTGTATTTCCATAACCTCCACTAATTGATGAAAAGCCATTGCAAACATTACTATTGCCACTACTAACTTTTGAATTAATAATATTTCCAATAAAATTGCAAGAACCCCCACCAATAAAATTACCCCCAAATGCACAAACATAAGAACTACTTGTATCGGTAAGTTCAAAATCATTAACTATTTTATTATAATATCCACCACTAATTGTATTTGGTGTGTTGAAATCAACAAAATTATTTTCCCCAAGACTTGGTCTGTAATTTATTCCAATAGAATTATTACTACCTCCTCCTATAAAACCTTGATTGTTATTACAAAGATTATTTCTATACCCACCACTAATAGTTTGCGACCTTTTTAAACCATCGCCACCTTCTTCTGAAATTAGATTATTTATACTATTTTGAAAACCACCACTTATACTTGCTTTTTCTGCTAAAGTTATAGAATTTTCTATACCATTACCAATAAAAGAATATAAAGAAAAATTTTGAATATTATTTATACCATTACCAATAAATCCAAAGCAACTACTATTTTGTATTCCATTTAGACAACCATTTGAAATAGTTGACCAACAAGTGTAACCCGAAATACTATTGTTTGAGCCATTATGTATTGAAGATACAAAACCATTAACTATGCAGTTTGCATTACCTCCATTAATATTCACATAGTTAGACCCATAAGAGTAATTATTAGAGCCACTTAAAATAGAAGCATAATTAGAAGCAATTAGTGTGTTTGCAAAACCACCACCAATTATAGAATCATTTGAAACACTACAAATTCTATTTGCATAACCACCAACGACTGATGAAAATTCTCCATCCGCTAAATTAAAACAACCACCACCTACAAATGATGCAATTTGACTTGCATTATTACAATATCCACCACTAATTGTAGCATAAGTATTACTTACACAATTTTTAAAACCACCACTAATTACTGAATAACCCTGAACCGCATTGTTACAACGACCTCCACCAACAAATGAATATTGACCTTGTGAACAATTACAACCACCACCACCAATTGTACTAAAAATACTAATTGCATTATTTAAACAACCACCACTTATTGTAGAAAAATTATTACCCGTAGTATTTTGTCTTCCTCCACCTATTGTATTACCTATTCCACTCAAAATCCCCGAACAATTTAAAATACCACCTCCAACAAAAGAGTAAGGGTTAAAAGCAACATTACAAAAACCACCACCTACACTTGTATAACAACAACAAGAAATGTTTTCACGACCGCCACTAATTGTCGAATAAATACCTAAACTCTTATTTACATATCCACCACTTGCAGTTGAATAATCAGCAGTTGTGCAATTATTTCTACCACCACCAATAAAACTATAAAAACCACTTGCTATATGTTGAAAACCACCAACAATTGATGCAAATGAACCGCTTGAATTATTACCAACTCCACCAACTACTAATGAACAATATGCACTCGCAGTATTATTACGACCACCACCAATAAAAGAATAAAGACCACTTGCAGTATTTACACGACCACCATTTATAGTGCTATATGATGTATTGCCTACATTTCCATATCCACCACTAATCGTTGACAAAACTCCACTTGCACAATTGGACTTACCGCCACTAATTGTTGAAGCATAACCACTCGCAGTATTTGCAGTACCTAAAGCAGTAGCATAATTGCCACTTGCACAATTGTTATTAGCACATCTTCTTGTAGAGTTTGTACCCGTATCACATTCTATAATAAGTAATGATGGCGAAACGGGAGAACCGCCTCCGCTTCCACCACCCGCTAAAAAGCCAAAGTCTTTTGCACCTAAAAATCCACCCATATTATTTAATCATTTGTTTTAGACAAGCAACTTCACAAGATAGTTGTTTTATTGAGTTTGTGAGTATTGGTATTAATTTTGTTGCATCAAAACCATAATAACCACTTTCGGTCATATAAACGCTTTCGGGAACGACTTGCTTAACTTCTTGTGCTATGAAACCTACTTGTTTGTGGCAAGTGTCGTTACCACTTTTTTCGTTCCAAGTATATGATTTAGGTTGTAAGCAACTTAATTCATTAAGACCTAATTCGTAAGGGCAAATATTTGATTTTAAGCGACAATCAGAAGTTACGGGAACTATTGTACCACCCGCATTTGCACAAATACTACCCGCACCAAATATATTACAAGCACGAAGACAATTAGACATAAATGAATTAGCACAAGCGTTTGTAACATTACATCCAAACACACCACTATAAATTCCACTTGCAAGGTTTCCTTGTCCTCCAAGTATTGCCGAGTTATCTCCACAAGCACAATTACTTATACCACCACCTACAAATGAATTTAAACCAAAAGCAACATTTAAAAGTCCACCACCTACAAATGAATAACATCCACTTGAAGTATTTTGACTACCACCACCTATTGTTGAAATAAATCCACTTGAAGTATTACCATAACCACCACTTATTGTTGAAATATATCCACTTGAAGTATTGCAAATACCGCCACCTATTGTTGCATAAGAATAACCACTCGCAGTATTAGTAACACCCCCACCTATTGTTGAAAAACATCCATTTGCAGTATTACCCCTACCACCACCTATAAATGTATAATCTCCACTTGAAGTATTGCAATATCCACCACTAATTGTTGAAGTAAAATTTGTAGCATTATTATTACGACCTCCACCTATAAATGAATAATAACCACTTGCAGTATTACACAATCCATTACCAATAAATGAAAATTGCCTACAAGAAGTATTGAAACAACCACCTACAACTATGCTTTGATAAGCGGTTGCACTATTAAAATCTCCAACTCCAATAAAAGCATGACAACCACTTGCTATGTTGCTATGACCTCCACCTATAACGCTATAATCGGCACTTGCGGTGTTTAGATAACCACCCGCCACATTGCTATAATATCCACTTGAAGTATTGTAAGAGCCACTAATAGTTGATGATGCACAACCACTTGAAGTATTGCAAAATCCACCACCTACAAAAGCATATCCACAATTTGCAACATTACCAAGACCACCACTAATGGTTGAATAAAATCCACTTGCGTTATTTGCACAACCTCCACCTATAAATGAATGTTGAGAACTTGCTACATTTAAATATCCACCACTAATTGTTGAAAGATAGCCACTTGCAGTATTGCAATAACCACCACTTATTGTAGCATAATAATTACTTGCAGTATTACTTTGACCTCCACCTATAAATGAATTAACACAACTTGCTATATTACAATTACCACCACTTATTGTTGAATAATTACCACTTGCAGTATTACTTTGACCTCCACCTATAAATGAACGAATACCACTTGCTATATTACAATTACCACCACTTATTGTACCATAACCACCACTTATAGTATTATTACAACCACCACCTATAAATGATAGACAACCATAACCACTTGAAGTATTGCAATAGCCACCACTTATTGTTGAATAAGAAGTTGATGCAATATTACAACGACCTAATGCAGTAGCGTAATTGCCACTTGCACAATTGTTATTAGCACATCTTCTTGTGGAATTGCAACCCGTATCACATTCTATAATAAGTAATGATGGAGAAACGGGAGAACTACCTCCACTTCCACCACCCGCTAAAAAGCCAAAGTCTTTTGCACCTAAAAATCCACCCATGTTATTTAAATTTTATAAACCAAAAGATAATATAACATCAATAGTGCCACTTACGCAAGTAAGTGTAATGCCTTCTAACGGACTATTTGGAGAACCCGCAGTAAGCGTTGCACCACCCGTAGATTGAGTAACCGCATTCGAAGGAACTCCTCCAATAGTAACATTACCTAATAATGTACCACTACTTGAAGAATTTAGAGTATAAGAAAAGGAATATACATTTAAAGATTTATCAATCGTTAGTATATTCCCCGCACTTAATGTTCTTGTATGAATTTGCATTTTTTATGTTTTTAGTAAGTCATCTAATCTTATTTGTTTTACTTGTTCGGTATCATTAAATAATACTAAACATATATTTTCTTGTACTAATAAAGCCATAACATTTACTTTGCTTTGCTCTATTTTTAATTCCTCACAAAAACCCAATAAACTCTTTTGAATAAAAGGTGGAACAAGCATTGAATAACCTTTAAAATCAATCCTTACTCCAAGAATTTCCATAAAAGTTACTTCCTTTTCAACTTTAAAATCTTTAAGCAAGTTGTAATAAACTTCGCCATCTTTAAGATTAAAAGTTATTGCTACATCCTCTTTGGGTGTTTGCAAATCATTACTAAATTTCTCTATTGCTTTTTTACAAATCTTTGTAAATTCTGCTGAAATAAAATCTATCATATTTTAATTATTACTTTATTACAAATATAATTATTTTATCCCAAAATATTCTTTTATTGTTGTATGATATTTTATTGGTAATGTGGTACTTAACATACCGCTTGACACATTAGCAAAACCATTCAAATCAACATTTATATCTTTGTTCTTTTTAACCCCTAAAATAATGTCAACCGCATTACCCAACACCAATTTAGGATTAAAAGTTATGTTTAAATCAATATAACTATGACCTTTTGCGGGAACTATAAAAGTCTTGTCGTTTGTAACATAACCTACATTTGCACCCTCAATTGCCACATCTAAATACATTTTGTTAACTTTTGCTTCTAAATCAGCAATACTTGTAAACTTAACACTTATGACCATATCCACACTACTTGTGGTAACTTTTCCAAACTTAACTCCCACAATATCAACCTTGTATTGCAACAATAAGTCTGCTTGTTTCTTAAAATAGTAGTATAAAGCACCACCTAAAAGACCAAAACCACCAAGATATAGAAGTGTTTTTTTCATATTATTTCTTTCTTAATACATAAACTAATGCAACCAAACCAATCAAACCGACACCCGCACCAATGATATACAAAGCCATTTTCTTTCTTGGATTTTCAAGAGCCAATTTTTGTGCTTCAATTTGTGCTGACAATTGACTTTGTAAGCCACCTAAAGTAGTTTGTGCCAATAATTGTTTTTCCGCTATTGCTTTTTGTATATCCGCACCATAAATACCCAATTGAGTATTTAACTCGTTTGCACGATTCTGAATATCCTTTTCGGCTTGAATTTTATATTTATCAGTTCCTTTTTGAATAAAAGCACCGCCAATTTGACCAACAACTTGACCACCAATTTGTGCTATATCAGTTGCATCACTATATTTAAAACCGCTATCATAAACATCTAACATATCTTTTTTGCCCATGTTAGAACTTGTAGCGTATTTGTCAAGCATATCCATAATTAAGAATTTATTTTTCTAAAAACTATATAAGTTGTTGATACTATTGCAACTGCAACCGAACCTATTGTTAAATAATAGAATTTTTGTCGTTGTGCTTCTAATTCAATTTCTTTACTTTTATTAATTTGACTTTGTTGATAAACACTTGCAACACCGCCCATTAAATTTGAAATATCAGTTTTTCTTGAAATAAGTGCTTGTGCTTCAACTTGCTTGATAGCACCTTCACGACCTTCAACTTGTGCTTTATTAGCAAGAAAACTTTGCGTTTTTGCTATTTTCTTTTGTTGGTCGTTACCTATTATAGCGGTAGTTAAACTTACA
>Ga0222712_10004453_pt1 | contig 14637 bp, 15 predicted proteins | sample C33_657DmetaG_FD_165043 | JGI IMG/M metagenome (GOLD analysis project Ga0222712, IMG submission 165043) | Estuarine water microbial communities from San Francisco Bay, California, United States - C33_657D | ecosystem: Environmental > Aquatic > Marine > Unclassified | place: USA: California... | reverse complement strand
TTACTCTGTTTTTTCAAGTAGTAAAGCTGCGTCAATCTTTAAAACTTTATGAACCCCTTTTAAAAAAGGAATATCAGCTTTTCGTTTTCCGTTGAGTATTTCAGAGACCTTTGATTTTGCCAAGCCAATTTGGTCAGCTAGTTTAGCTTGGGTCATTTTGTTTTCAAATAATTTTAGCTCTATTATTTCAGAAAGTGTTTCAGGTTTTTTGATTGGACTAAGTCCTAAGGTATTTTCTTCATAATCTGCTGCAGCACTTGTCATTGCTGTTAGTTTAGACAATTCCGAGTTTGTTAATTTGTTTTCACCCTTATTCATGAGGGTATATATAGATACCATCAATTGATGGTATTCTTTTTTTGATTTTATATGTATTTCCATAATTACTTTTTGTTAAATATTACTGTGCTTGCTTCAATTTTATCATATTCTTTGTGCGTCCCAATGAATAAAATAAAAACAGTTCTTACTTTAAATATTATCAATGCTATTATTCTATACTTATTCCCTTTAATGTTAAATACGTATCTATCGTTGCCAACCGCATCTGCCGAGTTAAAGCTTAATTTCAACTCGCTAAAGTTGGCCCAATCAGATATTTTCACTTCCTTGCACCAGCTAATTAGCGGCATATAGGTGTCTGGATTAGCTGCACAATAATCATTTAAAACAGTTTTTGAAATTATGGTCATTGCGCTTGGGTTTTAAAGGTAGAACTAAATTTCTGATTTTAGAAAATAATTCTCAAATATGGAATCATAGATAACTATTGAAATTACTCTAGATGGAAGGGTATTTAAAATGTATTTGCAGTAGAATTTAATTACGAGACTGACGGCTTCGTTTCACTTTCCTGCCATAGGATAGATCCAAAACCTAAATCGGAACCAGTTTTGGAAATTTTATTATAGATATTTTTAAATTCATATATTGTTATAATGGAGATCACTACAGGGTTGCTAATTCAATGTTCCTACTTTTTTATTTTCCTTTTTTCGGTTATTGTGTTTTTAGACGTCCTTATTCGTTTTAAATCTCCTATTAGGCTAAAAATCTTTTTCTCAGTATTTGTTTTTGCAATTCTTGTTGCTTCTTTTATTTTATTTATCAGGACGGATCAGCATCAGTTTGTTCTTATTAGGATGATTTGCCCAATGCTTATTGGAACTTCAATGGTTCAAATATTTACCAATCTGTATTTTATCCAAAACAAAAGGATTGCTAATATTTATTTAATTAGTGCATATGCGATTTACATTTATTTGATTTTTTATACGCAAATAGTGGGATATGAAGCGGTATTTACAAAGAATGTAGAAATGTATGGGAGATCTACTTTTTATAATTTAAAATAAGAGGCAATTGTACTTGTATACTTCTCTTGAATTGAATATGTAACAATTCTGCTATCTGTTTCATTTTTTATTCTTATAATAAGATCTTCTTCAAAATTTAGTATTTCTTTTGCTTTTACGTTGATTGATGCAATAATTTGGCTTCTTTGCTTTCTTTGTACTTCGGTTGATTTTTTAGTTACTCCTAAAATGGCGTTTAATGATTCTACATTTAATTTTTCTTCTTCTTTTACTTGATTGAGTAATAATTGAATTAATTCTAGTTCAATATTAGTAAACTGATCTTTATATAACTCTTTGTGAAGAGGAGTTGTTAGTGTTTGATGTTCTTTCCATATTTTATTTGAATTCCTTTGTTTGTTTTTATTCTTGTAAACTAGAAAAGTAAAAATCGCCAAAATAGCAATAATTAGTATGATATATAGAATTAGGTTACTCTTATTTTGGTTGAAATTTTCAAATGAGCTATTTGTATATATAGATCCAATGGTTTTCATTTTTTGAATTGGAATCACTAAGGAATCTAGTGTGTTATTGTTAAAATAATAAATTATAGAGTCATTTTGAATTAATGTTCTAATGCTTCCTAGTCCTGATAAAAACAAATCCCCAATTTTTATCGCTTCCCAACTTTTAATTTCATTATGTTCAAAATCTAATAATATGGTTTCTTTGCTATTTAGTAATATAGTCCCGTAGTTGCTAGATAAACTAATAGGGTTTTTGGTGATTTGCCTAAGCTGTTCTGTTGCTTTGCCAAGTCTTTTTACTTCCCCGGTTACAATATTTAAGGAATAGACAGAGTCTAAAATTTGTTCTTTTTGTTGATTTGATCCTTCTGTAGACAGTTTTTTAAGGGAAACATAAACAATTCCTTTTTTTGTTCTCACATCTACAAAGTCTTCTGACGTTATAGGGAGTAAATAATCTATGGGTTTTAATTCCCATTCAGCTTTTTTTATATTGAAATATCTTAATTGACCATTATAATGCCACAATCCATAACCACCCAAGGAAAAAATGGTGTCTTTGTGAATGAAATTAATGGCATCGTTGTTGTATCCTTGAAATAGGGTAGAATCAATGCGTTCAAATGTATTAGATTTTGTTTTGCTTAATTTGTAAACTGCTCCAGTTCCGTTTGGAAGAGCGTAAAGCTCATTAAAAGTATTTAAATATTTTAATTTGGAATCTTTATTGGGATAAAATTGGAAATGAATCAACTTGTCACTTGGGTCTTGTAAATTACAACTTTGGTGGGTATTCATAAATTTTAAGTAATTCTGTTCATCAATCCTAAAGAAATTTGGTTGTGAATTTGACCTTGAAAGCCCAAAAAGTAAAAAAAATACGGTTATAAGTTGTTTCATTAGATATGTGATTTCACATTTAATAAAAAGCTAAGCTATTTTTTTAATACTTCAATTAATTAGATGATATGAGTGAACTATGTTATAATATTTAATTATAAATTATAAAAAATTATAAATCAATGTATAAGACCTATACTGAATTATTTTTTTTTCACATAGATTATCACAATATTACTGTTTTTAGACTCCATACTTATTTAATTTTAACCCTATTATTTATTAACTGTTAAATGTTAACCATAAAAAATTATAAATTATTTACATTTTTTATCTTAATTCTTCCTTCGATTTATTGCGAATCTGGTTCTTCTAATAGCTCAAAGTGCTAGTACACGACTTCATAGAACAACGGTTTACAGGTTGGTAAGCGGTAATAAGAATAAGATGGCAGATTATGACTATTTCTAGGAAATGGATAGCAATGGTAAGGTGTCAAAATATTATTATTCCCATGGTTCTAATACGGTTCAAAATGAATAGATAAAATCCAAAAAATCAATAAATGACTAAAATGAGAAGCCCCAATTTTAAGTACTTAATATCAAGAAATTTAATAACTGTTTTAATTTTCTTTTTAATTACATCTTGTGGTAATGATAAAGAAATGAATACTATGCTTAAGGATTTGATAAAACTTGAAGAAATCACTAATGACTCTACTGATAAGTCTATGAAAGACAATACAGAGTTGGTAAGTGATTATGGTGGGAATCAATCAGGTGAAAATGCAAGTGGTAGCACTAAAATGACCATGTATGTAACAAAAAAAGATAAAATTTATGTAGCAGTTCAGAATGTTACTGGAAATGTTTTATCTGGTTTTGAACCTTGGAATGACGGATACGAATTGGAATATTCGAACCTAAAGGCTATTAATGATAACGATGGTATAGGTTTTTTGGCTTCTATTGACAGAAGTGAAAAAGACACTAGGGAGATTACTTACAATATTAAATATTTATACAAAGATTCTACTGTTTACATCACATTTTTTGGTGGACCAAAAAATTTAAGATGGCAACAATGGGATTATTTCCATTTCAAAAATCCTGAAAAAGCACGTTTAATCATTTCTGCAATAAATTCTAAAATAAATTAAAATTAAATTATGGCGGATAAGCAATGCCCCAATTGCAAGCAATTTACATTTAGTGAAAATATTGGTACAATCTCAGTTGGGATTTTTTTAATAATTGGTTCATTTATTTTTCCTTTAATGATAGAGGGTGGTGCTGAATATCATGGCGGGCATACGGATGTTGGCATAACTTTTTTAATTCTAATTACTTTCGGGGCTATAATATTATTAAAAGGAATCTTTTTTCCTAGTAAAACAATTAAATTTTCTTGCACGAATTGTAAATATGAGGAGGAGTATCTTAAAAAATAATTTTTTAAAAAATAAAATCATGAATAGTATAAAAAAATTCTTTTATTTTAATTATGCCAATTTAATTAATGTTGCTTTCAAGTTAGGTTTTATTTCATTTGTTTCATCAATTTTCTTGTGTTTAATAAGTAAATTATTTTCATTAAATGTTCGACTTGATGTTATTGAATTTATTGTAATGTTAGTGTCAATTACAACTTCGTTTTATTTGTGTAGATATAAAAGCAACGTATTATTGACATGGATTGGGTATATAAAAGTAGGCGCTTCAGTAGTTTTTGTTTATATAATTTTAATGTCAATATTTTCAAGGTATATTTTGGGGGTGAAAAATTATGATACTGATAATTTAATTTATGGAATTTTTTATGTTATCGTAGCTGGTATTTTTTTCGAAAAATCAACTGTTAAGGTCAAGTTCAAAAAATTACTTTCTTTGATTTTATTTTTTTGGGCTATTTACAATATCATTCAGTCTTTTACAAAGAACGATTCACAAGGATCTATCGATACAGATGGTGATGGAGTAGACGATTCTTTTGACACAGATGGTGATGGCATTGTAGATACGCAATTTATAGATAGTGATGGGGATGGAATTAATGATATGGTAGCTTTTGATATTAATAAAGACGGCAAAATGGATACTGTTGGAGTTGATACAAATAGAAATGGCAAAATTGATACTATTATAACTAATCTAGATGCTTGATTTAAGTAATATGAATTAACTGTATTTAATCATTTTTACATCATTCACTTTGTTTTCATGTTCAGATAAGGAATTATCCAAAAAAGAAATTTTAGGAAAGTATCCCGATAATGGGGATTGGTATTTTGATTTTAAATCAACGATATATATAAGGAATTAATAGATACAGCCAATATTCATCAATGGATGTTTGAATTAGAAAAAATTGAGCATGATTATGACGGTATCGTGTATTTGGTGAAAAATACTGGCGAAGCAGGACTTGGTCTATGAAAAAACTAAGGAATACCTGATTGGAATGGAGGGGAGTAGAGCTCGGGACTGTCGGCTCATTTCATTCGCCGATTTCCTCGGTTAAGGCAAACGGGACTGCCGTTTTTCACTTCGTTCAAAACGTCTTCCTCGGTGGGCACCTTACCCAAAGCCTTCCAAACAAACACTGCGTGTTCGTTTGGCTTTTTTGCTCCTCGTCTGTTTACGAAAGCAAGCTTTCGACACAGCCTTGAAACAAAAAAGCCTATCACTTTGTGATAGGCTTTGTAGAGCGTACGGGAATCGAACCCGTATTACCAGGATGAAAACCTGAGGTCCTAACCGTTAGACGAACGCTCCAGATCCCAAATGGGTTATTCGGGACGCAAAAATAAGGGCAGAAGGTTTCTTTCCCAAATATTTCTCAGTTATATTTTAAAAAAAAGGGGCTATTTCTGCTATTCGGTGTAAATTTGCATCTTCTTTACGTTATTACATAAATAAATAAGCAATCAAATGAGTACAGTTAAAGTAGCAATCAATGGATTTGGTCGTATTGGCCGCCTAGTTTTCCGTCAGATTTATAATATGGATGGTATCGAAATCGTTGCCATTAATGACCTTACAAGCCCTCAGGTTTTAGCACACTTATTAAAGTATGATAGTGCACAGGGTCGTTTTGACGCTACGGTAACTGCTTCAGAAGATGCGATCACTGTAAATGGTGAGTCTGTAAAAATATATGCACAGCGTGATCCGGCGCAAATTCCTTGGGGAGCGCACGGTGTAGACGTTGTTATTGAGTCTACTGGATTTTTTACTGACAAAGAAAAAGCAGCAGCGCACATTACAGCGGGTGCTAAGCGTGTCGTAATTTCTGCACCAGCTACTGGCGAAATGAAAACGGTTGTATTTAATGTTAACCACGATATTTTAGATGGTTCAGAAACGATCATTTCTGGCGCTTCATGTACCACTAACTGTTTAGCCCCAATGGCTAAAGTGTTAGATGATAATTTTGGCATTGTTGCAGGCATCATGACAACCATTCATGCGTATACCAACGATCAAAATACCCTAGATGCACCGCATCCAAAAGGTGATTTACGCAGAGCACGCGCCGCTGCACAGAACATTGTGCCAAATAGCACAGGTGCTGCAAAAGCAATTGGCCTTGTGCTACCTAATTTAAAAGGTAAATTAGATGGTTCTGCACAACGTGTTCCAACCATTACGGGTTCATTAACAGAATTAACTTCTGTATTAAATAAAAAAGTAACTGCCGAAGAAGTAAATGCTGCAATGAAAAAAGCTTCTGACGAATCATTTGGTTACACCGAAGACGAATTGGTAAGCACCGATATTATTGGTATTTCTTACGGTTCATTATTTGATGCAACGCAAACAAAAGTAATGACACAAGGCGATGTTCAGCTTGTTAAAACAGTAAGCTGGTACGATAACGAAATGAGTTATGTAAGTCAGTTGGTGCGTACCGTAAAATATTTTGCAGGCTTAATTTCCAAATAACATGAGCCAATTTTCTAGTCATTCATTTGCCGGTCAAAAAGCATTAATTCGTGTAGATTTTAATGTACCCTTAGACGATGCGTATACTATTACAGATGACACGCGCATGCGTGCTACCATCCCTACCATTCAAAAGATTATTAAGGATGGCGGATCTGTTATATTAATGAGCCATTTGGGTCGTCCAAAAGACGGTCCTACGCCTAAGTATTCACTGATCCATATTGTTGGGCATTTATCTAAGTTGTTAAGCGTAGAGGTTCAATTTGCTAACGATTGTATTGGGGAAGAAGCAGTAAACAAAGCGGCTGCGCTACAACCAGGCCAGGTTTTATTACTAGAAAATTTACGGTTTTATAAAGAAGAAGAAAAAGGTGACGAGGCTTTTGCACAAAAGCTAAGTAAGCTAGGAGATGTATACGTAAATGATGCATTTGGAACGGCGCACCGTGCGCACGCTTCAACAGCAGTGATTGCCCAGTTTTTTGCACCAGGCAGTAAAATGTTTGGCCTTGTCATGAACGCCGAAGTAGCCAGTGCCGAAAAAGTTTTACATGGTTCAGAAAAACCTTTCACGGCTATTATTGGCGGCGCTAAAGTGTCTGATAAAATATTAATTATTGAAAACCTGCTAGACCGCGCCACAGATATTATTATTGGTGGTGGTATGGCATATACCTTTTTTAAAGCGCAGGGTGGAACCATTGGTACTTCCATTTGTGAAGACGACCGTATGCCACTAGCGCTAGAAATTTTAGCCAAGGCAAAAGCAAAGGGTGTAAATATTCACCTCCCTGTTGATAATATTATTACTACCGAATTTTCTAATACCACCGCGCGCAAAAATTGCGAGAGCATGTCTATCCCCGACGGATGGATGGGTCTCGACATTGGCGAAGCTACGCGTGCCAAATTTGCAGCCGTTATCGAAAGCAGTAAAACCATTTTATGGAACGGTCCCATGGGCGTTTTTGAAATGGAAAATTACCAGGCCGGAACCAAAGCGGTTGCCGTGGCTGTTGCAGCTGCTACCGCCAATGGCGCATTTTCATTGGTAGGCGGTGGAGATAGCGTTGCTGCTGTAAACATCTTTGGCTTTACAGGTAAGGTAAGCTACGTATCTACCGGTGGTGGTGCTATGCTCGAATATTTCGAGGGTAAAGTGCTACCAGGCATCGCTGCCATAACTGCGTAATCTCTGCATAATCAAGCCTTTTCGAGTGCCTTCTAGCCGCCGGCTGCGTTAAATACTGTTAAATTGTGATAAACGGCAAGCTCAAATATTTGGGGTGGCATACTATTTGCTTACTTTGCTATATAAAATAAAAAACAAAATAAAATGAGTACAAAAAATTTAACCCTTATTGTCATTGCTGCCCTTGTATTATTATTAGGTGGATGCGGTTGTAACGGTTATAACGGATTGGTAACATTAGACGAAACAGTAAAAAACACGTGGGCGAATGTAGAAAGTGATTATCAGCGTCGTGCCGATCTTATTCCAAACTTAGTAAACACCGTAAAAGGTGAAGCTAATTTTGAGCAAACAACTTTACAAAATGTAATTAGCGCAAGAGCAAGTGCTACACAAGTAAAATTAGATGCCAACGATTTATCTCCCGAAAAAATTCAACAATACCAAGCAGCGCAAGGTCAACTATCGCAAGCGTTGGGTAAGTTGTTAATGGTAACTGAAAACTATCCAAACCTTCGTGCCAACGATGCGTTTAGAGGTTTGCAAGCGCAATTGGAAGGTACCGAAAACCGCATCAAGGTTTCTCGTAACGACTTCAATGCTGCTGTTGCTGCATACAATATTAAAGCGCGTACATTCCCTAATAATATTTTTGCGGGCATGTTTGGCTTTAAAACTAAAGAAGGATTTAAGGCAGAAGCTGGTTCAGAAAAAGCACCAGAAGTTAAATTCTAATTAACAGTCTAATCAGCTTCATGTTTAACCTATTTTCTAAAAAGCCACAGTCCTATTTTACGGAGCCAGAACAGGCGCGTATTGTAGAATCCATTAAAAACGCAGAAATGCGCACTAGCGGCGAGGTTCGTATTTACATCGAAAACAAATGTAGGTTCATGAACCCCGTTCACCGCGCACAGGAAGTGTTTTATAATTTAGGCATGGAGGAAACTGCTGCTAAAAATGCAGTACTGGTATATGTGGCCATCAAAGACAGGCAACTCGCTGTTTTTGGAGATGCAGGTATTCATGAAAAAGTAGGCTCCGCTTTTTGGGAAGCCCAAGTACAAAAAATGTTAAAGGCCTATACGCAATCTCATTATGCTGAGGGTTTAGCAAATATGATTACAGCAATAGGGGAAGCGCTCAAAGAGCATTTCCCCTATGATGCTGCAACCGATAAAAACGAACTATCCGATGACATTGTTTTTGGATAATTGCCAGGCTATTTGCACATGAAAAAATTAATCACGCTTTTATTGTTCGCTTGTTTTGCGCAAATCGTATTTGCTCAAAATATTTTGCCGCGTCCTAATCCCCCAAAATTAGTAAACGATGTGGCGGGTGTTTTATCGCCAGAGCAGCGTGAAATTTTAGAACAAAAATTAGTAGCACTCGATGATAGTAGTTCCAATCAAATAGCCATTGTATTAATTCCAACCCTCGATGGTTACCCCATTGAGGAGTATGCCAATAAATTATTTAGAGAATGGGGTATTGGGCACAAAGGCACGAATAATGGGGTGCTTATTATTGCGGCTATCAATGACCGCAAAGTGCGCATAGAGGTTGGCTACGGCCTAGAAGGAGCGATACCAGACATTACTGCCTCTGATATCTATAACAACTTAATTGTCCCTGCTTTTAAAGAGCAAAATTATTATAGAGGAATCGACGATGCCATTAATGCACTCAGCAAAGCAGCCGTTGGCGAATACAAAGTTAAAAAAGAGAAAAAAAGAAAGTCAAAAGGCAAACCGCTCTTTACTTTTTTAGGCATGCTCATTTTTATTTTACTCGTTGTTGCTGGTGGAAGCGGTAGAGGCGGTGGAGGTTCTATGTCACGCCGTGGTTATTCCGATGTTGCCACAGGTATGTTACTCGGCTCTCTACTAGGCGGCGGAAGAAGCCATGGTGGTGGATTTGGTGGCGGCGGCTTTGGAGGATTTGGTGGCGGAAGCAGTGGCGGTGGTGGCGCAGGCGGTGGCTGGTAATAATACAATCAAAAATCAACTCAGTAAAATAAGCACATGAAAAAAACAATCCTAGTTGCCGCAATAATAGCTGCAGCGTTTACAACAAATGCACAAGCGCCAAAACTGCCTGCTGGAACAAAATTTAAAGTGGTAGCAGAGTCTAATAACATCACCAGCATGTCTATGATGGGTCAGGATATTGAACTCTCAAACGGTTCTAAATCTTACGCCAATTTTCTCTTGAAGTCAGTGTCAGGATCAAGCTATCAATTGTCTACATCCATTACGCGCATTAGCGGTTCTGTAAGCGCGATGGGTAATGAGCAAACCTTTGATTCAGAAGATGCAAGTTTAAAATCAAACCCTATGGTGGCCGAGCAGTTAAAAATGCTCAACAAGCCTATCGATTTTACCATCGAAAATGGCAAAGTAGTAAACACAGCAAGTGCTGCTGGCTCCGATGTTTTAACAGCACTTCTTGGACAAACCAATGGCACTTCCGATCAAGCAAAATATTTTTTAACCCTTCCTGCTGCTTCTATCAAGCCGTCGCATCAGTGGAGTGTAGTTGATAATAAACCAGATGCTTCTTCAGAATCTTTATATGTAATCTCAGAAGTTACTGCAACAGATATTAGCGTAAATGTTTTAACCAATGTTAAACTTGCTACTACGCTTAATCAAAATGGGATGGAAATCAAGCAAAATACACAGGGTACCATTAAGGCCAAGCGTATTTATGATGCTAGAACAGGATTGTTAAAATCTGAAACGGCTACGGGCGCACTAAAAGGCACCATGAATGTAATGGGGCAGGATGCACCTATCGATTTAAAAGTAACAACAAAATCAAGTGTAGTACCTATGTAATTAGGTACCACACTTGACACTGTATTTTATTTTTTAGGAGCGGGTAGTTTTGTAGATACAAAATTAGCCGCTTCTTTATTTCCGGCCTTTTCTAAGCTCGTTACAAGCCCGGTTAGTCCTTTGTTAATCATTGGAGAGATCTGCGGCTTATAAGCTTCTGGGATAGATTCTCTGAAGTCTACAATCGCATCAACACCTTCTTTAATTTTTGACACATCATTTGTTTTGCCTAAAAAGAAAGCAATTTGATTTGTCATCTGAATTTTTTCCATGGTTAAGCCCATTTTGTTAAAGCTGCTAATGATAAAATCATAAGAACTCGCATCACCAAAACGGATACTGTTTTCTATCAGTGTAGCGTTTAATCGTCCCTTAGACGGCTGCTTATTTAGTTCAATGGTCATTTTTTTACCAGCTGCACTGTCAACATCTGTAAGGGCTCTTAGGGCAGCACCTGAAACAGTATAACTAGAATCGTAACAAGCATTTGTAAATAAATCAGCTAATAATTCGCTGCGCTGCATGCCTAAATAATCAATGGCAGCGGCTCTTGCAAGGCGTGAGGGATCTTTTTTAGCTATTTCCACCGCTTTATTAATAACAACAGCGTCAGAAGCTAGTCTTGTCAATGCATTGATTGCAAAAGATCTAATTCTATAAGAAGTATCTGATAAAGCAGCCAATAAAACTTTTCGGCCCAGTTCGCTTTTTGCATTGTCAATATCATACATAAAATTTACCGCTTCCCTTCTGTCTAAAAAGTTACCCGCATGAAAGTACTGGTGCGCATAGGCTTCAAGCGTTTTGGTATCCTTTTTTTCTGCCAATAAAATTTTATCAGCATCTACATTAATATTGTCTGGCTTAGCTGGTACGGTAAAATTAAAAGTGTCTACTTTATTTTCGGCCCATACCATGTGACGTGTTTTAGTATCGCCATTCCATACGTCTATATTAATAGGAATCTTAAATACTTTATCGCCCTTTTGTGTTTGCGCAACAATGACAGATGCAGTGCGTGTAGCATCGTTGTAATCGTAACTAATTTCTAATTTAGGATGTCCGCTACCAAAATACCACTGGTTAAAATACCAGTTAAGGTCTTTGCCAGATACTTCTTCAAAAGCCATTCTTAATTTATGTGCACTTCCGTTACCAAATTTATTGGCGCTTAAATATTTAGTGAGTGCTGTAAAAAAAGCATCGTCACCAATGTAATTACGTAACATGTGTAAGATGCGTCCGCCCTTATTATAGCTCACGGCGTCAAACATGTCTTCTTTGTCGTTGTAATTAAAACGCACTAAGTCTTTGTTTTGAGAGCCACTAAATAAGTAACCTTGCATTTCATTGTAGTGTTCAAATAAAGCTTCGTCTTTACCTAGTTTGTGCTCCCACCATAATAGTTGGCTATAATTGGCAAAGCTTTCGTTAACGGTTAAGTTACTCCAGCTCTCAGCGGTTACATAATCGCCAAACCACTGATGAAATAATTCGTGTGCAATAGTAGACTCCCAACTATTGCCGTCCACTAGTTCACGTGCATCTTGTTGTGCACTTTCTTGGTGAAGGGTGGCCGTGGTATTTTCCATCGCACCGCTCACATAATCACGCGCAGTCATTTGCGCATATTTAGCCCAAGGATAGTCTACACCTAGTTTTTTAGAGAAAAACTCCATCATAGCAGGTGTTTCACCAAATATTTTGCGTGCTACTTTTTCGTATTCTTTTTCTACATAGTAACTTACTTCTTTACCTTTGTAACTGTCTTTTACAACGGCGTAATCACCCATGCCTATAAAAAATAAATAAGGCGCATGCGGTTGTTTCATTTCCCAAGTATCTGTTCTTGTGCCATCGTTATTTTTAACTTGACTGGTTAAAAGTCCATTGGATAAACTCACAAATTTAGCAGGCACTTTTAACTTAAATGTTTGCGTCGATTTTTGATTGGGCTTATCAATAGTTGGCACCCACACCGATGTTCCTTCTGTTTCACCTTGTGTCCAAACCTGTGTAGGTTTGTTTTTTTCGGTACCCATTGGGTTAATAAAATATAAACCCTTTGCATCTGTGATAGCCGCGCTACCAGTGCCTTTGTACTCGTTTGGCTTTGCAACGTAACTAATATAGATGGTGTAGTTTTCGTTTTTCACATAGCTTTTATCTAGCGCTACGGTAAGTGTCATGCCATCGTTGGTAAACTTAACAGGCGTATTTTTCCCATTTTTTACAATGGCTACTTCTTTAACGTCCATGCCTTTTGCATCAAGTACTAAACTATTAGTAGGGTAGTGGTGCGGATGGAGTGTAAGTTTTACTTTACCTATAAGTGTGGCGCTCTGAAAATCAAAACTGGCGTCTAGTTCTGTATGTACTAGATCGTTTATTTTGGTAGCAGTGGCCTGGTAAATTTCTTTTTTTACAGGCGTTGCCGGTTTGTTTTGTGCTTGTGCGCTTATGGCAAAAGCAAAAAGCAGGCAATTAATGATTCCTATTTTTTTCATATCTGATTATTGAACCATAAAGATAGTAGACAGCAATAATTAGAGCCTACTCATTTATTATGAGCGGCAGATTTTAACTTTCTTACTAGAATGAAGTAGATTTGAACCCACTAATTACACGCAATGGCAAGGTATTTTATAGAAGTGGCCTACAATGGGACCCATTTATGTGGTTTCCAAATACAGGATGGACAAGAAACGGTTCAATCTGTGGTGGCTGCTGCTTTGCAAACCGTGTTAAAGGACCCCATGGTTCTAACAGGCTCTTCCCGCACCGATGCTGGCGTACATGCCAAGCAAAACTTTTTTCATTTCGATACAGCTCAGGTTATAACGGGGAAACATTTATATAGTATCAATGCGATACTGCCGCCAACCGTTGTGGTGAATGGGATATACGTAGTTGCTCCGGAAGCCCATGCAAGGTTTGATGCAATTGCCAGAACTTATACCTATACCGTTACCACTAAAAAAGATCCTTTTTTAATAGATCAAGCATGGCATTTTCCATTTCCTGTACCGCTGGAAACCTTACAGGCTATGGCTTTGGAGCTACCTAAACACCAAGACTTTGAAGCATTTTCTAAAAAAAATGCGGGTAACAAAACAAATATTTGCACCATCGAAATTTCTAATTGGCAAACCATTAGCCCCACTGTGTATACTTATACAGTGAGATCCAACCGCTTTTTGCGCGGTATGGTGCGTGGTTTAGTAGGCACCATGCTTCGTATTGCTAGACAATCTGCCAATACCCAAGAGGCTGTTGAAGCTTTTAAAGCTGTGATTGTATCCAAAGATCCTAGCTTATGCGATTTTAGTACGCCTGCACGAGGCCTTGTTTTAGAAATAGTGGCCTATCCAGCCGGGGCCTTAAATAGTCCCATATAGGTTCAAAATGAGTGAGTTACACCTATTTTAAAATTTATTTTAAAAATATTTTGCTTCTACAACCCTTGTCTGGCTTGCATTTGAACAAAATCTATTGAAAATCAATGCAAAAAGATTTGGCAGAAAGAAATTCACCCTTATCTTTGCAACCCGCTTTGAAAAAAGAGGGGGTTCTTTGAGACAATTTTTACAGATAAAGGCAGAAAAAATTCCAAGTTTTTTCAATAAAAATTTGGTGGCTCAAAAATGAGCCCTATCTTCGCCGCCCGTTCAACAAAAACGGGAGTTCTTGTAAAAGCAGCGTGAGGGGTTTATCGAAATTTTCTAGTATTTATTTCATATAAATTTTGCTAGATCAAAATAACCTCTTATCTTTGCCCTCCGTTTGAAAAAAACGGTTTTTCTCATGTAGTTCTTAATTTGAATTTTTAGGTCAAAAACATCCAGTAAAAGACTCGTTTTTTACAAATATTTTTGGCCAGTAAAATATCGGCCCTTACCTTTGCACCCCCAATAAAATGGGAAGGCTCAGTAAAGCCAAAAGATCTTTGAAAGTTTGGAAGTAACAGCACAATAAAACATAATTACA
>Ga0222712_10004452_pt1 | contig 14641 bp, 16 predicted proteins | sample C33_657DmetaG_FD_165043 | JGI IMG/M metagenome (GOLD analysis project Ga0222712, IMG submission 165043) | Estuarine water microbial communities from San Francisco Bay, California, United States - C33_657D | ecosystem: Environmental > Aquatic > Marine > Unclassified | place: USA: California... | reverse complement strand
CAAGGAGCACAAGGTCGCGGGTTGCATGGTCACCGAAGGCCTCATCCGTCGCGCCGCCAAGGCGCGCGTGGTGCGCGGCGGCAAGATCATCCACAACGGACCGGTCGAGACCCTGCGTCGCTTCAAGGACGACGCTTCCGAGGTCAAAGCCGGCTTCGAGTGCGGCATCAAGCTCGGCGGCTACGACGAGTACCAGCCCGGCGACATCATCGAAGCCATCGAGATGCTGCAGACGCGTCCGTCGCTCTAAGCCTTATGTCCCAACGTCAGCTCCGGGTCGCCGAACTGGTCCAGCGCGAGGTCTCCACCGCGCTGCGCCAGAACTGGCCCACGGAAGCGGCGCTGATCACGATCACCGTCGCGAGCGTCTCCCCTGACCTCCGGCAGTGCCGCGTCGGCTACGCGGTCTCGGGCGACGACGCCGAGCGCAAGAAGGCGCGCGCCTTCCTGAAGCGCGTGCGCACCGAACTCCGCTCGACGGTCGGCGGGATCCTGCAGATGAAGCATACGCCGGACATCCTCTTCACCGAAGACGACATCACCGGCGGCGTGGCGCGCGTGCAGGCGCTGCTGGATGACATGGCCCGCAAGGACCGCGCGGCCAATCCGCCCAAGCCCGACTAAGCGGTCGGCGGGACGACTTCCGGGAAATCCTTCAGCGCTTCGCGGACCACCGCGGCGCGCCGGCGGTCGCGTCCGTCGCTGTCGAGCTCCTGGCCCGCGCGCGCCTGCACGTGGGCCGGCTGGCCTTCGATCATCAGGCGGTCGACGAGGTGGCGGCGTTCTTCCGGGAGGCAGCCCATGTCGCAGGCCAGGCGTAGGTGCGAAAGCATGTTCATCGCCTCGGAACTCGTGAGGAGGCGCGCCGAGCGCAGCACGCCGAGCGAACGGGCGAGGCGGTCGACGAACTTCTCGCCCTCTTCCTGCGCAAGCTTGCGCCGGGCGTTCCACTCCTGTTCGACCAGGTTCTTGATCCAGCCGCCGAGGTGCTTGAGGATCGCCTCTTCGGAGAGGCCCAGCGTCTGCTGGTTGGAGACCTGGAAGACGTTGCCCGCCGCTTCGGTGCCCTCGCCGAGCCAGCCACGGACGGCGAGGCCGTCCTGATTCAGGGCGCGCGAGACCTTGTCCATATGCCCTGCCAGGCAGAGGCCAGGCAGGTGCACCATCGCGGAGGCGCGCAGGCCAGTGCCGACGTTGGTGGGACAGGCGGTGAGGTAGCCGAGGCGATCCGAGAAAGCCAGTTTCAGGGAGCCACCCAGGGCGTCATCAAGCTGTTCGGCGATATGCCAGGTACCCCGGAGATGCCAGCCGGCCTTCACGACCTGGATGCGGAGATGGTCCTCTTCGTTGACCATGACCGAGCAGGTCTGATCGCGGCTGATCACGGCGGCGCCGCTTTTGCCGGAAGCGAGCTCCTTCGAGACGAGATGGCGCTCGACCAGCACCGAACGGTCGCGGTCGCCAAGGTCGCCCATGCGCAGCACGTGGCCGCGGCGGAACTTCGGCAAAGCCTCGAGCGCTTCGACGCAACGATCGGCGATCTCCTTGCGCTGCGGGACCTTGGCCCAACCAGGGAAAGGCAGGCCGTCGAGGTTGCGGGCCAGGCGGATGCGCGTGCTCAGCACGACCGCCTGCTGGGCGCCCAGGAGGTGCGTCAGTTCGTTTTCGGCGGCAAGGATGTCTTCGACGGACGACATGGTCAGAGAGGCGCGAGTTGTTTCTCGAGTCCGGCGATCTCGTCGCGCAGGCGCGCGGCGGCTTCGTAATCCTCGCCGGTGATGGCCTTTTCCATCTCGCGTCGGGCGTCTTCGAGGCGGCGGCGGAGCTGGCCGGCGGGCAAGGTGCCGGCGGGAGCCCGGCCGACATGCGCGGCCTCATGCTGCACCTTGAGCAGCAGCCCGCCCAGGACGTCGCCGAACGTCTCCCAGCAGGAAGGGCAGCCGAGTCGGCCGCGCTTGCGGAAGTCGATGTCGGTGAATCCGCACTTCGGACAAGTGAGGGCCGGGGCCGGGGAAGCCGAGGTCAGGGCGTCGGCCAGCTGGAAGACGGCCGGGTCGGTCGCCCCGCCCTTCTGGGCGCAGGCTTCGCAGAGATGCACCTTCGTGACGTTGCCATGGACGACCTGGGAGAGGTGGACCGTGGCGGCCTCCTCGCAGAGCGAACACTTGATCGGCTGGGACATCTGCCTTCAGAGAATGGCAAGGGGGCGAATTGGCAAGGGCAAGCGGGGAGCGGGGTTTGACTTCATGGCCGGCGGACGCTTGATGGAAGGACGTCAGATGTCCTCCAAGCCTCGCATCGTCATCACCGGCCTCGGCCTCACCGCCCCCAACGGCAACTCGCTGGGCGAGTTCCGGGCCAACCTGCTCGCCGGCAAGGCCCGCATCGCCGTGATCGACGTCCGCCACATGGGCAAGCACCCCGCCGGCGTCTGCGACTTCGACGCCACCAAGTGGCAGAAACGGAAGGAAATCCGCAACGGCACCCGCGTCGGCTCCATCTCCATCTTCTGCGCCCGCGAAGCGCTCGGCGATTCCGGCCTCGACTGGGACAAGGTCGAAAAGTCCCGCGTCGGCGTCTACCTCGGCATCACCGAGCACGGCAACGTCGAGACCGAGAACGAGATCCACAACATCTCCCAGTTCGGCAACGACACCAAGTACTGGACGCATCACCACAATCCCCGCACCGTGGCGAACAACCCGGCCGGCGAGGTCACGATGAACATGGGCATCACCGGCCCGCACTACACCATCGGCGCCGCCTGCGCCGCGGGCAACGCCGGCCTCATCCAGGCCGCCCAGATGCTGCAGCTCGGCGAGGTCGACATCGCCTTCGCCGGCGGGGTCTCCGAATCCATCCACACCTTCGGCATCTTCGCCGGCTTCAAGAACCAAGGCGCGCTGGGCGCCCACGAGGACCCGACCAAGGCCTCGCGCCCCTTCGACAAGAATCGCAACGGCATCGTCATCTCCGAAGGCGGCGCCATCTACGTCCTCGAGCGCCTCGACGACGCCCTGGCCCGCGGCGCCCGCATCATCGCCGAGATCGCCGGCTGGTGCATCAACTCCGACGCCACCGACGCCGTCCTGCCCAACCCGGAACGCCAGACCGAGTGCGTCCGCATGGCGCTCAAGCGAGCCGGCATGAAGCCCCAGGACATCCATATCGTCTCCACCCATGCCACCGCGACGGCCTTGGGCGACATCCAGGAATGCACCGCCCTCCGGAACGTGTTCACCGACTGCCCGGACACTCATATCAACAATACCAAGAGCTTCATCGGGCACTGCATGGGGGCGGCCGGAGCGCTTGAATTAGCAGGCAATCTGCCCTCTTTTGACGATAATTGGGTGCATCCGACCATCAATATCGAGGAACTGGACCCTGAATGCGCCATGCCCGGCCTGGTGATCAACCAACCCCTCAAGGTCGCCCGGGTGGACGCCATCCTGAACAACTCCTTCGGCATGCTCGGCATCAATTCCGCCCTCATCGTGAAGAAATATGGGGTTGCCTGACGGGGTTTGGGTGTTTGAAACAAACCCTGAAAACATGACTAAGGACGACATCAAGCAGGTGGTTCTCGATATCATCGCCGACATCGCGCCGGACGAAGACCTGACCGCCGTCAAGCCGGAGGTCCGCCTGCGCGACCAGCTTTCCCTGGATTCCATGGATTTCTTGGATATCGTCATGGAACTCCGCAAGAAACACGGCATAGAGGTCCCGGAAGCCGATTATGTCCAGCTGGCTTCCCTCGACTCCTGCGCCAACTACTTGCTCCCCAAGTTCGAGGCCAAGGGCAAGTAAGCCCCCGCCTTACGCCCTCCCCGAAGACCGCCCCTTGGGCGGTTTTTTGTTGGGCAAAACTGCGACCTTCGCCACGCGGGCGGTGTTCTTGATTTGCCGCCCCACCCTCCGACCACCACCCTTCTAACCGTGCACCCAGTCCGTCGCCTACTCACCGCTGCCCTCGCCCTCGTCGTCCTTCCGGCCTTCGCCGAGACGGTGCAGCTGCGTCGCACCGGCAACGCCACCGTCATCGCCTTCGAGTACATCACCCAGGACGAGACCACCATCATGGTGAAGCGCCTGGATACGGACGCGGTGCTGAACTACAAGTGGGAGGACCTCGACCTCGATTGGGTCAAGAAGAACAACCCGAAGGTCTGGGCCGAACGCGAGCAGCTGCTGGCCGAGGCGAAATCCGAGAAGAAGATGACGAAGAAGGAAGCCGAAGCGGACCCCTTCGCCAAGGAAGCCGTCCTGACCGACACGAAGTCGTTCCTCGCCAGCCTCACCATCTCCCTGCAGGACGGGCTCAAGGGCATCAATCTCGCGCAAAACCGGATCGACGCGGTCTGCAACGAGTTCCAGCTCGAAGAGACGCAGTTCTGGGCCGGCTACGAAGACCTGAAGCGGGCCAGCAAGATCGCCGGCAAGAACGAGCCCGTCGCCAAGGCCGAAACGATTCCCGAAGAACCGAAGGAAAAAGAGAAACCGACCAAGGCCCTCACGCCCAAGGCCAAGGCCGCCGCCGCCAAGGTCAAGGCCCGCTCCTCCGATAACATCGCGGCCGAAGCCGCCGCCCGGGCCGACTTCGCGGCCGACGCCCGACCATTCAACACGATCGGCTACCTGCGCATGCTGGCCGAAGGGGGCACCAAAGGTAAGCCGATCTGGATGATGCTCCGCCGGACGACCGCCGACCGCGAAGCCATCAAGAAGATCTTCGATAAATACGCCCAGCTTGCCGGCGACCTGGCCGAGAAGCCCGAAGCCAAGGCTTCCAAGTCCGAGCTGCTCGTGCTCAAGAAAGCCCTCGAGAACGCCGCCGAATCCATCGGCAAGGTCACCCGCGATAACGTCGCCGTCGAAGCACGCCTGCAGACCGACTGCCGCGCGCTCCTCACCTTAGCCGTCCGCTAAGGAAAGACGCCGGCGGACCAAAGAGTCCGGCCGCCTTCCCGAAGGAAGACGGCCGGTTTTGAATGGTGGAGCCTATCGGGCTTGAACCGACGACCTCTTGCATGCCATGCAAGCGCTCTACCAACTGAGCTAAGGCCCCGTTAAATGGGAAGGTAAACAAAGGTGACGGCACGGGCACGGTCAACGCTTTTTTCCCGCCCTTCCGAGTCTCTGGTTGCCAATGGGCGACGGGTGCTTTGCCTTCCCCTCGTGGAAGAGTCCGAAAACCAGCCAGAACCCGCCGAACCGGGCACCGAAGCCCAAGCCAATACCCAAGGCGGACGGGGCCAGGGCGGTATCCGCATCGAAAAGGACTTCATCGAATCCCTTCCCGTCGGCGAATGGAAAGGCCCGATCGAGCTGATCGAATCCGAGAAAGACGCCGCCAAGGCGATCGCCTCGCTCGCCCGCGACCGCGTCCTGGGCTTCGACACCGAAACCAAGCCCTCCCACACCCGCGGCGAATACAACCTGCCCTCGATCCTGCAGCTGGCCGGCGAGCACCATATCTTCGTCTTCCGCCTGGACCACTGCGGCGGCATCCCCCTCGCCTTCCCGGTCCTCTGCAACGAACGCCAGGCCAAGGTCGGCGTCGCGGTGCGCGATGACGTCAAGAACCTGCGCGCCCGCGCGCCGTTCGACGACCGTGCCTTCATCGACATCGCGGACCACACGAAGAAGACGGGACTGGTGAACACGGGGCTCCAAGCCCTCGCCGCCCACTTCCTGCAGCTGCAGATGAAGAAATCGAAGAAGGTGCAGACCTCGAACTGGGCGAAGCCGCTCGACGAACGTCAGATCCAATACGCCGCCAACGACGCCTGGTTCAGCCGCGAGCTGTTCCTGAAGCTCGAGAAGGACGGCCTGATCCCGCGGTTCGAATGAACCCGGAAGCCACCCGCGCAGCCGAGGCGTTGGGATTGGACGCCACTCGCCGGCATATCTTCCTCTGCGTGAGGTCGACCGAGCAGGCCTGCTGCGGCGGAGAGCTCGCGACGAAATCCTGGGAGCATCTGAAAGCCCGCCTGAAACAGCTGGGCCTGTCGGAGAAAGGCGGCATCCAGCGCACCAAGGCAGACTGCCTCCGCGTCTGCGTCGCGGGGCCCGTCGCCGTGGTCTATCCTGAAGGCATCTGGTATGGACGGTGTACGCCAGAGAACCTCGACCGCATCATCACCGAGCATCTCGTCGGCGGAAAAGTCGTCGCGGACCTCCGGATGGCCGGGCCTACTTCGCTTTAGGCTCTTTCCTCTTCGGGATATCGACCTTCTGGGCCAGCGCCCGGAGCCTGGGATAAAGCTCGGCGTAAGGCACGTCTTGCACGGCCTTTCCCGACTTCACGGCCATCGACGCCGCGACGCCGGCCGATTCGCCGAGGATCATCCAGACCGGCTCCATGCGGATGGAAGTCATGGCGATGTGGCTGGCGGACACGCAGACCGGCACCAGAAGATTGGAGCACTGGTCCTTCTTCGGGACGATCGAACGATAAGGAATCCGGTAGATGCCGCGATGCTCCTGCTCGAGATAAAGCATGGAGTAATATCCGCCCATGAGCGCGACTTTGCCATCGAGCGCGACGGTGGCGTAAGGCCATTCGTCGACGCCGTACGAGGCGAGACCGACCGAATCGGCAGGATTGGTCCGCCCTTCCATATCCTTCTGGGTGACGACGTAATCCGAGACCATGCGACGAGCCTCGCGGACGTAGAGCTGGTGAGGGTAGCCCTTGGTGTCATCGAACGCGCCTTTCTCCAGGCCGGCGCTGAGGGCGATCTCCTTCTGTTTCGCGGGGACCGACGGATCGCTACGCAGGAAGTGGGTCATGCCGCGGACGAAATCCTGCTGCTCCTTCCAGATACGGGCGCGCGTCGCGTAATCGCCATCGGCATAGCCGGCGTTGTGGCCGTAGTTCGTCGGCGCGAAAAGCGCCCGGGCGAGGTTCCCCGCCCCGCCGGAATAGACGCGGCCTCCGCTCTTCTCCCACCCGTCGACCTTGCCGCGCATCACGCGCCCGGAAAGGATGTCCACGCCCTGCTGGAAGGCCCGGCGATAGAGCTCGAACTGCTTCGGGTCGTAGTTCGCCGGCGGCTCGATCGGCAGGCTCTCGCCCTTGAAGACGAAGCGCCAGCGGAAGCCGTAACCCATCGTAAGCTTGTCCGCCTCGCCGACGGGAGCGACAGGGGTCGACTGAAGGCCCGGCAATAGACCGCTCTGCGGATCGCCGGCCTTCACGTACGGATCAATCGCGTAGACCGACATCGGCGGCTGCGCACCGGCCAGGCTCTCGCCGTAAGTCGCCTTCGCCTCGCGGCCATAGGCGTAGGCGACGCCGGCGCGGGCCATCAGGTCGCCCTCGTAAGAACAATCGATGAAGACCTTCGCCGCGATGGCACGGGCGCCAGCCTTGTTCGGGAGCGCCGGCGGGCAGCCATACTCATCGAAAGGGGCGAAATCCAGGTCCACGCGACGGATCAGCCCGTCGACCTTGAGGGCCGCGCTGACCCGATGCTCGAAGAGCACCGTGACCCCGGCGGCCTTGAGCATCTCGGCGAAAACCGTGCGATACTGGGCGTCCTTGTAATCCTTCTTCAGGATCGGCCGGGTCGAGCCGCTCACGGCTTCTTCGCGACCCCAGTCGATATGCATGAGCCCGCCACCGGTCATGCCTCCCAGCCAGCGGCTCGGCTCGACCACGATCACCTTGGCTCCTTCTTTGGCGGCGGCGCAGGCCGCCATCACGCCGCTCGCGTTGCCGCCGTAGACGCAGACGTCATAAGACTCCTCCGCGACCAGCGTCGTCAGACCGAAAAGAAGACCGGCGATGAGGCGGAGCATGGGGTTGGCTCTTTGCTAGGCCGGCCCGCCTGGTTGTCAAAGCACGGCTTACTTCAACGCCTTCTCGATCGCCTTCTCGAGTTCTTCGGAGTCGGGCTCGACGTCGGAACCAAAGCGGGCGAGCAGCTTGCCGTCCGCGCCGATGAGGAACTTGTTGAAATTCCACCCCACAGGGCCGGGGTGTCCGGCGTCCTTGCCGGTGAGTTTCTCGAACAACGGATGGGCGTCGTTGCCCTTGATGGCGACCTTGGCGTACATCGGGAAGGTCACCTTGAAGTTCGTCTTGCAGAACTTCTTGATGTCCTTTTCCGAAGCAGGCTCCTGGCCTCCGAAGTCGTTGCACGGGAAGGCGGCGACGACGAGACCCTTGGACTTGAAGTTGTCGTAGAGCGCCTGGAGTCCGTTATACTGCCGGGTGTAGCCGCATTGGCTGGCGACGTTGACCACGAGCCAGGCCTTGCCGCCCTTGACGGCGCCAAGCGTGGTAGCCTTGCCGTCGATATCCTTGACCGGCACGCCGAGCAGCCCGGGGGCTTTGTCTTCGGCGTATAGGGAGGTCATGAGGATCGTGAGAGCCAGGGCGAGGAATCGCATGAAGGAATCATGACCTCGGCCGGCCCGGAGGCAAGCGGAGCCGCTTACTGGTCTTCCGAATCCTTCGCCCAGACAGCGGCCAAGACAGCCCGGAAAGCGTCCGCGTCGACCAAGGTATCAGGCCGATCGATGATTTCGATGCAATCGGCGCTATCCCAATACTCGCCCTCCTTCTTCACGTTCCAGAAAGCCAAGGCGAGCGCCTGCCAGAGCTCGAAGCCCTGCAATTTGCCGCGCGGCAGCCAAGCGACGGCCACGGTAACTTCTTCGGTCCAATCGGACTCTTCCCAAAGCACGTCGAACTTGCCGCACTCGCTCGGCCCGAGGAACTGCGTCACGAACTCCGTATGCTGCGGACCCGCGTCGAGATAATATCGGCAGGCCACCTCGCGTTCGGCCGGTTCGAGATCGTCGCCGCCGTCGTCATGATAGGTGAAAGGCTCCGCCATACCCCAAGGTCGGACGCGCCGAGGAACTGGGCAAGTCAGGATTCCTTGCGCGACGTCCAGGCCAGCACGACCCAGCCTGCGATCAGGAGCGAGCCGCCGATCGGCGTGATGGCGCCCAACCAACGAGGTGCGCCCAAGGCCATCGCGTAAAGCGTCCCGGCGAAGGTCACGGACCCCATAGCCCAAAGGAGCGACGGCAACGTGGAGCGACCGGCGATGGCGCCGATGGCGACGGCGTGCGTCAGCAGATAGAAGGTCGCCGTCTCCCACCAGCCGGAAGCTTCGGGGATGAGCGCAAGGCGCTCTTTCAGGCCATGGGCGCCGAAGGCCCCCAGCGCGATGGCGATCGCACCGAGGAGACCAGCGGCGAACAGACGGTTCATCGCTTAGGCGCCGGTGTCGGCGCCGCTCTTCTTCTGCGTGAAGACGAGACCCTTCTCGCCGACCGAGACGATCACGGGTTCATCCTTGTTGTAGTCGTCGCGGAGGATGGACTCGGCCAGCGGGTCCTCGAGGAGACGTTCGACCGCGCGGCGGAGCGGGCGGGCGCCGTATTTCTCATCCCAGCCGTTGTCGACCAGGTAGCCACGGGCGGCTTCGTTGACCACGAGCTTCACGCCCAGGTCCAGGAGGCGCTTGGCCACCTTGTCGACCTCGATGTCGACGATCTTGGTCATGTGCGTCTTCGCGAGCTGCTGGAAGATGACGATGTCGGTGAGGCGGTTGAGGAACTCCGGCTTAAAGGCGCGCTTGGTCTCGTCCATGATGCGCTCCTTGAGCTTCTCGTAGTCGCGCGTGGAATCCACGCCGACGTCGAACCCGACCGAGTTGTTACGCTGCAGCACGTCGGCCCCGACGTTGGACGTCAGGATGATGATCGTGTTGCGGAAGTCGACGACGCGGCCGAGCGAGTCGGTCAGGCGGCCGTCTTCGAGAGCCTGCAGCAGGAGCTGGATGACATCCGGGTGGGCCTTCTCGATTTCGTCGAAGAGCACGACGGAGTAAGGCTTGCGACGGACGGCTTCGGTGAGCTGGCCGCCTTCGTCGTGACCGACGTAGCCGGGAGGCGAGCCGATGAGGCGGGAGACCGTGAACTTCTCCATGTACTCGGACATGTCGATCTGGATGACCGCTTCCTTCTCGCCGAACATGCGTTCGGCCAGGGAACGGGCCAGGAGCGTCTTGCCGACGCCCGTGGGGCCGAGGAAGAGGAAGGAGCCGATCGGACGGCGCGGATCCTTGAGGTCGGCGCGGGAGCGACGCAGGGCGCGGGCGACGACTTCGCAGGCGCGGTCCTGGCCGATGACGGCCGTCTGCAGGTCCTGCTCGAGTTCGAGGAGCTTCTTGGTCTCCTTCTTCTCGAGACGATTAAGGGGCACGCCGGTCCAGTCGGCCACGATGTGGAGCATCTCGTCTTCGCCGACGACGATGCGCTTCTCGTCGCGCTTCTTGCGCCAGTCCTCGAGCATCTTCTCGCGCTTGGCGCGGAGCTTCTTCTCCGTGTCGCGGAGGTTGGCGGCTTCCTCGAACTTCTGGTTACGGGAGGCGTCTTCCTTCTGCTGCACGACCTTGTCGACCTCGGTCTGGACGACGTCGATGTCGGCCGGGATGTTCAGGGAACGGATGCGGGCGCGGGCGCCGGCTTCGTCCATGACGTCGATGGCCTTGTCCGGCAGGTGCCGGGCGGTGATGTAGCGGTGCGAGAGGCGGACGGCGGCCTCGATGGCGGCGTCGGTGTACTCGCACTTATGGTGCTCCTCATACTTCGAACGGATCCCGCGCAGGATCAGGACGGCGTCTTCCGGGGTCGGATCGTCGACCTTGACGGACTGGAAGCGGCGTTCGAGGGCGGCATCCTTCTCGATGTGCTTACGGTATTCGGAAAGCGTGGTGGCTCCGACGCATTGGATTTCACCGCGGGAAAGGGCCGGCTTGAGGATGTTGGACGCGTCCATGGCGCCTTCGGCGGCGCCGGCGCCGACGATCGTGTGCATCTCGTCGATGAACAGGATGATGTTCTTCGCGCGCTTGATCTCATCCATGATGCCCTTGATGCGCTCTTCGAACTGGCCGCGGTACTTCGTGCCGGCGACCATCAGGGCGAGGTCGAGGGTGATGACCTTGCGGTCGAGGAGGATCTCCGGGACGATGCCCGAGGCGATCTCCTGGGCGAGGCCTTCGACGATGGCGGTCTTGCCCACGCCGGCTTCGCCGATGAGGACAGGATTGTTCTTCGTGCGACGGCAAAGGATCTGCACCACGCGACGGATTTCCTCCTTACGTCCGATGACCGGGTCGAGCTCTCCGGCTTTGGCAAGCTCGGTGAGATCGCGACCGAAGGTCTTGAGGAGCGAAAGGCGTTCGCCACGCCCGGGGCGGGCGCCTTCTTCGCCAGAAGCGCGGCGCGCAGGCGGAGGGGTGTCGTCGGAGGAATCCTCGGAAGGCGGCGGCGTGTCGCCATCCTTCTTCTCGGATTCGTCGGCGGCGGAAGGATCGATGTCAGCGAGGATCTCCTTGCGGCAGCGCTCCAGGTCGACGTCGAGCTGCTGCAGCACGCGGGCGGCGACGCCCTCCCCTTCCTTCAGGAGACCGAGGAGAATATGTTCCGTGCCGACATAGGCGTGCCCAAGGGCGCGAGCTTCGGTGACGGCGTGCGCCATCACCTTCTGCACGCGGGGCGTGAGCGGGATCGTGTCGGGAGCCTTGGCTTCCTCGGGACCAGGACCGACCTGCTTCTCGACGGCGCCACGCACCGTCTTGAGGTCGAGGCCCATGCGACCGAGGACGTTGACCGCGACGCCCTCGCCGAGCTTGATGAGCCCGAGCAGGATGTGCTCGGTGCCGACGTAGTTATGGTTGAACCGGCGAGCTTCCGCCCGGGCCAGTTCCACGACCTTGCGGGCGCGGGGAGTGAAATTGTTGTTTTTGTCCTTATCCATGGAAAGTGGGTTTGGGCGAAACGCCCGTATGGGGTTGTTAGCAGAGACTATGCCCGAACTGCGGGTAGGTTCAAGCGTTCCCCCGAAGTTGGTAATAACCCTGCCTTTTGCCTTTGCCAGCAACGGGGCACGCCTGTTTCTTAAACCGCAAAACCATGGGTATCAGCATGCAAGCGGCGGGCGAGGCCCTCCGAGACCTCGTCAAGGGTCTCAAAGGGCAGAAAGTAGCCGTATTAGGCCATATGCGCCCCGACGGGGACTGCATCGGCTCGCAGACCGCCCTCTGCCGGATGCTCCTGGCCGAAGGCATCGACGCGATCTGCGTGAACCGCGACCGCATTCCCCCGAATCTCGTCCCCTACGCCGAAGGCGTGAAGTTCGTCAAAGCTGCCGATTATGACTCGACCGACCGCGTCGCCGTCACGGTCGACTGTGCCGATGCGTCCCGCGTAGGGACGGAACTGCTCGCCAAGTTCCCCGCCGGGATCCTGGCCAACGTCGACCACCATGCCTCCAACCCGGATTACGCGCAGACCAACATCGTCGTCCGCGAGGCCGCCGCCACCTGCCACATCCTCGCCGCCGGCGCCTTGGCTCAAGGATTGGCCGTCGACACCATCACTGCCAAGGCCTTGCACCTCGGCATCCTGACCGACACCGGCCGCTTCTGCTACCGCAGCACCACCGCCGACGTCTTCGCGATCATCGCCGAACTCGTCCGCCGTGGCGCCGACCCGGCCGAAGCCAACTACCGCGTCTTCGAACAGGAAAGCCGCGGCAAGCTGGAGCTCACCAAGCGCTTCCTCAACACGATCGCCTTCCATGAGGACGGCAAGATCTGCTCGGGCGAGCTCACCCAGGCCGACTACGTCGCGACCGGCACCTCGAAGGAAGACAAGGAAGGCCTCGTCGAATTCCCCCGTTCCGTCGAAGGCGTCGAGATCGCCGTGCTCATGGAGGAAGGCGCCGATGGCATCCGTGGCAGCCTGCGTGGACGTGACCCGAAACTCCGTCTCGACCTCTGCGCCGGCAAGCTCAACGGCGGCGGTCACATGCTCGCGGCCGGCTTCAACATGCAGGGCTGCCGCCTGCCGCAGGACCGCGCGAAGATCCTCGGGATCGTCATCGCCCACTATCGCGAATACTCGGCGAAATGAGCGAGCCCGTCGCCGAACCCGCGGGCGTGCTGCTCGTCGACAAGCCGCAGGGCATCACCTCGCACGACGTCGTGGACAGCGTGCGGCGTCTCTACCGCACGCGTCGCGTCGGCCATGCCGGCACGCTCGACCCGATGGCGACCGGCCTGCTCATCGTGCTCGTCGGCAAGGCCACCAAGGCTTCCGACCAGCTGATGGCCCAGGATAAGGAATACCTCGGCGAAGCCACGCTCGGCGTCGCCACGGACACCCAAGACGCCGAAGGCGCGACGCTGGAGACCAATCCTGTTCCCGAAATCACCGAAGCCCAGGTGCGCTCGGCCCTCGCCTCCATGCTGGGCGACCAGCTCCAGGTCCCGCCGATGCATTCGGCCAAGAAGATCGGCGGCCAGAAGCTCTACGACCTCGCGCGGAAAGGCATCGAAGTCGTCCGCGAGCCACGCGCCATCAGCGTTTCCGAGTTCGAACTGCTCTCCTGGCAGAGCCCAAAGATCAACTTCCGCGTCCGCTGCACCAAAGGCACCTACGTCCGCACGCTGGCCTTCGACCTCGGCCGCAAGCTCGGACCCGGCGCGCACCTGTCGATGCTCCGCCGTACCCGGTCCGGCCAGCTCGACCTTTCCCGCGGCCATACGCTGCCGCAGCTCGGCGCGATGACCGACGATCAGCTCGTCGCGGCGCTGGTGCCCGTGAGCGAAGCCGCGCCCGCCGCATGAGCCCGCCCCTCCATCTCGCCATCGGCGCCTTCGACGGAGTGCACCTCGGTCATCGCGCCGTCTTGCACTCCGCCCGCGAAGCCGCTCGGGCGGACGGAGGTGTCGTCGGCGTGCTCACCTACGACCCGCACCCGAGCAAGGTCCTGCGACCCGAGTCGTCGGTCCCGCTCATCTTCACGCGCGCGCAGAAGGACGAGCGCCTGACGGAAGCCGGTGCGCAGCTGATCCATCACGAGAAGTTCGACCGTAATCACGCCGGCATCGAAGCGGCCGATTTCCCGAAGTGGCTCAGGACGACCTTCCCGCACCTCAAGTCGCTCCACGTCGGTTCTAATTTCCAGTATGGCCGCGGGCGCTCCGGCAACGGCGAGACGCTCATCGCGCATGGTTCGGACGAAGGTCTCGGCGTGCGCCTCGTCTCGGCCGTCAGCCTCGGCGACGAGACCGTAAGCAGTTCCCGCATCCGCCAATGCCTCGCCTCCGGCGACCTCGACCTCGCGAATGCGATGTTACTACGACCTTATGAAGCCGAAGGCGTGATCATCGGCGGACGCCGTCTCGGCCGTACCATCGGCTTCCCGACGTTGAACATCGCGTGGGAACCCGAACTCAAGCCGGCTTTCGGCGTGTATGCCGTCGAAGTCATCTTCAAGGGCGAAGCCATGCCGGCGGTGGCGAATTACGGCCAGCGCCCCACCGTCGAGAGCGGGCCGGTCGCGCCCTTGCTCGAAGCGCATGTCCTCCGCGGAGCCGCGCCGACAACCGGAGACACCGTGCGCGTCCGCTGGCTCCGCCGTCTTCGAGCCGAGCAGAAGTTCGCCGACCTCGCGGCCTTGCAGGTGCAAATCGCCAAGGACTCTGCGCAGGCCAAGCACGCGCTTGGCCTGCTCGGTTAAGTCAGGCGGATTGGGCGAACTTCTTGATGATGCCGCCGAAGGCGCCGTTCGAGAAGAAGACGACACAGCGCGGCGACTTGT
>Ga0222712_10004451_pt1 | contig 14642 bp, 10 predicted proteins | sample C33_657DmetaG_FD_165043 | JGI IMG/M metagenome (GOLD analysis project Ga0222712, IMG submission 165043) | Estuarine water microbial communities from San Francisco Bay, California, United States - C33_657D | ecosystem: Environmental > Aquatic > Marine > Unclassified | place: USA: California... | reverse complement strand
GTGCCCGACGACGGTTACGATGGGCTCGTCCTGCACCTGGCCCCGGAAGCCTGGGGCAAGGTCGAACCGCTGGGCGAAGGTCGCCTGCGCGTCGGCGGCGGCGCGCGCCTGAAGGAACTCTGCGGCGTGGCCGCGCGCGAGGGTCTCGCCGGTTTCGAATTCCTCGAGGGCATCCCCGGCACCGTTGGCGGCTCGCTCCGCATGAACGCGGGCGCGATGGGCGGCTGGATCTTCGACGTCGTCGAATCCATCGAGTGGCTCACGCCCCAGGGCCGCGTCCGCGCCGCGCGCCGCGACTGCTTCGACGCGCTCTACCGGGATTGCCCGCAGTTGCACGGGGGCGTCGTCCTGTCCGCGGTGCTGCGCGCGGCCGGGCGCGACGAACCGGCGGCCATCCGCGCGCGCATGGACGAGATGGCGGTCCGCCGCCGCGCCTCCCAGCCCCGCGAGGCGAGCGCCGGCTGCGTGTTCCGCAACCCGGAAGGCGACAAGGCCGGCCGGTTGATCGACGCCAGCGGACTCAAGGGACGGGCCGTCGGCCCCGTCGCGGTCTCCCCGGTCCACGCGAACTTCCTCGTCAACGGCGGGGACGCCACGGCCGCGGACTTCCTGGCCCTCATGCGGGACGTCCGCGCGGGCGTCCGCGCCGCGGCCGGCGTCGAGCTGCAACCCGAGATCGTCGTGCTCGGCCGGGAATGGAGGGAACTCCTATGAACGCGGAGCCGGAAGTCATCATCCTGTGCGGCGGACAGTCCTCGGAAAGCGAGGTCTCGTTGCGTTCCGGCCGGGCGGTGGCCGCCGCCGTCCCCGGCGCGCGCCTCGTCGAACTGTCGACCGATGCCTTGCCGGCTTGGCTCGAACCCGCCACGCACCTCGTCTTCCCCGTCCTCCATGGCGGTTGGGGCGAGGACGGCGGCGTCCAGGGCGAACTCGAGGCCCGCGGGATCGCCTTCGCCGGTTGCTCCGCCGCGGCCAGCCGGCTGTGCATGGACAAGGTCGCGACCAAGCGCGCGATGCGCGCGGCGGGCGTGCCGGCGATCCCGGAGGTCGCCTTCGCCGGCGACGCCAAGCCGACCGCGGCCGAACTGGCCGCCTTGGGCGACGAAATCGTCCTCAAGCCCTCCGACCAGGGCAGCAGCGTGGGGCTCTTCCTGCCCAGCGGCCCGGCCGCGATCGCCGAAGCCCTCGCCGCGATCCCGCCCGCCGGCCGCTGGATGGCCGAACGCCGCCTGCGCGGCCGCGAATTCTCCATCGGCCTGCTGGACGGCCAGCCGATGGGCCTCGTCGAGATCGTGCCGCTGGCCGGCGTCTACGACTTCAGGACCAAGTACACCAAGGGCGCGTCGGAGTACCGTTTCCCGGCCCCGTTGGACGCGCCAACGACCGCCGCCATCGCCGCCGCCGCCGCCCGGCTCTTCGCCGCCGCGGGTTGCCGCGACTTCGCGCGGGCCGACGTCATGCTCGAACCGGACGGGAATTTCTATTTCCTCGAGATCAACACCATGCCCGGCATGACCGAGACCAGCCTGATGCCCAAGAGCGCCTCGTGCGTCGGCCTGGATTTCCCCGCGCTCGTGGGGCGCATGCTCGCCCCCGCCCGCCGCCGTGCCGCCGGCGTCCCCTCCTGACATGAGCCTCTTCCGTCGACTCTTCGGCAAGCGCCCCGAGACCTTCCCCGGCCAGAAGGACCGCGATTGGCGCGCGCTCGTCCCGCAGTCCGTGAACCCCGTGCCCGGCGACGAGATCGGCCGGCGCCGGGCGGTCCGCTCGCGCCTGCCCGTCGTCCTCGCCGTCCTCTTCTTCGCCCTGCTCGGCGGGCTCCTCTGGTACGTGGTCGACGAGGGCGCGGCGGCGACGCCCGCCGCCGAGGGCGGGCTGCGCTTCAAGACCGACGGCCTGCTCGGCGCCGACGTCGTGCGCAAGGTGCTCGAGGCGCATCCGGAGGGTGCCGCCCGCGACGTCCACTCGATCAAGGCGGAACTGCAGAAGGACAACCAGATCCTGGTCGCCGACGTCGGGCGCGGCCCGGATGGCGTCCTCAACGTCCGCCTCACCGAACGCAAGGCCGTGGCCCGCCTCGTGGTCACGCCCCCGACCGGCCCGATGATCGTGCGCCTGCTCGATCCGACCGGCGTGACGTTCGCCGGCGTCGGCTACCCCGCCGCCGCCGTGCGCGGCCTCCCCGAGCTCGTGAACTACCGCTCGACCGGCACGGGCGACGCGATGGTCGTCGAGGGCGCGGAGATCGCGGGCCCGTTCCTGGCCACCGCCATGGGCGAGCGCTACCGCGCCTTCTACAACCAATGGGCCGCCGTCTCGCTCGCCGACTGCTTCGGCGTGCATGAGGACGCCCCCGGATCTTCCCTGCGCGTGGTGCTCCGGCCCGGCAGCCAGCCCGCGGATCGCCCGGCGCTGGCCGAGGTCGTCTTCTCGACGGCCCGTTGGCGCGAGGAGTTCGGCATCCTCAAGGGGCTCGACCTCGAGTCGCTCCTGCGGCGCCCCGACGCCACGGCCCCGGCCTACGTCCTCAAGCTCAACATCCTCAACCGCACCGGTCCCAAGCCTGTCCCCGAACCCCGCCTCGTCCCCGTCGCCCGATGAAACCCCAGAACCAAACCCTGCCCTCGCTCATCGCCGTCATCGACGTCGGCACCCACAAGACCGTCGGGCTCGTCGGCCAGCTCATCGACGGCAAGGCCCGCATGCTCAGCTACTCGGAGCGCCGCACCGACGGGGTGGTCAAGGGCACCGTGACCGACCTGGAGAAACTCCAGCGCTGCGTGCATGAGGTCGTCAACGACGTGGAGCGCGGCGCCGGGCGCGCGCTCGCGGAAGTCTACCTTTCCATGTCCGGTCCCGCCGCCGAGGGCGAGCGCGTGAAGGGCATCATCTCCGTGCCGGCCGCCGACGGCCGCGTCACGCGGCAGGACTTGGCGGACGCCGTGGCTTCGGCCAAGCGCCTCGAGCCGCCGGCGGGCCGCGCGACGATCCTGTACATGCGCCAGCCGACCATCCTGGACAACCGGCCGGTGGGCAACCCGGTCGGCATGACGGGCCGGCGCCTCGAGGTCCTCTTCTGGCGCGTGACGATGGACGAGCCGAACCTGCGCCTGCGCGTCGGCATGGTCAACGGCATGAGCATGATGCTGCGCGACTTCATCCTCGCCTCGCACGCCGCCGCCTGCGCCGTCGCGACCGAGGCGGAGAAGCAGGGCGGGGTGCTGCTCATCGACATGGGCGCCGGCACCACCGACTGGATCCTTTACTACAAGGAGCACATCCTCTGCGCCGGCTCCATCCCGGTCGGCGGCGAGCACCTCACCAACGACCTGAGCGTCGCGCTGCGGGTCAGCCGCGAGACGGCGGAAGACCTCAAGCAGCGCTTCGCGTCGGCGGTGCACCGCGACAACGACCTCAACCAGACGATCTGGAAGGACGGCGACCGCGGGCTCGGCGACCAGCAGTTCAACCGCGGGACCATCACCAAGGTCAGCTCGCTGCGCTACCAGGAGACGCTGGATTTCGTCCGCAAGGACGTGCTGCGGCAGCTCGACCAGATCTTCCCCGACCACCCGACGAAGCTGGACCAGCACCTGCTGCCCTCCGGCGTGATCCTGACGGGCGGCTCCGCGAACCTGCAGGACGCCGCCGAAGCCGTCCAGCTGGTGCTCGGCCTGCCGGCCCGCGTGGGCGTCCCGGCCTTCGAGGTCGAATCCTTCCGCAAGCCCGAGTACGCCGGCGTCGTCGGCATGATGACCGCCGCCATCACCGATGCCCCGCCGCCCCGGCGCCGGCCGACCGGTTTCCTCGCGACGCTCCGCGACCTCTTCCGTTTCTGAGCATGGACCGCGCCCCCTCGATCCTCCTCGTCGGCCTCGGCGGCGCCGGTTGCGCGATGGTCGCGCGGCTGGCGCCGGGCTTGCCCGCGGACGTGCAGGTCCTGCGCGTGGACACGGATGCCCGCCTCGTCGCCGAAGGTGGCCCGGGCGCCGGGCTGCAGGTCGGCCGGGCGCAGACCCGGGGCATGGGCACCGGCGGCGAGCCGGCGCTCGGTTCCGTCGCCGCGGAATCGGAGGAGGCCGCCCTGCGGCGGGCCTTCACCGGCGCCGCGTTGGTCGTGCTCGTCACCGGCCTCGGTGGCGGCACCGGCAGCGGGGCGGCCCCCGTCGTCGCCCGCCTCGCCGCCGAGGCCGGCGCCACCGTCCTCGCCTTCGCCACGATGCCGTTCTCGCACGAGGGCGAGCGGCGGATGCGCCAAGCCAACGAAGGCGCGGTCGCCCTCGGGCAGAAGGCCCACGGCCTCGTGTTCGTGCACAACGACCTGCTGCTCCAGCAGGTGTCCACCGAGGCGCCGCTCTCCGAATCGTTCGCGGCCGCGGACGCCTGGGTCGGCGGGGCCCTGCGGGCGCTCGCCGCCGCCTTCGAACCCGGCGCGCTCGTGCCCGTCGAGCCCGCCGCCCTGCGGGGCATCCTCGCCAGCCCCGGCTCGCCCACGCTCTTCGCGTATGGCGTCGGGTCCGGTCCCGGCGCGGCGCTCCAAGCCGCGCGGGCCGCGGGCAGCTGCCCGTTGGCGCATGCGCCCGGCGCCGTCACCAAGGTGGCCGCGCTCTTCGTCTCCGTCGCCGGTGGTCCCACCATGACGAGCGCCGACGCGTTCGAGGCCGTCGGTGCGGTCCGGCTCCGCTTCGGCGGCGAGACGACCACGCTCCTCTGCGCCCGCATCGATCCCAGCTTCGGGGACCGCGTCGAGGTCTCCGTCCTGGGGGCCTCGTTGCCGGCGCCCAAGCCCGCGCCCAAGCCGAAGAAGGGCGCGAAGGCCGTCGACGCGGGCCAGCCGCTCTTCGGTTTCGCGACGGAGGAGACGATGCGCCGCGGCCAGTTCGGCGGCACGCCCATGACCTTCATCGAGGGTCAGGACGTCGACGTGCCCACCTACATCCGCAAGGCGGTGCGCCTCCCCGCGGGCTGAGCGAAAGTCGCTTCCCGGTTGCGCCCCCCGCCGGTCCGCCTACGGTGCCTCGCATGCCCGCCTTCGACGTCGCCGCCCTTCGCCGGGACTTCCCGATCCTCGGGCGGACCGTGCATGGCCGCCCGCTGACCTACCTCGACAACGCCGCCACCTCGCAGAAGCCGGCGGTCGTCCTCGAGGCGCTCCGCCGGTATTACGCCGAGCAGAACGCGAACGTCCATCGCGGCGTCCACCTGCTCAGCGAGGAGGCCACCGTCGCCTTCGAGCGCGCCCGCGAGGTCGTCGCCCGTTTCCTCGGCGTGCCGTCCGCCCGCGGCTGCATCTTCGTGCGCGGCGCCACCGAAGGCATCAACCTCGTGGCGGAATGCTGGGGCCGGACGCACCTCCGGGCCGGCGACGAGATCCTCCTGACCCAGCTGGAGCACCATGCGAACATCGTGCCCTGGCAGGTCATCGCCGAGCGGACCGGCGCCAAGGTCGTGGTGGCGTCCGTCACCCCGCGCGGGGAGGTGGACCTGGACTCCTTCCGGAAGCTGCTTTCGCCCCGCACCAAGCTCGTCGCCTTCGCCCACGTCTCCAACGCCCTCGGCACGGTGAACCCCGCGGCCGAGATGACGCGCCTCGCCAAGGCCGTCGGCGCCACGGTGCTCATCGACGGCTGCCAGGCCGCCGCCCACTTCAAGGTCGATGTCCCGGCGCTGGGTTGCGATTTCTATGCCTTCTCGGGCCACAAGACCTTCGGCCCGACCGGCATCGGGGTGCTCTGGGGTCGACCCGAACTCCTGGATACGCTGCCGCCTTACCAGTTCGGCGGGGACATGATCCGCAAGGTCGACTTCGCCGGGACGACCTTCCGCGAGGCGCCGGAGCGTTTCGAGGCCGGCACCCCCGACATCTCGGGCGCCATCGCCCTCGCCGTGGCCTTGGAATACTTCATGCCCCTCCAGGCGGCCGCGCATGCGCACGAGCAGTCCCTGCTCGCCGCCGCCACCGCCCGGCTCAAGTCCATCCCGGGCCTGACGATCGTCGGCGAAGCGCCGGAGAAGGTCGCCGTGATCTCCTTCCTCATCGAGGGCGGCCATCCGCACGACATCGGCACGTTGCTCGACGCGGACGGCATCGCGATCCGCACCGGCCACCACTGCTGCATGCCCCTCATGAAGCACCTCGGCCTGCCCGGTACGGCCCGCGCCTCCTTCGCGTTCTACAACACGCCGGAGGAAGTCGAGCGGCTCGGCGCTTCGCTGGAGAAGATCCGGCGGATGATGGCCTAGGCGGTCTTTGGCTCGCCCGCGTTCGTCCGTCGGATCACGTCGAGGATGCCCTGGACCTCCCAGTTGCGCACCGGGCCCTCGAGCCCGAGGTGTTGGCGGGCCTCGCGCACATCTTCCGGGTGGTTGCCCGGCGGCCAGTCCATCCAGGCGTCCTCGAGCGGGTGGCGTGGCGCCGACAGCAGCGGCAGCAGCGCGTTGATCGCCAGCGTATCGGCGCGCCCATCCGGCAGGACCCGGCAGAGGACCTCGTCGATCAGTCGGCGCCGGTGGCCGGGCAGGGGAGCGGCCCCAAGGTCCGCCCCCCAGACCTTGAGCTCGGCCCGCCAATCCGGGCGCAGGCGGTTCAGTTCGAGGTACTGCGCGAGCCGCCGGTAAGGGTGGCCGGCGGGCCGCAATCCGCGGAGCCGCCATCGTCCGCACTTCTCCATGTAAAGTCCGTCCAGCCCGAGCAGCAGCATCTCCGCGGGCGCATGGCTGCGGGCAAGTTCCGACATCGGGCCGCGGTTGCCGCCGAGCCCGAGCGTCTCGACCGCCAGCTCATGGCAAGCCGCCTCCCACCCGACCTCGCGGACGCGTTGCCGCGCCAGGCGCTGCTTGGCCGCCCAACGCAAGGTCGCCCGCCGACGGAGCCCGCGGGTCAGTTCGGTTTCCGCCGCGCGCACGCGCCGCGCCACCTCGCCCGCCCGCCCGCGCAGCTCCAGCAAGGCGTCTTCCTCCGCCAGATCCTCGAGGTCGCGCGGCAGGTGGGGCAGGAGGACGACCGCCTCGGGCTCATGACCGTTCGCCGTCTGGACCGCGCGCAGTCCCGGGAGCAAGACCGCATGCAGCACGACCGCCCCGAAGCGCGGATCCCGCTGGTGCCCGTGCGATTCCCAGTCGCCGCAGCGCAGGTGGATCTCGACGTCGCCCCGGACCCGTTTCCCCTCCACGCGCAGTTCCGCCCCGAGGAAGTCCGGTCCGGCGCCGCGGTTCCAGTCGCCCGGATGCACGACCTCGATCGTCGCCCCCGAAGCGGCGGGCATCGGACCCCGCACCTCGCCCGACGCCCAGAGCCGCTGGATCGCCCGTTCGCCGATGGCGAAGGGGCCATACGGGCCTTCGATTTCCTCCACGCGCTCGCAGGTGCTCATGCGCGCAGACAAGCGGACGAAGCCTCGCAGGGGAAAACAGGAGAAAGACCAAGGGTAATCCTCCGAATCCGCTTGAGAGGAAACCCCGGCGACCCTTGAATCCCCTTACGGAGAGGTGGCAGAGTGGTCGATTGCACCTGACTTGAAATCAGGCGAGCCGCAAGGCTCCGAGGGTTCGAATCCCTCCCTCTCCGCGCGTCAGCGCGAGAGGGAGGGATGAGAACCCTTGGGTTCGGTGAGCCCGCAGGGCGAACGGACAATGCCGGAGGCATTGGGCCGGAGGCCCGGAGCGAAGCGCAGTCAATCCCTCCCTCTCCGCGCGTCAGCGCGAGAGGAGGGATGAGAACCCTTGGGTTCGGCGAAGGCCGTCAGGCCGAGCAGACAATGCCGGAGGCCCGGAGCGAAGCGTAGTCAATCCCTCCCTCTCCGCCATTCTCGAAGTCGGCCCGGAGGCTCCGGAATCCCGCCGCCCTCCCCAAAAACCGAAGGGGGATACGGCCCGCCGCGGCCAGCCCATGATGGAGGATGCTCGTGGCCGGGTTGGTCTTGCGGCTTGAACCTTGCGGGCGCCATGGTGTCCTAGGGCTTACGGATGCCGCCCCTGAATCCGAGCCCGCCCCTGCGGCGTCTTTTTGCCCTGACCTCGGGCCTGTTCCTATCCGTCTCGTCGCTTCCTGCCGACGACTATGCCGACAAGGTCCTGCCCATCCTCAAGGACTCCTGCCTGAACTGCCACTCGACCAAGAAGCAGAAGGGGGAAGTGGACTTGGAGCAATTCGCCTCCGTCGCCGATGTTCGTCGCTCGCCCAAGGTCTGGGAAGCGGTGCTTGAACAGGTCGCCAGCGGTGAGATGCCGCCGAAGAAGGAGAAGGCGCTCACGGCGGACGCGAAGAAGGTGCTGCTCGACTGGACGCATAAGACGCTCGAGGCGGTCGCCCTCGCGAACGCCGGCGACCCGGGCCCGGTCGTGCTCAGGCGTCTTTCCAATGCCGAATACACTTACGCGCTCCGTGACCTGACCGGCGTCGCCACGCTCGACCCGGCCCGCGAGTTCCCGGTCGATGGCTCCGCGGGCGAAGGCTTTACGAACGTCGGCGCGGCCTTGGTGATGTCGCCGGGGTTGCTCTCCAAGTATCTCGATGCGGGCAAAGATGTGGCCCAGCACGCGGTGCTGCTGCCCGACGGCATCGCCTTTTCCGGGAATTCGACCAGGCGCGACTGGACCAACGAGAAGGTCGCCGCGATCAAGGCCTTCTACGCCCGCTATTGCGGGACGGCCAAGGGGGAGACCCGCCTAGTGCAGGGCATCAAGGTGGACGTGGCCGGCGGGGACGGGCGCCTCCCGCTCGCCCCCTACCTCGCCGCCACGGTGAGGTATCGCGCCGACCTGCGCGCCGGCGCGGAGTCGGTCGCCCAGTTGGCCCGGCGACTCGAACTCAACGCCAAGTACCTCGGGCAGCTCTGGGCCGCGCTCTCCGACGCCAAGCCCTCGCCCTTCCTTGAGCCGATCCGATCATCGTGGCGTCAGGCCAAGCCGGACGACGTCCCGGCTTTGGTCGCCGCGATCAACGCTTGGCAGGGCTCGCTCAGCCGTTTTGGGGCGATCGGCCATATCGGCAAGGTCAACGGACCCGCGGGGTGGCAATTGCCGGTGAATCCGATCGTCACCGCGGAGGACTTCCGGGTCGCGGTTCCCGGGGGCGCCGCGCCCAAGGCCTACCTTGTCTCGTTCGCCCTAGGTGCCGATCGGCCAGCGGCCAAGCTCATCTGGGGCAAGGCGCGGGTGGCGGTGAAGGGCCGGCCCGAGCTCGCTGTCACCCTGCCGGCGGCCAACGCGAACGGGGTCATCGAAGTGGCGCTGCCGGTCGGACTGCCCAAGGGCGCCGAATTCCTGGTCGAGTGCCGCCTGGCCCAGGATGCCCCCGGGGAAGCTTGCCTGCAGGCGAGGGTGCTCACCGTTCCCCCGGCCGCGCCGATTTCGTTGGTCCCGTCCGGAGCGCCCATCAACAAGAAGAAGGGCGGCCTCTGGAGCGACGGCGAGGGGGCGATGGGCTTCGCCGCGCCGCTGCTCGCGACGGAAGGCGGCGAGGCCCGGCGGGAGCTGCTCCGCGCGGCCCAGGAATTCCGCGAGGTGTTCCCCGTCGCGCTCTGTTATGCCCGCGTCGTGCCGGTCGACGAAGTCGTCACCCTGACGTTGTTCCACCGCGAGGACGAAGTCCTGCGCCGGCTGATGCTGGATGAGGCTGCCTCGGCCGAGCTGGACCGCCTCTGGACGGAGCTCCATTTCGTGAGCCAAGGCGCCCTGCAGCTGGTGGATTCGTTCGAGTCCCTTTACCAGTTCGCGACGCAGGATGCCAACCCCAAGGCCTTCGAGCCGCTGCGTGAGCCGATCAAGCGGCGCGCGGCGGAATTCCAGCAGGAGCTCCTGGCCGCTGAACCCAGGCATGTCGACGCGGTCGTGCGCCTGGCCGCCGAGGCCTGGCGTCGTCCGCTCAAGGACGGCGAAGCCGAGCAGCTCCGCGCCCTCTATCAGGAACTCCGCAAGCAGGAGCTGCCGCATGACCTCGCCGTCCGCCGGCTGATCGCCCGGGTGCTGATCTCTTCGGCGTTCCTTTACCGCGGCGAGGAAGCCCCCGCCGGCGAGAAGGCCGCACCCGTCAATGACTGGGAACTCGCGACCCGCCTGAGTTTCTTCCTGTGGTCCTCTGCGCCTGATGCCGAACTGCGGGTGCTTGCCGCCGCCGGCAAGCTCCATGAGCCGGCCGTGCTTTCCGCCCAGATGCGACGCATGGTCAAGGATGCCAAGTCCGAGCGACTGGCCCGTGAGTTCGGCTGCCAGTGGCTGCACGTACGCGACGTCGCCACGCTCGACGAGAAGAGCGAGCGCCACTTTCCTGCCTTCGCGTCGCTCCGCGGGGCCATGCAGGAGGAAACCGAGCGCTTTTTCGCCGACCTGTTCCAACAGGACCGTCCCGTGCTTTCGCTCATCGATGCCGACCATGTCTTCGTGAACGGTCCGCTGGCCCGTCACTACGGGCTCAAGGTGACCGGAGAGGGCTGGCGGCGCGTCGATGGCGTCCGCGCCCAAGGCCGCGGCGGCGTCCTTGCCTTTGCGTCGACGCTCGCCCGGCAGAGCGGCGCCTCGCGGACCAGCCCCATCCTGCGGGGCAACTGGCTGACCGAAGTATTGTTGGGCGACAAGCTCCCCCGTCCGCCCAAGGGTGTGCCGATCCTGCCCGAGACCGCGCCGCAGGGCCTCACCGAGCGTCAGCTGATTGAAAAGCACAGCAGCGACCCCGCGTGCGCGCGTTGCCACCAGCGAGTGGACCCGTTTGGTTTCGCCCTGGAAGGATTCGACGCCATCGGCCGCGCCCGCTCCAAGGATGCCGCCGGGCTGGACATCGACACCCGCACGGTGCTGCCCGGCGGCGTCTCAGTGGACGGCTTGAACGGACTGCGGGAGTATCTTCTCACCCGTCGACAGGATGACTTCCTCCGTCAGTTCAGCCGCAAGTTGCTCGGCTATGCGATCGGGCGGGCCGTCCAGCTTTCCGACAAGCCGCTCCTCGACGCCATGGTCGCCCGGCTCAAGGACGGTGAAGGCCGGGTGGGCGGCGCCCTGGAGCTCATCGTCCTCAGCCCGCAGTTCCGCGAGGCGCGCGGCCGTGATTTCAAAACGCAATAATGACCTTATGAACAAGCACCGATTCAGCCGACGGACCTTCCTTCGGGGCATGGGCGTGACCATGGCGTTGCCGTGGCTCGAGTCCGCCAACGTCTGGGGGGATGAGCCCAAGCAGGACCGTCCCGCCAGCGAGGCCCCCGTGCGCGTCGCCGCGCTCTTCTCCGGCAACGGCTTCCACTCCAAGGAATGGTGGGCGAAAGGGGAGGGCAAGGACATGACGCTCGGCAAGGTGTTGGCCCCGTTGCACGATTTCCGGACCAAGCTGCTTTTCGTCAAAGGCCTCTACCACGAGGAGGCGCGCAAGGGCAACATCCATAGCTCACAGACGGGCAATCTCCTCTCCGGGGCTCCCATCTCGTCCGGCGGCGAGATCCGTTCCGGCACCAGCTTCGACCAGCTGATCGCGCAGAACTACGGCCGCTCGACCAAGGTGCCCAGCCTCGTGCTCGCCTGCGAACGCTCGTTCCCCGGCGTCCATAAGAACTACTCCATGCTCTACAGCTCGCACATCTCGTGGAGCTCGCCGACGACCCCGACCCCGCTGGAGCTCTACCCCGCGTTGGCCTTCGACCGGCTCTTCAAGGACGCCGCCGCGCCCGGCGACCGCAGCGTGCTCGATGCCGTGCTCAACGACGCCGGCGATCTCCGTCGTCATGTCAGCCAGGCCGACAAGCAGAAGCTGGACGAGTATCTCGACTCCGTGCGCGACGTCGAGAAGCGCATCGAATCCGCCGGCATGCGCGGTGAGCTGCAGGGTTGGCGACCGACGCTCGAAAAGCCGAACATCGGGCGTCCCGCCGACGGCATCCCGCAGGATATCGCGGAGCACATGCGCCTCATGTGCGACATCATGGTCCTCGGCTTCCAGACCGACACGACCCGCGTGTCCACGCTCAAGTTGAACAACGACCACAGCGCCTTGCGTTTCCCGAACATCAAGTCCCTGCAACAGCCCGGCGGCGGCATCGACTACATGATCCATCACCTCCTGTCGCACTCCGACGGGCAGGATTGGCTGAAGGTCAACCAGTTCTTCATGGAGCAGTTGGCCTACCTCGCCCGCAGGATGGATTCCATCCAGGAAGGCCCGCGGACTTTGCTGGACAACTCCATGCTCCTGTACTGTTCCAGCATGATGGCCGGCGCGAAGCACGACAACGACCAGCTTCCGGTCGTGGTGATGGGGGGCGCCGGCGGCCGGCTCAAGGCCGGCCGCGTGCTGGATTACACCGGCAAGCCCGATCGCCAAATGTGTCGGCTCTTCATGTCGCTCATGGACAAGGTCGAGGTCCGCCCGAAGACCTTCGGGGACGCCCGGCAGATGCTCCCGGAGGTCTGAGCCAGCCGATGGTCGCCGGCGGAAGGGCGGTAGCCCCCCGCCGTCAACGGTTCAACCCTCGCCCCTCATTTGACAACGTTTCGACCAGGGGCAGACCGCTGGCCTCCGCTCATGCCCCGCCCGAAGAACTACCCGGCGACCTTGGACGCCGCCGTCGCCTACTGCCTCAAGACGCTCCCCGTGAAGACGCTCGACGACTTGCTGCGCCCGCCGCACGAGGAACTCGTCATCAACCACCATTTCGGACTGGGGATGTGGATCCGTAACCGCCTCGGGCTCTGGCAGGGGAACCGCGCCTTGCTCGAGGCCGTCGGCGCCTGGCATCCGGACGATGCCTCGGAGCCTATCCTGGACGCCTTGGTGGACTACCTGCGCAAGCATCCGGACTGGAAACTACGCCGTCGGCTGCTCCGCGCGCCGAAGCCGAAGGGCGACTAGTCGCGATGCTGTCGGGTGACCCTGCGTCGGGATGGCGCCGAGTTTCCGATGCCGGTCGCTCCTGCCTTTCATCGGCCTTCGGGACGAAGGGTGGTTGCCTCGCCGCGGTATTCCCGTAGTTTAATCCCATGTCCGCCGGCGATCCTTCGCGCCTCACCCCCCAGCCGGCCCGCTGGCTGATCCGGCTGCTCATCGGGGATGTCCAAGTCGTCGGCTCGGTCCCGGCCGGCGGCGTCCTGCTTTGCTCGAACCACCCGAGTTATCGCGACGTCTTCCTGTTCGCGTTCGTCCATCGCGGGGCTCGCCTGCTCGTGCACCCGCTGGTCTTCACGTTCCCCTTCCTCAAGCGCTGGGCGCTCCGGTGGGGCTTCGTGCAGGTCGATATCCCGCTCGCGGTGGATTTGCTCAAGGCCGGCCAGCCGGTCGCGATCTGCCCGACCGGCCTGGTCGAGGCCATGGGCGAAGACCTGCTTCCGTTCAAGACCGGGGCCGCGCGCATCGCCGCCCAGGCCGGCGTCCCGCTGGTGCCGATGCGCATCCGCTACGGAAATTACCCGGGCCCTTGGGTGAAGCGTTTCTCGATCACCACCCAGAACATCCTGCTTTTCCTGCTGTGGCCATTTTACCGCCGCGGGGCCACCGTGACCTTCGGCGAGCCTTTCCGGGTCGCCGGTCTCGACGCCAAGGCGGAGACCGCCGAACTCCGCCGGCGGATGCTGGCCTTGTGAGGGATCCCTTAATTGAGCGGGAAGGGACTTATCATTTTCCACCCTCGGATTAAAGCGGCTGGAACATCCCGGGGCTTCCCTTAGTCGTTCTCCTACCCCCATGAGACCCACCCCACCATCCCGCTGGTTGGCGTTCGCGCCGGCCCTGCTCTGCGCCTTAACCGCGTGGGCGCAGACGCCGCCGCCCGCCAAACCGGCCCCCGTGTTGCCGCCCGAGCCTCCCCAGGAGGCGGTCACGCAAGTCATCGACCTCCTTGCGCACGTCCGCGAGGGGAAGATGGATTATCATATCAACCCCAAGGCCGACGTCCATGGCGACCCCAAGGAAGTCTACAAGCTGCAGCCGGACGGCATGCTGCGCGTCAGCGGCGAGGGCTACGGCTCCATGGTGACCAAGGGCGCCTACAAGGATTACCACCTCGTTTGCGAGTTCAAGTGGGGCGAGCAGACCTGGGGCAACCGCGCCAAGCGTTCCCGCGACAACGGGATCCTCGTCCACTGCTTCGGTCCGATCGGCGCCCAGGGTGGCGCCTGGATGGCCAGCATCGAGGCGCAGATCATCGAGGGCGGCGTCGGCGACATCCTCGTCCTCAGCGCCCGGACGGCCGACGGCATCCCGCTGCCGGTCTCGATCAGCGCCGAACTCGGCCGTGACCGCGACAAGGAGGCCATCTGGAAGCCGGGCGCTCCGCGCGTCACCATGACCGGCGGCCGCCTCAACTGGCAGCACCGCGACGTCGACTGGAAGGACGTCAAAGGCTACCGCGGCCGCGCCGACGTCGAGTCGCCTTTCGGCGAGTGGACGCGGTTCGAGGTCATCGCCAAGGGCGACACCCTCGAATACTTCACCAACGGGGTGCTGGTGAACCGCGCGTTCGAGTGCAAGCCGAGCGGCGGCCGCATCCTCCTGCAGACCGAGGCGGCCGAGATGTTCGTGCGCCGCTACGAGCTCCACCCGCTGGGCAAGTTCACCGAGAAGTGGACGCCGGCGCCCGCGCCCAAGAAGACCTCCGCCGCCCCGGCCCCCGCGCCGGCGCGCGCGAAGGACCTGCCCGCCTACGTCGCCCGCCCGGCCGAGA
>Ga0222712_10004450_pt1 | contig 14645 bp, 8 predicted proteins | sample C33_657DmetaG_FD_165043 | JGI IMG/M metagenome (GOLD analysis project Ga0222712, IMG submission 165043) | Estuarine water microbial communities from San Francisco Bay, California, United States - C33_657D | ecosystem: Environmental > Aquatic > Marine > Unclassified | place: USA: California... | reverse complement strand
TTCAAGATTTGCCAAGAATTTTCAGTCTGCTGTTTTCTGGTCAATTGGGGCAGGATGGAATATATCCAATGAAAATTTCTTCAATGTAGATTGGATCAATGAACTGAAACTCCGCGGAAGCTATGGCTACACGGGTAACCAGGGTATTGATAATTTTGAATCACAGGGATTGTACAGTGCAGGGTCTGATTATAATTTCTCATCTGGATTGACTATTTCACAGCTGGCCAATGACAACCTGACCTGGGAGAAGAACATCCCGCTTGATCTTGGATTGGATTTTGCTTTGATCAAGGGAAGGTTGTCTGGTTCATTTGACTGGTATTCCAGAACAACCAGCAATTTGTTGGTGAGCCAGTCCATCCCCAGTGTCAATGGTGTGACGAGCATTACTGTCAACAATGGTGCAATGAAAAATTCAGGTGTTGAGATCTCCCTTTCATCTGTAAACATTGCTCCATCCAACCCCAAAGGATTCAAGTGGGTAACCGATTTCAATTTCACCAAGAATAAAAATGTCATCACTGAAATCGATTCATTGTTCTCCAACAATGGTGCATATTTCAGAAGGGTAGGCCGCGATTATTATACCCATTACCAAAGAGGATATGCCGGTGTTAACCCTGCCAACGGAGAAGCACTCTGGTATACCAATGATGCCAAAGATTCAACAACCAATGTATTCACCACTGCATTGCCCAGGCTGGCCTATGGAAGTGCCCTTCCCAAGTTTTATGGCGGACTTACCAATACGTTATCATACAATAATTTCAAGCTGAGTTTCCAGGTCTATGTATTCTGGGGCAATACCATGTATGATGAGTTTGGGTATCTGCAAAAATCGGATGCCAACCTCGGATTTTCTGACCAGAGCAATGGCTTGAGCAAATATGAATATGGAAGAAGATGGACGCAGCCCGGACAAATTACTGACGTTCCAAAGCCTGTTTTTCTAGGAACACAGTCTTCTGCAGGCAGCTATGAGAGCAGCAGGTTTCTTTATGACGGAAGTTATATCAGATTGAGGGATGTATCCTTGTCTTACAACTTACCCAAAGCAGCTCTGGCCAAAGCAAAAGTCAATTCAGCAAGGATTTACCTGAGGGGTCAGAACCTGTTCACTTATGTAAAAGACAAGCGCTACAATACAGACCCTGAAGTGGGTATTGATGGAGTGATGTCTCAAAGGCCTCCTGTTTTCAGAACCTTCCTTTTTGGTCTAGACATCACCCTTTAACCAACCATAGACAAACAATAAAAGATATTATCATGAAAAAGATATCATCAATAGCCATCCTGGGAATCCTCCTCCTTGCTTCTTGCCAGAAGGATTTTCTTGACAACAGGCCACAACAAAGTGTATTTACAGAAGATGTATTTTCCAGCATGCCGACAGCTAGGGCTGCAGTGAATGGATTGTATTCCCTGATGCAGTCTTATAGCTATTATGGCCGCGATGCTATGGTCATTCCTGAAGTCATTTCAGACAACATGACCAGGAGCGTAAAAACCGGCAACAGGTATACCGGTATGAACACCATGACGCATACTGCAACGGATGCCAATGTAAGCCGCATGTGGAACCAGATGTACCAGGTGGTGACCAATGCCAATGCCATCATTGCCAATGAAGAAAAACTCAAGGCAATCATTACTCCCTTGCAGCAGGAAGAGTTTGGTCAGTTGATTGGAGAGGCCTATGCAGTAAGGGCTTTGGCATATTTTGATCTTGCCAAATTCTTCTCAAGGCCACTCAAGCACACGGCTGATGGATCTCATCTTTGTGTACCGCTTGTGCTGAATCCTATTACCAAAGTGGACGAGGTTGTTTATCCTGCGCGCAACAAAGCATCGGAAGTGTATGCACAAATCGATAAGGACCTGACTGAAGCTTTGAAGCGACTTCCTGCAACAGGTAGCGTCTACAACAATGGTGCAGTAAATAACTCATTCTTCAAGATCAGGTTGAACCGTTGGGGCACCCTGGCATTGAAAGCAAGGATTGCCATCTTCAAAGAAGATTGGCCAACAGCCGTGGCAGCATCCACTGAGGTGATCAACTCTGGCAAGTACAGCCTTTTCACTTACGGATCGATGGTGCAGGACTTCAGGACGCCCAACAACAATGAGTCCATCTTCGAAGTGACCAACAATACCAATGACAATCCAGGTACTGACTCCTACGCATACCTCTCCAGCCAGGCGGGTTACGGTGAATTGTTGGGAACCAGCGCTGCGATGAACAGCAAGAGCACCGGAACAACACTGACCACTTTCAGAGGGCTTTATGATAGCTATACCCCAACAGATGTAAGAAGACAATTTGTTGCATTGGGCGATCGCAATTCTTTGGGTGGTGAAAAAAATGTACCGCTTTGTCTGAAGTATACCAATATCGTTACCTATCTGGAAAACATCAAGGTAATGAGGATTGCAGAAATGTACCTGTCCCGTGGAGAGGCTTTGGCCCGCCTGGCGGTTCTAAACAACAATGCAGCGTCACTTACATCATCGCTGGCTGATATCAACCTGATCCGAAAATCAAGAGATACCGCATCATCCACCAGGCCCTTTACTGCTTCATTGTTAGCGACACCTCCAACAGGAACGCTTCGTGCCACTGCTTTTATCGACAGCATCATTGTTGAAAGAAGAAAAGAATTTGCTCTGGAAGGACAAAGAATTTTTGACCTGAACAGGACAAAAACAAACTATGTGAAAATCAATTCTGCAGGCAATGCTGCTTCAAGGTTGATCCAATATACAGCAACAACCAGCAGCTACTATTACAGGACCATCCTGCCAATACCTGTTACACAGGTGCAGAACAATCCGAAAATGGTGCAGAACGAAGGATTCTAAAATCTAAACAGCGTATGGATATGGTCTAGATCTCGTTTTTCAGATCATATTCATACGCCTCTTTTGAAAAAGCCAAATCCATCATGTTTCTGTCGAATGCCTTTTCCTGATTGGATAGAAATACTGTGGCCACGCCGTTTCCGATAAAGTTCGTGATAGCCCTGGCCTCAGACATGAAGCGGTCAACTCCCAGCAGCAACGCCAATCCTTCAACTGGGATAACATCTACCGCCGCAAGCGTTGAAGCCAGTACAATAAAACCACTCCCTGTTACCCCTGCAGCGCCTTTTGAAGTCACCATCAAAATTCCGATGATGGTCAGCATTTGCTCAAGGCTTAGGTCAACATTGAATACCTGGGCAAGAAAGATGACGGCCATGGAAAGATAGATGGTTGTTCCATCCAGGTTGAATGAATACCCTGCAGGCACCACCAATCCCACCACAGGTTTGGCACATCCCATTTTTTCCAGTTTTTCCATCAGCGAGGGAAGGGCAGCCTCTGAGGATGAGGTCCCCAATACAATCAGCAGTTCTTCCTTGATATAGTTTAGAAACTGCAGGATGCTGATTTTGTAGTATCTGAGGATTCCTCCCAGCACAACAAAAATAAAAACACCCATCGTGATGTAGACGGTCAGCATCAGTTTTCCCAAAGGCATCAGGGTGGCGATGCCATACTTGCCGATCGTGAAAGCCATTCCTCCGAAAGCCCCTATGGGAGCGAAAAGCATAACGATGTGCAGGCCCTTGAAAATGTATTTGGATAGAAATTTCATGGGTTCAATGATCTTCTCTTTCCTACTGAATTTGCTCAGGAAAATTCCAAAGACAATGGAGAAAATCAGCACCTGAATGGTCAGGTTGTCCTTTAGGAACTTCAGCCATGAAAAAGCTTGGGCACTTTTGGTGAACTTGCTGATGTCTCCGCCTTCGATGGCGTTGGTGTTTACACCTGCACCCGGTTGAATGAAATGGGCCACCACAATGCCAATCAGCAATGCAACGGTAGTGACGATTTCAAAATAGAGGATGGCCTTTCCGCCAACCCTGCCCACTTTCTTGAGGTCGTTCATGCCGCTGATGCCCAGGGAAATGGTGAGGAAGATGATGGGGTTGATGAAAAGTTTAACCACATCAATGAAATATTTTCCGAGGGGCTGCATGGCAACCCCATTGCTAGGGAAGAAATGCCCGAGTAAGGCCCCTGAGGTAATGGCAAGAAGAACCCAAAAGGTAAGGTTGGTAAACAGTTTTTTCACGTTTCAGTTTTTAATTGACCAAATAAAGATAAGCCATGCCGCGCACGTTTTTAATCCCATCTTATTATACTTTTGGGGAATGAAAATTTCTGGTTTCACCATCATCCGCAATGCCATCATCAATGATTATCCGGCAGTAGAGGCCATCAGTTCAATCCTGCCTGTGGTGGATGAAATGATTGTAGCCGTCGGAAAGAGTGATGATGATACAGAAGGCCTGATCAAGAGCATTGGCTCTGACAAGATCAGGATCGTGCACAGCGATTGGGACCTTTCAAAACTCCCGGGCGGTCATGTGATGGCCATTGAAACCAACAAGGCCTTTCAACATATTTCGGATGATAGTGATTGGGCATTTTATATCCAATGTGATGAGGTGGTGCATGAAAAATTTCATCATAACATCAGGGCCGCTTGTGAAAAACAGTTGAACAATCCGGCTGTGTTCGGATTGGTTTTTGGATATGTCCATTTTTATGGAACCTATGATTATTATGGCGACAGCAGGAGGTGGTACAACAAGGAAATCAGGATCATCCGAAATAACAAGAATATTTATTCATTCAAAGATGCACAGGGCTTCAGGATGGATGGCAAACGTCTACCCTGTAAATTGATTGATGCTCAGGTATATCATTATGGTTGGGTGAAAAGTCCGGAATTGATGGACAGAAAGCTTCGACACCTCAGCAGCAACTGGATGAGCAAGGCAATGCGAGAAAGCCTTGAGAAGCGAGCAGGGATGTATAATTATGATGAGTTCGATTCATTGGAACGCTTCACCGGATCCCATCCCATTGTCATGCAAAAACGCATCAGTGAAAAGAACTGGGAAATTCAGGCCGATGTTACCCGAAAAAGATTCACCCTTAAGAAAGGATTTTTGTACATCCTTGAAAAATATACCGGTATCAGGCCCTTTACTTTTCGCAATTATAAATTTGTTTAGCTGGCTTCCGTTCGTCAATTATTTACAGAATGATGCATCATTTTAGTGAAATTTGCTGTCAAATCATCAAACAGGTTCTATGAAACGTATTTTATCAATGATTGTGCTGGTGGCCTGCTGTATCCTGCAAGGCTGTGTCAAAGATCAGATCATGACCAGGACAACGGTTTATCGTCCGGAATACAAAACCAAGGAAGAGGTAAGGGCAAACATCAAAAGCAGCCATCCCATTGAACTCACTGCGCCCGGAAAATTATTTTACAAGGAAGGCTATGTATTCCTGAATGAACTGAACAAGGGGGTCCACATCATTGATGTCAGAAATCCTGCTTCACCCACCAATATTGCCTTTGTCCATGTTCCAGGTGCCGTTGATCTTGCCGTAAGGGGCAATATCCTCTATGCTGATATGTACACTGACCTGGTGGCCATCGACATCACCGATCCCAAGGCAGTAAAGCTCAAAACTGTTGTCCCTGGTGTATTCCCAGAGCGTTATTATTCTTCATTTATTCCTGATAAGGATATGGTGATTACGGAATGGATTGCTGTTGATACCGTTTTAAAACACGATGAAGCCATCAATTGGGGAATGATGAAATCTGAAGTGATGATGACCATGTCTGCATCATCTTTTTCACCCTCTGGTGTTTCCAACGGAACGGGCGGCAGCATGGCAAGGTTTGCCTTGAGTGATGACAGGATGTATACTGTTGATTATTCCAAATTGAAAGTATTCAATACGGCCACACCGGAAAAGCCCGTCTTTATCAAAGAATTGAGCGCCGGTGGATGGGACATTGAAACGATTTTCCCTTTTGGGAAAAACCTGTTTTTAGGGTCCATGACGGGCATGCATATTTTTGACATCAGTTCGAAAGACAATCCTATTAAGACAGGCTCATTCACGCATGCGCGTGTATGTGATCCTGTAATCAGTGATGGCAAGAATGCCTTTGTAACCTTAAGGAATGGCACAAAATGTGCGGGCTTTATCAATCAGTTGGATGTGGTCGACATCTCAGATCTTTCCAAACCCAAATTACTGAAGTCGTATCCATTGACCAATCCTCACGGACTTTCAAAAGAGGGTGATATTTTGATCATTTGTGAAGGGGCTGACGGCGTTAAATTTTTCAATGCAGCAGATGTGAACAATATCAGGCAGCTGGCCCATGTAAAAGGGATGAATGCATTTGATGTGATTGCACTGGGAAAGATTGCTATGGTTTCTGCAGCGGATGCCTTGTATCTCATTGATTTTTCCGTTCCTTCCAATCCGGTGGTCAAGGGAAGCGTAAGCATTAAAAAATAAGCATGGCAAACAAGCGGATTCAATTTTTCCTGCTCCTGACCTTGCTGGGATCCAGTGCACTAAAGGCGCAACAGAAGGAATGGAAGCCCTGGGTATTGCCCGAAGCAGGAAAGCTGATTGCTGCTGCTGATTTTTCAACCGATTATCGACTCCATCTGGGTCTTGAAAAAAAAGGGCTCATGTTGGGCTTGGGTGGGGCCATTGATCAATACAGGTTTCAATCCTATCCGGTTTATTTGCAGGCGAGAAAGACATTTGTTTTCAGGAAAGTGAATGGTTTTGTTTTTTCAAGCCTGGGATACAACATGAAATCCGGCACCGAAACCGTCTCCAATTGGAGTGGTTGGTGGTTGCCTTCAACAAAGGAGGTCTCCTATCGTGGGGGTGCATACGCCGAATTGGGACTTGGTCATGCTATTAGGATATTGAAAAAACAAAGACTTCATGTTTCTGTTTCCTGGGTGATGAAATCCTTAGAAGAAAGCTATCCATCAAGCATTTGGAATCCCGTGGATCAGATCCCTAGAACCATTAGCAACAGCGTGAAGTATAACCTACACCGAACGGCGCTGAGGGTAGGTTGGAAATTCTAGCCATAAAAAAAAGGGGTTGAACATTCAACCCCTTTTTTATGCATTTCAAAATGCTTATTTCTTGTTGAATTTGTAACGGAGCAGCAACTCATGGCCATTGGCACCGCCATCAAAGGTGCTGATGGGGTTGATATAGCTGTCGTATCCATAACCAAGAGAGAAGTTTTTGTTGATGTTCACGCCTCCAGAGAGCATGTAGCTTTGTCTTGAACGGATGCCAAGTCCCCACCAAAACAGTTCACGCTCAACCCTTGCACCTGCCTGAAATTCGGCAGCACTGGTGCTGGGCAAATAAATGAGGAGCATGTTGGGGATAATGGTCGTTCCACCACCCACATCAATCCTGTAGTTGGTATGGAGATAAAAGTGCCTGTACAGGCGACCCTGGGCAGAAGGTGTTTGTGATCCGGTATAAAAATCAAGCTTAGATTGAATAAGCTGTGCAACCGAGATACCAACCTGTAATTTTTCGTTGGTGAATGCCAATCCTAATCCTGCATCAAACTTGGTCCTGGTCTCTGCTCCTGCAAGAATGGGGTCATTGCCCAATGTAAGGCCAAGCTTATTTTTATCAATGCCAAACTGGAACAACCTTGTTTCAATACCAATCGAAAACTTACCGGAACCATCAGACAAAGGAAGATGCTTCGCAAAGGAGAACTGTGCACCTGTTCTGGAAGTTGGGCCTGTTACATCACTGTAAATATATCCACCCAATCCAATCAACTTGTCTGGAACGGCAAATGATCCAAACACATTGGTGGTTTTTGGACTACCTGTTATCCCACTCCATTGTGAACGGTAGCTTGCTCCAACAAAGTTGGATGATTGCATGCCTGCCATGGCCGGATTGTGCAATACTCCCTGAACATCATAGAGGGAAGAAGTTTGCAGCTGCTGTGCAGATGCAGAGGTGAAGACAATGGATAGCGCAATGAGGTATATGTATTTTTTCATGTTCTGTCTTTTGAATTATCTTAAAATGGTAACATCTCCTTTTGTCTGGAATGTCTTTCCGCTAACCAGGTCATAGGTGATCACATAATAGTATGTTCCATCAGGAATGGGTTTGCCATCGTTGGTGCCTTCCCAGTTGTTCTGGTAGTTGTCATTCCTGAAGACCAGTTGTCCGTAACGGTTGAAAACCTTTACAGAAATGGATTTGGTACAAGCGCCACCATTGGTTACGAGCCATTTGTCGTTCTGTCCATCACCATTTGGAGTGAAGGCATTTTTTACTGCGATACAATAAGGAGCAACGGTAACCAATACATCATCGCTGCCAGAACAACCTGTCGCATCGTCTACAACAGTGAGTTTATAAGTAGTAGTGGATGGAGGTTTTACATATGTTGTAAATGATGATGCACCTGATACAATGTTTGTGGCTGGGGTCCATGCAATCGACCTGGGGGTCGCTGCGGAAGAGCCCCAGAGACCAATCTCATCACCGGCAACAATCACCTTGTCAGGTCCTGCATTGACAATTGGAGCAGGAAGTGTAGCCACAACAACTGTTTTTGTGATGGACTCACAGGCATTATCCTTGATGATGACGGTATTGTTACCAGCTGCAGCACCGGTCAGCACATTGGATGATTGAAATGCACCGCCATTCAGGCTGTAGCTGTAAGGGGCAATTCCACCCTTTGCGGTTACCGTGATTGTTCCATTGTTGGTATTGGAACATGATGGCGTTGAGGTTTCAGTGGTTGAAACTTTCAGGAGTGTTGTATCACCAAACTCCATCAAAGGAGCCCCGCTGACGTTTACACCAGTAACAAACAATCTCCTGTTGGAAACGGGTGTTCCTGCAGGGACCGTCTTTGGTGCAAAGGCCAATGTTTCAAAAATATTACCGGTTGGAGGAATCTCCAGGTTCCAGGTGGTGCCACCATTGTTGGTGGAAACCATCACACCAGGAGTGGCGACGTATCCGTTGTTTTCATCATGCATCAGGATGGCATTCAGGTTTCCAACAGGAAGTGTAGCCAAGTTGTTGGTGATATCGGTCCAGGTGGTTCCACCATTCACAGATTTATAGACAACCTTTCTGGGGAATCCGTTTCCTGTAACAAAAACGGTATTGTTATCTAATGCAAATATTTCGGTATAGTTCATGGTGGTATTCAGGGCCGGGAAAGGACTGATATTGGTCCATGTGGTTCCTCCATTTGTAGTCTTGTAAACAGCACCCCTGTTTCCTGAAACATATCCAATGGTATTGCTGGTGAAGTAGATCTTGCTCAGGGTTGGCGCAGTAGATCCTACAGGAAATCCACCAATCACTTGCCATGTGGCTCCATTGTTGATAGACCTGATGATGTTGGAAGTACGGTTTGCTGCAGCAACACTGAAGGAACTGGAGCCAACAACGATCACGGTATCTTTACCAATGGCCACAACGTCCTGGAGTTGAAGGTTGGGGTTGGAGTATAGCGGATCCATGGTTGTACCCTTGTCCAATGAACGGTAAAGGGATCCCGCACTTGTGGCAAAATAAGCTTTGTCAACTGAAGGATAGGCTAGCGCATTGATGCTGATGTTCAGGTTGACAAAATCCTGCCTGACCTTGTCTATCCAAGTTTTTCCGCCATCCGTAGTAATGGTAACCGATCCACCCCCAGTAGCAATACCGTTGTTACAATCCGCGAATTCAATCTCAAAATAGCTGGCAGATGCAGGAGTAGTTTCGTAGTTGGTTGCCCATTTTCCACCTGCACTGGAATCAGCATATACCCCAAAGGTTCCCATGGTCAGGATTTTACCGGTTGGAGAGATGTCCATGGCCCAGGTTCCATTTCCACTGAAATTTTTTCCCTGAGGAAGAGAGTTTTCCATTTTCCAGTTCACGCCGTTGTCGGTGGATGTGGCCATCAATCCGAAATTACCCGGTGCCATCAGTTTGCCATTGGGTGCTTTTACGATCCTGTAAGGATTGGAAACCAACAGGGTTTGAACCCTGGGTATCGAAACAATTGGGTTTCCTGGAGGGAAAGGGAAATTTAGTGTGGTGTACTTGCCTTTTTCGAATCTCCCTGGAACAGCCACATTGGCTGTGCTATCATTTTTACCAGTTTGTACACGGAGGACAATATTATTGTTGAACGAAAGCATCAGCACCGTCGAATCGTTGATGATGTGCAAGGCCCGCATGGTTTGGGTAGTGTTATTGAGGGATGCATACCTGGTCGTATTGGTTACGGTTCCCGGAGGCACACCGTTGTATCCCAGTCGCTCTTTAGAAGTGGAGTAATCTGTCAGCGTTCCATTTTCAAACTTCCATAGCAAACTGGCATGGTGAGATCCGCTGGAAGTGGTTGTACCATTGGGTAAACCAGTTGCTGCAGCAACTGCAGGATGGCTTATATAAGTACTCAAGCCAGAACCTGAAACATAACCAAGCTTGTCATTGACAAACTGGATGGCATAAATTTCCTTGTCTTTTGCCGTGACATCGACAATGATGGGCGCAAGATTGGAATTGTTTACGTATCCAATCCTTGATTTACCACCGAGGGGAGCAGCCATAGAGTCCCAGGTATTGCCACCATTTCTGGTGAAATACAGTTTTGGCAATGAGTCAGGGGTATTGTGCTGACCTCCGATATATCCTGTATCCTTGTTGATGAACCAAACAGCATTGATATTCCTTCCTTTGTTGTACAAAGGGGATTTCACCAGGTTCCAGGTCTTTCCACCATCGGTTGTTTTGATCATGGAACCGGCAGAACCTACAGCATATGCAACAGTTGCGTTGACCGCATGAAGGTCAGAGAAAGAAGGCCTTGTTACTGGTCCTGCTGCTGTTGGAAAGGTAAAAGCGCCATAGGTCCAGCTTTTACCACCATCTGCAGACCTGGCGATACCCCCGTCTGAACCAACGCCAAGAATATTGTTGTCGTCAAGGAATTCTACGTCAAATACGGTGAATCCAAATGGTTTTGGGTTGCTGAATCTCCATTTGTTGGTATCATAAGTACCCTGCGCTGAAGAGAATGTCGATACAAGGATCGCACAGAGTGCGAAAAAGAGATGGAACATCCTTCCGGAGTGTCTGTTCATCATATTGGTCAATTTTGGTTGTAAAATGGTTAATTCAAGTAAGGCGACTAAGTTAGCAAAATTCCTAGTTTTCACAAATTATTAAGAAAACCCACACCCGATTGCTTAAATTTGCCGGCTATGCGCAGATCCAGGCACTATTTTCTAATCCTTTTGCTTTTTATTTGCAATATTATTGTTGCACAAGACAAATCGAATTGGGGAAGGGAGTTTTGGTTGGGTTATGGGTTCAATTATAGTTTTAACAATGAACCTCCCGTTAATGGACAGGAACTGCAACTATATATTAGTGCTTCTCAACCTGCCAATGTAACCGTTTCCATCAATAGTACCGGTTGGACCAAAACCTTTGCCATTCCGGCCAATACCGTCGATTTTTCGGTGATTATCCCCAAAACAGGCCCTGAAGATGCCCGAATTCTGGGAGAAGGGTTGTACAAGAAAGGAATCCAGATAAAAAGCGATGTGCCTGTGGCCATATACGCACACCAATACAATACCATGGTATCCGGGGCTACCATGCTGATGCCCGTTGAAACCTATGGGTATACCTATTATTCAGTCAATTATGCCCAGACACAGTCAGGCTCAAACCCTCCAGGGAGTTACAGCACAACCGTACAAAACGGACCCGAATGGTATTCTTGGTTTTTCGTGGTTGCTCCGGAAGACAGCACCAAAATTGTGATCACTCCCTCTGATACAACACGCCTCGGTTGGCTTCCTGGCCAGTCCTATACCATAACCCTCAACAAAGGAGAAATCTACAGTGTGATGGGGAAACTGGGATCCGGATCGCTTTTGTACCAGGCCAGCAAAGACATGACCGGCAGCAAGGTGGTTTCTGTGCCAGGTGGCGATGGAAACTGTCATCCCATTGCTCTTTTTTCAGGTTCTGGTGGCATCCGGCTTTGCCGGGGCGATGGGGGAGAATACATGGGTCAGCAAATCTTTCCTTCCCAGGCATGGGGGACCCGATACCTCACTTATCATATGATTAATAATACGCAGACGGATGTAAAAGCGCCCTTCATGAATTTTTACAGGGTCTGTGTATTGGACCCTACCACTGTTGTCAAGCGCAATGGCGTAGTCATGACAGGGCTGGTCAAGAATTTCTATTATGAATTCAACAGCAAGACGGGAGATTACATTGAGGCAGACAAGCCAATCATGGTTGCTCAGTACACACCCAATGCCAATGAATGTGCCACCATGAACACCATCAGCTATGGTGATCCGGAGATGATTTACCTAAGCCCCATTGAACAGGGGCAGAAAAATGTTTTGTTTTATACCACACGCAAGTCTTATATCGACTATGTATACCTGAGTATTTACATCCCTACAGCTGGCCTCACCTCATTAAAGATCGATGGGGCAGCCATACCTCCGGAGAACATCATTCCACATCCCAGCCTGCCTGGCTACTCTGTTGCTGTCGGCAGGATAATAGGTCCAGCCGCACAGCATACCGTCAGTTCAGATTCAAGTTTCAATGCAACGGTCTATGGCATAGGGTTGTTTGAAAGTTATGGATACAATGCCGGAACATTGCTCAACAACCTGGATGCCTATGCCAGCATCAAGAACCGCTACAGCAACCAGGCTGCTGCTGATTCTTCAACCTGTTTGGGTACGGAGTTCAACCCAAGCATCAGGGTGGCCTATAAGCTTAGTTCCATCAAGTGGAGGCTGAGCGCAGTGCCGGAACTCAACATCACCAAAGACTCCACCGTGAATGCTCCGGTTCCGGTGGCTGTAACCAAGATATTTGGAAGGAACTATTATACTTATACCTATAGCCAATACTTGAAATTTTCAACCACCGGGCAGTTCAAGATTCCTGTGACCTATTTTGCTGATGATATTGATAAATGTGATCAAAAAAGAGATACCGCTATCATCGTCAATGTAAAAAATGGTCCAAGGGCGGACTTTGCTTTGCCTGCAGTCAGTTGCATTGGAAACACCATCAGCTTGATAGGAACCAATACAGCACAGGGCTTCAATATAACAGGATACAAATGGGAATTCCCCGACAACAGCCAGCAGACTACAAAAGATGTGACCCGGGTCTTTAAAACCGGTGGCGATAAATTGATCAGGTTCACTGTAGTTGCTGACAACGGCTGTTCTGCAGATACCCTGAAAAAACTATTTGTTTCAGACCCATCTTCTTTGACCTTTACCATCAGCGGCAAGGCCTGTGTAGACAGCAGCCTTTCCTTTACCTCTTCTATTCCCAATGGACAAGGTGTTTCCGCAACCTGGTATTGGGATTTTGGTGATGGGCAAACCGCCAGCAGCAAGTCAACACATATAGGATCGCATGGCTACAAGATGGCCAGGTCCAATATTCCTGTGAAGCATTGGGTGGTCATCGACAGGGGTTGCAACAGCGATACCACAACAAAGAATGTTCCCGTTGTTAATCCTCCTCCGATTGCAGACATGACCATTGCTGCAGACAGTTTTTGCATTGGGTCCCTGATCAGTTTTCAGCCCAACAACCTTGGTAACATCATTTCCTGGAAGCTTGATCTTGGAGATGGAAGGCAGGTGAGTAATCCATCCCCCTACAGGCATCGTTATGTTGCCCCCAAAACCTATACGGCATCCCTGGTGGTCACCAGCAAAGAAGGATGTGGTTCAGCACCTTTCAACAGGTCTGTCATCATCAATCCGCCACCCGTCATCAATGCGGGAACGGATAAGTATATCAAGAAAGGGAATGCGCTGACAATGGATGCGAGTATTTCCAACCCAGCGTTACATTCATTCAGCTGGACGCCTGCTCTATACCTTGACAAACCCAATACCCAAAACCCCATCTGCAAGCCTGCTGCAAACATCACCTACCTGTTGGTTGCGGTCAACAACCAGACGCTTTGCAGTGGGTCCGATACCGTTAAAGTCTTTCTTCTTTCTGATGTAGAGATTCCCAATACGTTTACGCCCAACGGAGATGGTGTCAACGATACATGGGACATCCGTTTCCTCGACCAGTACAGGAATGCACAGTTAGACATCTACAACACTGCAGGTCAGGTCATCTTCAGGTCTTATGGATACAAGGCTGCATGGGATGGGAAAAGGAATGGAGGAAAGATGCCGGATGGAACATATTATTATGTGATTGATCTTGGTGACGGAAGCAAGCGAATGACCGGATATGTCACCATTCTAAGATAACCACTGATCAATGCAGATGGATCGCAGAATTTTCCTGATCATGTTTTTGCTGATGCAGTTTGGCATGGCCTTGTTTGCACAAGACAGGTCCAACCGAGGCAAGGAGTTTTGGCTGGGCTATGGTCACAATGTGATGTTCAATGCCAATGTCGGCAACAACAGCCAGACCCTCGTATTGTACATCTCAACAACCCTGCCGGCAACCGTTGTGGTTTCCATACCCGGCAATGGTTGGAGCCAAACGGTGGTTGTTCCTGCCAACAGTGTGGATGCATCAGTGGTCATTCCCAAGGCGGGTCTGCAGGATGCAAGGTTAACGGGTGAAGGAATTTTCAACAGGGCCATTCATGTGAAGGCCGATGTGCCGATTGTTTTGAACGCACACCAGTACGGACTGAATTCTTC
>Ga0222712_10004447_pt1 | contig 14657 bp, 18 predicted proteins | sample C33_657DmetaG_FD_165043 | JGI IMG/M metagenome (GOLD analysis project Ga0222712, IMG submission 165043) | Estuarine water microbial communities from San Francisco Bay, California, United States - C33_657D | ecosystem: Environmental > Aquatic > Marine > Unclassified | place: USA: California... | reverse complement strand
TGCTACTAGAGGAATTTTCTTTGGTAATGTGGTTTTATCTGGAGTAGCTTTGGGCGTTGCAAAAACCGCAAATTCTTTAGATGAACTTTCTAAAAAAACTGGCTTAACATCCGATAAAATACAAGCTTTAGAGTTAGTATCTCAAAAATTTGGTAATTCTTATAGTGAGATTACTAAGACAATGGCTAGTTTTGCAGATAAAGTTTCTAAAATAAAAGATCCTCTTTTAAGACTAAACACTTTACAATCATTAATGATTGATAAAAATAAAAAACTAGCAAATGTTTTTAATCAATCATCTGATTCTTTTAAGAAATCGATATTAGAAGCTTCTAATTTAACAAATATATTTACGCCTAAAAACATTGCTGATTCTAAAGAATATATTAAAAACTGGGCTGAGTTTCGTACTATATTAGACAATCTTAGAACCACGATCGGTTTATCTTATATGCCTGTTTTTAATAAATTAACTATTAGTTTTAAGAATTGGTATTTGCAAAACAAAGAGCTTATAGGAAATTTATCAAACATTTTAACAAACGTTTTAGGAAAAGGCTTAATGTTGTTAAGTGATGTTTTTGGTTCTGTTTTAAAACCCATTGGATCTTTAATTAATTATGTTTCAAAATTAGAAAAAGAATTTGGTTTTTTATCAAAAACAATGTCTGGACTTGGTGTAATATTTAGTTATGTATTACCTCTTTTTTTACCAATTTCTAGAACGTTTAAACTTATAACAGTTGGTGTTATAGCTTTAAATGATGTCTTTGAAGATTTAATTGGTTGGACTAAGGGTATAGATTCGGTTTTTGGTTTAGTTTTTGGAAAGTTTGAAAAATGGCAGGGTGTATTAGATAGTTTTTCTAAATCTATGTTATCTGTTAAAAACTCAACAATGAGCTTTTTTAAAGATTTATATTCTTTTCAAAATATAGATTTTAGTAAAATAAATTTAGCAGTTCCAACTTTTAAACAAAAAAAAGATAATTCATTTTTAAATTCATCTTTCATTGTTCCAGATAAAGATTCTATAAATTATGATTTTAACAAAAATATAAAAAAATCTTTCTTTAGTCCTAATCGTGAACCTTTTACACCAGAACCTTTTAAACCAAATTTTACAAGTTCTAATTTAAATAAAAATACAACAAAATCGCAAAACATAAATTTAAGTCCTAATTTTTCTATAAAAATAGACAATGTTTCTGTTGGTGATAATGTCACTGAAGATCAAGCAAGATCTACAGCTTTGAATATTAGTGAATTAATAAAAAGAGAGCTTGAATTAAATTTTTCTGATTTGGTAAATAATTTAAATATATAGTTTATGTCTTCACTCATAGCTTCAATAAGTAGTTTGGCATTACTTGGAAAAAATTATCTTACTGGTTCTAAATACAAAATTGGAGATTTGGTCCTAGATGCTACAATGCTTGAAGTTATTGACTACTCTAATACAATTACAAACCATCCGATTTCAAATGGTTCAAATATTTCAGATCATATTTATAGTAATCCAACTATTATAAAAATGGATGGTTTAATTACTAATAATTCTTTATATTTATCAGATATAAGTACTTTAACAGGTTTTTTTGAAGGTAATGTAGTAAGTAATATATATAATTATATTACTGGACCAAGTAAAAAACAAATTTTAGCTTTTAACTATTTAGAAACTTTAAAAGAAAATAAAACCTTAGTAAGTATAGTTTCAAAGATGAAAACATATGATAATATGGCTATAGAGACTTTAAGTTTTTCTACGGATAAAACAACTGGAGATGCTTTAGAGTTTAGTATAAGTTTAAAACAGATTAAATTTGTAACTAGTAAAACAGTTACTGTTACAAAGCCAATTATATCACCTTCAGCACCTGGAGTTTCTAATTTAGCAAGTTTGGGTAAAGGAGATACTCAAAAGTTAAATAATGAAGAAAAAGAAAAAACAAAAACAAACTTAAGAGAAAAACTTGATAAATTAATTAGTTTTTAAATAATGATAGAAATAATTTTAAAAAATAATCTTTTATATGAAGAAAATCTCATTATAGACAATGAGGTTTTTACATTTGTTTTTAAATGGAATGACAGAGATAAATCATGGAGTTTTGATATGAAAAGCGATGATGAGTATGTTGTAAGTGGCTTTTGTTTAGTTCCTTATACTAATATTTTAAACCTTGTACAAAGTCCAAAGAAGCCAAAGGGTTATTTAATTGTGTTACCTTCTTTTGATAACTCAAAAGAAATAGATGAAAAAAATTTAGCAGATAAATTTAAAATGTTTTATTTAACTGAGCAAGATATAGCAGAAGATCCTTTCTGGCAAAATTTAAAGATTTTTTAATGGTTAGTTTTAATCGAATATATAGTATATCTATATCTCCAAATTTATTAATAGAAAATCTAAAAATAAAATTTGAAATAAAGAAAAGTTTGCAATTAAAAAGTAATTTTTCTAGAGTTGATATTTATAATTTATCAGAACAAGAAAGAAATGCTATTAGTAGTGAGCAATATGCTTTTTTTCAAATGCAATGCGGATATTCAGAGGATGTAGGTTTAATAAAAATAGCACAAGGTAATGTAAGTGATGTAACGCATTATGTTTCTGCTCCAGATATTATAACTACTATATATTCTAAAGATGGATTTAAAGCTATAAAAAATAATTACATTCAACTTTCATTTGCTGAAAACACATCTACTAAAACTATAATTGACACTATAATTCAAAAGATGAATTTACCTTTACGTTTTTCAAATTTAAAACCTAAAAATATAAAAAACGGTTATAGTTTTGTTGGGACAGTATCTGACGCATTACAAGATTTAGCAGTGCAATATGATTTTGAATGGTCTATACAAAATGGAGAAATACAAATTTTAACAAAAAACTCATCGACAACTTTAAAAGCTTTTTTACTATCTGCAGAAACTGGTTTAATAGAAAGTCCAAACAGAACAATTAAAAATAAAGACTTTGAAAAGAAAGAAAAAGGTGAATATTCAGTGGTTTGTTTATTAAACCCACAGCTCGAAGTTGGAGATTTAATTTCTATAGATAGTAACTCATTAAAAGGTACTTTTTTAATAAAAGAATTAACTCACATTGGTGACAATATGGGCAATGAATGGTATACTAAGCTTATTGTAGTAGATAGATAATTAAAAATGAACGTTGATTTTTTACAAGCTTTACAAAAAAAAATTCTAAGCTCTATAAATGTTTCTATGCCAGGAATTATTGAATCTTATGATTTTAAAACACAAAAAGCAAATATCAAAATAGATTCTAAAAGACAAGAGGACGACAATTCTTTTACAGAATATCCTGTAATAACTAGTGTTCCTGTTATAATGCCTTCTTCAGGGGGTGCTTATATAACTATGCCAGTTAAATCTGGGGATTCTTGTATCGTGCTTTTTGCAGATAAAGATATAACTAATTGGTTGACTGGAATGTCTAATCAAAAACCAGAAACGAAACGAACACATCATTTATCTGATGCCGTTGCAATTTTAGGATTAAAGCAATTTAACAAAGCTAATCTTATAGAAAACAACGAAGATTTAAATATTTTTTATTCTGGTACGACTATCAAAATAAAACAAAATGGAGATGTTGAAATTGATTCTAAGAATCATTTAAAAATCTCTTCAAAGACAGCTGAAATAAATGTTGAAAATGCTACAAACATAAATTGTAAAGATGTTACTTTAAAAGCAAGTGGAGATGTAAAGCTAGAAGCTTCTAATTTAAATTTGAAAGGTAATTTAAAAATAGAAGGAAAAACTGAAATAACAGATGGTTTAAAAGTGACTGGAGATGTAAATGCGACTGGAGATATAAAGGCTGATATAGTCTCATTAAAGAATCATAGACATTATTATTCAAAACCAGTTGTTGGAAGTAGCCCAACTGCTGCTATTCCAGCTCAAACAGAGGCTCCTTTATGATTGTTAAGGATTTATATTTAGATCCAGTTACTCATGATCTAGTAATAGAAAATGGGGATATTCGATTTACTCGAGATGGAGAGATTACTTTGCAAAAAATCAAAACTAGATTTTTGTTTTTTACAGGAGATAGTTTTTTAAATCCAGAAGAAGGTGTTGATTATTTAAAATATGTTTTTACATTATCTAGTTCTGAAGAATCAATAAGAAATCTTTTTATAAAAGAATTGCAGGCAATTCCTGAAATTGCAGAAATTATAGAAGTTGAAATCCTTAGACAAGAAGGAAGTGAATTAATAAATGTATCTTTCAAAGTAAAAGATAGAAACGGTTTTGTAATTGAAGGTGCAGTATGACTTACGGAGTAACTAGAACTGGTTTTAATAAAAAAACTTTAGAAATCATAGTAAAAGAAAATGTAGAAACCATAATAGCTAAAAATGGAGATATTAATACAGATCCAAACTCTGTTATTATGAACTTTCTTTCAAACTTTGCTTTTACTCAATCTCAAACTTGGGAAATGGGAGAGGCTATTTTTAATTCAATATTTCCAGACACCGCTTTTGGTGTAGCTTTAGATTCTATATGTTCATATATAAAACTTAAAAGACTGCAAGCTACAAAGACAACTACTTTAGCAAAATTAACTGGTAAAAATCAGATTTTAATTCCTGCAAACAGTCAGGTCATTGCTGATAATGTTAATACAATTTTTTTATTAACAAAAGATGAGTCACTTACTAATGAATCTTGTTATGAAATATATTTAGATATTAAAGATATTGTGCAAGATAATTTTGAATATTATGTGTTTATAAATGATCAAAAATTTTCATATATAAAACAAGAAAATGATACAGTAGAACATATTACAAATCAGTTAGTGTTTTTTATAAATCAAAGTGATCAACCAGTTCAAGCTAGTAACTTAAATAATCAATTATTTATAAAAAGTACAGATGTTAAATTAACAATGGATGTTTATGTATCTCAATATATTTCTATAGATAAATTAAGCGTTCTTTCTACTTTCATTGCTTCAGATGAAGGTTATATAAGTTTAGCAATTAATTCTTTAGTTAATATACAAACTCCTGTATTTGGTTGGATATCTGTAATAAATGAATTTTCACCAGAAATTGGTAGGGATTTAGAAACGGATGATGAATTGAGAATTAGAAGGAAATTATCTTTAGGATCGATCGGATCTGGGACTCTTGATGCTATAAGAGCTAAACTTTTAAATTTAACTGGTGTTACATCTGTTTTAATTATAGAAAATGCAACTGATGCAACTGTAAACAATATACCACCCCATAGTTTTGAACCCTTAGTAAGTGGTGGCGATGATTTAACAATAGGTCAAACAATTTGGGATCACAAAGGAGGTGGTATACAAAGCCACGGAAACTTATCGGTTCCAGTAAAAGATAGTAGTGGTCGTGAACATTTTGTTAAGTTCTCAAGACCTATTTTTCTTTATATTTATGTAGATGTACGTATAACGAAAGATGTTAATCTTTTTCCAGTAAATGGAGATGATTTAATTAAAAATAATCTTGTATCTCAGATTTCGAAATTAAGTGTTGGTGAAAGCGTTTTGTATCAATCTTTATTTACAAGTATATATAATGTTTCTGGTGTAACCTCTGCTATAATAACAATAGCTGGTTCTTTAATTGAGCAAAAACCTGATGTTTTAGTTAGTCAAAATATTATTGTTCAAAAGTCTCAAGTTCAAAAAACAGATATAAGCAAAATAACTATTTTATAAATATGATTCAAAAAATTACAAATCATGTTGAGTTAGCTAAAGAGCGTTTAATGTCTCAGTACAAAAACAGCCCTGTTATTAACATGATTTTAGAAGTTATTATGAAACAGGAGCAAGATTTAGAAGATGCATTTTATGATTTATATACTTTATGTCATTTAGACACAGCTTTTGGTGTTCAGCTAGATAGAATAGGTGATATTGCAGGAATTCAAAGATACGGATTAAATGATGATGATTATAGAAAACGTATATATTCTCAGATAGTTTTAAACTGTAGCAATGGAGAAGCTGAAACTTTAATTACAGCTTTGAAGTTAATAATGGATGCTACAGATATTAAATATGATGAAAATTATGTGGGAAAGATAGAAATAGATTTTACTAGTGATAAAGACGGTAAATTTTTACCAGTAGAGATAGATAAATTATGTTTAGCTGGTATAAAAAACGTTAAATTAACGCAAAGCGATCCATTGCAACCTTTTGAATTTGCAGAAGTGACTTTAAGTGATTTTCAATTAATATCAGGTAATAAAGATAATATAATTGTAGATTCACAAAATTCAGAGTATAATTTATACGTTACATCTGGGGATCTAACGTATGTAGACCCAGATTTTGCACTTTCTGATATCTTTGAAGAAGATGGAGAAATTATAGAATTTCAAGGAGGTGTGTTAAGTGAATGTTTAAACCCATAATATAAAATATATGACAGATAGACCCCAAGAATTACCACAATTTGCTCAAATAAAAGTGTTTCAAACTAGAACCAATCCTAAGACTGGAGAAACTAGATCTGGTTATAACGTATCTGAAATACCTGAATCCATTATTCAATATGGATTTGATATGTTTAAGGGCGCTGCAAGAGGTTATTTAAATGGTATTCTTCAAACTCTTTGTAATTCTAGTTCTTATTTGCTTGAAAGATGTAATCGACCAGAGGAATATACAAAAGCTACAAAACCAAATCCTACGGATGCAGTAAAGGGATTTGGACCAGGAAGTATGATTTATATAACTGATATTGATGGTGTAGGACAGTCTGGTATAGCATTTAGTGATGGTACTAATTGGCGTAAAGTAAAAGATAATAGTATTGTGTAGGTAATTATGGTTGATAAACGAATTTCTGATTTAGAAGTAACAACTGATCTGCAAGACACTACACTTTTTCATGTAAGAAAAACTGAAACCAATGAAGATTTTAAAATTACTAAAGCTAATTTAGTAAAACAAATTGGGAATTCTGTAGTAAGTGGTTTTAATGCAACTAGTCCTTCAGCTAATAGAATATTATTAACTCCTTCGAATTCTGGTTCTTTAGATCAGTATTATAACGGTATGACTATAAAGTTTATATCGCCCATTAATTCTACAGATTTAGTAAAAATTAAAATTGGATCTTTGAATTATATAGATTTCAAAACTACTTTTACAAACCCAATCACTAACGTAGTAGAGAATGGAGTTTTAAAAACTGGAAAGTTTTATGAAGCTATTTACAGCAATAATTCTTTTATACAAACAAATATAGATAGACAATATACTAATGAATATTTATCTATTGGAGAAATTATATTTGATAATGCAACTCAAGAATATTTTACATTATATACATTAACATCTGCTACATCATATTATAAAACTCAATATTATGAGGGTATGTCGATTGTATTTACTTCTGGCATTATAGCTAATAGTGTAGAAAATATGAGTGATGGTAAGATTTACATTGACATTGACGGCTTAGGTGTAAAGCTATTATCAGATCCCGACGGCGACGGCGTGCCTTTTAGTTTACAACCAAATGAGACTATTTTAGGGATTTATGATGGTGAAAAGTTCATAAAGAACATGTTTAGCATGCAAGAGCCTGAATTACCAGCTCCTGTAGACCCAGATAATCCCCCACCAGGCTATGATATAACTGTATATGTCGGTCCCAATGAGCCAGAAGTAAGTAATAGGTTATTACAAACGGCTTATGATAGGATAGTAAAAGATTACGGTAGCGGAGGAGGGGGGCGAAGAGTTTTAATAAAGTTTAGAGATAATTATACCGGTGAGGGTTTGTTAGTTAAAAATATTTCTCCGACAACTAATTCGTATATAACATTAGAAGGAAATCCAAATGTTACTATGTTACCCTCTAACACTACTTATTCTGGAAGAAAAGCAGTTATTTATATATATAATCAGGGTAACCCATCTTATGCAAATTTTACAATTATTGGTACTTGGAAAGTAAATTTTCCGACAAGAAATTCTGAAATTTCACGGGATTATTCTTTTTTATATAACGATGTAGCATCTAATATTAATAAAATTAATATAAAAAATGCAACATTTATTAATACAAATCAAGGTAATCAAAATTACGTTTGTTTTATTTTCGAAGGTTATCTTGGAAATTATTTTTTAGAAATAGAAAATTCGGAATTTATAGATTTTGGAGAAGTTTTTTACACAACTGATAATGGTATTTACAAAGCAGGTGTTGGTTTTAATTGTAATGCTAAAAATATAACCATTACAAATACTATAACTGTAACAAGATCTTTTTCTTATTTAATTGACATAGTAGGAAAGTTTAATTTTATTAATTTAGTTTTAAATTTATCAAAGCCAAGTAATTATACAAATATAATTAGAAATTTAAACCGTAACATATATGGATTTTATACAAATGAATTAGATCTTTCTGATAGTGAAATTATAATAACTGAAGTTATTGGGGGTGTTATAATCTTTAGCAATTCAAAATTAACGATTAATAACTGCACTATTAAATATGAAAATAATGTATCTAATATTAAAGGTAGTATAGAGGCTACTTATATTGCTTATGGGTCAACAAAAACAAGTATGCCTCATAGAATAATAGGAAATAATTATTTGAATAAAAACTCTGCAACAATACCAGATATTCTGGTTGACTCAATTACATTATACCTAAAGTCTGGAACTTTAGGATCTACGCAAACAATAAACGGAGGGTCTATAGTAAATGTCTAATATATATCTATATTTTTATAAAAACGGGTCAAACTTCTTTTTTTATGATTCTAAGGAATTTTTAGATTCAAAAAACTGTTTTGATGCTTTTATTTCTGAAGTTGACCTAAAAACATGGCAATCTGACGCTAAAAATTACCCAAATCCTCAGTTTCCACTTCCAAGCTATATTATAGAAGGATTTAAGAGTCCGATGTATGAATTGTTAAAAGAATCTGCAGATCTTGCATACGATGATTTAACAAAGAAAAGTTTAAAGGCATCGGTTGCCTTATTTACTTTGGATAATTTATATAGATATTATTTGCCAGGACAAGATGGATTAGGAGTACAGTTACCTATAGAGTATACAAAAGAAGACTATGAAGAATATGATGATTTTCTTCAAGAATTAAGAGAAATTAAAAAGAGCTTTAACTGTTTATCTAAATTGTTAAAAACCATTAATAATATAGATGATTTATATGAATTTAAGCATTCTGTATTACCAAGTGGGCAACCTCAAAGGTTTATCAAAAATATAAACTGTGTAAAGAAAGAATTATCAAAAGATGATACAATTGATTTTGATTCTGAATTAAGTACTAGAACAAGTTTTTTGAGTGACTCAGATGAAAATTGAAATTACAGACGCTACAATTAGTTTAGTTAAAAAGTTTGAGAAATTTAGTAGTGTTATATATCCTTGCTTAGCTGGTAAACCTACTATAGGATATGGTCATGTGGTAAATGAAGCTGAAAAGCTTAAGTACAAAAATGGTATTTCTGCAAAAGAAGCAGATGACATCTTAAGAGAGGATTTACAACATGCAGTTAATTGTTTAAAAAAATTAATTAAAATTAGTTTAACTGCAAATCAAATATCAGCTTTAATATCTTTAATCTTTAACGTTGGATGTGGTGACTTTGCTAGTAGTAAAGCTTTAAAGTTAATTAATCAAAATAATTTAGAAAAAGCTAAAATTGAATTATTTGATAGAACAATAGGCTTTGTACGTATAGGTAATAAAATAATAACAGGTTTAGTAAATAGAAGAGCTTTAGAAGAAAAATTATGGGATTTACATGTTTAGTTTTTTTAAAATATTTACTTTAATATATAATTTTATTCGTCAGTATTTTGGTGTTTTTGTAGGTTTGTTTGGTTTCTATTTAGTAAGAAAAAATTTAAAACTCATTTACGAAAAACAAGCTTTGAAAAAGACCTTAGAAGAACATATAGAAATTAATAAATCGCAAGAAGATGTTATACAAGTTCAAGAAGATGTTATACAAGTCATTAATAATACTAAAGATGTTTCTATTAATGACAACATTAAGCGGATGCGTAAAAAAGACTTATAATAGAAAAATAAGATTACCAGAATTTCCATTAGCTGGCAATTTAGTTGCTAATGAATTAGAGTTTTTATGCTTCTATAGCCCAGATCATTGCATCAACATAAATGATTATCTAAATAAACTATATAAATTTAAAACTATGTATAATTTATACAAACCTTTAATTAACAACTAAAACATCATTTTATTTAAAGCTTCGTAATTCGGTAATTCATATTTCTTTTGTTTAATTACTGGCCATACTGCATATTTTAAAGCATCAATAAAATCATCGTTTGCTTTTATTAATTTATCCTTAATCTCTTCGCTTCTTTTATCTCTTTCAAAAGAGAATAATTGTAAGTTGCTAATCATATTAATACAATGAGGCTTAACAATTATCTTATAAGATCTCATTGTTGAAATTGCATCTGCAGTATAAGATAATTTACTATCTCCAGAAGTTTTATCGGCTGGTTTAATATATAAACCTTGACGCTTTAAAGTAGTTATTATGTCTGGTCTTGCACAGTCTCCATATACTTTACCTTGACCAATACCCGGAATATTTTGTATACATAAATCATAAATCTCATGATTTTCGACACCAACACCTTTATATTCATCAGTTACATAAATACAATTATCTTTAATATAACATCTAATAACTGCCATCGGATGTACAAATCCAAAATCTATTCCGTAATATTTTTCAGCTTCTTCATCTTCTTTAAAATCTTGAATAAACCATTTATCTTTAAATACTTGAGAATCTGAATGTTGTAGTAACTCACCCTCCCAAATATGGTTATAAATCGCTGGGGCGTTTTTCAAACAATATAATCTCTCTTTATGCATTGAAAGATTAAAAAACGGATTTTGATACCAGTTTAGTACTTTTATATAAGAATTCGCAGGTACTTTTTTAGCTAAAATAAAAGATTTATACAAACAATCCGTTTCATATTTAGGATTCATCGTAATAACGATCTGGGCGTCAGATTTTTTTTGTTTTTCATTATAACTTTCTTCAGAAAATAAACTAAATTCAGATTTAGTAGTACGAAATACCGTTGGAGTTAGTAAGTCCCAACTTTCTTGAGTTAAGCTATCTGCTTCTTCTATCCAAACATGTGTTAATCCATGATAACCTTTAATAGTATCCTTGTTTCTATCGAATCCTTTAAATAAGAATTCTGACCCATTTGGTATATATACAAATTCAGTATTTGTAATCTTAAAATATTTTCTAAGTCCCAAACTATGAATCATAATTATTAAGCAAGCTCCAACACTCTTTTTCAAAGACTCTTGAAACTGCCTTGTACACAAGATCTTTTGTTTTGGTTTTGAGATAGCTTGTAGTAATAGATAAAGAGCTACTATGTACGTTTTACCGCTAGCTCTACCGCCTGCTAAGTATATATAGCTATAATGATGTTCAAAAAAATTAGGTTGATCGTGTTCTTTGAGCCAAGCAGGCAAATGTAATCTTAGAAAATCATTTATATCATCAATTGAATAATCATTCATCGATTTTATAGTCAATAGATTCTAATAACGCCCCAGTTTCTACCAATGGATGGTTAAACCCTTTCCTTATAACTGTACGTACACCATTGGGAGGCGGAACTTCGTGGTTTTTTATAATAGCTTTCATATCTTTAACCGCAATATCTCCGACCTTTCCAGCTTCAGCTTTTAAAGATGTATCTTTATCTGTAAGATTACCAAGAGCCTCATCAACATATCTTTGCCAGTTCTGATTTCTATCTGCTGCTAAATCTACAAAAGGTCTTTTTGGTATAGTAGCTGTTCCAAAATGGTTCCATATTGCATATGTTAATATATCATCTCCGTTTTCGTTAACACCAGCATCTTCATGTATACCTACAGCTACTTCTAAATCATTAGAAGCATCTATTTTTTTTTTGAATTTTTTATATTCTGAATCATCATCTTGTAAATATGCAGACATGTAACACCTTGTTTAAGTTGTCGGTGAGAATTTATAAGGTTCACTTAAGTTTATATATTCATTACCAAAACTAGTTTGCATTAAACTAGTTCTTGTGTATCTTTGAGATGTTTTGTTTGTAGAATATGTAACAGAAACCGCCCCAACTTGCATACTAGATATATCCCCACTACTTCCCATAGGTCTACCTCCAATAGTTAAAGTATGAGCCGCAAGATAAGCTATAAGCAAGTTATAGACATCCTCTTTTTCTTTTATATAAGAAGGTAGTGTACTATCTACTCTGATTTGAGCAACGACAATAGCTCCGTCTACATCGTACCCTTTAGCAGGTGTAAACTCTGGAGCTATTGTTGCCATTAATTCTTTTGGTGTTTTAGATACCATACATAAAACATTGAGTTTCAGGTAGCCTCATTTGAATACCACCATGTCTTCCTGTGAAATTTGTTGTAAATGCTAAATTAACCGCTTGAGTAGGATAAACATTCATTACTTCTGTAATTATTTGATTGAAACAAAGTTTATCATTTCTATAAGCTATCATTACATCTTTACCCAATAAACCACCAGTAACAACGCCAGTTTCTGGATCAGTTGCATATTTTAGAATTGGTCTTTTTATAACAGTTATATCTGGATATTTTCTATTAAACTCTTCTAATACACTAGTTGTAGCAGTAGTTAAAAGCCTAACATCATTAGCTATTTGGTATTGCTCAGTTGGTAATAAAATAGTATTAGGCATATATTTAGAATTAGTCCTTAGATCAATTACATTTACTATATTAGTTAAATCCTTCATGATTTCATCTGCAGTTTTATTCGCCCATTTTTTAGCAGTTACACTAGCTCCACTCGCTTCAAGAGTAGTAACTCTTCTATCAAAAGGAGTTTTATTATTTTTATCTGAATAATCTAACCATCCATAAACTTGTTGTGCAGGTGATCCAAGATAAGCAGTGTTATCATGAAGTTCTATCAAACTTCTAGTAGCCGCTCTTAGTAAAGTATCTTCTAGTCTTACGCTAGCTTTGTTACCAGCCTGTATCTCTCTAACGCTTAAATCATAAGCAACTCCAAAATCTAAAAATCTGCCAGTGTAAGCTTTTCCAGTTGTACCAACTTTAGGTAAAGCTGTTGAATAATCAGAAATATAACCTGCTTTACCATTTATATCGTTCATAAACCAAGTATGTGTATAAGCTCCTGATTCTCCTGGTTGTACTGGTATATCTTGTAAGAAAGTCCTATCGGCTTTCATTTCTTCCATTACTGTATTATCTAACATTTGTAGTTGTTCTTCAAACAAAGCAGAAAAAGAAGCATCGGTATTAAATCTATTTGATAAACTTGTATTTCCATCTTGGAATGGGAAATTTATAAACCTTTCTGATTTGAATCTTTTTTTATCGTCAAGATTGTGTGTGTTTGTATATTGAGTTTGGTACATAATTGTCTCTTATTAAAAAGTTAAATAAATCTTAGCTGGTTTATCTACAGCCGTAGTAGTGGTATTAAATCTACCAATTTTTAAATTGTTTGTTGCAACATTTGTAAACTTTCCATTTGTTACATCGATATAACAAGCATCTCCCATTGTTACTGCAACAGAAACTGTTATTGAATGATCTCCAAACCTTAAAAAATTTCCAAGAGTACCTTTTGAAATCACGTTGCCAGTTGTATCATCGTAAAATTTATTTGCCGATGTCTGGCTATAGTGAGATATCCCTGCAAAAGTTTTTGCAAGATCAGCAGCAGTTCCTGCAACCCAGTTTTTTACAACCACAACTCCATCTACAACCTCTCTAAGAACTGGTTTTCCAAACTCAATATCTTCTTTAGCTATATATGAATCTGTTATACGTATATTTGTGTTAGGCAATTGCCCAACTTGTAAACTATCAATACTTAATGCAAAACTTGTCATAATTCCTCTTTTATTTGCTTTTTCTTTTTTCGTTAATTAAATCTTGGAAACTTAATTCTTCAGGTGTTTTTGTTTTTGTATAAAAACTACTATCTAAATTTTGTATTTGTTTTTTAATTGGATCTTTTTTTACAGACTCAATTAAAAGATCAAATCTAGCTTTTACATAATCTTCGCTTTTTCCATCTAAATTTAAAGTTTTATCTTTAGACTTTAAAACCTCCTCCATTACAAACCTATCTGATTTGTCATGTAATTTATCAACATTCATCACTCTTTTTGCGTTATCTAGAAGATTACATCTAGCAAAAACAGCTTCTTGAAAACCCTTATCAGAGTCGTTGTTATTTTTTATAATTGTTAGTTTCTCAACTAAGCTATTAAGATTTTTAATAGCAGATTCTAAAGAATCAGTGTTAGTAGCAACTACAGCTTCTACTTTCTCCTCAGCTTTATCTTCCACCTTGTCTTCGACAACTTCTTTCTCTTCGACTTTGTCTTCAACGACTTCTTTAACTTCGTTTTCTTGTACTGAATCCATATTTACCTCTTCGTTTTCCATTTCAAATTCCAAGCTATCAACACGATATTCTTGCATTGAATCAGTATTAATTTTCACATCAGGTCCAGCGTTCCCTTCTTGCACTATAGACAAGTGA
>Ga0222712_10004446_pt1 | contig 14657 bp, 19 predicted proteins | sample C33_657DmetaG_FD_165043 | JGI IMG/M metagenome (GOLD analysis project Ga0222712, IMG submission 165043) | Estuarine water microbial communities from San Francisco Bay, California, United States - C33_657D | ecosystem: Environmental > Aquatic > Marine > Unclassified | place: USA: California... | reverse complement strand
TCTGGTGCGGGAGTTGGAGATGTTGCTTCAATAAACTGTGTTAGTAATGCACTTTGTTCTTCTTCACGTTTTTTATTGCGAACCGGTTTAACTTTTGTTTCTTTTGTTTCTGTTTTTTCTTGCTTGGGCTTGCGCGGCTTCTTGACTGGAGGTTCTTCTGTTTCTATAATAGCTACAGTAGTATCTACATAAGGCCATGTATCTTTGTCGTCTTGTTCGTTAGCAACTAACGGTGCAGGAGGAATATATGTAAATGTAATAGGTTCTGCATCCGGATCAGTCTTGTCTAGTACATCGCAGTCTTTGTTAGGACAGAATGGTCCAATACCAGGAGCATTCATAAGTTCAGTACCGCACTTGTAGCAATGTAGTGGTTCGTACACTGACTCTTCTGTAACTACTGCTTCTGGTAGGATGTCTGCAACTTCTTGGGCAACAAAGCCTGTTCGAGGTAGAGTGTCAAGTATTTCTTCCTCGTCTGGTTTGTACTCTGTTGGTTGTGGCACAATGTCATTGATACTAACTGGCTTAGGTTCTTCATCTTTACCTGGCTTCCAACCAAAGGTCATTTGTGCGGCTAACAACATAATAACTGCTAGTGGATCAAATACTATTACGATTAAAATAATCACCCATGTAACTGCTTTTTCTAATACGTTAGCATCTGGATTGTCACCATAGATAAATGCCGCAATATATTTGATTGGGCCTACTTCAGCTTCAACTTTTCTAACTTCTGCGGCGATAGGGGCTCGCTCTTCAGACAACGCACTAATTGTTTTCTGTTCGGCTGTGATTTCACTAAGAAGACGAGCACGTTCTTTTTGTTGTCCTCTACGAATAGCAACGGCCTTGTCGGCGCCCTTTTCGTCTGTGCTTCGTGCCATGCTTTGGTCCACAGCCTCATCCATTTGTTTAAGTGCTTTGCGGTTAGCATCAATGTTTTCCTTTGCTGTTTTAATCTTTTCGTCGTAGACTGCGATCTTACTTTGCACATCACCTGACACTAGGCTTTGGTCATTGTGTGCTTTACTCAAGAAGCCAAAGATACCCATGCTGGTAATAAACATAAGCACAACCACAGCAATGGTCATGTAGGCTTTTAAGAATCCGGGTGCGCGATTCCAATTGGCTTTTAGCCAACTGGCACATACTAGCTTGGCAACTTCCAATGAAGAGCCCATAACAACAATAGGAATTAAGGCCGCAGAGAAAATTGCGGCCAAGCCTACTACGCTATAGTAGATTGCTACGGCTGAAATAGTTAGGCCGGTGAGTAAAAGTAACCAAGCAAGTATCATAAGTTATATTTATTTTAACAAAGTAGCCGTAATTAATCAAGCTCTTTGAATGTTTTGGCGAAATTGTTTTTTAACAATATATCGCTAATGTTTGTGTGTGCATTTCCAGACTTGTCTATTGTCCAGATAGTGCCTAAGATGCGCCCGACCTTACCTCGTTTAGTAAACTTGGTTTGGACGATGACGCTATCTTGGACTAACTGCTCTAATAATGTTTTTGCTTCTAAGGCCTTTGTATCAATTGGCATGACACCCCACAGTCTCACACGTTGTTTAGTGTAAAATTTGAATCCTAGATCAATCTCTAGATCAAATGTACTTGTGTCAACTATTGCCAATACTTTTGCCTTATACTCAAACATATTACCTGTCTACGTAAAATAAATGATTATCAATTTTTGCAATTAGCTTTTTCTGTTTACTCCAATAAGGAGCTACAGAGTCCGCATGAAAATACAATGCGTTCTTTAGTGAATCACTAAAGCTGTTATAAGCTAAAAGTTGGTACGCTACTTTTTTACTTTCTTCGTAACGTTCATTGTAAACGGCCTTTGCAGGTCCTTCACAAGTCCAACTAAATTGACAGGCTTCACCAAACTTCTTGGCTTCGCCATGTCTACTGCTACCTTGATAAACAACTGCACAAACCGATTTAGGAAATCTAGGATCACGTACTCTATTGAGCACAACTCTACCTACTGCAATCTTTCCTATAACGCTTTGTGAAGCCGCTTCATAATAGATATTATCGGTCATGCATTTAAGTTCCTCGGCATTGACCGGCTTCTTGCTAGTCTGAGGTTCTCCTGCAACAACTGGGGTCTGATCTGAATCAGTTATTAAAGATACAAGTGATGTCTTCATCGCTGTACCTGTTGACTCGATCCCTGATGATACAATGTTAATAGCCTTAGGCATATATGCCGAGCTAAACAGTATCATAAAACAGGCTATGACCACCATTGGTAGACCGAGGATATTTTCTGTTTTTACCATATCGTCTCCTATTAAAACACTACCATGTGAGCGTGGGTTAAGTATTTAACCCTAAAAGTCCACATGGATTCTTAAAAAGCACCGAATCCAGCAATAAAGTAAGTAGTTAACCTACTATTCTGCCAGATTTAAAAGGAATTTGTAGTGCTGGTACGCTTCTTCAACACCTGTGTTGGCTCTGCGTACTTTATTTTCTCTTGCCTGTGCGGACAAGATTTTATTAGACTCATCGATAAGGCCACGCATATAATCATGCTCTTGTTTAAGACGTTCTAAATCTGCTATATCACGTTCTGTTAAAAGCGTAACATACGTGTTGTCGTAGCCGGCTACGATTCTATGATTTATTTCAACAGATCTAACCTGATATGTATAAAGCTCGTCTACTTTATGATAGTTTTGAAAGTATTGATAATTGCGTGGAGGATAGTCAGTTCCTTCCACGACTTGTATTACTTTAAATCCTAATTTTTCTAACGACTCGGTGTATCTAACTGATTTCATTTGCTGATGTATGTACGATTTAACATCGTATGATTGTGATCAGTAGGACCCCAATCGCCATCTGGATGGAACGCAATAACAGTCATTGGACCATTGTCTGTACGAAAACGATGACGTTCTTGTTCTTCTAAACAAAACACAACGCCTTCTTTTAATTCGTTAACTAAAACTGATCCGTCGTCGCCTGCATCACTAAAGCCAGAGCCACTTGCTACACATCCTAATCTAAGGCTAGGATGTGTGTGGTACGATTGATTAATATTAGCAGGAAAATACAATAAGTTCAAGCTCGAATCACCCAAACGTGCAGGGAATACAATCAAACTATCACTGCAACCGTCAATATAAGTTAATCGTCCTTTTTCTTCTACCCAGCCAATTTGATTTTGTACTTTGTAGCCCAGACGAACTGCAACAAAGCATTTGTCTGCGCTGGTAATTTTACATGACTCTTTAACAAACAGGGCAAAGTATTGACCTTTTTCTAGTTTGTGTGTTTTACCGTCAATGCGGATAGTAGTATCACCGAAACTGTATCCGTAGATGCTGGCATATCGACAAAACTTTGGCAGTGTTACTGGGTTATCTTTTTCTACTAAGAAGGCTCCTGCAGGATACATTGAGTCCCACTGTTCAATTGTTTTATCTATAATCATAATTTCTCTCAATAAACTTGTTTAATATGGTCGCAAAGTCCTAGCTCTAATGCTTCTTCTGCACTTAGCCACATGTCTTGCGGAGGTAACAAGTACTCTCTAATTTTTGCATCATCGAGTCCTGTGCAGTACTTGTAATGATACAACATTCTTTCTCTGGTGAGATTGAATTCTTTCATGGCCGCGAACAACTCGTGTTCCTTGCCTTCACTAAACCAACTGTACTGATGACTTAGTACGCTGGTATTGGGTGTTAATATTCTGTGGCCTTTTTGACCTGCAATAAAAATACACAGGCCGGCGCTGGCTATCATGCCTAATCCCACAGTTCTAACTGGAATGGCACTGCCCAGCATGGTATCAATTAAAGCAAACGCGGCTTGTAAATCTCCGCCTTCACTATGAATGATTAAGGTAAGCTGTTTCTTTTTGCCGCGGCGTGCAAGGTTTTCTTCGATGATCCATCGGATTACGTCACTACAACTATCTTGATCAATTTCCTTCATCATCAGATAGTAACCATGATCTCTTAAGACGCTGGTTTCTACGTCTGCTTTTTCAAGTTCTTTTTCTGGATAGCGGGCCATAACTTCCTCTGTGTTAAAAACTGTATTATATATGTACTTATCAGTTAAGCCAAGTATTTATTCAGTCAACAAAAAAGCTACCGAAGTAGCTTTTTGTTTAGGCCCATTTGGATCTGTACGCTTCCATTGCTTTTGCCCTGGCTTGCGCTAACCTCTCCATAATATGATCCGGTAAGTCTTCTTTATCGTCCTGTACCTTGTACTTGATAAGTCCGGATTTACGATAAAATACATAAACGTCTTCATCGTTGATCCCGTCCAAATCTGACGGATTGGCACCTGCGTTAATTAACGACTTACGTAGCGGATTACTTCTTAGGAGCTTCGGCTTTTTGATCCGCAGGTTTTGCGCCTGCAGGCGCGGCACTTTTGGTGTCAGCGGCCTTTGCATCAGCAGGCTTTTTAGCGGCTGACTTTTCTGCGGCCTTAGCTTCAGCCTTTTTGGCTTTGGCTTCTTCTTTACACTCTTTGCTTACACAATGCTTTTGCTTTGGTGCATCGCTAGCGGCAGGTGCAGTAGCGGCAGGTGCAGGTGCTGTTTTTGCTGGTTCAGCCGCAAATGCTGTTGCGGCGAAAAGTGATGCGATAAGTACTGATGCGATTTTCATAATAACTCCAAATTTTGGATTGCCACAAACATTTTGCTTGTGTATATATATAACGCGATAGCTCGTTATTTCGTTGACAACTTATTTGTCCAAATCATTTTTAGTTTTGTAGTCCAAAATTGCGGCTTTTACCGCGTCTTCAGCAAGGATGCTACAATGGATTTTGACTGGAGGCAGGGCGAGTTCTTCAGCAATTTCTGAATTTTTAATAGCTGAGGCTTCGTCCAACGTCTTCCCTTTAACCCACTCGGTAACAAGAGAGGACGATGCGATTGCACTACCGCAACCGTAGGTTTTGAATTTGGCATCTTGTATAATTCCTGTCACTTGATCCACTTGGATCTGTAGTTTCATTACATCGCCGCAGGCAGGTGCGCCAACCATTCCAGTACCAACGGATCTATCCGATCCATCCAGTTTTCCAACGTTTCTAGGATTTTCATAATGATCTATAACTTTATCTGAGTATGCCATATGGATATTTATAATGTAGTTGGTACGGTTTTGGGCTGTCGTGGATCAATGTGACAGCTAAACGCAACCACAGCATCTGCACAACTAGGACAGTCGCTGGTAGCGGCCCGCACAGAACCGTCGCGTAACGATACATAACCTTGTAAGAAGCCCTCGAAATTAGCAGGATTAGACTCATACTGGCTCATAATGTCTAAGTTTACTAGCCCAGGTATACTACTCATGAACCCGTGTGTTCTTATAAAATAGTTATTAGTCTCTTTGTCTACTATTTGGTTATTGTATATACGTAACTTATCAACCGGACCTTGCTTGGCAACATAGTTTGCCAATTCGTCACGCATAACAGGCCAGACTCTGTTTAAAAATTTAGCCCATTGTGTATTGGATACATCAACTATCATAGGTTAGGATTCTTCAATATCATACTAACACAGCGGCCGCTAAAACCAAAGCTGTTTTTAAGAATGTATCGGATTTCTTGCTGACGTGGCTTGTGCATAACAAAGTCAACATCATCTCGCAATGGATCACGTAAATGTCCTGTGTGAGGAATAGTATTATTTTGCATTGCAAGAATACTGTACGCTGTTTCCAACAGACCGCTAGCGGCCATGGTATGTCCAATATGTCCTTTGTTTGAACTTACTGGCACACGATTACCAAAGATGGTACTAATAGCCAATGCTTCTGCCGCATCACCTACCGGTGTACTTGTGGCATGTGCATTGATATAGCTAATATCCTGTGCAGTAATGCCGGCTCGAGCAATGGCCTGCGTCATAGTATTAATAGCACCATGTGCGTTTTCATCTGGGTCTGTAGGATGATCTGCTTCTGTATATGCACCAAAACTGGAAATCTCTGCAAGGATCTTTGCACCACGAGCAATAGCATCTTTCTTGCGTTCAATAATAAACGCACAAGCACCATCGCCTAGAATAAAACCATTACGTGTCTTATCAAACGGCTTGCTACAATCATCCGAATCTTCCATACTTAAAGCTCGTAGCTGTTGGAAGTAGTAACGCCAAAATGCACTGTCACCAAAGTCACTGCCACCTGCAACGCTGTATTTTAAATCTGGGTCTGTTTGTAGTAGCATGGCCGCATGGCGGATACTTAGCAAGCCACTGGCACAAGCACCTGTTGTACTAATACTAGGTCCGTGTAGTTTAAAGTAAGTGCTTAAAAAGCCATTGGTCCAATCTTTACCGCCGTATAAAATCTTAAAAGGGTTGACATTAACTTTACCTTCAAACATGCTTTCGGCTTGGAACTCTAAAAGTTCTTGTGGTCCTGCCAAACTGCCATATGTTGTTGCGGCATACGCATCGCCCGTAAGGCCGGCCATGTCTAATGCATCTTGAATAGTGTGTATACTGGCTTTTTGTACAATGGGCATTAGCCTCATTTCCCGGTCCGACAATCTACCAATTTTAAAGCCTTCTTCGCTAGGAACTTCAAACACACGCTTCTGAATGACACTGGGCCATTTAGGTTCTTGATTTACTGGCTGACTCTTGTCGTTGATTAAACTGTCCCAGCATTGCACTGGACTAATACCGCAGGAATCTGCCATCCCTATGCCTGTTATTACTACTTCATCTAGCATATCTATCCTTTATGTCTGTGTGCTATTATATATGCAAAAAAATAGGACAGTCAAGACTGTCCTATTCTGTGGTCAACCGTTTAACGAATTAAACAAGACCAAGGGCCATTGCTTTGTAACCAGCGGCTACGATTGCACGGCTTGGCTTGCCATGGCGATATTCAGTAACAACAACGCCATTCTTTGCTTTGCGTGTGTTAGCATAGATAGCATAGCCTGCTTGACGAATGCGCGAAGCTTCGGCGCTCAAGTTGCCGATACCAAAACGCTTCTTAGCTTCTGAAGAAGTAAGTGCTTGGCCTTCGATAACCAATGCTTTGAATGCTTTGCCAGTTTTTGTGTCTAGATTAAAGTTCATATTTGTCTCAATTTAAATTAAATTAAGTTCTGCTCATTGCAGTAACATGTATCTAGTATACATAACTAATACGAACTTTGCAATAGTTTATTTCTCCAAATCAGTACTTTTGGTTGATAAAGTTGTTCAACTCAACTGCTTTTTTGGTTATTTGCTCAATCGAATAAATCTCGGGGTGCTTATACGCACGTTTTTCAACGTCTGCTATACTTTGTTCTTCTTTGCATCTAGAAGCATATTCTCTATCTAGGATGTCTTTGGCCATTTGCAATAGCTCTAATCTTATTTCGTATCCGTTGCTCACTGTGGGCTCCTGTTCAATTACCAAATATTTAGCCAAAGTTTAATCTAGATTAAACATTAAGACTTTAACATTGCCGCAGTTTCAGGAAGTGTTTTAGCCCAATCAGTTTTTCTTGTATAGTCAAGGTAGTTCATGAACTTAAAGAACCTTTTTACTTCATCAGGTTCGTGAATATTCATGTTTGCCTGCAGGAATCTAACAATGAGGTCACTAACCATGTACTCAGATTGTCGACTATAGAATTCAATTAACTGTTGTTTCATGTGACTAGGTAAACTAATAACACTATGCCACTTAGGAGTATCAACAAAACGAATACTCAAAGGTAAATTATTTTCTAAGCACCAACGTTCTGTTTCAATCATACTATGACTAGTTGTAATTTGAAAACAACTTGTTAGTCTAAATATTTTAATACTAGGATATTGTTCTGCATATGATTTTACCAACTTTATGTTATCAACTAGTGTGTTCCATTTACCGCCATATCTAATTAATTCGTACTTGTCTTTGATAGCATCAATGCTTATACGCAGGTCTATGTTCTTAAATTTGGTCCAACGATCTAATATGCGAGGATTAATAACGCTGAGATTAGTATCGTACTCTAGTCTAACTTTATCTGCTCTGCCCGCGGCAATAATCTCATCCAGTAATCTGTCGTGTTGTCTAAGCAACATTGGTTCACCACCGGTTAGGTAAACATGTTCCAAATTGGGTAACATGGCTTTAAACTTATCCCACCATATTTCACTTTCCCACCATTTAATTTCATTGGCATCATACCACTTACCATGTTGGTCTTTGGTCAGCAGTACCTTATTAGGACCAAATCCGTTTAAATGTAAATTAGGGCCCAGACCCGTAACTGCGGCCCATTCACTATACCATTGGTTACTATACTGAGGTCCGCATTGAACACATTTGAAATTACATACATTACCAAAGTGTATGTCTATGCTACTGGGTGCCCAGGATACTTGTCCTTGTTGATCAACTTTGTTATAAAAATTAATAGGACTGACTGTATCATTTCCTGATATAATACCATTAACGTATATGCGGCGACTTAGATTAGAGTGTGTGGGATTTCCATCTGTAGCTAACTCTCTGTTCTCACAGCAACTACACAACGAATGCCATTCTTCGTCCCGAACATCGCTTAGTCTTACTGCTCGATGTTTATCACTGTTAATACCTTGCTCAACTGTATGTGTAAGTATGTTCATTACTTGCCCGTTAGCATCGAATCCTACACTTTCGTTTTGTGCAGGATCATTGCTAAGTGAGCATAATCTAAAGTCACCGCGAGGCGTAATGCTTAGACTATTCCATACAGTTCTACAAAATGCCATTATTTGCCTATTAGGTCTGCAACTTGCTTGGCAGTGGCTGGACTCAATGTCCATCCTAAATGGCCATGGCCAGCATGGTAAAATACTTTTGAATTCTTTTTACTTTGGCGCACTACTGGCATCATGTTTGGAGTCATTGGACGCAAACATGCCCATTGTGTGTAATCGTGTGTATTGATGGCGGGAAAGTTTGTATGCACCCAATCTAGCAAAGGTTGTATGCGGTCTCTGCGAATGTCGTAGTTTTCGCCTGCTAGTTCGGCAGTACCTGCTACACGAAAACGATTGCCTAAACTTGATGTAACGATCTTTGCTTGGTCGTCTAATAGACTTACTGTAGGGAGATGTTTCGGATCAACATTGTTGATTGTAATACTGTAACCTTTAACTGGATAAATGTCTAGCGATTCCCCAATACTGTTAGCTAACTTTTCGGAACCAACACCAGCCGCCACCACTACACAGTCAAACTCTGTTGTCAGTTGGTCCAGTCCAGTTACAGACAAATCGAATTTAAATTCTACTCCGTACTTGTTTTCTAAGACTTGCGAAAGCTCATAACAAAATTTATGGATGTCTCCTGTCCAGTCATGCCACGTCCATGCGCCGCCTATAATACCATCAACGTTTACTAGCGTTTTGTCTAGTGCTTTGGTCTGCATGGGTCCTAGTATGTCCCACGCCGCGCCTGTTGATTGATATATTGCCTGCGCTTGCTTGGCGTTTTCAAAATATTCATGATCTTTATAAAAATGCAAAATACCACTGGGACTTTGATCAAAGCTCAAGTCTTCTTCTAGACCGATCTCTTTGTACAGCTTACTTGCTTCTAGCCCTAGACGAATAGTTGTCTTAGTATTCTCCTCGTAGGCACCGCCAAGTGTATTCAACAAAAATTTAGCCATCCACTTCCATTGTGCCCAATCAAGTCTAGGACGGATTAGTAGTGGAGCATCTTTTTTGAACATCCACTTGAAGCCTTTTTTAACGTTGCTCCAAGTAGTCCATACTTCGCTATTGCTAACGGAGACTTGCCCGCCGTTGGCAAAGCTAGTACGCATAGCCGGATAACGTTCTTGTTCTACAACTGTTACGCTATGGCCGTTCTTTGCCAAATAATATGCTGTTGTCAATCCAGCAATGCCTGCACCTACTACTGCTATTTTCATTAAAGTTTACCTAATGTTTCTTCTAGCCATACTTTACATTCTGGCCATTGCTTGTATATATGTGCAAGCCCGCCAGCACGTTGCCATTCCTCACAGTTGATAGTTCTATCATCTATTAGAATATCACCAGGTGTACACCTTTGCCATTTGTCATGACTATAAGGTCCAAGGAAAACCGGTATGCCAGGAAAATATTTATAAGCCCAGAACACCTTGTCTTGCGGTGCCCATGGCATGTCGTTTTTGTGTGGTATTGCACTGAGGAAAAATAATCCTGCACCTGTTCTGTTACAATAACGTTCACACCAGTTAACAAGTTCTCTTGCGCCTTCTCTTAGAGGAAGTTTACTGTACATGCGTTGGTCGTCTTTTAGTCTGCGCCAAGTTGTATCTGGTAACCGTTCGCCTTCCTTCCATTGCGGTTGTTTAAGGTAACTGCGAGCATAACCCATCCAGTCTGCAACAACGTCGTCCATGTCTAAGTAGATATTCATTTCGAATCCTTTAAAAACTAAAAGGGCCCGGAGGCCCTTTTATTACAGCCTAATACTAGTATTAGAAGCTAAATCCAAGACCGATACCATATGCATCTTCTTTAATGTCTTGATATGAACGGCTTGCGTTAAAGTTAACCGCTACACCTTTAGCAACAGGAATGCTGTAAGTAGCAAAAGCAACTGTCTGCTTAGTGTCAACACGTTCTGTACTACCAACACGGGTCTTAACACCTGCTAGAGCAAAGCCTGGGCCAACTGGTACACCGTATGTTGCACCAACTAGACCATAATTGTAGCTTGCGCCGCCGTTAAAGCCATTGTCGTGTCCAACGCCAACGAATGGGGTCATTCCCTTGATGTACTTGCTGTTCATACCAGCAGTAACTTCAACGGAACTCAACATGCCGCCGTTGTTAGCCAACGTTGCAGTGCGTCCTTGTAGACCATATTGAATGCCACCGATTTCTTTACCAGCACGAATGTATTGTGCTGTGCTATCTGCGGCTCCGTCGCGACCTTTAACAGTGTCAACGTCAACAGACACATAGTCAGCGGCGAATACAGTACTAGATACTGCCATGGCCAAAATTGCAAAAGTTTTTTTCATAGTTTTTCCTTGTTTAAAGACTGTGTTAAAGTCTCTGTGTAGACAATTATATAGTCAGTGATTCAGATAGTCAACACATAATTGTGTCGACTATTCATCCAAATCTTAATCTATATTAAATTGTTATGGGTGCCCAAAGCCAAATGCCCTGGGTTAATAAGAGTACGCCAAAAACGCTAACACCAATGCTGGCTTTGTACATGCGGTTATCTACTGCCAAAATACTTGCAGACAACAAGACGATAGCTAATTGGAATAGCATGCCTGCAAATGTTAGCCATGGGCCGTGAGCCTTGGCTTCTTCACGGTCGGCTTCAAGTTGTCTAGCTTTGGCTAGCAATTCTTTTTTACCTTCTCCTTTTGCAGGATCAGATTCGTATCTATCAATTTTAGCTTGTAGCAGTTCTTTGCGCTTTGGGTCTTTAGTTTCTTCTAGCTGACCCTCGGCGATGCTTTGTTTGATGGACTTAGCTTGGTAAAAGCCATAAGTGTCAGTGGACTTTAATAATGCTGTCATAGCTTTACTGCTAAAGCTGTTGGCCATATATGTTGTAATTGCCAATAACAATGCAATGAAAACGATAACGAATCCTGCTTTGTCTTTTAGTTGGGCTTCGCGCTCTGAACGTGTTAGTGGTTTAACTTCTGTTGTCATATAGTTCCTTGTAAAATATTTACCAGTCTAGGTAATCTTTGAAAATTTCTTGTGATCGTTTAAATGTAATGCCAGACATTGTTGATATTTCCAATAAGTCAACACTTATACAAAGTCTGGGGTTGGCGCCATTTGTTATATTATGTGGTACTCCAGTCTGGCATATACTGGGGCTTTTTACAAGATGCGAATAAATCATTTTACACTTGTCGTCAGGAAATGTAACATAAGGAGTGTTTACATTGGTTATTCCTGCAATAACTGCGTACTCGGGATCGTGTTCAAACCAGTTCATCATACTGTTATCGTCTTGGCCGTATATCCAGTTCATCTTAATTTTGTCGCCTAGGCCCCGGTCAACATGTATATCTCCTACATTATGTGCAGGCCGATACAATACTTCAACCATGTTAATTTTTACTCCTAGGCTTTTATACCAAGAAAACAAATCAGGATTTATGTACCTAAAATAATCAATTTTATTATGTCGGTATTGATCTGTCTTTAGAATTTCTAAAGGATAGTTAGGATCCTTGAACGGATCTATAGGACAGCGTACTTGATAACAATAGTCATTCATTTGTGATCCACGACCACAGACAAATTCAATGGTTGTATAGAAATTAATCTCATCATTAACTTCTTATAATATTCATCTACTTGTTGTACTGTGGCTAATTCTGGAATCTGTACTTCAGCTTCTAGCTCGACTAATTTTAGATTTCGAATTCTCGAATGTAACTCGTCTTTTTTAAATGCTAATAATTTTTTTGCCGAAGTGTCATTTATTTTATATATTTTCTTATACACATCAATAAAATCAGCATCATCGACAAATTCACTTAGCAATGGATTATCTACTAGATCTAATTTTTCTATTTGGCCAGCAGTAGTTCTCCACACTGCATTTAAAGCATAGGCTTGTGCTCTTAGCAATCTAACTCTGTCAACGAACTCTGTTGGTACTGGGGCCGTGTCTAAGTTTTCTATACCATCTGGTTTAACCAGATTATATTTTAAAAATTCTGTATACCATTCAATTGTGGGCCTTGGTCCGTGATATATTTTAAAATCTAAATCTGGTATAGTAATAGGAATCCTTCTTAAGATATTTTGAGGAGGATATGCTTCCTGTGAAACCCATACTACGTGTTGTGTAGGGTTAAACACCAACATACGTATGTATGTATTAGAAGTTAACGCAGAACTTTGTTTAGCTTGGGTATTCATGTTTTAATCTTATCCAAAGTAAATACCCAACTACCATCTTCATATACTCGAGTTTTATTAACTTCTCTGTATAACTGTCGTTGGCTAAAAATTTTTATCTTATTCATATAATCGCTGTCTTTAGTGTAATCAACTATATATTCTTTAGGAAATAATCTTGCACTATTAAAATCTGTGTAATAAGGATTGACACTGGCATATTCAAAACTAAATGTCATAAAGGGTTCACTGAGAAACCATCTATAGACTTTGTTGAATGTTGGAACTTCTGACAAGTCCTCAATCTTAGACCAGCAAAACGGATAATGCATTTCCCCTTGGTGTACAAAGGCTTGTCCTATCCACCAATAGGCTTGGTTAACGCTGTAAATTTCAAAAGGTGCTCGCTTGCAAATTTCTTTAAAGAAATGAACAAACTTTCCTGTTTTGTCTATGTTATTTAAATAGGGCCATAATATTTCTTTAGGCTTGTATAATATGTCTGTGGATCCTTGATCGAAAAACACCGGAGTATCTGTGTTTCCGATTACATAGTCTCCAGAATCCCCTGTTACTACTAAAGTGGTAGGATCGCACATTACTGCATTATAGTCTGCAGGTATAATAGGTATCGTAGGCAGTATAGTTTCATAAAAGAATTTAGGATACTCTCTTATACTTGAAGTGGATAACCCAACAACAAAATTACCAGAATCTAAAAATTCTTTATATCTAGGGTGCTTCATCAATGCTATCAATGCGGCAGTACTATCAATGCCGCCACTGTACATGACTACTATTTTTTTGCCTTGTGCTTTGTTGTAAACATCAGTAGCTACTCGCTCAAACAATGAAAAGTAACGATCCTTCCATTCATCGCTTGCGCCGCCGGGTAAGTTATTAAGATTATAAATGGGATCAGGAACTATGTTATTGAACTCGACAGTCTGAGGATCAATTTCGGGTAAAAGATTAAATCTGTCTACTGGGCATGGGCCTGTGCCATATAAAGTTTTATAATAATCTCTAAAACTGCCAGGTGTATAATCAGCGTTCCATGTGTAAAAGAACTGGTATTTCATTTTTGCTTTCCTGTGTGTTTTTTAACCATTGTCTGTAATTTTGTTTTTCTAAATCTAGGTAATCTGGATTGCAGTCTTTCCAACCGGGTTCCATTCGTTCAGCTTGTTCTTTGTCTTGACGCCATGCTGTTTCCCAAACTTCTTCATTGACTGTCCAATTTTCTTCTGGGTAATTAAAGTCCCTGTATTTAAAGATGTGACTGCGAGTTTCAGATTCTGATATAACTTCATTAATCATTACAAATACTGCTCCTGGTTGCCATTCGAACATTGTACCAGGATATTGTGCCAACCATACTGCGTTATAAGCAAGACCTCGACCTTTAATGAATTTAGTAAAATCAGTTTCTTCTGTTGTAGACCCTACAACGTATTGTGCGCTACCGCCATTCCAGCGATGCCAAGTGATGTCTTCTACATTAGGCACATTTATTCGTCTATATACTCCAGGGTGAACCATTGGTATATGATCTATGTCTAAAAATAAGTCCATGATAGGAACTGAATTGGCTCGTATGGTATCTGTTCTGTATTCCATTAGCTTATAATCACCGGCAATACTTTTGTCTAATGGAATTGGCTGAGTGAATAAAAATCCACTCCATTCGTAGACCTTTTCCGTTTGCAATGGATGATTATTTTTGCATGGTACTGATCCCGAGCTGTGTCCTACTGTTCCG
>Ga0222712_10004445_pt1 | contig 14659 bp, 30 predicted proteins | sample C33_657DmetaG_FD_165043 | JGI IMG/M metagenome (GOLD analysis project Ga0222712, IMG submission 165043) | Estuarine water microbial communities from San Francisco Bay, California, United States - C33_657D | ecosystem: Environmental > Aquatic > Marine > Unclassified | place: USA: California... | reverse complement strand
CTAAATCACTAGCTGGATCAATTCTCACAAAGCCTGTGTTAGCAAAGTCGCGAACATCCGCCCAGTTACCCCCCTTTACAAAATCTTGCACGTACGGCAAATAGTCTTCCTTTGGAGCGGCGTTCTGTTTGCCTTTGATCTGCGTGATTGTGTAATCGCCTTCAGGTTTCTTCTGCGCCATCAACTGCGCCTTCAACTCTTGGTATCGCTTATCAGCAAACTTGTCCCTTTCAGCAAAAGTTTGAAAGTTTTGTGCATCAGCTTCTAAACCCGCTTGTCTCTCAAGCGGTTGCAGTTCATCGTAGTTTGATCGAAGGCTTGGCGCTTTGGTTTCAATGGTCACATGTGGCTGACCCTTTGAGTCAACCAAAGAGTAAACCTTGGCTCTACCGCTCTTGATGCCTTCCCAGCCACCGTGACCGTAGCCAAGATGCCCACTGTCGCCAGAGCCCTCCATCCAATCAGGATGCCCTTTAGGTGGCTCGTACCCACGGACTGAGTGGCCCATAGCCTCTGACTCAGACGCAAACGATCCGGGCTTGTTCAGCTCAACCCACTTAAAACCTTCTGGATATTCTTTGTGCACAGGTAATTCAGCACGCGACGAGGCACGAGCATCATTCATCTTCTTAGCAAGCTCTTGGTCATACTCATAGGTTCGGCGTACTGCCTGCTCCATACTGACCTTGTTCAACTGCTCAGGGCGAATGCGACCAGATGTCACGTCTTCACGAAGGACATCGACAATGTGGTCGAAGCCAAGTCCTGCGATTTCTTGTGAATAAGAAGCGGGGCTGTTAAGACCATAGATTCGCTCATCTAATGGTAACTTCTCAACATAAGGGTTCCTGTCAATGAAGCCGGGTGATTTAATCTCTGCAACCGTTGGGGCATTGATAGCCACATCTGAAGCGTCTTCCCACGCCTTAGCGGCTTCTGATTGACCAAGCTGTTCACCACCGTAGCGTTTACGGTGCTCAGGTGCTCTATAACGGTTAACGCCAACTTCACTGGACGGGATGTGAACAATGCCCTCCTCTGCCAGCTTACGCACTGGATCTTCAGGCGTTGCCATCTGCTTCTTAACGTAGTTAGTCAGGTTGCGATCAACCCAGTTGTTAAGGGCTACATCCTTCTCAATCAATGCTAAGCTCTCAATCACATGATTTCGAGATCCCTCTTGCAATCCCTCAATCACTTCAGGCGTATATCTCTCCCGCATCTCACCGAGAATTAAGGCTGGATCATTTCCAGCAATAGTGTTACGTTTAAATTGAGCCATTGACTCTGGCAAGCTTGTGCCAAACCAGTTGCCGTTAGGCGGTTTAATCACGTTGGACTGCGTATTGGCACCCATACCCAAGACCATCTCACGAGGTAAGCCACCGCGCTCTAAGGCGCCCTTGACGACTGGCTCCATACTGCGCTCAAGCGCCATACCAGCCTTCACTGCGCCCTTACCCGCGGCTCTTGCGGCTTGGGCTGTGGCGGGGCCTGTCAGGAACTGCAACGCCACTGCTTCGGGTAGCACTGGAGGGATCTTGTATTCGGTCTCGAGCTTCTCAAGGAAGTCGCCCACGTCCTGTGCGTACTCGTAAGCCAAGGGTTGCTCAGGCTTGTAGATGCGGTCTTGAATGAACTTGTCAGCCGCCTCGTCGCCGTGCACCATGCGGGTGGGCATCGAGTTGATGGACTGAGTCAGGGCTGAGCCCATGAAGCGAACGGCTTCCAAAGCGCCAGCCACCTTCTCAAGTGGTGAGCGGTCGGCTTCTGCCTGTTGTCTGAGGCCAGCCTCACGCTCGGCAATGCGACGGCTCATGTCAAGGTTTGACTTTGTGGGGACGCTTAGGTCAGCAGGGACGGACAACTCCATCGCACGGGGGTCGTCAATGAAGGGGGCAGGCTGAGCCGATCTGAAGTTCTTGGCAATGGTTCTGCCTACTCGTGGGTAGAACGCTGGTTTGTTTTCGTCAGCCATGGCTTATCCCGCTGAGTTGCTGTTGCCCCAATGATACCTTGGGTGTTGCGTCAAGTCCATCATGCTGAGTACGGGTTCTCGATCTTACGGCGTCCACTGTCAATGTAGTCGTCCATGTCGTAGTCGTCCCTTGGGGCGCCATCAATATCCAGCCACCCAGCATCACGCAGGAACCGCAAGCCTTGGGTGCAGGCGTCCACGAAGTCGTCGTGCGTCGAGTCAGGGAAGCTACAGATCTGGGACACGAAGCCCTCAGCCCAGTCCTTGACGTAGCCCTTCCTGACACTGCTCTCAGGGATCCATACACGCCCAGCGGCGATGATGTTGGACACGATGTTCAGGCGTTGGAGCTTGTCCGCACGCCCCGGGTTATACGCCCTGACAGGCATATGCGCACGTTGCAGGTCTTGGATCAGGCTTATGCCAGCGGACTTGTCCTCCACGAGAATCAGGTCAACGCGCTTCTTGTCCTTCCCCTCACCGTACACCACGTCGTACTCCTCGATCACCTTGGGACGCAGGTCTGGGTACTGGAGCCTGTCCTGCCAACAGTCGATCACCATGGCTGACATTGGGCCATCGAGGGGCTTAAACACACCGAACGTAATAGCCGCGGTTGGATCGTTGACAGTCTTCTCTGACGTTGCGCAGTCATAGCTCTGCACGATGTACTCGAACTTAGGGAACGGCTTGTTGGGTGCCCACAGCTTGAACATCTCGCGCTTGACGATCCCTGACTCTTCTGGGTCGATCAGCTCAGCGTGGATCTCCTGCCTGCCGATCTTAGTACCTTCGTATGACAAGATCTGCTTTTGGAAGCTAGGAGCGAGGTTAGCTAGGTTGACGTAGGTAGATGCCGTCGTCATGGCTACGTCGTCGCCTTCCCTACCTACAAGCTCTACGATCAGGTCTTTGGGTCGTGGTGTAGTCGTGGCAATGATTTGGGTTCTGCCATCAGCCTTCTTCAAGCGAACGGCGAACTGTATGTTGTACCAAGCTTCGTCAAGGTAGTCCCATGCCGCCAGCTCGTCTAGCCATGCACCATGGTACTGACCACCACGGAAACGATCAGGTTCTGACGCTGAGATGCCTTTGATCAGGCTCCCGTTGATTAGGACGATCTCATGTAAGGCTTTGTTGTAGTCTTTGATCAGGATGTCAGGGATCACAGCCATGAGTCCTGACTCGCCCTCAAAGCACGTACCGCGGACGTCCATCGATGTGGGGGCGGATACCAGCCATCGAGTGTTAGGGTTCTCCCACGCCCACCACCAGAGCTGTTCTGCCGCGGTGCGGGTCTTGCCTGCTCCTCGACCAGCCAGCATGAGCCAAATAGACCACCATGTACCTTGGGGTAGCTTTTGATGATTGAACGCCCCTGAGAGCCATTTAGCCCTGCTGGCGTATGCCATCGCGTGGTAGGGGCCTAAGCTCTTCCTGATGTTCGGATCAGCAAGGATGTCCAGCACGTCTTGGTCAACGACCTCGCTCATTCAGCAATCCTGATCAGCTCAAGGCGCTTGATAGCCACGTCCATGACGCTCTTGATCTCGCCGTCAACGATCATGGAGTCGACCTTCTCCTCTGGTTGCCTGTACTCAGCGTACTTCTTGGGCGCCATGCGAGCGGCTGTCCACTTGCGGGTGTCGATCCTAAGCTTCATCCATGCCACGTAGGAGGAGTCAAACTTGACCTCGACCAGCTCTCCGTTCTTGTCTGTGATGTGGCTCAGCTCGGGCGGCTGATCAACAATGTCAATCAATTCATCAAACTGCGTCTCAGCCTGAATCTCACGTGCGCGGGTGTATTGGTGCAAGAAGTCAGGCTTGGTGGTCAACCAATACATCACGCTTCTAAGGCTCGGCATATCCTCATCCAAGCATATCCTGCGTAGGCTCTCACCTAATCCTAACCTTGTGCATATATCGTTAGCTAACTCATCTGAGTAGAGTGAAGGTCTACCCATTGTTGTCACTTTTCTTGTTTGCGGCTTACCTGTCACATCGGCGACTGTGTCGCTGGAAAGATCTTTTGGTTTCTTTGCCATCACTGGACTCCTTTAACGCAAAGTTTAACGGATCTTTTCGTTTATGTGCAAGGTCAGTCTCTCAATCCCCTCATGATCCTTCTATCCATGTCTTTGATGGTTAGCTTGAATTCTTTGTTTTGTTTTTCAAGGTTTGCGGCTTTTACTGTAACGTGTTTCAGCTTGGACTCTAGCTCCTGCACTCTAGTCTGTAGCTCTGTAATAGCTTTGTTTGCCAGCTCAGGGTTCTCACAGATCCAATCAGCTTCCCAGATCTGCTCAGTCATTTGTGGTTCTCCATGATGTTCTCTAGCACTGACATTGCATACTGTTGTTGGAAGTCACCCTCGTACTTCTTGACACCGAAGTGGGTGCAGGTATGGCGGATGTCCAAATAGCTTTGCAGTCCAGCTTCCTTGAGCTTCTTACCAATCTGGATGTCCTCAGAGATCATTCCGCCGTTGATGATCTGCACGTCACAGATGAGCCTTCTGTCTTTTCCGTCGTTATATGGTTCTGATGCGTCATACAAGGCTTTCATGGCTTTCCTGCTTAGGCGCAAAAATCCTGTGGCAAGGAACTCTACCTCCAACAGCTTTAGCTCTTGGTTCCATCGGTGCTGTTTAGGATCTTCTGGGCGATGTGTGTACCGCTCGTCGTCTGTCTTCATCCTTGCGGTGATCCCTACCACGTCTACAGGGTGGTCAATCACATCAAAGAACGCCTGCGCATCAAACCCTTGATCCACGTCTAAGAACACAATGTCGTCTACCCCATTGTCGTAGGCGTCGCAGAACAGGTTGTTTCGGGCTTTTTGTAGCAGAGCTTCACCCATCCAGTATTGCAGGCTTAGGTGCAGGTCAGGACGCTCCGCCGCCGCTCTTTGGAAGATGGTCACCAATGCAATGGCGTGGTCACATACGATTTTGCCGTCATAAGACGGGCTGACAATTGCTACTCTTCTAGCCATGGTTGGTTTACCTTCAGTTTGATTGTCTTTAAGCAATGACAATATGGGTTTTAAATGCAAATACATTTTTGCGTTGTCTCTAAACTCACCAGCAAAGTGCACAACAAATGATGCATCTATCGGGTAAGGGCTTTGAATGATTTTCCAATCAATTTTTTTTAAAGCTGTCCCATACTTTGGTACTAACTGTTTTGTAAATGTGCCTTGTTCAAACGCATCCCCACCCCATCTGTCATGACAATAACGCCATTGCTTACCGTCTTTAATAAAATAATCTCTGTTGTAAAAAGTAATCCAATCTTCAATGATGTGTTTTGCTTCTTTTTTTACAAAAAAAATGCCTGCATTAAAGAATTCAGGCCAAATACCATGGTCGCTGGAATAAATAACAAGCTCATCAGCTTCAAAAAAACTTTCAATTGTTCTATTAAAGTCATGAACAACGGCATCAGAATCAAGCCATAAGACAATATCAAACCCATTTTTAATGGCGTCGAGAATTGCAAAGACTTTCCCCCACCACGGCACCATGTCTGAATCTATATCTTGACAAAAGATATGCGTATAGCCATGTTTTTTTGCATATTCAGCGTTTATCTGTATCAATTCATATTGTGCGCCTAGTTCTTCATTGCTTCTATTGTCGTATTGAATTATTGCTACTTTCATCGCTTAAGTTCCCGCACGTATGCCGCAAAGCTTGCCAAAGTGTCTTTCTCAAAGGCTTTCATCTTCTCAAATTCCTTTGCCACCTCTTCGAGCGTGTTGTTCCTAATCTTGTTTGTGATGGGATCGAGCTGGCGTTCAATCATCTGCCTTTTGCGCCAGCCTAGCGCCTTTTCCCAGATATTCAGTTCTGCTTCGCTCATGTGTTCTTCTCCTTGAGTTGAATTGTTGAATGAGTTACTAACCCAGCCCTTGCCGCTTGGACATTTAACATTTTTAACGTGACTTCACACAACCTCTCGTAAAAATGAGGCTGGTAATGTTTTAAATTGGGTCCTTTTTCAACAATGATGACCATACATTTATCAATTGCAATTTGTAGTTGTTGGCTGTTCATGTGTTCTTCTCCTTGAGTTTGGCTTCAACAGTCTGCACTACTGCTTTAAGTAATTCGCTATATCTGTCTGAACCAATAATCTTTTTAACTTCTTCATCCGTCAGCCCTACCCATGTGCGCGGCGGCTCCCATCCAAGCTGAGTTGCTATGCGCCTTGCAACCGACTTATCAATGACTGGCGGTTGCTTTTGAGGGGCGGAGTAAAGGGGTTGACGACCGATGCCTGACAATCGGTAAGCAGTTCCACAATTAAGGTTTTCAAGGTGTTGCCAAAACTCTGGGTAAACCCACGCCACAGGCTCGCCCTTCGCGCCACAGTTGCACTCGACCGCTGGATACGCTGGCTCGCTATGCACAGCACAATCGCTTGCGTGAGGCGCGACCTTGCAGGCAGGGCACTGGCAACCATCCTTCGCTTCTAGTGCGGCTTTAATGGCGGTGATGGCATCCATGCCCTTCAATTGCGCTTGTCGTGCGGGAGTCCATTCATCAAGTAGGACAGTCAACGCCTCCAATGCAAGGCGTAATGCTTCGTCTTTAGTCATTGCCTTTGCTCCCGCCTGCTCTGAGCCTCGTTAAGCTCCTCGATCTGGTCGTCGTCCAAGGGTGTAGCGTCGTCCATGATGGTTCCGTCTTCTGCCATGCGGTGTAGCTCAGCAATCATCTCTGCCAGCTCGTCAGGCGTACCGTCAAAACCATCAAAGCATCCCTCTTGGAATACCAACTTCAGCTTTGGTTCAGTCATCTTCTCTCCCATCTGGTCTTGGACAATCTGTTGGTGGGATGCAGGCACACCAGACGGCTTTGTATTGCCCTCTTGGTGCGACCTCCCACCTGTCAATGTACACGTCTGGCATGTTCTTCAGAACCTTTCTGACATTGGTTCTTGGTCGGTTTAGCAAGTCAGCCAATTCCTCCAAGGTCATGCCATCAGGTATTCCGCGGAGCGCAACACGTACGCTCTTGATCACAGCCATGCTCATAAAGCCCCTTTATCGGGCTTTTGAGCCGTTTTCTGGTCGCGTTGAGGGTCAAGGTGCTTGAGGAGCTGTTCGAGGTTTATAGGGGCTATTTTCTCAAGTCGCTCAATTTCGGTCAAAACGCAATCCACACCCGCGTTGAATCCTTTGATGTAGTCACTCATGATGGTCTCGCTCATTTTGTTGTGCCTTAGCTCTCATTTTGAGGGTTTCTTTGAGGCAAGCCTGCGCCTCTTCGGCGGTCAGGATGCCCCTGCTTTGGAGCTGGGCAATGCCAGCCTTGAGGTGTGACACAGCGCAGTTCTGTGGCTTGTCCCAGATCCTTTGCATGTTATTCAGGAGCTGGTCTTCGGTCATGGAGAGCCATGGCTTGTTGGCTGGAACCACACGGCTCCATGTTGTGGTGTCGTACATCAAGCCACCTCTTGAGCAAGCACAAGTTTTAGGTTGACCAGCAGTTGCTCAGCTTCTGCACGGGTCAAGATGACGTGCATACTGGCACGGCGACCTTGCAGGGAAAGCCAAATGCTTTCGTCGTACTGGTCAACGCCCACACGGGCGCCGTCCTTTGTTTGAATTGATGTTTCGATTTCGTTGCTCATGCTTTTACCTTTTTGTTAAAAGATTCAATTTGATCGCGTGTGTCGTCTATTGCCAAACGAATGTTTTGCAAACGATCCCAGTCGCCCTCTTCAAAACAGATTTTGTCTTCGACCAACAGCATCATGAGATGCTCTTCCAATTTGAATAAAGTAGTCATGGTCGGCTCCTTACTTAGCTGGTGACACGCGAATGTCAGCACGACCTTCTTTGCGGAAGGTAGCCAAAACGTCGTCGGTGATGCCGTAGGACACGCAAAGCTTTTTGTAGTCAACGGTGCCAGAGACTTGAACCAACTGCACAGTCACGCTGTGAAGCTCGCCCTTGTGCTCGCCTTCGCCGTACTTGTTGGCGATGGCTTCTTTCATTGCCTTGACTTGCTCAGCCAATGCTTTGGCTTGTTGGTCGAGCACGTAGAGTGCGTCGATGTCAGAAGTGATTGTGGAGATCAGAGCTTCTGTTTGGATCAATGTTGCTGTAGTCATGATGTTTGTCTTTCAGGTAACCTGCTTATTGCAGTGATTGGGATCTTAACACGAAGTTAAAGCGGGTAAGCAATCTTTTTTAAAAAGAATTTGTAGGTGCTTACCCTAACCCTTCAACAAAAGCTCCATCACCCGTTTCACGGTGACGTTTAGGGCATCGATCTCCTCCATCTTGGCTATAGCCCACGCCCTACGCTCGCCGTGCCAACCCATCTTGCTTCCCTGATGGCAGGACTTGCACAGAGCTATGACGGTGTACTGGCGGTGTTGTTTGACGTGGTGGGCGTCGCTCGGTGGGGGTGCATCACACACGGAGCACGGGAGCTCTTTGACAAGCCCCACGTACGCCTTTTCTTTCGCCGTGAGGGTGTTGTTCACAGGGTAGCCTTCTCGACGTGGCGGTTGGAAGCCTCCATAGAGCGCCATACGGCGATTCTTTCCTGCGCGGCTATCAGTAGCCACCGAAGGCGTTCGCGCTCCTGTACGGCCTGTTTAAGCGCTTCTAGGTGGGCTTTGTAGCGTGGGGAGGCGTAGGCTTCGCGTTCCTGCATGGCGGCGGTCTTGTACTCACCGTTGCCGTACACCTCAGCGTTTTTCATTTCCTCGGCTTTGATGGTCTTGCGTAGCTCCTCCATGTACACCTTTGTTGCCTCTGCCTCGGCGTACTTGGCTGAGTGCGAAATCATGAAATCAATTGCATCGTTCGGGTCAATCATCTTCTCGCTCATGTCAGCTCCTCAATTTTAACGATAAGTTTGCCGGGCTTCTTGCCCTCGACCCTGTAAATCATGATTGGCTGGAAAAGCTGGTCATTCAGAAACAATGCGTCAGCCAGTCCATCAAGGGCTCCTTTAGCCGCGGCTAGGCAGTTGTCTGCATCACGCTTTCGCTTGTCTGGCATGTCAAAGGTGATGGTCAGCTTAATCTGTCCACCATGGTGCTTCCACCCCTTGATCTGGTGCTTTGCCAGCCACGTGCTTGCCTCTCGGTAGTCGGATCGGATCTTGTACAGCTTTCCCCAATGAGTCCCCTTGGCTCGGTTCGGGAACAGCTCCGCTGGCGGGAAGTCCAGCTCTACGCGCAGTACGCTCGTTTTGCATTCGTTGGACAAGGTCGTCACAGGCTGGTTGCCCTCTTCGTTTTGCGATGTCATTCTTTACTCCTTGCCACCATGATTGCGCGTTGGCGGAGCCTCGCTCGATAGCCTTCTTCTCGTACCTGCTCATCCACTCCCGAGCTTCGCACTGGCGCATGTGCTCCAAGGTCTCCTGTGAGATTGAGGCATTCGAGGGTGCAAGTCTCGGTGTAGGCATCACCAAACCCACCGCGGATTTGGTCGAGGATTTTTTGGGCTTCATGCTTGGTCACTCCTGTCCCCTAGCTCGGATGGCATCAGCGCAGTTGTTTGAAAAATTCATTGGATTGCTACTTTCTTTTGAATATGCATCACACACCTTTGCACACGCCTCACGCTCGGCATAAGCAACAAGGGCGGCAAACCTTGTCATTGATTCAAGATTGCACCGCCAGTGTTCATACAACAAACTGTCCTCAACGCCCGATGCTTCAGCCATGCGCATGATTTCTTCTTTGGTCATACTTTCCTCTTTGCCAAGCCTGCACGGATAGCCAGCTCATTACGCAGGCGGTACTCGTACTTTGTTTTGCGAATCTTCTCGTGCTCTGTGGGCTGTAGCTCAGGGTAGTCGTCGAATAGGGCGGCAAACTCTTGCCACTTTGGTGGGTAGCCTCCAGTGTTGGCGCCCCAAGAGATCATGTCAATCTTCATGACCTCGTCAATCGCAACTCGTACGTGCTCAGCATCTCGAAGGGCTTCTGTGACGCGAGGCCACTCCTCCGAGGGGGCTTGATTGTGGTAAGCACAAACCCACCTACCGCCCGTTGAAATACCACCAGCCATGGGGCAACCGTTGGCAAAACATTCGTGCCCTTGTTCTTTCTCTTCGAATTTCATTTGTACCCCAATGCGTGTGAGATTTTTGTCTGCAACTCAAGCGGCTTGGTCTTGCTTGGGTTACCCCCCTCGATCAACCTTGGCGTCGGCGCTTGCATCCCTGCACGACGATACGTCTCGTCGGGTGACCTGTCACCCATCAAAGCTGGTACGACCTCGCCACGACCGTCGTGGGCTTTGTACAGCTCACAGAAACGGTGCTGGAGGTAGCTCAGATCTTTGGTTTCTGTTCGGCACAGCTTCGCCCACCCACCCATATCACGAATAGCGGCATGGGTTGCGTTGTCTCCAAAGTCCACGTCCGTGTAGGCGCCAATACTGCCCATAGCCTCATGAATCCTGCCCCACTCACGCAAAGACCTGTCGGACTTTGTGCCGCCAAGAATACGAATGATGTCGGCAACCTTGGGGGCAAACTGTCCTTTGTCTGGATCGGTAGCGTGGTCGCTCAGGGCTTGAGACACCTGCTCAAAGTCGTAGGTGTGGCAACCATGCCACCAGACGTTCAGAGAAAACTCGCTGACATCCTGCTTCCAGTAACCCAAGGCATCGGCGATGAGTTGGTAAAAATCTGTTTTCTGATTCGCGTTCATGCCAAACCTTCTTTCTTTAACAACCGTTGGACAACTGCTCTGTTGGATGCCTCCAAGGCTTCCTGCTTGTTCAGCTTGGGCTTGATCCCGTCAGGGGGCAAAACCTTAGCCAACCACTCAAGCGGCTGGAGGGGCTTAGCCTTGATGCAATCACGTAGCGTGTTGACCAAGGTCTCGTCGCCATGAACCTTGCGTAGTCCGCCAAGGAAGGTTCTAGCCTGCTTCTCTGCTGTACCAGCGTTGGTCAACAAAGGAAGACCATAACCAAAAATAATCTCATCGGGAGATAGTGGCGTCTTGACGCCCGTATCTTTAGATACGGAACTTGGTTGTTGGTTCTTAGTTATTGGTTCTTGGTTATTGGTTGGTTGAACGTCCGTTGAACGCTTGTTTAACGTCTGTTCAACAGATGATGAACGGTTGTTCTTCCGACGTTCAACAGATGCTTTACCAGCGCGTGACGCTTGTTCAATTTTTGAGTGAAAGTGAGAAATTTCAGAGTCTGCCCGTGTGTGAATCCAACCTTCGTCGCCATCTTCGGTGCGTTGGAAAAATCTGTCTAAAACGAATGCAACCTCTTCCTCGTGCTCTCTCATGCCAATTTGGCGAGCAACGGACGTTGCACTACCTTTGAACGGGCGTTCATGAAGGTAGTACTCGTCAAGAAGTCTTCGATAGGCCAAGTCTTCGAGCAAAGACAAGCCTTTGGTGTGACTGCTGTAGTCACCAATATTGAATTGATAGTAGTGCATTGCACCTCTCCACAAAACTCCCAAAAAGAAACTGCGGCAGGCGGGGAGTGCGCTTTTCGGTCGGGGGATCAATCCCAACCTAGCCGTGTTTCAAACCATCTTACACGAAGAATAAATCTGGACGCAAGTCTTTTCTTGTGACCAAACCTTGTGTTGCTTTTTCAATCTTAACCGCTAACGCGGCAGACGCGGTTCTGCGCTCGTGGATCAACAGAGACATCCACGTCAGGCTGATGCCCAGATAGTCTGCCATCTCACCTCTAGCGCCCAACGGCTCCGTCGAAAAATACTCTTGCAATTTCATCGTGTTCTCAATTAGTTGTTGGTGGCTCACATAAAGCAGTGGGTGTTATCAACAACGAAGTGTTGGTAACGGCGCTAACCCGTTATCCCACCAACGGGTTAGAGTATACATTAACTTTGAATTAAAAGAAACCCTAGAGTTTAGTCAACTTTGTATTGTGCGTTTTTAATTCGGTGTTAAGATTCGTGCACGCCGATACGGCGGTTATGGAGAATCAAATGGAAAAACAACTTCCCTACACGACCAAGTCTGGTCTTCAAATTGGGTGCAACTACACCCCTCCCCAACGCAACCACATGAGTGCTGATGCAGAGCTTCTGCAAATGGCGCTTCTCAATATTGAGCCTGAGTTCTCTCAGCGCCGTATTGCTGGTTGGGTTGCCTATGTCCTCTTTCTCATTGCGCTGTACACCGCATTGATTGTGTGGGAGCTGTGATGAACAGAGAAGACATTATTCGCATGGCACGAGAGGCGGGATTGGTTGGCAAGCCAATCTTTACAGAAGGTTTAGAACATTTTGCCAATCTTGTCGCTTCTTCTGAACGTAGTGCATGCATTGATTTACTGATGGGTTTGCATGAAGCCCAAAGCAACAACGGCGCCCATAACTATTACCACTTTGCTTCAAATGCAATTAAAGAGCTAAGAGGTAAAGCCATCACCATCAAATCTAAACAATTTAAGTGCACTGGCTGTCAAGGCAAATGGCATAACTCAGAAGATGCCAAACATCATTCATGTAAGGATTACCAATGACTAAAACAGAATTATTAGACCACTTTGCAATTGAAGCGATGAAGGCTATTCAACATCAAGAGAGTATGGTCAGTGTGTATAACGTCGCAATACGTGCCTATGGAATTGCAGAAAAAATGTTGGAGTGTAGGCAAACGGTTTTAGAAAATTGGGCATTGAAGGATGCAATTGCAGAAGATGGCATTGAAAAACTTGAATTGACTGTTCGGTCTGAGCATTGTTTAAAAGCTGAAGGCATTTACACCATAACGCAACTGCTCACATACTCTGATATTGGTTTACTTAGGGTACCCAATTTGGGACGAAAAAGCCTCAAAGAAATTATGGAGCAATTAGATGCCCGTGGTTTGAAATTAAGGGGACAAGCATGAACGACGAAGAATTCCGCATCATGCGCACCAACGTGATCTTGTTTGCCATTGGCGCTGTGATCTTAGCCCTTGATTTGTTTGTGTGGAGGCCATAATGCAACCACATGATTACTTGCGCAAAGCCGCGCCATCTATTCTTGGTTCATACAAAAGAATTTGTGACACCGAAGAGTATGAAAATTTTGTCAAAACAATCTTTCACACGGCTTTTAACGCAGTTAAGTTTGTTATGCCAGAAAACGGTAAGATTTTTGACACCGAGCTTGCCGCTCTGCCTGAGATCATTAAGCTTCCGTACGAGTCAATCGTCATTGAATACGAATGCACAAACAAGGGCGGTCTTTCAGAAAAATATTTTGGCGCCACCAAAGTCTCGCCAGCAAGAAAAAGGATTGTTATTGCATCGCAACGTGAAGATGTAATTACGGTTGCTTCAATGGTTTGCTTTAATGTAAATTTAATTGAACGCTGGCAAATTCAACCGTATTTAGCTTGTGTTTTAACAAAAGCCAAAGAAGAAGATTTTTTAAAAGACGACAATCTTGGGCCAGTACTTGGTGACAAATGTGTTGAAAACTTGGGCGTGTACTTTCACGACATTTGTGGTTTGGCTGAAAAACACTTTGGGAAAAAATGGCAAGAAAATGCCTACTGCGACATGATGGACGAGTGCAACTCGGTTATGGGTTTGATAGAAGCATTGTCTTGCAAGAATGTGGGCATTGAAGCGCTACCACAACGAAAGATGAACAAGGGTGCAATGAGGCGAGGAGCGCTACCCTTTAATGACTATCACGTCTTGACGGTTACAGGTCAATCAAAGTCTGCCAATGGGTCTGGTGACGCACATCATAGATCACCCAGAGAGCACTTGCGCCGTGGACATATTCGCAGGCTACCAACAGGCAACACTTGGGTGAACTCTACAGTCGTGAACGCTGGTATTGGTTCAAAGATCATTAAAACTTACGCATTGGAAACACAATGAATTTACAAGACGAGCTGTGGTTTGACACCAGTAAAGGTCGCATTGGCATCTTGATGGTGCTTGATTGGCACACAGAACAGCTTCACTACATCATGGGCATAGCCAGTGGCATGAACGACAACGTAGACATCAACCACATCTACAGTGGTGGGACGCACCTTCCTGACTACATTGGAGCCTGCTTTTTCTTCGGAGACTGGGAGTGATCACCATGGCAACAAACAAAGAATACGAAGAATGGAAAAAAGACCCTGTGTTACAGCAGGAATACGCTCAATATTTACTCGAGGAAGCACAAAAAACAGACCCAAAATCAATTGACTTTATCAACCAATTTACTAGCAAATTTAACGAAATCTTTAAGGAAAAATCATGAGCTTTTTTGTAGAAAACACAGCACCAATAGGCGACTTTAAACCCGTACCCGCAGGTCTTCACCTTGCACGTTGCTATCGCATCATTGACTTGGGCACCCAGCGTACTGAGTTTGATGGTCAAGAAAAACACCAACGCAAGATCATGCTTGGTTGGGAGCTCCACGGCAAAGACGACGAGGGAGAAGAGCTTGTCACAGAGCGTGGCGACCCCCTAGCGATCTTCAAGAACTATACGCTGAGCTGGTCAGAGAAGGCTAACCTTCGCATTGACCTACAGAATTGGCGTAACAAGCCCTTCACAGACACGGAGATGCGTCGCTTTGACATCCAAAGCATTCTTGGTGCGTGGTGCATGTTGACGGTGATACCGAGACCCGGCAAAAACGGCAAGATGTACTCCAACGTCAAGGGCGTAGCCCCCGTTCCTTCGGTCATCAAGT
>Ga0222712_10004442_pt1 | contig 14666 bp, 15 predicted proteins | sample C33_657DmetaG_FD_165043 | JGI IMG/M metagenome (GOLD analysis project Ga0222712, IMG submission 165043) | Estuarine water microbial communities from San Francisco Bay, California, United States - C33_657D | ecosystem: Environmental > Aquatic > Marine > Unclassified | place: USA: California... | reverse complement strand
CTGGCCTCTGCTCTTGCCAGGTCATCACGGTCTCGTCTATGTATTTGCCAATTTCCATGCTCCTATTATAGGCACATAGTTTGACATCAAATAGTTTGATGTCGTACTATTTCGCCATGGCACTGAACGGACTATTAGATATTCAACTTGCGGTGACGAACCCGCAGGAACTCTTCGACTTCTGGTTGGAGCATGGAATGAGCGCGACATCAGATGGCGTGCTCGGCACTCCTGACCGTCCTGTGCAAATGCAAGTAAAGGAAGGCACACACCGCCACCTCTCTTCGATGCATCTCAGTTGCGACACTGAAGCTGACATTGCTGCGATTACACAGCGGTTAGCTGATGCTGGACTTGCATCTACGGGTGACAGCACCACGGTGCGCTGCACTGATCCAATCTTTGGCCACTCAATAGTTATTGATGTTGGTTCGCCACATTCATTAACGCCGAAAAACATCAACGTGGAAGTGCGCTGTCTCCCGCTCTCAAACGATTCGCGCTTGTCGGTTTTCTCTCAATGCTCGGCTTTGCCGGATTTGAAACAACTTTTTCAATTTGGGGTCAGAAGCAATTTGGTTTCACTGAAGGATCCACATCAATTGTGTTCGTGTTTGTTGGCGTCACCTTGGTTGCAGTTCAAGGTGGGCTGATTGGGCCGCTGACAGAAAAACTTGGTTCGCGAAAACTGCTTCGTATTGGTTTGTCATTAGTAGCAGTTGGGCTTCTCCTTCTTGGCATCACCACCACATGGCCAATGTTGTTCGTTGCATTGTTTTTGCTGTCGCTCGGACAAGGCGTATCTGGTCCGTCGGGCGGGGCATTGGTTGCAGAACTTGCACCAGTTGAACGTCGCGGTGAAGCAATCGGATATCAACAAAGCACTGCTGCGTTCGGTCGTGTCGCAGGTCCAGTAATGGCTGGCGCGTTGTTTGATCACGTGGGAATTAGCGCACCGTTCTTAGTGAGCGGCATCTTGATTGTCTTCGCTGTGGGCTCCGTGTGGAGCATCACCCGAGCTGCAGTTACTTCTGTGAAGTAACCGTCTCAACAATTTCGTCGGCAAGTTCGCGTGTGCTTGCAACAACGCCACTCCATCGTTTTGACAAATCAGGATCAAATGTAAACGGACGATCGTGAATATCTCGAACGTATCCGCCCGACTTCTCTACGATGAGTGAAATGGCTGCCAAGTCAACAATGCGATGAATGTCACCACCCGGATCACAGAACGCATCGATTGCACCGTCGGCAACGAGCGCACCTTCAAGCACTGTGGTTCCCAAAATTCGCATACGTTCAGCACGTTGGGCGAGTGTGGACCATGCTGGCCATGTAGTCGGGCGAGGGCGCAACATCGACAACGATGATCCTTGTACAACTCTTTGGGTGGTTGTCTTTTTTACGACTGGGTCGTTGCGGTGAGCATGCCACCGGTAGCTAGTTCCAAGCCAGGTCACCAAAGATTCGACGACTACATCATCAACAACAATTGCGGCTGAGAAACCTGACAGTGGAACACCAGATGCGGAGTTTGCGGTTCCATCCACAGGGTCGATGACTGCGGTGATTGCGGAGCCACGGTCAACCCAGCCGATCTCTTCGGACAGAACATTCACACCCAATCTTTCAAGCACCTGCAACACCGGTTCTTCGACGTATTGGTCGAGAAACATTGTGGGCGTTCCATCGCCACCTAGACCAATGTCAGCCGAGCGTTGCTCTTTTGTCATTGTGCGCATTGCTGTGGAGTATGCGGTTTCAGCCACTGCTGCCATTTCATTCAGCGTTGCTGTGAAATCGCTCATGTCACGCATCTTGTAATGCAAGTCCGCGACTAGCACCTTGGCCAGTGCGGAATGACCCAATCACCCGGGGATTCGCACCATCAAGGTGGCAGAGGGTGATGTCGCCTCGTGCGCCAACCACAAGGCTGCCACGGTCGTTGAGGCCAACAGTCTCGGCAGGGCCGGAAGTGATGAGTTTGACTGCATCCACGATGGAACACACTTTGTCACGCACGAGAATGCCGACGGCACCGAGCATGGCGAACGGAAGATAGTCAGAGGAAAGACCATCGCATAGCCCAAGAGAAATAAGTTCAGCAGCGGAAACGTTTCCTGTGTGGCTGCCACCTCGCACAACATTCGGTGCGCCGCATACCGTGCGCATTCCGGCGTTCTTTGCGAGGCGAGCTGCTTCAACTGTGGTGGGAAACTCTGCGATAGATGCATGCCAGGTAATCGCTTCTTCAACATCTTCAGGTGTTGCCGGGTCATGAGCCATAAGACGAATGGTTTGAGCGATTGATTGCTCGATGAGCCATGGAATAGCTGCCGCCCGGTTGTGAAGTACCAAGTCTCTTTCTGCGATGACTTCGTCCACATGTGCTCGTGCTCTCTCGCGGTCCATATTGCGGTTGCGCATGATCCAATTTTCAAAGAATGTACGATCGCGGTATTGCCCTACACCTGGCGTGTGATCTTCAAAACTGACAAGTGGTCGGACATCGCGTTTGCGATCGCTGTCGATGCGATCAACGAGTCCTTGGAATCCATCTGCATCACGTGCATCAAGTCTGTAGAGAACACGATTATCTACAAGAGTTGATTCATCAGAATACGAATGAATAATGTCGACCAGTCTGTTTGCTAGGTCAACGGTTCGGTTGCCGTCATTTTCGAATCCAATGCCATGGAAGAGCGTTGTTACTCCGGCTGCACGAACTTTTGCTTCGAAAGATCTAACTGTGAATTCAAGTGGGAGATCAGCGCCGGGACGTGGTCGGTGCTCCATTTCGAATCCGTCGCTGTGGGTGTCGACAATGCCAGGAATACACAGTGCTCCACGGCCATCTACTGTGCCGTGGCTCCTTCCATCACGGGAATCAATTTCGGTGATGATGCCGTCTTCGATGACGACGCGCGCGTCTTCAATGGCCCTGTCGGGAAGAATTGCGGTGATATTGGTAATTGTGTGAACGGTCATGGTTGAACATCTCCTGGAGTTAATTGGGGTAGTACTTGGTCCACTGGACCGTCAATCACAACGTTTCCGCGTGACATAAGAATAATTCGAGATGCAAGTCGACTGATTGCGTCAAGGTCGTGAAATACAGCAAGAACTGCAACGCCTTGGTCGCTTAGGTCTGCGATCACTTCTATTGCTCGTTCCCTGTTCTCTGGGTCAAGCGCAGAAACTGGCTCGTCAAGAAGTAACAAGCGTGGTGGAGAAATCAAGCCAGCTGCAATATTGACGCGTTGCTTTTCTCCCCCAGAAAGAACGGACGTATGGACATCCCACAAGGTGCGTGAAATGCCAAGACGTGCTAGTGAATGACCAGCTTGTTCATGTGCGTCGGCAGTCGACATTCCGCGAGAAACGCCGGCACGTGCCACTAAGTCAATGACAGACCGACGTGGTTGGGCATGGAGGAATTGTGAAACATAACCAATCTCGCGACCACGAAGGGCAATCACTTCGGCATCTGAGAGTTGAGCGATGTCGACCCATTCATCATTTGCCAAACGGAAACTCACGGACCCGGCAGTAATTGAATATGTGCGGTAAATGAGTCGAAGGAGAGTGGATTTTCCTGCACCAGAAGAACCAGCAAGCGACACATGTTCACCTGGGTGTACAACAAATGAAGCGTCTTCCAAGGCCGTGACCGTGCGACCGTCGATGTTATGCAATGTGAATGACTTCGAGACATTCCGAACATCCAAAATCGGAAGCGTCTTATTCATCGTCATAGTCATGTCCGTGCCGCCGCAACGAGCTTCTGGCTATACGGGTGATGTGGGTCTTCAAGTAGTTGATCTGTTAGGGCATCTTCCACCACACGACCGTGTTGCATTACTAAACAACGCTCAGTGAGCATCTCAATCACGCCAAAGTCGTGCGAAACAACAATTGCCGCTACTTGCAACTCTTCGAGGAGTTGACGAATTAAGTCGAGCACTCCAGATGCAACGCTTGCATCAAGCCCGGTTGTTGGTTCATCAAGTAAGAGAATTGGTGGCTTGTTCGCCAAAGCGCGAGCGATTTGAACGCGTTGGCGCATGCCGCCCGAGAAATTTCGAACAATGTCGTCCATGCGATCAAGTGGAACTTCCGTACGTGCCAGTAATTCACGTGCTCGGTCTCTGATTGAGCCAAAGTTCCTCCATCCGGCGGCTGTCAACGGGTCTGCAATGTTTCCACCTGCTGTGACGCCCAGGGCCAATCCCTCTGCTGGGTCTTGGTACACCACAGACAATGTGTTGATACGAAGTTGGCGTCGTGCGGATGGGTCAAGGTCCAAAATATTGACATTGCCATCTTCGAATGGAGCAAGTCGAACATCTCCAGTAGATGCTGCGACGTCACCTGCGATACAGCGAAGAACTGTTGATTTGCCAGATCCTGATTCGCCAACGATGCCAAGCGCCTCGCCAGCTGCCACATCGAAGTTGACACCCCACGCAGCAACAATGGAAGCTGTGACATGGTCACGCGCTGTGCCATGTTCTGGGCCGGTTCGTTCAATCATGGCAGGGTCAAAATTGCCGTAATACTTGCCCAAATTTCGTACTTGAATGATGGGTGATGGGACATGTATTGATGTCATGTGTTCCTCTGTCTGCGACACCAAGCGGTATCACTGCATGACCAAGATTCCTGTTTGCCAGGCATCTCTACTAAGAATGATTCGCTTGAACCACACAAGCGGCATGTCGCACCATCTGCTGATTCCACTTCAAAGGGAACGTCTTCAAATGTCAACGGCTCTACATCGGTGTACGGGGGAATTGCGTACACACGTTTTTCGCGTCCAGCGCCAAACAGAGTGAGAAATTTCGATTGATGAAGTCGTGGGATATCCCAACGTGGAATTGGTGTGGTTGCAACGATGTATCGACTAGCGACAAGACACGGATATCCAGTTGATTGGGTGATGACACCGTTACGTACTTTGTCTTCATACAGGCTCACCCACATACGTGAGTAGTCAGCCTCAGAGTGCATGCGCGCAAGTTCACGAATATCGCGTTCAATTCCACGAAGCGGTTCAGGAACTGGAACTTGAAGAATCAGAATGTGATTCTCGTTCATGTCATCTTCAGGAATGCGATGGCGACTCTGAATCAGTGTGGCTTCATAAACTTCCGTAGTCTCGTCAATTCCGGTTGACATAGTGACTAATCGGCGAAGGTTGACTGCGTTGACGCCTTCATCGTCGCCTTGGTCAATAACTTTTACTGCATCGTCTGAGCCAACACAGGCGAGTGTGACTTGCAAGCCACCTGAACCCCATCCGCGAGCAACGGGCATCTCACGAGATCCGAAGGGGACTTGATAACCAGGTATGCACACCGCATGCAAGAGCGCACGCCGAATCTCTCGTTTTGATTCTTCATCAAGCAGTGCAAATGTCTCAGTTGTTCGGTGACCAACAAGTTGAGCGATTGTTGTTGGTGATGTGTGTGGAGCGGTGTCTAACGTCATATCACTTGCTCCCGTCAGCGACACGTCGTACTGCAACTTTTCGCTCAACCATTGAACGGAATGTCACGTAGTGAGGCAATTTAAGATGCTCAAGAAACCCGGCAGAATCAAGCCCATCTGTTGTCATTAACAGAGATTGCTCGAGCCCGGATTTTGCCCCGTCTCGGTAGCAAGCAATGTCGAGATTCGCCATTGCAATCGCTTTTCTTTCGTTGTGGCCAAAACAGAACCCGTAACCAACATCGAAACGTGTTCGGTCTTCTTCACTTCCGTTCAAATCTTCAATAGCTTCCACTTCCGTTGCACGGAAACTTCCGATGTTCACGCTTCCACCAGTCATCGGGTGACGAACATTGATAGGCAACTTTCCATGACGAACTTCACCCAGTGTGACTTCGTGCAAATAACCATCTGGACCAAGAATGTTGCGATACCACTGGTTAACTAGTGCGCCAGTCTCTGCTCTAGCCATCGATGACAGAAGCGCTGATCGCGGTGCAGGAGGTTTAGCCGGGGTACGTGTGATGTCAAAAGGTTCAGGGTCGTCTGTACGTCTGCGGTCAACAAGTAGATCCATGTCACGCAACACATCGCTCATGCGACTATTGCTGGGGCGAGTCTTTAGAGCAGTATCAAGTGTGGTCGTTGAATCACTTGCATCGACGATGTCGCGATCAGTCGTTGTCAACATGCGTGCTGTGTAATCGGTACTACGCCCAAGTATTTGCGGGCCGCCTGGTTCACGAAACGCTGGCACAACACGACGCAGCAACTGAATGTCATTTGCATGCAAAGGTATGGCTGTATCTAATCTGCCTAAGGTTGATTTATATGCACGTAACAAGTGAACTGCTTCAATCAAGTCACCCTCACCTTGGCAAAGTGCCATGGCTGCAAGTTCAGGTGCCCATAAACCAGATTCGCCCATAACGCGGTCAACAAGCAATCGCAAGCGCCCGGTGAATTGATCAAGTTCGATTCGTTCACTTGGGTCTAGGTCGCGTAAGCGACGCACCAAATTTTCTGCGGTGAGAATTGCGTTTAAGCCTCCTCGAGCTGCTGCATAACCCATTAGGACACTCCTTTGTTCCACGATCGACCAGCACTGACGTGACTAGTTCGTGGTATTCCAATAAAAGACCCGTCAACTCCAATGATCCACATGTCAAGGCCTCGTGGAGCTGTCCAATCACGACGAAGGAGAAATTCCAATTCACTCGTGGTCGCTCCATCACAAGAGACATGATTTGTTGTTTCTACTCCTGGACCTCTGACATGCAGAGTGCCGGTTGACTCTGTAGCAGAAGTAAAGATTCCATTTACCTGCACTGATACTTGTGCTGCAGTGTCTGGACGCATTGGTGTGCCAAGGCAGAACCCCATTGGAAGTAGATCAATGCGAGAGTCACACACACCGACATATGCCGCTACTGCGGGTTCTACGATGCGTCCTGATGTCGCACGAGCAATCAGGTGCTCGCGTGAAGAATCACCCGAAACAAGTGAAAATGGGGTGTCGTAACCGAGTAACGCAAGTAGGGGAACTTCAACAACTGGAATACGAGCGACCAGTTCGGCTGGCAGGTGAAAAACTTTCCCTGGCTGGGAAAGCGCATCAAGAAGAAGCCGAAAAACGGTTTGCGATTCGTGAAGATCAAGGAATCGTGCGCTGAGTTCAGCAGCTTCAATTTGTGTATCTGACATCAGTCAAGTTCCTCAAAATCAATAATGGTTTCTCGAATTTCCGCCCATTCGCGTTCCTCTGTGCGGTCCAATTCCAGTTGGGTAAACGAAATCAACTCCGCAAGTTCCGGCACACCTTCTAACCCGACACGCGCGATATGCGCATCAGCTACTGCTGCAGCAACGGCCGCATTTGCATCACCGCCGAGCCGCATGGCCCATCCGAGTGTTCCGGCGACTGATACCTCTGCAACAGTTACAAGTGCGTCGCCGACGATGAATCGTTCTTCGCAAATAGGTTCGCGAACTTGCATTTGGATCGTTCCGGTTGATGGAGGACGAATCATCTCGATATTCGCAATAGCCCCACGGGCAATCAGTGAATTAATCAATGTTTCCAGGGCAATAGCATCACTGCTAGCGAGAGATGAACAGATGTCTTCTCGAGACATCGAGGAAGATGAAGTGTCAATCACATTTGGAAATTATCGCTGTCTTCCGAACGAAATATTTCCTTCGGACGGCGTCCAGGAGAAGAGTAAGTGAACGAAAGAGTTTGTTGAATTTGGATTGTTGTCTAGAGAAAATTCACGACACTTATCGTTCATCCAAGAATTACTTAATTGTAAGCGTGTAGTTCCTTTGGCGCAATCACGGTTATCTAGATTGTTTCCCAATGAAGCGCATCAATAGATTCTCTAAAGCGATTGCAGCCATTTCACTGGTTGCTCTCGTCCTCCCATTAACCATGTCTCACACTGCATCAGCTGGCACCACCACTGGCATGGGGCTCCACTACCTTGGCCGTTGGGTGAGCGGTAGCGGAATCGGTGGAGCTGAGATTTCAGCATACGACCCAGCTAGTCAGCGAATTTTCGTGACCAATGGTGCAACGAATCAAATTGACATCGTTGACATCTCTGATCCAACGTACCCAGAGAAAGTGAAGTCAATTGACCTCGCAGCTAAGGGTGTTATTGGCATTCAGAGCGTCGCTGCGAAAGATGGACTTGTTGCAATCGCCACATCTGTGGTGACCACGCAGGCAAATGGAAAGATCTTCTTCGCTGACACAAACGGTAAATTAGTCAAGGGCGCAGAAAACGGAATCGAAGTCGGAGCACTTCCAGACCATGTCGTCTTCTCACCAGATGGACGTTATGTCATGTCTGCTAACGAAGGAGAGCCAGCGTCATACTGCTTGACAGGCGGGAAACTTCCCACAACCACAGATCCATACGGTTCAATTTCGTTTATTGATGTTTCAGGCACTGTTCCATCAGCAGCCACCACTATCAACTTTGAGGCGTACAACGACCGTGCAGGAGCGCTTACATTCCAGGGCGGACGAGTCTTCGGACCGAATGCCACAACTGCTCAAGACCTTGAGCCGGAGTACATCACTTTCTCACCAGACAGCAAATACGCCTATGTCACTTTGCAGGAAAATAACTCCATAGCAACAATTGACGTAGCTACGAAGTCAATTCTCGAGATAAGCGGTCTTGGATACAAGAAGCATTCAGAAAGCGGTAAGGGCCTTGACGCAATCGCTGACGGCAAGGCAACTGTTGCTACACAGACCGTGCAGGGCATGTACCAGCCAGACGCAATCGCAAGTCTCAAAGGTGCCGATGGTACCAATTACGTAGTGACAGCCAATGAGGGAGATGCACGCTCGTACGCATGCCTTCTTGGAGGAACTTCAACCACGACGCTTGAGTCTGAAGATTCAAAAATTTCTTCAATTTATGATTCCACGGACGCTGGCATCACAGCAGTGAAGGATGCAGTCGGTTCCCTGGTAGTTACACCGTTTGCTCCAGCAACTGCACGTGCTATTGCGATCACTTCAAGCACAAAAGTCAAGACTGCTTACTCATTTGGTGCTCGTTCTTTCTCGGTGTGGCGTCCAGCAAATGTTGAAGGCGTCGACACAATGGACCAAGTCTGGGACTCTGGTGATCTTCTCGAAACCCTTACTGCTCAGTTGAACCCAACTGGATACAACAGTGACTGGAACACCACTAATGGCGGATCAAATGCCCTGGAATCTCGTTCAACCAAAAAGGGACCTGAGGTAGAAGGCGTTGCAGTTGGTTCTGCTTACGGCACACAGTGGATCGTTGTAGGAATGGAACGCGATGGCGGCATTGCGTTGTTTGATGGAAATGATCCATTGAAGCCTGTGTTTGTTGATTACATCAACACTTCGGTTCGTGAAGGAAACCTCATTGCTGGCAAGACAACTGCTACTGCTGGTGACGTATCGCCAGAAGGCATCATGTTTGTCTCACCAGAGGACAGCCCAACCGGATCTGCATTGGTCCTTGTGTCATACGAGCTTTCAGGAACTGTGGGCATCTATGAAATCCCAAGAAAGACTCCTTCAAAGCCTCGTTCCGTAAAAGCAACTGCGACAGCGGGCAAGATTGCATTGTCATTCAAGGGTCCTGCGTCACTTGGTTGGGCTGGTGTAGTTACTGGCTACAAGGCCACTTGTACTTCGCCAAAGGGCAAGCTTTCCAAAACTGGAACCTCTAACAAGATCTCGATCACAGTGCCAGCAGCAAAGCGCAAGGCCGCGTTCAAGTGCTCGATCACTGCAACATCAGTCAATGGAAATGGCGCGAAATCTTCAGTGGTTTCAGTCCGTTCGAAATAAATAACACAACTAACACCTTTAACTAAGGAGAAACATCATCATGAACAAAACAATGAAGGCAGTGGTTGCCACAGTTTTCGCACTTACCTCAACATTCGCAATGACTTCAACTGCGGGTGCTTCAGCACCTTCAGTGAAGAACAATGACAAGTGTCTGAAGTCTCAGTACGGAAAAACCACTAAGACTAAATCGATCAGTTACAAGTGCACATACAGCTCTAAAACAAAGAAGTACACATGGCAAAAGGTGGCCACTGTTGCAACTACTATCCCTGTAATTGATTTGGCCAAGCTTGATAAGACCGGATGGCCAAAGAAGTTAATTATCGGCGGCGTACCAGCTGAAAACGTAACAACAATGCAAACGAAGTGGAACGGACTTATCAACTTGCTTCAGGATGAACTGGGTATTCCAGTGGAGTTTTACCCTGCCACGTCGTATGCCGGTGTGATTGAAGCCTCAATTGCAAAGAAAGTCGACGTAGTTGCTTGGGGCGGAATGTCTTACATTGTCTCCAAATTGAACGGCGCAAAGATTGAACCAATTGGTATTTCTAAGTACACCGATGGAACAACTTCCTACACTTCAAAATTGATAGTGCCAACAGGTAGTTCTATTGCAACAATTGCTGGCCTCAAAGGCAAGACAGTGTGCTTCGTGTCATCAACTTCAACTTCCGGAAACTTGATCCCAACAGAAGGAATTCTTGCTGCTGGACTCAAGATGAGTGACCTGACTCAGACCTTCAAGGGCACACATGACAACTCAGTTCTCGGACTTGGTTCTGCTCAGTGCGACGCAGCTTTCGCTCAGGAAGCAACAGTTGCAGCAATCGGAACTGGAACACTTTCAGGCATGAACAAAGCGGATTACAAAACAATTTGGGAATCAGGCCCGATTCCGAATGGCCCATTCACAATCAGCTCAGTGCTACCTGCTTCTTTCCGCGCCGCGGTGAAGAACATCATGTACACAAAAATGAACAAGGAATACTTTGTAACAAAGGGCTACAACGGTTGCACAGTTGTCGCAACCTGCATCATCGTCGAAGATGCTAAAACTGCATCTTTCATTCAAGTTGAAGATTCTTTCTATGACACTTTGCGTAAAGTGTGCGAAGCAACTAAGTCATCTTCCTGCAAAGCGTAACGATGTCACCACATTTAGAAGTGGTAGCTAATGAGAGCGTCGCGACAATTACCGTCGCGGCGCTCTCGAAGCGTTTCCCCAATGGAACTCTTGCTGTTGATGACATTTCATTCACAGTCCCACAAGGCCAAGTGGTTGGCTTGCTCGGATTATCCGGTTCCGGAAAATCAACGTTGATGCGCCTGGTCAACGGTCTTCACGCACCAACTTCTGGCACAGTTAATGTGCTCGGTGTTGACGTGGGTCAGGCAAAGCCAGCAGAACTCAGAGACCTACGTCGCCAACTGGGCTTCATCTTTCAGCAGTTCGGTCTCGTTGGTCGCGCTACGTGTCTCGAAAATGTATTGATCGGTTCACTTGGTCGGCTTAGAGGCCCTCGTATTGGTATCCGAACCTATCCAAAGGCACTTCGTGTCATGGCGCTTGAACAACTTGATCGAGTTGGTCTCGGCGCACAGGCATTCCAACGTGCTGAAACGTTATCTGGGGGCCAAATGCAACGCGTGGCGATCGCGCGGAGTTTGATGCAGGAACCGAAAGTTCTTTTAGCTGACGAACCAGTTGCGTCGCTAGACCCCGAATCATCAAACCAAGTTCTGGACTTGATTTCAACAATCGCCCGTGAAGATGGCATGACAGTGTTGTGCAGTCTTCACCAAGTGGAATTAGCGATTGGTCGAACAGATCGCCTCATAGGACTTCGTGACGGACAAATCGTACTTGATCAAATGACCGCAGGAATTGATCCTGCCGTCGTAATGGATCTGTATCGACGTCACGGAACGTCTGATGAGGTGCGCGAAGCGTCATACGCGTGAGCGCCACCGTGCAGGAGCGGCGCACTACACCACCGCTAACTCCCCAGTATTTTCTTAAAGTCGGGTCGCTCCTTTTTGGGCTAGTTGCTGTCTGGTGGGCATGGAACAGATTAAACATGTCTGTTCTTTCCTTCTTTGACGATTTGCAGAACGTTGTCAATCTTTTTAAGCGGATGTATCCGCCAAATTTTTCTGATACTGACCGCATCATTTCCTTAACCTTTGAAACACTGTGGATAGCTTTGCTGGGCACTGTTGGTGCCGTAATTCTCAGTTATCCATTAGCAATCGGTGCAGCTGCAAACACCACCAAGCACCCAATCATTCGATTTGTATGTCGCGGCGTCATCACGTTGTCACGGGCGGTACCCGAACTAATTCTTGCTGCCGTTTTTGTTGTGGCATATGGTCCGGGACCCTTTGCTGGAATTCTTGCGCTCGCCCTGCACTCGATTGGCATGATTGGGCGTCTGTTCTCTGACTCGATTGAAGAAGTGAGTGAAGCATCAGGGGAAGCTGTGATTTCTGTTGGTGCAACACGTCGCCAACGAATTCGATCCGCAGTGATTCCTCAGGCATTGCCATCTTTCATCGCTACAGCACTCTTTCGCCTTGAAATAAACATTCGTGGATCTGCAGTACTGGGCCTCGTAGGTGCTGGTGGAATTGGTCAGCTCATCTCTGAGTCGCTGGAAACCATTCAGTACAAGCCTGCGTTAGCCGCAGTGATTGTGGTGTTCGTTGTCATTCTTATCGTGGAACTAGTTTCAACATCTATACGGCAATCTCTCATCGGTGAAGCTGCAACCCAACAACAGAATAAACAACGCAGTCGATTATCTTCATTCATAAATCGACGCGATGCATTACTCAACAAGACTGCCTATGAAAAGCGTTCAATTTCAGCCCCATGGACTACCGAGCGAGTTTTCCGAGCTACCGCTTTTGTTTTCTTCGCAGTGTTTTTGTTTTTTGCAATTTCAACGGTCAACATTGAATGGAGCAATACAATTCAGAACACACCTAAGATGGGGACAGTTGTGCGTCAAATGTTTCCGCCAAGTGCAGGTGGAGAATATTCGTTAATGGTTAAGGGCCTGGTTGAATCCTTAGCGATCGCTATCGTTTCAACGTTCCTTGGGGATATGTTGGCTTTACCTCTTGGTGTCCTTATGGCGCGCAATATAAATGTGCGTCGGTTCCTGTCGTTCGGAACACGAATAGGCGTGCTGGGGCTACGAGGAATTCCCGAGTTGATTATCGCTGTGATTTTCGTCAGCGCAATGGGGCTTGGCCCAGTGCCAGGAACACTTGCACTCAGCGTGACCGTTGCAGTGTTTGCTGCAAAACTTTTTGCGGACAGTCTTGAAGAAGTGAACCCAGCTCCTCGCGAGGCAGTGGCTGCTGTCGGGGCATCGAAAATACAAGAGTTCTTTTCAGCCGTAGTGCCCCAATTCATCTCGCCATTCGTATCTAACTTGTTCTACTTGCTCGACGTCTTCTTCAGGTCCTCGACCGTGTTGGGAATTGTCGGAGGGGGCGGCATTGGGTACCTATTGATTCAGTCAATCCGGGTGTACCAATTCAAGCTCACAATGGCAATCGTGATTTCCGTCTATCTCATTGTGCTCGTCATTGAATGGCTGGGCCTTGGAATGCGCCGCCTATTCAAATAGATACTCGCTCTGCGCTACCGCAGCGAATTAATCATCAGCCCAAGAAGGCCAACTGTGACAAGTTGTGACGACATGATTGCCGTAAACATCTTCCAGCTCTGATTGCGAAATCCACGTTCCATCGTGGCTGTGAGCTCAAGCTTTGTGGTTTCAACAGAGTGTTGCACTTCCATCAGCGACTTCTCCAGATTGGTCCGGGTCTGGAAAATCAATTGCTCCAGATCATTCCGCGTTTTCGTGATCACTTGTTCAAGATCAGTACGTGTAGCGATGGCGCTGAACTCAATGTCGTGCATTGTGTTTCACGAACACGCCGGCGCCCGCGCGACCTGGTGCAACGTTGGGTAAACCAGTGCCAGTAAGTGTGACTGTCGTTGTCATAAAGAAAGTACGTCCGATTCCAACTGTGCCGATACATGAGATACAACTTGATTGAACTGCTCAAGAAGTTTGGCTGGTATCGCGTCGTACATTCGAGCACTTTGCTCGGCGATATGTTCGATGATGAGGTCTGCAGTTTTCGCGCCAGTCTTCGTAATTGAAACAAGAGAACTGCGCCGGTCTGAGTCGTCGGCGATTCGTGTGATGTGACCAGACAGTTCCAACTGCGTGAGTCGGTGTGTGAGGCCAGAAGGCGACACCATTGCTACTTCAGCGATATATGACGGAGACAACGTGCTGTCAACGCCATGGCGGCGAAGAGTGGCCAAAACGTCGAACTCGCCGACAGTTAAGCCGTGTGACTTGGCAATGATCTGAATCTTGTCCATCGCAGCTTCCGCCATGGCGTGAAATCGCAGCATGTAGCCCATGGGTACGAAGTCAATGTCAGGCCTTTGTTCCTGCCAACCTGACACGGTCTCATCAATGTATTTGCCGATTTCCATGGTTTTATTATAGTCAGATACTTTGACATCAAATAGTTTGATGCCGTACTATTTTGCTATGGCACTAAATGGACTATTAGATATTCAGATTGCGGTCTCGAACCCGCAAGAGCTCTTCGACTTCTGGTTGCAGCACGGAATGAGCGCAACCTCTGACGGCGTGCTTGGCACGCCAGACCGCCCTGTGCAGATGCAAATTTCGGAAGGGTCGTACCGTCACCTCTCTTCCATGCATCTCAGTTGTGAGACAGAAGCTGACATTGCTGCGATCTCAAAGCGCCTCGCTGATGCCGGAAT
>Ga0222712_10004441_pt1 | contig 14667 bp, 12 predicted proteins | sample C33_657DmetaG_FD_165043 | JGI IMG/M metagenome (GOLD analysis project Ga0222712, IMG submission 165043) | Estuarine water microbial communities from San Francisco Bay, California, United States - C33_657D | ecosystem: Environmental > Aquatic > Marine > Unclassified | place: USA: California... | reverse complement strand
AAGGCAGAGTTACCGACCACCGCATCGGTATGACGTTGTACAACCTCCAAGATGTACTAAACGGCAACATTGGCGAACTCATTGATGCCCTGCAATTCGCAGAGAACGCAAGTAAGCTTTCGCAGTGATGAAAATCACTTTTTAGGATCAGAAAAATTCCTCTATTTATGGAGCCTTTAACAAACCAAACGGTTATTCACGTGTCTATATTACAGTGATGAATGGTTCAATTGGGGATTAGTAAAATTTTAACGAAAGAGGCGATGGAAAACAGGTAGGTTCATCGTCTAATTAATAAAAGAAGTAAACGTTTTCTCATAAGCAGTTAGTTTTGGTTACGGCCCCTATTTCAATAGGGGCTTTTTTATTGGAGAAAACGTTCAATTCTTTAAGCGCCAATCAAGGCTTTGTAGGCATTTACATCCATCAAGTTATTCAGTTGAGATGCATCTGCTATTTTCATTTTGATCATCCATCCTTCACCGTATGGATCTTGGTTGACCAATTCAGGCTGACTTTCTAAGACTGGATTTTTCTCTAAAATAGTTCCAGCAACGGGCAAGAATAAATCGCTCACAGTTTTAACGGCCTCCACGCTTCCAAATACCTGATTTGCACCCATCTCTTTGCCGACCGATTCAATATCTATAAAGATGATATCACCCAATTCGCCTTGAGCAAAGGCTGTAATACCGATAGTTGCAGTATCTCCTTCAACAGAGATCCATTCGTGTTCTTTCGTGTATCGGAGTTGTTCTGGATAATTCATGTTATTTTTTTTGCAAGTTTAAAGCATTTATGAACCCGTTGAAAATTTAGGGCAATTTTCTTTTCACCATTCTTGTTTTCAAAATTCGAATGGAACCGAGGGGCTTGTCGCCACCCGCTTTTCCACTAGTGGGTGTAGAAGCAACTTTGTCCAATGCATCGAATCCTGCAACCAATTCTCCGAAAATGGTATAGTTCTGGTCGAGGTGTGGAGCACCTCCCAGTTTTTTATAGACTTCTCTGTGTTCTGAGGGGAGTTTTCTACCCTTCAAACGGTATGTTTCGGTTGAATCCAGTGTAAAGTCTGTATGTATTCTTCCTTGAACGATATAAAATTGCACGCCACTGCTATTTCTCTTTGGATTGATATCATCCCCCCATCTTGCTGCTGCAATCACCCCTTTTTTATGAAAAAGGGAAGGAACAAATTCTGCCGGTAGGGTGTAGTCTTTCATGAATTTTGTACTGTCGGCATTTTCTCTCGACTTCTCATCACCCGCCTGAATCATGAATCCACTGATCACTCTGTGGAAAGCAATTCCCTCGTAGAATTTGGATTTTATCAATTGAATGAAATTGTCTCTGTGGAGTGGAGTTGAATCACTCAATCGAATTACGAAAATCCCGGCATCGGTAATCATTTCCACATCTTTCTTTACATCGCTTTTCTTTATTCGTGCGGTTGGCTGGGCAACCGATAGAAAAAAACTACAATGAATGAATAGAAATACGCCAATTGTTTTTACCAAGCTATTCATATGAATTCATTTTGAGAAAAATAAAACAGTACATGGTCCTTCATGAAGTTTTCCTGCTCCATCAACGACATAGGCGCTAACTCCTTCAACTGTTTAAAATGCGGCCAGCCATCTTCGTCCCAACCCTCTCTTTCATAATAGCCGCTTGCAGATAAAACAGAACAAACTGCTACGTGCATGAGGTCTTGCTTTTGCTCTTTGGTAAACTGGTGCCCTGCTCCTCCTACCTCCTGTATGCCGATTAAAAATAAAATAGACTCCATATCGGGTTTTTTACCAAATCGCTCAAGGAGCTTTTCTTCTAGCTTCCACCACCTAACCTGAATGTCTTCTGAAACCATCATCCAGCAAAACTAATCAAGATTCCGATAGGGTGCATAACTCATCTTTTTGAATACGTATCTTTGCAAAAATTTCAGCACATGCTGCAACTGAGTTTTATAAGGTCGAACAAGGAGAAAGTAATCGCAGGTCTCCAAAAAAAACATTTTCAGGATGTTTTGCTGGTGGATGAATTGATCGATTTGGACGATCAACGGAAAAAATTGCAATCCCAATCAGACGATCTTTTGTCGAAGAGAAATACTGCTTCTAAATCCATTGGGGCATTGCTTGCTCAAGGCAAAAAAGACGAAGCAGAGGAAAGTAAATCAGTAGTAGCATCCTTGAAAGAAAAAATTGATGCCTTGGTCACCGAATTAGCCAACGTAGAGGAAACACTTACTCAACAGCTACTCAAGTTGCCGAATCTTCCGAATGAAATTGTTCCTGTAGGAAAAGCAGCGGAAGATAATGAAGTGATCACACAATCTCCTTCATTGCCTACTTTATACGAAGGTGCAAAAGCACATTGGGATCTAATCACAGAATACGATTTGGTAGATTTTCAAACCGGTGTAAAAATAACTGGAAGCGGATTTCCGTTGTACAAAGGAAAAGGTGCCAAGTTGCAAAGAGCATTGATACAGTATTTTCTAGATTATAACACCAATGCTGGATACACCGAATACATTCCTCCTTATGTAGTGAATTCAAGCTCTGCTTATGGAACTGGCCAACTGCCCGATAAAGAAGGGCAAATGTATTTTATACAAGAAGATGAATTGTATTTGATTCCCACTGCAGAAGTTCCTGTTACCAATATTTACAGAGACGAAATAGTATCTGCTACGTCCTTGCCGATTAAGATGACTGCCTATACTCCATGCTTCAGAAGAGAAGCGGGAAGTTTCGGAAAAGATGTGCGAGGACTCAACCGTGTGCATCAATTCGACAAAGTTGAAATTGTACAATTGACCGATGCTTCAAAAAGCTATGCTGCATTGGATGAAATGGTTGCACATGTAGAAAAGTTGATTCAATCGCTCGAGCTTCCTTATAGAATTTTACGCCTTTGCGGTGGAGACATGAGTTTTGCGTCTGCGCTGACATATGATTTTGAAGTGTTCAGCGCTGCTCAGCAACGCTGGCTGGAAGTAAGTTCGGTTTCCAATTTTGAAACCTTTCAAACGAACAGATTGAAAATCAGAACCAAGGATGAACAAGGGAAAACTCAATTGCTGCATTCATTAAATGGAAGTTCTTTGGCATTGCCAAGAATACTTGCGAGTATGCTTGAGAATTTTCAAACACCTGATGGAATTATCATTCCCAAAGTACTTCAGCCTTATTTTGGAGCATCAATGATTCATTGATTTTTGAAAATGATCCATTCTCTTGTGCATGATCTGAAACCACAAGGGCGGGAACATAGCCAGAATGATCATCCCCGGGTAACCAGTTGGCATTTGAGGTGCATCATCATGATGTCTTAGCAATTGATATTTTCTGCTTGCCTGATAATGATGATCACTGTGTCTGGATAATTCAAAAAGCAAGAGCCTTCCTAAAAAGTGATTGCTATTCCAGCTATGTTCAGGCATTGCGCGTTCATAACCATTCTCTGTTTTTCTCCTCTCTAATCCGTAGTGTTCAATGTAGTTCACAGTTTCCAATAATAGGAAACCGATTGTGGCTGCTACCAGAAAACAAAGTCCTGCGAAAGTTCCAAATAGGATAAAAATGATAACTAAAAAAAGTAATTGCACCATTTGAAACTGAATCATCTGATTGGTTAAACTGAAAACTGCACTTCCTTTTTTTCTCTGTTCTTCTGCAGCGATTTTCCAAGCAGAAATATATCCGAATACAACTGTTCGAAGATAAAATCGGTATAGATTTTCTCCTTTTCTCGCACTGCTCGGGTCTTCATGAGTTGAAACATTTTTATGATGTCCTTTGTTGTGTTCAATGTAAAAATGCATGTAGAGGGATGTGAGCAACAAGGCTTTTGCCATGTTTCTTTCATACAGGTTACGGCGATGCCCCAATTCATGTCCTACATTTATTCCAAAGGTTCCGCACAACAAGCCCATTGCCATGATCCGTCCAATCAGTTCCCATTTGTTGATGGTGGATGAATCAATGGTTTGCAAAAAATAATAAAGAGCGGTGTATTGTAATGGTACAATTGCATAGAGCCATATATCGTAGAGTCGATCTTGCTTTGCAATTTGCTCTTCCGCATCCGAGAGATTTTTTTCGTTTGAAGGTATCAGTAGTTCAACGGAGGGAACAATGAAAAATGCGAACAATATAGGAGCAAATACCATCCATCCATTTTGCGTAAATGAACAATACGCCAGAACATAGATGACAAGTGGGAGACCAAATTTCAATGCCCTGATTTTCATACTTCTGCTAATTTAAAGTGATTGCTCTTTTCTCATGGCCACCCGGTACAACACCAAGGCCATCGCAAAGAACATCAAAGTTCCCAATACAAAATAGCCTTGTTCACCCAATAATTGGCTGATGGTGGGTTCAAGATTCAACATTCCGAGTGACTTGGCGATGGTGTCATTTGCTGAAAGAAATGCAACGGCTACACCTGCGATCGCGCCTCCTGCAACCAAACCTGTGGCAAACAGATTACCTTGTCTAAGGTCCTCTTCATGTGAATTTTCAGAGGAGCTTTTTCTTTTGTCAACCCAACCTCTAATAGCGCCACCAATAAATATGGGAAGTGTAGTAGACAATGGAAGATAAATGCCAATTGCAAAACTTAACGCCTTGATGCCACATAATTCCATTACAATGGCAATGGAAACTCCCACCAATACAAATTGCCAATCCAAGTTGAACGAAAGAATTCCTTTGATCAAAGTTGCCATCAATGTAGCCTGTGGTGCGGCATATTTATCTGTACCGATGGCATGAGTGATATTCGACTGTAGCATTTCTTGAGTGGGTGTATCCAGTACTTTTATGGTAAATCCAATTGCAATGGAAGAAACAATCGCTCCGATAAACAACGCAATTTGTTGTGCACGCGGAGTTGCTCCAAGAATATAACCTGTCTTTAAATCTTGTGATGTTGCGCCGGCGTTGGCTGCTGCAATACAAATAATGCCTCCTACAACCAATGCCATTGGCTCAAATAATTTTCCTGTCCAACCAACTGCAATAAAAACCAAACAGGTTCCCATAATCGTTGCAATGGTCATTCCGGAAATTGGATTATTAGATGATCCAATCAATCCGACAATGCGTGAAGAAACCGTTACAAAAAATGCACCAAAAACAACAACCAAGATTCCCAATAACAGTTTGCTTGCAATTCCATTTCCAGGAACCATGGGTAAAACTGCCATCAACACAATCAATGCTAGACTTCCCCATAATACAATCTTAAGATTTAAGTCTCTTTCCGTTCTTGATATTTGATTTTTACCAGATTCTTCTTTCTTTATTTTCCCGATACTTCCTTTGAAAGAAGAAATGATGGTTGGAATGGTTTTGATAAGTGTTATAAAACCGCCTGCGGCAACAGCACCTGCTCCAACTTGTCTTACATATGCTCTGTAGATTGCTGTAGCAAAATCAGAAAATTGGTGTGTTGCCGGATTCCATCCTCCAGGACCTCCTGCAGTTTGTAAATCTTGCAAATAACCAAGCTTTATCAATTGAGATGCAATCACGTCTGCAGGAACAACTGTTGCCAGCAGGGGATTGAAAACAAACCAGGTGAGCACACTGCCTGCAACCAATATACCTGCAATTTTTGGACCGATGATATATCCTACTCCTAAATATTCAGGAGTTATTTCTCCACTGATTTTTGCAGAGGGTAAGTATTTATTTGTTTGTGCAGTAATATACGAGGGCGTTTCAGCAATGACATGAAATATTTTCTGTAAAAAAGCGTAGAGCACCGCAAAACCCAATCCGGAAAAAGCAGTTTTTGCAAAGTTGCCTCCTCTTTCGCCGGCCTTTAATACAGATGCACAAGCTGTTCCTTCAGGATAGGGAAGTGTTTCATGTTCCTTTACAATCAATGCACTTCTCAATGGTATCATCATCAACGTGCCCAACATGCCTCCAAAGATGGCAAGCACAAGGATAGTGATATAATTAAAGTAGTCTGCACTCGTGCTTTCGCTCAAAAACAAAAATCCCGGAAGTGTAAAGACAACACCCGCTGCAATGCTTTCTCCAGCAGAGCCAGTTGTTTGAATGATGTTGTTTTCAAGTATGGTTGTTTTGAGAAATAGTCTACTTAATGCAATAGACATCACTGCGATGGGTATGGATGCAGAAACGGTCAAACCTGCCTTCAATGCCAAATAAACAGTTGCAGCTCCAAAAATGATTCCAAAACAGCTTCCTGTTATGACTGCTTTCCAAGTGAATTCCTTCATGACTTGATCCGGTGCTATGAAGGGTGTGAATTTTTTTTCACTCATGACGATCGTTGATTTTATTAATTATTGCTTCATCAGGCTTTGTAATTTTCTGGAGAGAAAGAAGAGTATCAATGATGCCAATCCAGACATGATTACGAACATGATGAAAAAGTCAAAATTGTTTTCAATGCCAAAGCCCAGGATATTTTTTGATTTGCCTGCTTCAGGGTATAGTTTACTCAATGCTCCTGCCAAATAATTTGCAAATGCATTTGCAGTGAACCAAACTGCCATTAGCATAGATGCAAATTTGATGGGCGCAAGCTTATTCACCAGTGAAAGCCCAATAGGTGACAAACAAAGCTCTCCAATTGTGTGCAATGCATACATGCCCAAGAGCCAAATCATGCTCACCTTTATTCCTGGATGAACGTCTTTTACACCAAATGCAATCCATAGATAACCCAAGGCCAATAAAAATAATCCCAATGCCATCTTGGTAGGTGAAGAGGGATTGTTTTTCCCTAATTTAACCCAAAGCCATGCCATCAATGGTGCAAACCCAACTACGAAGGCAGAGTTCAGAGATTGAAAGAAACTTGCCGGGACAACAAAAAATCCAAGATCACGGTTGGTTTGTTCGTCTGCAAAAAAGGTAAGTGAAGCGCCGGCCTGCTCAAATGCACTCCAGAAAAATATCACAAAAAAAGAAACCGTGAAAATAACAACGACCTTGCTCTTTTCAATGCTATTAAGAGTTTTGTCAGTAAAAACAATGAATGCGATAATTACAATAGAAGTAACCAAAAGAAAAACAAGGTTGGTGAACATGGCAGTTCCTATTTCTATACCCATTATATGAAAGCTGACATGATTGATATTGGCTAGTCCAGAGTCTAAATAAAGCATTCCAGTAGAAACCAAAATCAATACAAGCATTCCAATAGTCATCACAATAGCATTTCTGGATAATGTTGGACTGTTTATAGGTTCCATCCCGAGTGTTTTCCCATCAGGATCTTTGACAAATTTTTTGTGGTAAAGAATTTGAATCACGACACTTATGAGCATTCCAATGCCTCCAGCAAGAAACGCCCATTTGAAATCAGCAGGATTGCCTGTATCACCTACCAATCCACATATGAACGGTCCCAATGCACCTCCCATATTGATACCCATATAAAAAATGGTGTAAGCAGAGTCAGTTCTGGAATCTCCTTTTGGATACAATTGACCAACCAGTGCTGAAATATTGGGTTTAAAAAAACCGTTCCCCGCTATCATGAAGCCTAGGCCAGTGAAGAAAAGCATCTGAGACAGAGCTGAATTGTCAGCATATGTACTGCCGCAAAAATAGAGGATGAATTCGCCAAGTGCCATGATCAAACCGCCTGTTATAATGGAACGTTGATTCCCCCAATAACGGTCTGCAATGAATCCACCAATCAACGGTGATAAGTATATCAAGCTCGTATATCCACCGTACAAGTGTGAAGAGAATTCCTTTGAAAACAAAAGGGCCTTTGTCATGAACAATACAAGTATCGCTCTCATGCCATAGTAGTTGAATCGCTCCCACATTTCGGTTGCAAATAGTACGTAGAGTCCTTTTGGATGTGATGCGCTATTGGATTGAGCCATATAAACTTTTTAAGGAATACCTAAAATAAGCAATTTGTATCTTCGCTGATCATGATGAATATACTTCTATTGGGATCTGGAGGCAGGGAACATGCCTTGGCCTGGAAATTGAGCCAAAGCAAGCTCTGCAGCAAGCTTTTCATTTCTCCTGGCAATCCGGGAACTTCCACCTGTGGCGAAAATATTTCAATAGGTGTCAATGATTTTGATGCCCTCGCGGCATTTTGCAGGGAGAAAAAAATCGATATCCTGGTAGTGGGTCCGGAAGATCCTTTGGTAAACGGGATCTATGATTTTATGAAAGCAGATGCCACTTTGAAGGATCTGATCGTTGTTGGGCCCTCTGCAAAAGCAGCACAACTTGAGGGGAGTAAGGCATTTGCAAAAGCCTTCATGGACCGAAACGGTATACCCACTGCAGCATACAGAGAATTCACCAAAGAAAATCTGGCAGAGGGCAGGACGTATATTCAGCAACATTCGCTCCCGGTCGTTATCAAAGCAGATGGTTTGGCAGCAGGTAAGGGTGTGGTTATAGCAACCACACACGAAGAGGCGCTACGAACTTTTGAAGAAATGATTGTGGACGCAAAATTTGGGGAAGCAAGTTCCAAAGTGGTCATTGAGCAATTTTTAAAAGGGGTTGAACTGAGTGTATTTGCTATTACCAATGGAAAGCAATTCGCTTTATTGCCCGAAGCAAAAGATTATAAACGAATCGGGGAAGGGGATACCGGATTGAATACAGGAGGGATGGGTGCCGTTAGTCCAGTGCCTTTTGCAAAAGGCGACTTCATGTCGAAAGTCATGGAAAAGGTGGTGAAACCCACTATCGACGGACTTTTCAAGGAAGGGTTGGTGTACAATGGTTTTGTATTTTTTGGACTTATCAACGTAGAAGGAGAGCCATTTGTAATCGAGTACAATTGCAGAATGGGGGATCCTGAAACCGAAGTGGTTATGCCGCGTTTGAAATCAGATTTGATTGATCTTTTCCTTGCAATGGAAAACCATACACTGGATGACACAGAGGTGGAGGTCGACTCTCGCGCAGCTTGCACCGTAGTAATGGTGAGTGGAGGATATCCTGGGGATTTTGAAAAAGGTAAAGTAATTACAGGTTTGGATCAAGCTTTCTCTGATCATACCATGGTTTTCCATGCTGGTATCAAAGCTGCTTCGGATCAATTGCTCACAAATGGTGGAAGGGTTGCTGCAGTTACATCTTACGGTGATTCCATCAAAAATGCAGTAGCAGCTTCTGTAAAGGCAATCGAGCGTATTGAGTACGACAAAAAGTATTTCCGAACTGATATTGGTTACGAGTTTAAATAAGCGTTACTTCACCTGTTTGCTATTTTCATGATTTTGAAAATTCATGATTGCGGATTGGGTTTTTTACTACAACTTTGTAAGGCGTTTAAATCGAGTATAAATGGGACTTTTTTCATGGTTTACACAAGATATTGCAATCGATCTGGGAACGGCGAACACACTCATCATTCATGATGATGAGATCGTTGTAAATGAGCCTTCGATTGTTGCATTGGATAGAAACAATCCAAAACAGTTGATTGCTGTTGGAAAGAAAGCATTGTTAATGCACGAGAAAACCCATGAAAGCATCCGAACAGTTCGTCCATTGAAGGATGGTGTAATCGCAGATTTCAATGCTGCAGAATTGATGATCAGAGAAATGATCAAATTGATCTATCCGAAGAAGCCCCTCTTCCCTCCAAGTTGGAGAATGATGATTTGTATTCCTTCCAGTATTACTGAAGTAGAGAAAAGGGCAGTGCGCGACAGTGCCGAACAAGCAGGCGCAAAAGAAGTTTATTTGATTCACGAGCCCATGGCAGCTGCACTGGGAATTGGCATTGATGTAACAGAGCCCATCGGAAATATGATTATAGATATTGGAGGTGGTACTACTGGTATAACAGTAATTGCTTTGGCAGGAATTGTTTGCGATCAATCCATTCGAATTGCAGGAGATGAATTCACTGCAGATATTATGGAAGCGTTGAGAAGATATCATAGTTTATTGATCGGTGAAAGAACAGCGGAGCAAATCAAAATCAATATCGGTGCAGCTTTGAAAGACTTGGACAATCCCCCGGATGATCTTCCAGTAAATGGAAGAGACTTGGTAACAGGTATTCCAAAACAGATCATGGTAAGTTATCAGGAAATTGCTGAGGCATTGGACAAATCAATTTTTAAAATCGAGGAAGCAATTTTAAAGGCATTGGAAACAACTCCTCCAGAATTGGCAGCCGATATTTACAGACGTGGTTTATATCTCACAGGTGGAGGCGCTTTATTAAGAGGACTCGATAAAAGATTGTCGCAAAAAATCAAGTTACCAGTTCATGTAGCTGAAGATCCACTGAAGAGCGTGGTTCGCGGAACGGGTCTTGCACTTAAAAGTTACCAGTCTTTCCCATTCATCATGCGCTAAGTAATGCATATCTCAACAGGAAGCACCAAACATGCGTAATGTTTTTCTTTTCATCAGACGGTATGCTGTTTTTATCTCATTCCTGATACTACAGATCATTTCTCTTTCCATGCTGTTCTCCTATAACAGGTTTCATTCAACCTATTATGGAATGATAGCAGGAGAAATTTCAGGTGATATCAATCGACGTGTAAACAACGTAGAAGAATACTTTACACTCAAAACGGAGAACGAACGATTGAGAGAACAAAATGCGTTTTTACTTTCCAGGATTCCGTCCGGTCAGCTGAATGCAGATACTGCTATGAAAATTGTGAACGACACCACTTACCTGGATTCCGTAAAACAATTCTTGCAGTACCGGTATCTTTCTGCCAAGATCATTGGCAATTCCACTTTCCTCCCACAAAATTATATAACGCTTCACAGAGGAAGCGACCAAGGGGTACTGCTCAACATGGCAGTTGTAGGTACCGACGGATTGATTGGAACCGTTGTGGGTGTCAGTAAGAATATGAGTTTGGTGATGAGCCTCTTGCACAAACAATCGAAGGTTATTGCAGTACTGAAAAAGGGAAGCGGTTTGGGTGAAATAACATGGGATGGTAGAGACCCGCGCTACCTGGTGTTGAGAAAAATTCCCAAAACAGTTGTGGTAAAAAAAGGCGACGAAGTGGTGTCGAGTCCATATTCCGATAAGTTTCCTCCGGGTTCTCGCATTGGTTGGGTAGAAGAGGTAACGCAAGACCAGGAAACAAATACCTATGTATTGAAAGTGAGAGCCGCAGTTGATTTTTCAAATGTGCAGCATGCATTCATTGTCATCAACCAGTTGAGTGCTGAGATGGAAGAAATCAGAAGCAAACAAATCAAGGAATGAACATCGTAATTAGAAATATCATTCGCATCATTGTCGTATTATTTTTCCAGGTATTTATTGTTACCAGAATACCGCCATTGCATCAGTTCATTGTTCCTTATTTCTATTTTATTTTGATTTTGTGGTTGCCTTTTAAAATCTCTAGAATCTATTTGTTATTGCTTGGGTTCTCGATAGGGGCAATTGTAGATTGGTTTTTTAAGACCCCGGGTTTGCATGCGGCTGCCTGCTTGTTGATTTCCTACCTTCGACCATTCATGATCAATTTACTGCTTCCAAAAGAAGCAACGGAGTGGGGAAACGAAGAACCCACTTCAAAAACGATGGGATCTGTATCCTATGGAATCTATGTGTTGATATTGACCCTGTTTCATCATTTCTATTTGATTTTATTAGAATGGCTTCAATTTGGATCTTTCTTGTATTTTATCGGAAAGCTCTTTTCTACCTTGATCGTAAGTTGTTTATTGATATTTATTGCCGACTTGTTTTTTAATAGAAATTCAAAATTGCGTTAACACTCCAATTGACTAATTTTACAGTCAAATTCTTATTACTCCATGTCGGTTTTCAACCAGTCGAGGCAAAATGTGATTCGTTTATTGTTTCTGGTTGCATTCGCCATACTTGTTATTCGTTTGCTCTTTTTGCAATTGTCCTCATCAAAATATGATTTGCTGGCATTGGACAATGCTGTCAGTAAAACAATTGTTTATCCTGATCGCGGAATAATTTTTGATCGCAAGGGCAGGTCTATTTTAGAAAACACACTTACCTACGATTTAATGGTGCTTCCCAATTCGGTGAAGAACCTCGACACTGCCGGATTGTGTCGCATATTGAATATCAACGCAAAGGCCTTTCATGATCGCTTGGTAGGCTCCATTATAAAAAACGGCAGATTCCGCCCTTCGGTTTTTGAAGCTGCGCTGAACACAGAAACTTTTGTACAGCTTCAGGAAAATATATTTCGTTTTGAACCCGGATTCTTCTTGCAAGAGCGACCAATACGCTCGTATCCATACAAAGCCGCAGCCCATTTGCTTGGATATGTTGGCGAAGTAGATTCTACTATTTTAAAAAGAACCAACTTCTACTACCAAATGGGGGATTACATGGGGCTTGCTGGTTTAGAAAGATATTACGAGCCAATCCTCATGGGTAAAAGAGGAATTCGTTACCAGGTAAAAGACAATAAAAACAGGATTGTCGGATCTTACGAAAAAGGAGCCTATGACTCCACTGCGGTCGCAGGAAGAAATTTAAAAACATACTTGGATATTGAGTTGCAGGTGCTTGCAGAACGACTGATGAAAGACAAATTGGGTGCTATCGTTGCCATTGAACCCAAAACCGGGGGTATTCTTGCAATGGCAAGTGGGCCCACCTACGATCCAAATATGCTAACGGGCAGTTTGCGAAAAGCAAACTTCTCCTTCATGCTGAGAGATACTGCTCGTCCACTCTTTAATCGTGCTATCAAGGGACAGTATGCTCCCGGTTCTACAATCAAACCCATGGGGGCATTGATTGCGTTGGACGAGGGAGTCATCACACCTTCTTTTGGATATGGATGTGGAGGAGCCTATCATGGATGCAACCGACCCATTGCATGTGAACATAAGAATGTTGGGCACGCTTCAAATTTGAGGCTTGCATTGGCTAATTCCTGCAACAGTTATTTCTCTCATATCTACCGTATGGCAGTAGACAATCGGTCTGATCATGATGTTAGAACGGGATATATACGATGGAAAAATTACATGAATTCCTTTGGGTTGGGTGTGAAACTTGGGCTTGACTTACCCAGTGAAGACAGAGGCTTGATTGCAGATACCAGCTTCTACAATAGGTTGTATAACAATAGCTGGAATTCTTGCACCAACGTATTTCTTGGTATTGGTCAGGGTGAGATGCAGGCCACTCCCTTGCAGATGGCCAATTTGATGTGCATCATTGCAAACAAAGGGTATTATTATACACCACATTTTGTAAGCAATATCGAAAATGAACAAAGAAGCGATACGTTGTTGAATAAGTTCAAAATAAAACACGAGGTAACTCATATCCCTGATACTATTTATAATATCGTTCAGTTGGGAATGCAAGATGTGGTAGATCATGGAACTGCAATGGGTGCGCGGATTGAAGGAATCAGCATTGCAGGTAAAACAGGAACAGCAGAAAATTATGGTATCATCTACGGAAAGAGAGAGAAATTGAAAAACCACTCCTGGTTTGTATGCTTTGCTCCTCGTGAGAATCCAAAAATTGCCATTGCGGTGATCGTTGAGAATGCAGGATTCGGTGCAACATGGGCCACACCTATGGCATCCCTCATGCTGGAAAAATATTTACGTGATACTCTTTCGGCAGCACGCTGGAAAGAAGTAGAACGTATCGAGAGTACTGAAATCATTCTGCCAGTTGTAAAAATGAAGAGAAAAAGATTGGACTCACTTCGAAGAGAAAAAATTCGCATGCAAATCAATCGCTTGAATGCTCGATCTGCTCCAGTTCCATCTGCACCCAGCTCTAACAAGGAAAATGACATTGCACACATACACATAGACGCAACTAAAAACGATGAGGAAGAATTCTCCTGAAATAACAAAAGGAATTGACTGGTTATTGGTGGTCGTGTATGTAGTACTCGTGCTCACAGGCATCACCAGTATTTTTGCTGCAACCTATCGGGATGAATCCATTCTCAACGGATTTTTATCATTTAAAACAGATTACAGTAAACAGTTGTACTATTTTGCGATATGTGCAGTGTTGGCAGTTTTTATCTTATTAACCGATAGTAAATTTTTTACAGCCACTGCCAATATTTTTTATTTCTTGGGCATTGTTTTATTGATTCTTGTATTTCCATTTCATACCGATGTAAAAGGAACAAAATCAATTATTCGTTTTTCTGGATTCCAATTGCAACCGGCAGAATTGTGTAAAGTGTTTGTCAATCTCGCATTGGCAAAGTACTTGTCTTCCATGGATCTTAATTTTAAGAAAGTTAGATCTCAGTTAATTGCCTCTGCATTGATCTTACTCCCTGCCATATTATCTATACTCCAAAGTGAAACAGGGCTGGCGCTGGTATATTTCTCATTCTTTTTGGTCTTGTACAGAGAAGGATTGCCTTCTTCCGTTTTGGTAATTGGTTTTGCAATTTCTCTGCTGGTGGTATTAACGCTCTTGATAGAACAGAACACATTGGCTATTATCTTAACTGCTATTGCAATTGTATTTATTTATCTATCCAGAAAAGAGATCAGGAGGAACCGTGCTGTCTTTTTTACAATTGTAGGTATTTGGGCACTCTGTGTGGGTGTTCAACGTTTTGCAGTGCCTTATTTTTTCTCCAACGTACTCAAGCCCTATCAGGTGCAACGTATTTATGCAACGGTTGGAAAGGATTATCAAGTGGATGAA
>Ga0222712_10004440_pt1 | contig 14671 bp, 14 predicted proteins | sample C33_657DmetaG_FD_165043 | JGI IMG/M metagenome (GOLD analysis project Ga0222712, IMG submission 165043) | Estuarine water microbial communities from San Francisco Bay, California, United States - C33_657D | ecosystem: Environmental > Aquatic > Marine > Unclassified | place: USA: California... | reverse complement strand
AAGTATCTTCTAACATAACATTAGCAAAAGATAATAGATATTTTGTAAATACATCAGCAGCAAGAACTTTAACCCTGCCAGCTTCTCCAGCATTAAATGATGAAATTCAAATACTAGATGCTTCAGGAACGGCGGCAACGTATAATATAACAGTAGACCGCAATGCAAATAAAATTAATGGCGGGACAGGAAACTTTATTATAGATATGAACGGCGCCTGGGTAACATTACTTTATACAGGTAGCACATATGGATGGAAGGTGGCATAGTGACAGATATTAGAATGTCGAGTATGATGGGTACTCCTTATGGTACATCTAATGACAGACCATTAAATCCTTCTATTGGCCAAACATTCTATAACGGCACACTTGGTGTACAAGAAATTTATACTTCTTCTGGCTGGCTTCCAGCAACAGGAGCAAATGATTTTAACGTTACACTAAGCGGATTAGTAACTACAGCTACGTTTACAAAAGAGTATTTTGCAGGTGCATATACAATTTCATCTGCTTTACTAGACAACACATATGATATTTATGTATATGATACAGCTGGAACACAAGTTGGTTATACAAAATCTCCATCTTTAACTGCTACAGGCAATTTTAATAAAATTGTAATAGTTGGAGGATCTCAGGGAGACCTTTTATCATTTAGCTATAAGACAACATTTACTGCTACAAATACAACTTCTCAGGTTACAGCAGGAGCTTTTATAACATCAGCCACACCTACAGCTTTAAATACTATTGACGATACAACAACCATAGTTGGAGGAAACTTCTCTTCAAATGTTGCTGTATATTTTGTAGGTTCTGACAATGTTGAGCGGGCAGCAAAATCAATCGTAAGATCTTCAGACTCTCAACTTATAGTAACTAGACCTGATAATTTTCCGACTACTTTGGGTACATATAAGTTAGTTGTAGAAAATCCAGGAATCACCAGACCTACTGGATCAAGTCTTCATATTCTTAACAATGCTATTACAGCTGGAACTACTCCAAATTGGACTACTGCAACCACTCTTCCAGAAATTGCAAAAAATATTTCATACACAACAACCCTTCTTGCAACAGACACAGAAGGAACAGATATAGATTACTCTATAGTGTCTGGAACATTACCATCAGGAATTACATTAAATAATGAAACTGGAGTATTGTCTGGAACATATACTGGATCAGATTTTAATACAACAAACCTAGTTATAAGGGCAGTAGATACTGGTGGAAATACTGTAGATAGAACATTTAGATTATTCTCATTAAATCCAGTATGGAATACTGCAACTACGCTTACTACAGCTGAGCAAAATATTGCATATTCAAATCAATTGTCTGCAACAGATGATAATACAATAACATACTCTATTGCACCCAGCTCATCACTTCCTTCTGGCTTATCCATTTCTTCTTCAGGTTTAATTTCTGGAACCCCATCTGGCTCAGGCGCAACTTCATTTACAATAAGAGCTACTGATACTGTAGGAAATTTTTCAGATAGAACATTTAGCCTATTTATAGGTTCATATTTAATTTTAAATTGGACTACAGCAGGAGGAGCATCATATTCAATAACAGGTGCTGGAACAACTACATCTTCAGTCTATAAAACAAGCAACAATGACCAGTGGAATCACAATGTTTATAATAATACAGCTATATACGGACCATTCTCATTTGAGTTTAGTGCTCAAGCAGCATCAAACGGCGGCGATGATGGAAACTCCTATAAGATGGTAGGTGTTGGAAGAATTGCAAATATTCCAAGGACAGATAGTCAAGGATATCGGGCGTTTTTTACATTATATCCTCATAGAACAGATGGTATGTTTTGGTATGATCCAACAACAGATGGAGGTACTGGATTGGGTTGGTCAAATGGAGACACTTTTGTATTCTCAGTTTTTGCTAACGGAGATATAAAAGCTTATAACAAAAATACTGGAGTTTTATATAAAACATGGAATACTGGATATACTGGAGAATGGCGTGTAGGAGCTTCAATTTATTCTATTAATTCACCAAAGGGCGGATTTGCAAATGGAAGAGTAAGGTTAGGACAAATTTGGGACGGAACACAGTATGTCTAAAACCAGAGATATAGCAAGGAGGAAAAGAGTATATATTATTAACAATATAATGGTATACTTAACATATTATGGCAGCTATAGATTTTCCAACTAACCCCGTCGTAGGTCAATTATTTACGACGGAAGATAGAACCTGGACCTGGTCTGGGGAAACATGGGATTCTGTTGCAGGCGCCGCAGTCGGCGGAAGCGCAACAGATATAGGAGTCTTCTATGGCTTGAAAACTAGCGCAGATCTTGGTAGACTTTATTTGCAGGTAACAGATGATGGTTCAAAGGTAGTACTTCCACAAAGCAGTATAAATTCGAACGGCATTCGTGTTCGTAAACAAGACGAATATAAAGAGTGGGTATTTACTTCAATACCATTAGCATTTTCATGGGATGAAACAAACCCAACACACTTATTAGTAGAGGTAGGTTAAGCATATGGCAACACAACTGATTGATTTAGGAAACATTAGATTTATTTGGAAGGGTGATCACGATCCAACTGACACCTATGAACTAAACGACGTAGTTCGTTATAACAACATTGTCTGGGTATATGTTAACCCAGTTCCAGCCGCAAATATTGCGATTACAAATACTGCGTATTGGTCACGCATGGTTGAAGGATCTGAAATTCCTCCAACTGAAGGACAGGCGGGTAAAGTTCTTAAGACCGATGGCACACTAACATTTTGGTCTGACTCATTCAACAACTTTAGAATCGGTGCAGACATTACAGATTTTATTACAGCAGCAGGGTTAACTGATGTTGCACTTGGTGTTCAAGGATCCTCTACATCCTTTGTACAAACAGCATTAGTTAATACTGGAGCAGGATCATCATCTTCTGCCGATTTTATTGCATATGCATCTAACGGAACAAATGAATCTGGTTGGATTGATATGGGTATTACAAATGGTTCATTTAATGATCCAACATTTTCTTTAACAGGCCCTGGCGATGGTTATGTGTTTATGTCAGGAGCAATTGCTGGCATTGTTACAGTAGATCAGTACAGCGTAGCTGGAACATCTCTTAACTTGATTTCAGATGGTCCTCATGGAATGATTGCTGGAGTTATATTTGACTTAGTACTTCCAGTCGCACCAACGCTTGAAGGTAGATATACAGTAGTTTCAGCTCCAAGCACTACACAGGTTGTAGTTGCAGTTCCTGCAGGATACACATCAGGAAACGTAGCTCTTACAAGTGTTATTAATTCACAAATGAATAAGTTTACTGGTGACGGTAATATGGTTTTAGCAACTGACTCTACTGGATTATCAAACAATATTGTTATTGCATCTGGCGGACTTCAGAGCGGTAACGAACAAATGATATTTACTCCAGATGATGGTATTGAAATTTATGATGAAATTTTCTTTGGATCGGGGTCAAAAGCATTTAACACAAATGCTGCACTAACAAATGCAGCTGCGGTATTTGAATTAAATGGATCACCATATGCTCAACTAGCACTTCATAATCAAGCATCTAACTCATCAACTGATGTTATTGCATACGCAGATAATGGTAATGATACTTCTGGATGGATTGATATGGGTGTAACTGGCTCAACATTTAGCCAGGCAACATTCGGTATTACTGGTCCTAATGACGGATACATTTTTTACGAAGCACCAGCAACAACAACTGGAGCAGGAAACCTTGTTTTAGCAACAGGTGCAAACGGATCTCAAAATAGGATCGTATTTGCTGCAGGAGGTTACGATTCAGGTAACGAACAAATGGTTATTATTCCAGACCAGCGTGTACATATTGAAATCCCAACCCCTTCAACATCCCCAACTACAGGTGCACTGACAGTAGTAGGTGGAGTAGGTATTCAAGGAGATGTTAACATAGCTGGAGACATTGTTTTTGGTGGAACTGGAACAACTCTTGAGACTACAACACTTACCGTTAACGATCCAGTTATTCGCATCGGTACAGCAAATGCTGCAGATTCAGTAGATCTTGGAATAGTAGGTCAATATACATCTGGCGGATCAACTAAATATACAGGTGTTGTTCGAGATGCCTCAGACGGAGTAGTTAAATTTTTTAAAGATTTAACTGTTAATCCTACCGCAGGAGTAGTAAACTTCTCAGGCGCAGGACTTGCTTATGCAGATATTAGAACTGCTGGAATTACAGCAACTACTCTTAATACATCTGGATTGATTACAGCTCCTGGAGGTCTAACAGCATCAGGATCAGTATCATTAAGCGGAACAGTTGATATCCAAGAAATGCGTGAGCAAATTGTAGATGTTACACTTGCATCAAACGCAGGAACTTTAGACTGGACAGCAGGAAATATTTACTATATTGCTACTGCTCCAACAGCTAACATGACATTTAACGCAACAAATGTTCCAGCGGATGCCTCTAAAGCACTCACAATCAACGTTCTTGTTACACAGGGTTCAACTGGATATATTCCAACTACATTCCAAATTGCTGGTTCAAACCAAACAATTAGATGGCCAGGAGGCGTTGCTCCAACAGCAACAAATAGTGCTAACAAGATAGACATATTTACATTTACACTACTTAGAACATCTGCAAATACTTGGATAGTTCTAGGTTCATTTAACCTAAACTTTTAAAGGAGAAAGAATGCCATTTATTAGCAGCGTAAGAGGAAGTTTTGGCTCAAACGGCAAAAACGGCTTTACTGGAATTCCTATAATTGTTTATAATGGAGTTTCTTATAATTTAAATGCTCAATCGCTTACTTTTTCAACTGCTGGTGAATACACTATCTCGGTATTAAATTCTTCTCCAATAAAATTAAGAGCCAGAGTGTTTGGAGCTGGCGGTGGCGGAGGACAAAGAGGGGGTTGGACCCAAGGTTATCCTGGAGGCTCTGGCGGGTATGCTACAGGAATACTTACTATGTATAATGGAGCACATAAAATTATTGTTGGAGAAGGTGGCTCAGGAAATACTTTTAGAACAGTAGTTGGAGGAGGGCACTCAGCTCAGCCAAAATCTGATGTAAGTGATAATAGATACTCGGCTTGCGGTGGAGGATTTTCTGGTATATTTTCTGGCTCTGGAGCTGTTCATGATGGAACTGGCGGAGCAGGAAATACAACATATAGAACTTCAGGTGTACAAGCTCGTTCGTTAATTATTGCTGGCGGTGGCGGTGGCGGAGGATCTATGACTGGCAGTTATCCGTCTATGGATGGCGGACACGGCGGTGGGTCTGAAGGCACAGGAGGTCTTTCTAGAGGAAATGCTGATAACCTCTCTAGAGGAACACAAACTTCAGCAGGTGCTTTACGTCCAAATGAATGGGGTCAGGTTTACCAAGCTACACTTATGCATGCAGGTTCTGGCGGAGATCAAGGATACGGAGGAGGCGGAGGAGGCGGATACTTTGCTGGATCAAATGGAGATTCTGGTTCTGGAGCAACTATGGCAGGTGGAGGCGGAGGTTCTGGATTTATCCATCCTACTTTAATTTCAAGTGGTCAATTAATTGCTGGTTCTGGACAAAACTCACCTGGTGGAGTTTCACAGACTGGTTATATTTCTGGAAGTGGTCGTGGTGGAGATCCTTCAGGAAATACGAACAATAGTTGGCAAGGTGGTGCTGGAGGTTCTGGCATCGTAATACTTTCTGCATCTTAATAGATAGTAAATGCGTTTTAAAACAACTGAAAACATATTTAAAGGCATTGAACTTGACGGACAAAAAAATTTAGATTTTAATGTCGAAGAACTGCCACCTAAAATTAATTGGGATTATTCAAGACCTCTCCAAATAGAAGATATAGATCTTTGGGAAGTTATTTATGAGGGCGGACAAAATAGAGCAGTATATGCAGCATATATGCCATATGCAGAATTTTATATGGTTAGAGTTGGACTTCATGAAGAAACTGTTTTTAATCATGGTGTAGAGACGTATTATGGTCCAGGAGCTGAAAAACAAGTTCGTAAAAGAATGAAAGATCTAGGAATGTGGGCTCCATTAAATGATATTTGGGTAGAACCAGAAAACATGTGGTTATATCAAGATTAGGGTATAATTAATCTATGCCATCAGCTTTGAATTTCCCGTCAAATCCGACTAACGGACAGCAGGTTACTATTGGTTCCCGCACCTTTTCTTGGAACGGAACCGTATGGTCAATCTATTCAACCCCTGAAGCTCCAGTAATTACACAAGAGGAAATTCAAGATTTTATAGCTCCGCTATTTAGCCACTCTAGTCATTCTAATGTAACCGCAACTTATGATGATGATAATAACAAGATACTTTTAACTGTATCTCCACCTGCCGCTACCCTAACACAGGAGCAGGTTCAGGATTATGTGGCCCCCCTATTTGAGCATTCTATTCATTCAAATTTAAGTGCTACATATGATGACGATAACAATAAAATTGTACTTTCGGCAGAGGCCCCATCAAGTGTTACGGTTTCTGGTACGGCTCCTACAAGCCCAGTTGAAGGCAATATCTGGTACAATTCAACTATAGGAAAACTTTTCATATACTACGGCACTGTATGGGCTGAAGTATAATAGGAGAAATATGCCAATCACATTTCCAGCTTCACCAGCAATAGGCGACACATATACCGTTGGTGATGTAGCGTGGGAATGGAGTGGTTCATACTGGCAGCAAATTCCAGGATCCAATCTTGGAACATTTTATGGTTTTAAGTATCTTCCAGTTTCTGGAGAACTTATATTAGAAAAAATTAATGACGGGGTAACCGAAGTGGTTCTTCCCGATCAGAATAGAAGAAGTACAGATTATCGTGAATGGACATTCACAACTCGTGAATTGGAATTCGAATGGTCTGAAACAGATACGTCAAATCTTATTGTGAGGGTAGAATAAATGGCAGCTCAAATTATTAATCTTGGAACAATCCGCTTTATTTGGAAGGGGGATTGGAGCAATACTACAGAATATAAACTAAACGATGTAGTCAGATACAATAACATCGTATGGATTTATACTAACGAATTGCCATCAACAGGCGAAGCCATCACAGATACAGATTATTGGACACGTATGGTAGAGGGTTCAGAAATTCCACCAACAGAAGGTCAAGCAGGTAAAGTATTAAAGACTGACGGAACACTCACATTCTGGTCAGATTCGTTTGATACATTTTTAATTGGTCAGGATATTACTGACTTTATTACTGCCGCAACTCTTACAGATGTTGCTTTGGGTATTCAGGGGTCATCAAATAATTTTGTTCAAACTGCTCTTGTAAATACAGGTTCTGGAACAGGTTCTTCCGCCGATTTTATTGCGTATGCTTCTAACGGTACAAATGAGTCAGGCTGGATTGACATGGGTATCACTAACCAGTCTTTCAATGACCCAGCATTTTCACTAACAGGTCCTGGCGACGGATATGTGTTTATGTCTGGAGCAATTGCAGGAGTTACTGCAGTAAGCCAATACAGCGTTGCTGGATCAAATTTAAATCTTATCACTGGAACTCCTCATCAAATGATTGCTGGAGTAGTTTTTGATTTAGTTCTTCCAGTTGCTCCAACTTTAGAAGGACGTTATACAGTTTTACAGGCACCAACAACTACGCAAGTTGTAGTAGCAGTTCCTGCAGGATATACAGCAGGAAACATTGCCCTTACTTCAGTTATTAATTCACAAATTAATAAATTTACTGGTGATGGAAATTTAGTTTTAGCAACAGATTCGACAGGATTAGAAAATAATATTATAATTGCCGCAGGCGGATTGCAAAGTGGTAGCGAACAATTTATTATTACTCCAAATAACGGAACAGACATTACTGGAGATGTAAGAATTGCTGGAGATACAGCATTAACTGGAACAGTATATGTTGGAACAGGCGCAAAAGCTTGGGAAACTTCTGCAGACTTAACAAATCCAGGAGCCGTATTTAAGCTTAACGGAGAACCATTTGCTCAATTAGCAATTCAAAATTCTTCAGCAAATTCATCAACAGACTTTATAGCATATGCTGATAACGGTAATGATGTTTCTGGCTGGATTGATATGGGAGTTACTGGATCTACATTTTCACAAGCCACCTTTGGCATTACGGGCCCACACGACGGATATATTTTCTATGAAGCTCCAGCAACAACAACTGGTGCTGGTAATCTAGTACTTGCAACTGGTGCAAATGGGTCTGAGAACAAGATCATATTTGCAGCAGGTGGATATGACTCTGGTAATGAGCAAATGTCCATTACCCCCAATGTAAACGTACACATTGAAATTCCAACAGTTTCAACATCGCCAACCACAGGCGCACTTACAGTAGTGGGCGGAGTTGGAATCTCTGGAGATGTTAACATTGCTGGAGATATTACATTTGGCGGAACAGGAACAACTCTTTCAACTACAACTCTTTCAGTTAATGATCCAATAGTATTTATTGGAGATGGAAATACAACAGATGCCGTAGACTTAGGTTTAGTTGGAGAGTATACAACTGGAGGCACAACCAAATACACGGGTATTGTTCGTGATGCATCTGATGGAGTAGTTAAATTTTATAAAGATACTACGGTTGCTCCATCTGCAGGCGTCGTAAACTTCTCAGGAGCAGGACTTGCTTATTCAGATATTAGAACTGGTGCAATTACATCTGGTGCAATAACAGCTACTGGAGATGTTGGAATTACTGGAGGTCTATCAGCTACTGGTGGAGTTTCATTATCAGGAACTGTTGATATTCAAGAACTTCGTGAAAATATTGTTCCAGTAACCTTATCTTCAAATACTGGTACATTTAACTGGACACTAGGTAATATTTATTATATTTCAGCAGCACCAACAGGTGCAATGACATTTAACTTTACAAATATGCCAACAGATAATGATAAGGTCATGACAGTCAACGTGCTTGTAACCCAAGGATCTACAGGATATCTGCCAACAGTTGTTCAAATTGCTGGAACAAATCAGCCAATTAGATGGGCGAATGGATTAACCCCAAACCCAACATCGTCTGCTGGAAAAATTGACATATTTTCATTTACTTTTATTCGATCAAGCTCAGCATGGATTGTTTTTGCTAACTCAAATTTAAATTACTAAAGGATAAAAATGCCATTCATTAACAGTGTAAGAGGAACCCTTGGTCCGCAAGGTAGACTAATTCATAAAACAAACAGAGAGCTTACATCTACTGGTGGCATCATAACAACTGCTGGAACATATAGAATACATACATTTTCAACCGTCGGAAGCTCAACATTTACTCCTGGAGTAAGTGGAGTTGTAGAATATCTCATACTTGCTGGCGGAGGCGGAGGCGGCGCTGCGGGAGGAACAGATGGCTCAGGCGGCGGAGGAGCTGGTGGACTTTTATCTGGAAGCGTCAATGTTATCGCAGGAACTAATTATACTATTACTGTAGGTAATGGTGCAGCTGCATATTCAGGATCAGCAGGCAGTCACAATCCAGCTTTATATAACGGAGGTAACTCTTCAGCATTTTCATTAACAGCTATAGGTGGAGGAAGCGCATCTTCTGAATCAGGAGTTACCAGAGCAGCGCAAAATGGTGGCTGCGGTGGCGGAGGTGGAGGATATTCTGGAACAGCAGGATCTGGAACAGCAGGTCCACCACGTCAAGGATATGATGGTGGAGCTACTGCACAACCTGGTGATGGCGGAGGTGGTGGTACTAGTGCTCCTGGAGGCAATGGACAAACTTCAAATGGAAGCACTCCACGTCAATCTGGTGGCGCAGGAACAGAAAATTCTATTTCTGGAAGCATAGTTACATATGGTGGCGGAGGAGGCGCATCTGGAGATCCAAGAACAAATAGCGGAAATGGAGGTTCTGGTGGCGCAGGTGGCGGTGGTAGAGGAATGAATTGTAACAGTGGAGATGCTCCTGGAAGCGGAACCAATGGTCTTGGCGGTGGAGGTGGAGGCGCAGCTGGAGCTAACGCAAGTGGTGTTACAAGAAATACTGGAGCAGGTGGCTCTGGTGTAGTTATTGTTCGATACTCATTGTAAAATAAATAAAAATGAGATTTAAGACAACACAAAATATTTTTAAAGATTTTGGTGAGTATTTTGACCCTAATTGGATGAATTCAAATTCATTAATACTTCCCGCTAAAAAACAATGGGATTATAAAAGACCACTTCAAATTGAAGATGTAGATCTTTGGGAAGTTATTTATGAACAAGGTGGCGGATTTGGAGTCTATGCATCATACGACCCATTTGCTGAATTCTATATGATTCGTGTCGGATGGTTTCTTGAAGCTCAAGGATATGGGGCGGAAACATATTATGGCCCTGGTTCTATGCAAAAAGTAATAGATAGAATGGATGAAATGAAAATACCATATGCTATACATAAAGAATTTATTGAGCCAGATGACATGTGGCTTTATCAGTAACAATTTGCTATACTGATACAAACAGATAGGATAATATATGTCAGAAAATATAGATTCAGTTGAATCTACAGAAGTAGCCGCCCCAGAGGCGATAGAAGTAGAAACCGTGTTCTTTGTTATTAAGGATAAAGACGGGTTCTTCAAAGTAGTAACAGATATTTCAAAGAAGTTAAAGCTTGATCGTCAAGCCAACATTAATGATATTCGTCTTGGATGCCAGGAAATTTCACGCATTATGGACATTAGACAAACGGCAGAGACAGTAGTTTCACTACTAAACGCTCAAAAACCAGCAGAAGAATAAAATATGACTTATACCCATTTGTTGGTATAATAACAATATGAGTTATCAACTAAAGGTAATCAAGGATTATCCAATTGGCTTTTGGCCGTTGGATGAGTCTTCAGGTACTACCGCTTCAGATATATCAGGATGCGGAAATAATGCTACATATGTAGGATCACCTGCAGCAAACATGCTTCCTATTATTCCAGGCGGCGGTTCAGGAACTAAGATAACTAATACTGCTTATATTACAATACCAACATCAAAAGACTTTTATGGCTCTTCTGTTTCAAACGGTCTAGGCAACAAATATTCTTCAGATAACGACTTTACTATAGAGTTATGGATTAGCCCATCTATTCAATCGTCAAACGTTACAACCCTATTTGCAGATACAACAGACGAAATTGGATTATATTGGGAAAAGGGAGATATCGTATTTAAGGTATCTGCCACAGAACAAATTAGGTGGGCAGTAACATATACCAAAAAGGCCATGCATTTGGTTGGTGTATATTCTGTAGACTCTATTAAATTATTTATAGACGGCAGACAGGTAGCAGTTAAATCAATAGACTCCTCATTTAAATTTACCAACACATCATTAGATCTACAAATTGGACCAACATCTGATGCGGGAGATTCATTTATTGTAGATGCTCCAGCAGTATATCGATATGGCTTGAAGAATGCATCTGTAGCAAAACATTACAATGACGCTAACTTTTATATTCAGCCAATACATGTAGTTCATCCAGAAGATGGCCAATTGTTTTCTTGCTCAGAAGTAAATAAAAGGGTAGATCTTGAATATGCATATGGACTTTCTAAATCATGGGAAGAACTAATAGAATCAAGCGAAGATGTTTATTATGATAAACAGGGCCAATACATTTCATTCTTTAGAACAACTGGTGCAACTCCCGTCACATTTGTAATTAATGACTTTTTATTTATTCCAACAGAGGCAGGTCTTACAGACTCCAAAATTGAGTGGCGGAATGATCTAGGAATAACAGTAGAAACTAGCGTTGATGGAACCACATATTTAACATGTTCAAATGGGCAGGCAATACCACAGTATAAAAAAGGATCATTTAATACAAGCGGTGTCCTATATATTAGAATAACCATGAGCACATCAGATGCTAGTAAATTCTTGCCTAGGTTATCTTTATTTAATATTAGATTTTACAGAGAGTCGGTTGTATATTCGGATAATTCCGCAAATACAATTACTTCAGATAATCAGCTTAGCGTGGGTGCAACAAATTATTCCCCACTTGTCAGACATTATAATAATGGAATTAGGACAGAGTCTGGATATGGATTTGATATCAATACTGGATTAAACATAAATACAATAGAGATGTTTTTTACTCCTAAAACAACTGGAGCAAATACTTTATTTTATGATCCAACCACCAGCACTAAGTATGCCTGGAATGGGTCTGGAACGGTCTCTAAGGCCTCTATAAGCAAGGTTTACGTCAATGGGGTAGATAAGACCTCACAGACCAATGTAAGCAATTTCCTAGTGGCTGGAGAGCCTCATCATATAGTTTTAGTATTCTCTGCGCCAGTAACTGGAGCCCTTCAATTTAATTATGAAACTTCTGGCGGACCAGATAACCTATACAACAATATTGCAATATATAATAGAACGCTTACGGAAGCAGATGCTGATACTCACTTTGATTTATATTGTGGTCGTCCCGCCGTTTCTATATCTGAGCCAGCCATTGACATGACAGAATTATCTTCTGTATACTATGATAATGACTGGATTGTGCTACAAAGTATATAATTTTGTCACCGACCTTGACAAAAAGCTGGACTTAGACCCTAAAGAGTGGTAAAATAAACATCTATGGATATTAAAAAGGTAAGACAAAGTGTCATAGAGGAATCCCCACTAGGTATTTATGTTTGGGAGATGCCAGACGGACGCTGGATTGGAGATGACGATGGGAACTTTCTTTCGGTCACGTCCAAAAAAGGAAATAGATCCAGAATCGATGCTTTGGCTAGAGAAGTTCGCTCATACGGTATATATGAGGGCGGGCCTAAATTTCTTAGTGCACGTAGAAAAGTTACAGACGAAGAATTTGCAGAACAAGAAGCAAGACTCAGATGGGGGCTAGTTCCAGACCCACTGGACATTGGTAACTACAAAGACGAATTAAAGAACATAAGGGCAGAGGGACAATAATGATTCGATACGAAGAAGATAATGATTCACAAGATATAGCGATATCTAATGTAGCAGATTGGATGAAGTTTAACACTCCAACACAAGCTACCAGCAATGATCCATTTAAAATTGAAGGCGAAGAGTTAACAAAAGTAGCAGGTCTTGGCGCATCATTCCGCCGTAAAATGAATCGTGATCTTCAAAAAAGATTCCAGGGTATTGATGGAACGGCTACACAACAGAACCTATTGGCACAAGCAATTACTGGCTACGCCATGTTTGACCTCATTGAGCCACCATATAATTTAGATTATCTTTCAACTATTTATGAAATTTCCCCATACAACTATGCAGCAATTAACGCAAAGGTTTCTAACATCGTAGGACTTGGTCACGATTTTATTGAGACACGTAAAACAAACGAAGCGTTTGATAACATTACAGATGACAAGCAATTAGATAGAGCACGTAGAAAGCTTAATAGACTACGTCAAGATCTTTATGACTGGCTTGAGCAATGCAATGAAGAAGAAACATTTACAGAAACTTTAATTAAGGTATACACAGATGTTGAAGCAACAGGAAACGGATACCTTGAAATTGGTAGAACTTCTGCTGGCAAGATTGGTTATATCGGACACATACCAGCAAAGACTATGCGTGTGCGTAGATTGCGTGATGGCTTTATTCAATTGCTCTACGGCAAGGCCGTATATTTCCGCAATTTCGGAGATCAAGAGACACCAAATCCGATTGATGGCGGACTAGAGAGACCAAATGAGATTATTCATTTAAAGAAGTATACTCCAACAAATAACTATTATGGTATTCCAGATATCGTAGCATCTTCAAATGCTATGGCTGGTAATGAGTTTGCTGGCAAGTATAACCTCGACTATTTTGAGAACAAGGCTGTTCCAAGATATATTATCACCGTAAAGGGTGCTAAATTATCAACAGAGTCAGAGCGTAAACTTCTTGAATTTTTCCAAGTTGGACTTAGAGGCAAGAATCACAGATCTCTATATATTCCGCTTCCACCAGATTCACCAGACTCAAAGGTTGAATTTAAGATGGAGCCGATTGAGGCAGGAACTCAAGAGTCTTCATTTAACGTATATCGTAAATCTAATAGAGATGAAATTCTATTATCTCACCGTGTCCCAATTAATAAAATTGGAACTCCAGAAGGAGTTAATTTGGCGGTGGCTAGAGATGCTGATAAAACCTTTAGAGAACAAGTCTGTCGTCCAGCTCAAATGAATTTAGAAAAGAAATTAAATAAAATTGTTGAAGAAATGACAGACGCCCTACTTCTTAAATTTAATGAGCTTACTTTGACCGACGAAGATACTCAGTCAAAAATTGATGAACGATATTTAAGAATGCAGGTAATTACCCCTAATGAAGTTAGAATTAGAATGGGTATGGTTCCTCTTGATGGAGGGGATCAAGTAGTACAATTAAAGCCACAGCAACAGGCAGAAGTCCGAGCACAGGCTGGAAAAACTAGAAATAGAGATTCTGAGAGGTCTGCAAATTCACCAGATATTTCTGGAGAAGGCCGAAATACTCAAGGCGACGGAAGGCAAGTCGACTAACCCTACTCAACCATTATTTGCCTTATATACAATAACGTTATAAAATTAAGCATATGAATATTGAGAAATCTCTTTGGTCTTCGCATGGCGACAACATTACGTTGTC